>Ga0068859_100002829_pt1 | contig 17599 bp, 20 predicted proteins | sample KBSSwiS22_FD_66585 | JGI IMG/M metagenome (GOLD analysis project Ga0068859, IMG submission 66585) | Switchgrass rhizosphere microbial communities from Kellogg Biological Station, Michigan, USA - KBS Switchgrass S2-2 | ecosystem: Host-associated > Plants > Roots > Rhizosphere > Soil ...
GTTCGTAATCGAGCAAGTACATGTAGTCGCGCTCGAGAAGTGATTCAAACCATGCTACTCGGCCCGTCTTAACGCTTGAGAACTTGCCGATATTTTTCTGCGCTCCGAACCGAGGGATTTTTCTGACTGGCATTCGCGGTTCATCCTTCATCAGATGATTGTATTGCGCTGCCGAAAACTCTCCGCTTCCCATTTCTGCGCTGGTGGCCGCTCCTTTCTGACGGTGGCCGACATGCTATTCCGACTTGCAAACCGGAGACGTCAGAAATTACTTGAGGATGTGACATAACTTGTGACAGATTTCTGATTGGAATCCACGGAAGGGGAAACAAAAGGCTTTGAGCGCAACGTCACACGGGAGGAATAAGTGATGCCCAGAAAAGAATTAACGGCTGACGAGAGAAAGGTACTAGCCGAGAACTGGAAAACCTTTGGTCGCTATTTGCGTGCGCAAAGAATAATGAGAGGATTTACTCAAGAACGAGCAGCTCTAGCCGCAAAGGTTTCCACACGACAATGGGTAAGATATGAACAAGGCTCACGGGTTCTTTTCAAAAGGTTTCCTTTGATAGCGAAAGCGCTGAACGTCTCGGTTGCAAGAATCGCGTATTTGGCGGGGTACAAAACCCCGCCAAAGCGCAATGATGCAAACGCACAACTTAGACGGATTCATGACCTCCTTCGGATCGGCCGGCTAGATCTTGCTCTGGAGAGTTTCTTGCTTCTTTATTATCACATTGGCCGATTGGACCCTGGGCTCAATTCCTATTTGGACGGCGGTATTGCTCCAGCTAATTTCGCCACAGCGGTGATATCACTGGATAGACTGCCGAAATGGCTGTTTGAGGTAATAGCTCAATGCATGCAGAAGATGTTTAGCGAACGACAGGATCCAAAGTGGTTGGCTTATAATCTTCGGAGGGTGGTCCTCAAAGAATGCACTGACGAGATGCAAGAGAAACTATCACCTCTGTCGCTTCAAGTACCTGGATACATACCGTGAGAGTTCACTGCGCGCACTGCTTGTCAGTGCATCGCGGCTATTTAGTTTTCTCGATTCACGCGGTTCTCAAATCCTGACCTTTTCGGTCAACTTAAGCAGTTCGGCGATGTAATTTTCGCTCGCCTAACTCGCTTGCGCCTACCGAAAACTAAGTCGGTGTGGTCGTCGATTATATCGTCAACAGGACTCTGGCGACTTGTGCGTAACGGAATAAGGTGAACAAGCTAGGTTCGCGTATGTCGCGTTCGTATTCGCTTACTCGCACCGCAGTCAACTCGTTATCAATAAGATTTGCCATGACTTGTGATAGGTATAAGGCTCGCCGCAAAATTTGTTGCTGTTCTTAGGTTTGAACTACTGGCCAACTGGAAGAACATCACTTGTCGCATTTGGGCGACACGAGTGACGATTTTGTCAATGGTCAAGATATGAGTGAACGAAACTGGCTCAGGCTACCCGTCGTCTCAGCAAGCTCTGAGTACCTAGTAATGGGGTACTTGATGCGGCGAAACATTCTTGCTTACAAAGCGCCACCTAACAATGAAGGCTACGATCTCATTTGCATTCATCCTGATCCGCGGCATGTTCCGAGCAGTGGCGAAATCGCTCAAGTTAGAATTCAGGTCAAGAGTCGCTACGCGACGGATTGCGACAGAGGGTTTCCCTTGAAAGATGTTTCTCTTAGTGCTTTTGATTTCCTCACGGTGGTCTTTATGAACATCGGGAAATTTGGCGGGAAGAACGACGGTTCCACCGGAATGAGAGAAATTGAGATCTATACGTTGCCCAATGAATTCATCAGAGAACACCACATAACTACATCTTCCTGGCAAAAGGTAAGACTGCGCAAACTTGAAGACGAGATTCAAGTCTTTAAAGGAGAAGCGGGGTTTGAGCAGATTGCTCGTTGCCTCGGCGTGCCGAAACCAATAAAGAAGCGAGTCCGGTAATTCTGCCCATAGATAAGCACTTGATGTTAGAGGAAGCTCTTCGCTCTTGGTTATCAAACCACCGTCCAAACGGGGGACGGACTGAAGCTCGAAATTGGATCTATCGGTTCACGAATTTCAAACTGAAGAACCGTTGAACGATGAAGCCGATCTTGATCTTCAATTCGATCAAGATCGCCTTCGTGGTCTACTGGAACGGCTTAAATACACGATCGGGAGATGAGCGTGCTAATCGGCAGGCCCTATACACAAGGTTAGTCCCGAGCATCTGTTTTACATTCAGGTGCCGTCGATTTATGCACAGAGAGCAACGGAACTTGTGGTAGTTACGATTTCTTTAGAATGGCTGCCACTATTAATCCAATGACACCAACTCCTACCGCAAATAATATCTGTTTCTCAGATCTCATGACCTGAGCTGCCTGTGCAAGTTCTTTTCCCACATCGTCAATTGTCGGACGTTGTCGCGGCTCGACAGACAGCATCTTGTTCACTAAGGCCACGAGAGGATAAGGGCACGATAGAGATTCAGAGGCGGCCGCGGGACGAATTCCCGTGAACAACTCGTGGATTGTCACGCCAAAAGAAAAGATATCCGCCGCCGGCGTGAAATGTTCGCCGGCCAGAATCTCGGGCGCGATATAGCCGGGAGTGCCCACTAGATTAACAGTCATAAAAGGTAGGACATGATTTGAAGGTAGCCGCGCCAGGCCAAAATCATTTACCTTCATTATTAGCTTGCCCTTCTCAGTGAGAGTCCCCAGCAGGTTGTCAGGCTTGATGTCGCGATGAACTCCGCCGGCGGCGTGAATGCTTTTGATGCCGGTGGACGCATGGACCAGCAGCGCGGCAAGCTTTTCCGGTTGCCAGCGAAGTTGAGGCACGAACTCGCGCGCAGAGCCAAACTGGCAATACTCAAGCACTAAATATGGCTGTTCAGTAGAGAAGTTGTAGTCCAGTAGATCGACCACGAAAGCGCAATTCTGTTGACGGTAGTAGTTGTTCGCTTCGATCTGGAGCTCCCGGAGCGCAGTGTAATTCACGACGCGAAGATACTTTTTAGCGACCAGGTGGCCATCACTCAGCCGTCGTTCAAGATAGACTGAGCCGGTTGCTCCCTCACCCAGTAGTCGAATGCGTTCATAGCGCGGTGGCTGTTGGTATAATGGATACATCGCTAGTTCCCCAAATCAGTTTCGCTGACTCAATACGCATCCTATCTCAGAATAAAAAATTGAACAGGGCTAATTACGCCTTGATTTGGCCCGGAAGTCCCAGAACATTTGAGCCTCCTTATTCAAAGTTCGCCCACGAAGCTTTTGTATGCCTTATTGTAAGTGCCGGCGATATTCTCTTGAATTTTTGGTAACTGCCTCTTAAAGGTTCGCAGCTGTCTTCGCGCAGTAGTTTGCACCTCATCGATCCAATCCTTCAGGTTGCCTGCCTGCTCTAGTCGCTCGTACTCGTCAGTAACGATCGGAAACTGTCTCGCAGTAGCCCAGACTCGTTGCCACAACTCAATACTTTGCTTACGAGTTGGCGTGTTACCAGCAAAAAGTACATAGCGGAAAACGATATAAACGAAAATGACAGCCCGCTCTGGCGTCCTATCTCGCACGAATCCATTCAGGACCTGTGCCGTTACGAGTAATTCCGCCGCCTGTTTGAGAGGTGGCTCGAGACGCTGCTTTAGATCATCGGGCGATGGCAAGCATGACGGATCATTCGCCAGAAAACGCACCAGAAATTGAAGAAGGTCCTGGTTCTGCTGCAAGAACAGCGGTAGCGCGATGGCGAGCATCGCCGTCTCCGTCGAGACTGTATCCGATACTCTAGCTTCCTTAAATTGGTTTTTGGCATCACTCATAACACACCACTCATGTTTTTCGTTCTTATAAGATCACATGGCTCCGGGAATTAGACCATAGCAACTTTTGGAAAGAACTGTTCTATCGCCGCTCACTGTTGCATCTCGTTACCTTGCTGAACGACAACCCAACCTGACTGCACATCCAATCTTATTTTGATTTCTTTTGGATAGTCGTTGAGGTTCGACTGAGGGTGATCAAGAGTACTAGAGCGAGGTCCGTCATCTAACAGCATCATAAAACCTGAGCAGCCGCCGAGCTGATGAGTGCATAAGCATAACTCCGTATTTGGTTTCGAGCATCGCGCGGGTACTGACCGTTTCTTTTTTAATTGTGAGAGTGTGAAAGGTGGGTCGTTGATCAGTGTGTGAGCTATCGGAAAGAGAGTGACGAGGCATCCCAATGCCGAAGCACAGCGAGCAACTTGCGAATTGGTGTTCAGACTCTGCTTTTTACGCCGGCAGGCTGATTGGCTTCTTGTAGCGCGGCCATTCGGGCTGAGACATGGATTGAGCTTTATGCAGCGTGCTCGTCGAAGTAAGTGAAACCGCGTAACAAAGATTTGTCACGACGATCTCAGCCTCTTTCGTTTTGCGGAGATTGATATTTGCGGCCTCTAAGAAGATTTCGCATACTTTCGCTCGAGGAGAACCGATGAGGGTTGATTTTGTCATTGTCACCGCATTAGAGGAGGAGCGCGATGCGGTTCTCTCGAAATTGCCTCACACTCGAAAACTACCACCAACCGAAGATGACGTACGCGTTTATTTCCACGCGGAGCTACCAGTCGTTTATTCGGATGGGACTAAGTTTTCGTACAGCATTGTGGTTGTTTGTTTGCCGGGTATGGGCCGGGTCGAAGCCGTAAATACCACCAAGGATGCGATTACTCGTTGGAAGCCCCGTTATGTGCTGCTGGTTGGGATCGCAGCCGGTTTCGAGGAGAACGCTGCCAATCTGGGAGACGTTCTGGTTTCAGAGCAAATCGTGGACTACGAACTTCAGAAAATCGTCGACCTATCAAACTGGGACGCGTTGGTAGGTTGGGTCTTGGGACGACCGAAACCCACTGAAGAGTATAGATTCAGTGTTCATCGATCGGATGTGAGACTCATGAACGCAGCGCTAAATTTTCTGGGCGATGGATGGAATGACCTGATTGCCGTAGCGCGACCCACCAATGGAAAATTAAAGAGGTTACCGGGGCCCATGGCGACGGGCGATAAAGTGGTTCAGCGGCGAACTCTGGTTAAAGCCCTTCTCGATCGATGGCCTAAGCTTATCGGGCTAGAGATGGAAGCTGGCGGAGTAGCGAGTGCGTGCTTTCAAGCAGCTTCTCGCCCCGGCTTCTTTATGATTCGCGGCGTTTCAGATTTGGCAGATGAGAAGAAAGGTACTGCCGGAGTTAAGAAATGGCGAAAGTATGCATCAGACGTGGCTGCTTCTTATGCGATTGCACTCCTGAGTAGCGGACCGATCCCAATAGATGCAGTTACGAGTGAGTTTAGAATTCAAACCGACCGATCTCTTAGTGGTGCCAAAATTGTCATTCCGGGATTGCCAGGTTCTATCCCTAGGGTTGAAGTGAAAGATGTCGAGGATCAACTGCAGCTAGGACGTCCCGTGGCCTTAACGGGTGAACCTGGCACGGGCAAAAGCGGCATTGGCTATATGCTGGCGATAGCTGCAAGAAGTGAAGGCAAAGAAGTGTTGTTAATTGATGCCCGTCGGGTTGAACACCTTAAGGACGAAGCAGACCTTCGCCGTTTTCTTTCGGCGGGAGGGCCAGTCAGCTCGGAGATACGACGAATAGGCCGAATGGGAGGCTGCCGCTTAATCATTGATCAGCTGGACAGCGCTATCACTTTGCCTTCAGCGACTGTGCTGATTGAACTTGCGCTCGATTGCAGTGATTTAGAGGGCGTGGAAGTAGTTGTAATATCGCGCAAACGCGAAGGTCGCGAGGCCAAACTAATCTCGCCTCTCACCGCGAAGGGTTTTGTAGAACTTGAAAGTCGAGAGTTGAGCGGGGCTGAGTCTTCTCGCCTCTTGACCGAATTAAAGATACCGTCGCCAACGGATCGGCTGATCAAGCTCGGCCAAAACCTTCTGAACCTCGAACTCGTCGCGAAGATCAAGCTTGAGAATGACGCGTTTGATTTTTCGGCCGTCGAAGAAGAAGTTGATTTGTGGGAAAAATATATACACGTGTTGAAGGAGAGCGATTCCGACGGCGAAGACTTGATCGGAGTTGTCGTGGACCTGGCTGGACAGGCATTAAAGAGCGACGACGGAAAGTTAAGATTGAGTGTTCCCCTCAACCGAGCCTTAATCCGTCTACAAAGTTGGGGGATTATCGCGTGCGAATATGGGCTTATCTACGCCTTCAGCCATGAAAAACTCCAGGACTATTTCTATGCTTGGGAAGCAACGGAGCGTATGGCCATGCCCGCCGACATCTTGCGTGAACTGAATCAACATCGTTCGACCAGTGTATTAGCATGGATGAAGAAAATCTACGCGCGACATTCCCCTGAACTACTCCAGAGATTCTTGAAAGAGGCTTGGGATGTCTAAGGAACAAACACCATTCATGGCGCAAACCGCGCTACTGGATGGGTACATAAAATCTGAACACCCCGCTAGCGATCCGGCGGCACTTGAAATAGTTATTTCCGTACTTAGGGAGAAGCCAGAGTTACGGCAGTATTTTTTCCGCAGTCAGCCTACTTCGGCTTGGGCTGAGATCCTTTGGAGCTCTGGATTTCTTGCCGAGGCTCCATCACCCATAACAGAAGATGGCAAGATACCTTTCCCTTACTGGGACGCGCAAGAATTCCTACTTTCCGTGGCTCAAGATGCACCAGCGGTTGTAATAAAGCACCTTCGAAATCTTAAAGGCCACGCATGGTATCGAGGCAGAGCGATCGTAGCCATATCGTTTCTCCCCACGGAGAGCATCACTGACATCATGCCTACAGTGTTGGAGTGGCTTGCGGACAAAGAGTTCCTATCAATTGCAGCCGATTCAGCCTATTCGGCAATGGTTGAATTATCCAAGAAGAAGAATGTTGCTAGTTTGGATATCTTTCGATGTCTAACGACCCCACAGCCCCCGTTGCGTGTCAAAGAGTTAAGCGGTGGTTACATCATAAACACAGAGGCAGTTTCGGTTCTGCCCGATTTCAGGTGGGGTAGGGAGCTAGATAACACTCTGAAATTGCTGAGAGATATTGACGCGAGGCAGGTAGCACTGATTTTGGAAGAACAGTTGTGTGCTTCTTTACGGATTGAAGCGGATGCAAAAAAAGCGTCGCAGTATGAATTCGAGCTCTCTTCTTGGTGGCGTGCAGCGATTGAGTCTACCAGCCAAGATCTACGAGGGGATTTCAAGGACGAACTGCTGGAAGACTTGAGAGACACCCTGGAATTTCTGGCAAGCCACGATCGAGAAATAACAGTCGAAATACTTAGTAGGTATTCTGAAGATCCGCATGAGATCTTACGACGATTGAGGCTCCATATACTCAGTCGTTTCCCATCAGAGTTCAAAGATGACGTGATGCATGACCTTCTAATTAGGGAGAATTATGACGAGACGGGTATTCACCATGAATTCTTCATGCTGCTCAAACACGGCTTCCCTGTTTTGAGTACTGAGGAACGTGAGAGAGTAGTCAAAATCATTATTGAAGGACCGCCGAAAGAAAATGTCGAAAGATTCATTGAGTGGGTAAGTGACATCAATTCAGATGAAAGTGAAACCGCTGTTGAGAATTACATTAAGCGGTGGACCAGAGATCGGCTCTCAATGATTTCTGAACACCTTGATGAGAAACGCTTATCTCTCCTCAATAGTTTAACCAGGGAGGTCGGCGAGCCCGAACATCCTGATTTCACCAGTTGGACTGGTGAGGCATTCGCAGTGGCAGATGTGAGCCCTCTCCCAGTTGAACAATTAGCGATGATGGCCCCCAGGGAATTGCTCACGTTCCTAGCGCATTGGCAGCCAGAAAAAAACCGAATGTTCGGACCCGAAGTAGTCTCTTACCGAGGCTTAGGGAAATCCGCGGCGTCTGCAATCGAAGGTAATCCCCTTAAGTACCGTGAGCACTTTGTCGACATCGGCTTGCTGCGACCAGAGTTCGCGTATGCATTGTTAGGAGAGCAGCGTTTAGATAACGAGCATGCCAGCCGAATGTCTGAAGAGATTTGGCACCTACATTTTGATCTTTGTGACGCCATACTTGCCAACGAATCTCTAGCTAAGGATATGGATCGAAAGAATGAGATCAATTGGAGAGATGTTAGATCCGCAATCGTGACACTCATAGAAATTGGGCTGAAGAAAAGGAAGGAGGAAAGGGCGGAAATATCTTTAGCCTACTTCTCTCGAACTCGAGACATACTAGTCAGATTAACGGGTGATCCTGATCCCGTCTTCAAGGAAGAAGACCCAACTTCAGAGTCCTTCACCGAGCGCGATCCGGCTACCAGCGCACTTAATCATGTCCGACCCAAGGCCGTTGGAGTCCTTATTGAACGATATTGCCATTACGTGGCAGAGGCGAATCAAGCAACTGGTACCTATGGCGAAACAGAGGGGCCAGGCCCAAACAGAATTGATCCTGAAATCGAAGAGGTCTTGAATTTCGCAGTGAAAAGTCAACAAGAACCTAGCTTGGCGGTTCATTCTGTTTTTGGTCGCACTCTTACCGTTCTCTATTGGCTGAACCGTAAGTGGGTAGAAGAACACTTGGCGGAGATATTCCCCGAAGATGAACATCCTAACGCTGTATCGTATTTTGTTGCAGCCTGGGATTCCTATGTGGTTTTCAATAGACCCCACTACAAAGACCTGTTCGACCTTCTTTACCCGAAATATGTCAGAGCGATTGACAATTTAAGACAAGGACTTGTGACTCAGACACATTTGAAGCCCGACCGCGGGCTCGCGGCTCACGTTCTTGGAAAGTACCTATGGGGTAATTTTGAATTGCGCTCCGACGAAGGTCAAAGCAGTTTACTCGCGCAGTTCTTCAACAAAGCACCGGCGGACACACGCAGCAGCGCTATTTGGATTCTATGGAACACGCTCAAGAGTCATTCCGATGAGGGCGATCGGTTATGGCCGAAGGTGAGAGAAATCTGGCGATGGCGCGTTGATGAAGCATCAAGCCAAAACCATTCTTCGGATTTTGATGGAGAATTCTCCTGGTTTCCGCATATGCTTGAATTTGCGCCCGAAACAGAGACGATAACCTCAATGTGGCCGCTTCTGGAGGGAATCCTTCCCCACATTGGAAGGGGAAGGCGCTTCGGAACAGAATGGGAAGAAATCGAAAAATACCTTCTTCGTGAAATGGAGCGAGAACCCCTCAAGGTCATTCGTTTTTATCGTCTTATGCACGCGGTAGCGGGTCGACCAGCGTGGTTTCTGGAAAATAACGAAAGAAGGATCTTGGAGGCAGGAGCTAATAGAAAAGAGTCTCGCGATGAAACTTTGTCACTGATCGATTTAATCGGCCGCCTCGGTGATCTCAGTTACCGTGATATTTACGAAAAGTACGCAAGGTAGTCGTCAATGGTCAATGGGCCAGTGACCTCACGAATCCATATTCCTCAAACCTAGCTACGAAGTGCTCTCTCTGAATGGCGGCATGTGCTTATGTGTAATTCTTCCGAACAAGAGATCTGAAAGGTACGGGATTTCCCAGGGTTGAGCTAAGACTTAGACGAATACCGAAGTAGGGCTGCGGATCTTTTAGAAATTCATTCGGTGTTGGCCCTGATGAGTTTGAAGTGGCGTGACATCATCACCTAACAGCATTCGGAACCGGCAAGTTATTGATTTAGGTTGAAGGAAAGGCCTGCTCTAGTCGAAAGTTCTAGCCCGTCTCCTAATCATTGCTGAGGATCCGGATTCATCCCTAGACGTGGCTGGCTCATTTAAATGTGTTTGGACTAATCGGCAAATTCAGCCATGGCCCCATCCATATCGGCTCCGAGGATGTCATATACCACACGAGCATTGAGTGCGGATGATGTCGCTCAGATATGTTGGAGTTACACGGCCCGGGGCGCCCAACTACTGCTCAATCGACTTCCGTCCGATGAACTAAAAACATGGTGTCGACAATCTTGATAGAGCTGCGTAACGAGGGAAATGAGTTAGACGAAGCTAATGCGCTGGCAAATTTGGCTAATGTTTACGGCAAAGGAGAGCGCAAGAAAGCAATATCTCTGGATGAGCAAGCCGCGCAAATCTTTGAAAAGCTTGGTTACAAACATTGGGCAGCACAGGCATTAGGAACATCTGGCCTGTGGCTCGTCGACATAGGAGAGTCAGTCAAAGGGATTCAGCGGATTAAACAATCTATTACTGTTCTTCATGAAATAGGAGACCGTCATCTAGAGGTCCTTGCTGTTGGGCAGCTTGGTGAAGCTTATATGACGCTAAACCAGCCGCAGAATGCGATCTCCACATTCGATAGACAATTGCAGCTTGCCCGTGAAATAGGTGACAGACACCGCGAAGCGAATGCCTTGGGTGACAAGGGAATCATGCTGGCAACAGCTGGGCAATAGATCTAGCGATAATTGCTTTCGATGAAGCCCGCAATGTCGCACAACTCACCGGCAATCTGAATCATGAGTTCAACACCTTATGCAAGGCGGGCGAGGCTTATGTAAGGTTGGACGTCGTGTCGAAGCTATCAAGGCGTTTGAAGACCAAGTAGCGATTGAGAATTCAATGGGCATCGTCAGCAAGGAACTTCACGCGCTCAAACATCTGGCGGATTCATTGCAGAATGGGGCGATGTCGCGCGCGCAAAGGCGTATATGCAAGTAAGAGTCATTGTCAGCCGACACAGCAAGGATGTGCACGATTATCCTGATGTGCTGTTTGAGTCTGCGACGTTTTTCGCCGGAATCGGAAAAATAGAGGCAGCGATTTTACAAGCCGAATTTGCAACTAATGTGTTTGAACGTAACAACGACGCTTCCTGTGCTATGAAGGTACGCTTCAAGATCGACGAGTGGAAGGGAGCCGAAACGCAGGTTAAACCCCGCAACTGCTCGAGATGAGAGATTGATCGATGTTGGGATAACGTAGGATTACTGAGTGGAGTAAGACTGCTGCAATTTGTTGAATCCCAAGGGCGCTACGAGTACACCTACTCGTAGCGCCTCTAAAAGCATCACCGATCCTTTGCCCCCTCTTGGATCGATAACGCTTACTGTGAAGCGCGGTGCGTTCTATGTGGCAGGTCACCAGCGCCCGACGCCCCCAGCCTCATGCATCGCTGGGCATACGCGGAAGCTGTTCCCACTCTCATGCGTTGCGAGCGTGCGAGTCAGACTTTCTCAAATCTCAGGAATCTTCTCTGCGTAGAGTTGGCTTATGATTGCCGCAATCAGAATGCGCTTTAACAACACTTCAATCGAGACGCCAAGCCTATTGGCCCACTCGCGCAGGAACGCCCAATCTTTCGGCTCAATATCGCTAGGTGTTAGTGTTACGATTGCGTAAGGGCTTTCGCCCTGAGTATGAGTGCGCGTGATAGTATTATCCGGCATGGTCGATTCCTTTCCCTAAACCAGTTAGGAGTCGGCTGTGTAGGGTTGGCGAGTGTTACCTGCACTTGCCAGCCCGCTCTTTTGGTGCGGGCCACTATGGAAGGTGGATTTTCGCTTGTCAAGGAAATCATGGCGACACGCCATAGTTTTTCAGAATGCCATACCTTGAGCTATGAAAATCATCAGCACGGCTGAGGCAGCGCGTCGGTTAGGTGTGACGCCTAATAGAGTGCGAGCGCTGATTGAGGCAAAACGCCTGAAGGCGTTTAAGTATGGACGCGAGTGGCTGATCTATGTGAAAGACCTTGACGCAGTGAAGGATCGAAAGGTTGGGCGTCCGCGTAAGTCGCGCAAGAGCGGAAAACGATAATATCTCGCAGACCGTTTATCTGCCTCAGCCTTTCAAAACGGGCTGTGCATGAATAGTGACTAAAACGCAGACTTATTGTGCTGCTCTGAATGCAAGTTGCGAACCTGCCTCAGTCTGGTGTTTGGGAATGGAACTGTGGGGTTGGAAAGGATCGCTGGGCTTGCGAAAATCAAATTGTTAATTCGAGTTCGTCATCAATGAATTGTTCGACAGGAATTCCTACGAGGCGAGCATAGGCGAGCAGGATCGTGAGCGGCGGTTCGTTCTTGTCAAGTTCGTACTTGGAAATAGTTGTATGGTCGATCAGAGCTTGAACACCAAGTTGTCTGACCAACTCTCCTTGAGACACTCTTAGAGTGTGCCGGATTTGCAGGAGCTTCTTGGCAAGATATTTCGGACGGGGTCGCGAGTGTCCCATAGTTATTTGACTTTCGTAAAGGAGGTCGATCTGCGAATTACCGGTAATCGAGGATCTGCGGATTGTATAGCTCGTCTGCGAACTCTGTGATAAAGCTTGCCGCCTGTTCTCTGTTCTTGAATATAAACGCCGTATTGAAGTCTGTGGAGAACAGCCTGGGAATACCTGATATGTAACCTTGAAATGTCACTATTATTATTGCTGTCTCCGTTTCTCCACCTGCTGCATCAATCCGCCGTAGTCGTTCCAGCATTGCCTGATTGATCGCCTCAGCATAGAGTTCGTCCGCATTGGGAATGTGACCGACCTCTAACAGGTGAACGTTGGTGCCAAGTATTGCGAGTAATGCTAGTCCAGCCCCGTCAGTTCCGATTTCTGCATCTTCTGGCACATCCATTAACCAATCGAGCAGTTCATGTTTAGTCGTTGGCATTAGTTGACTCTTTTCTTCTCGCGCAGAGGAGTTGACTCGAGTGAGTCCTGATATCGCGGGCCAACCCACTTCCAGCCGTCACTTGATATGAATAGCTGCAAGTTGGCCCGCGATTGTTTCCAGGTATCTATTTGGCTTTAGCTTTTTCGATTAACGCGATCTCTTTAGAGAGTGCATCACGAAAGCGCGTGAGAATGGCAATGAGCAAATTGATTTTGGCTAGGGATCGACGACGCTCTCGCTTAGTGCCCAAAAAGAATTCAATCTGCACTCGGCGCCGGCAATCGGCAATGGTAAGCATGTTGTGACCCCACCGGTATTCGCCCTCGTTGGAGGATTCAACCTCAGCGAAAATATGCGACGTAAAGCCGGTCGAGACAGGAGAGAGGAATGAACGCTTGCGAAGAGAGAAAACATTTTTCATGTTAGCAACCTCGGAGGAAATGATTACGTGAAACCTCCGTGTCTGCGGCAAACGATTTGTATTGTCGCGCTTATTGAGAGACAGGGAGGCTGGATACGCCAAGAACGCAGCGTATGGCTTATCTGGTCCAATGCTTTAGGTGTCAACTTTATGGACCAGGACCCACGTAATCCTTTTTGTTAAGCGTAACCCCAACTGGGTAGCCGCAAACTACTTCCTCCCCAGGTGCGGGAGTTTGGTCGATTATCAATCCGGGATGAAAGGTTGAGTCGTAACGTGTCGCCAACAGTCGAATATTCAACTTAGCGGCGTGAAGCTTCTTCTCGGCGTCTTCATAGGTCAGTCCTTTGACGACTGGCACCTTGGTTTGAGCTGGTCTAGACCGGCGCTCTCGTTGGACGTCAATACTCAGGCCCAAAAGCGCAATTGCCGGTATAACGACATACACGACCAGTGCCAGCGTCACAAGAAATCTGATTAGCAGTTTCTGTTTTCCTCGTAGGATGTAACCAACGAGAACGCCAAGTAAAAATCTCATTACGACGGGTCCTTTTGGAGATCTGAATCACCGACTCGGTAACCGCCTCTTTTTTCTCATTGGTTGTGTTGAGGAATGTCGGTTGGAAGGAGAGCCTGAGGAGAGCGTCAATGTTCGCGGAACGGAGGGTGAACTCAGCGCAACCGATGAAAACTTGCACGTGTACGTCGCCCTGGGAAAGGCTGTGTCAGTGATAGTCACGCGAACAGCGTAGTTGTAGTCGACCTGTTCTCCAGGGGCTGGGGATTGGTCGACAATTGTGCCCGGTTGCTGTGGTAAGTCGTAGCGCGTTGCCAATACACGAATGTTTAAGTGGGAACCCCGTAGTATGGTTACGGCAGATTGATAATCCAAACCCTTGATTGCGGGAACTCTTGTTTGTATCGGTCTGGCCAGTCGTTCGCGGTGGACAGACAGGCCAAGGTGCGTAAGGGCTATAGCTTGGATCGCGAGTGAGAGAGTGGGCAACACGATATAGATAGTGATGAGAACGATGGTGAGGATTGTGATTAGCAATCTCTCCCTTTGTCGAAGGCTATAGCCAAGAAGGGTGCCGAGCAAGATTCTCATTTCTTTAATAACTCCAAAATTCTTTTCATTTAATGCGACTGGCGCTGCCCGCCTATTTCTGCGTGTGGTTGTCCACGGAGCAGAGTTGACTCGTTAGACAAGTCCAGACTGCTGCTTGTGCCGATCCGGCCTGTTGACTGCGCCGCCACCCTGCTAGTCCAAAAACCATGAATGGATGAACGGTTGGTGTGAGTTGTGCCTAAGGTTTGAAATTCATCTCTTTCCAGAATTTCTTTACTTCTTGCAGCGCTTCATTTTCGAGGTTGGCGTACCACTCTGAAACTGTCAAAGCGCTTAGTCCAATATTTGCTCGGACTGCATCATCAATCCCTTTTGGTCCATTCCAAACAATAATCTTCGTTGCCGTTGACAATCTGTGTTCTTTGGAATCTTTGTCACGCTGGACAATCAATCTAGCGAGCTGTCGGCATACAGCAGGATTTGTTCTGTGATCTGCATCAAAGGCAATTAGTGCGTTGTATGGTCTTGCTGCTTCGATGATCTGATCATGCGAGCAACTTACTCCGGTCGTAGCGATCACGCGGGCTTTGGGCCGGAAGCTGACAAGTGTGTCTGCCTTTAAAGCGCCCTCAGTAATAACGACTGTTTCGCCCGCCGGAAGCTCCTCTGGCGTGAAGGTAAAATGTATCGGTGTTCCGGAACTCGTACCACGTCGCTCCAGTGGTGATGCAAGCCAAAAATATTTTTTGCCGCCAAGGAATATATCTCTTGCGTGCAATCTGATTTGACACGCCTGGATCCGTCCTTTTGCATCTTTATAGGGAATTACCAGGATCGGCATCAGATAGTTGCGTGGTTTCCAAATATGGACCACCGCATGAGGGTCTTGCCAAAATCCTGGTACGCCTATGACTCCCGCTCCCGAATATAGTTTGGCGTAATCGGGAAAGTGGTTTTCTACGTAGCTGCTTAATATGGCCGCGAGAGTTGAGCGATCTCGTTTTGTCGGAGGCAGTGCACCGTACTTGGTTGCTTGTTCCTCGAGCAATCCTCGGGAAAGTAGACCCCCTGGGCCGGTGACAAGTTCCTCTCTGTAATTCGAAGCGGAAGACATTCTTATCAATTCCTGAAAAACGGCGTCCCGAATTTCCAGAGGTGCCAGCGGAGTTGATTGGTGATTGGGGATCGTAATTAGCGATGGAAACGTGATGATTGGAATTTCGGTATGAACGTGTATGTTTCCGCCGTTGCGAGATGGACCGCGAGCGCCAGCACTGACTCGCATGCAGATGGAAGTACCTTCGTCGGTAGAAAAACCACAGTAAGTTGGTTTGCCACATATCCTACAAGGCCGTTTCTTGCTGACCCGTTTGAAGCCTCCCGAAACGAGAGTTCGTCGCGGAGCATAAATCGGCCTCCATTTATTTTGTTGAATCTCGGTAAGCATAGCGTTGCGAGCGCCGCTTGCTGACCGCTCATAATTCCGCAAGGGTATCGATTACCCCTCTGGCAGTGAGACTTGGATAACGTCAAGGTTACACCAGGCTGGTCCAAGAGCATGAGATACAATGATCGCCAAGGCCAGCAGGCACCCTATTTATATGATGTTAGAGAATCCGCCGTACCGCATTCTCAACGACCGCCTACCGCTTCTTTTCACTTTGCACTTCCGGCGATGCTTAAGCTCCAATTTTCACTTTCGGCAATTTAATGGTTCCGCTCGTTCGAACTCCCATACGTGTAGCTGGCTATGGTCACGTCGCTGTCTTTTTTTTACCTGCACTAAACGATTCGCAGCATCGTATTGATATTTTGGCCGATTCCTGATCTCCACCATCCAGCAATTTCATTTAATGACCGACAAGAATTTCATTTAATGACCGACAAATTTCACTTTATGACCGACAAATTTCATTTAATGACCGAACCCACACACACATACAGCACTCGAATTAAAGGATAAGAAGCTTGCTGAATGAGCGTTCATTCAGTATTATGCGGGACTGTTAATCTGGCGGGAGTGTCGGAGGAGGGATGATGCGCGTTGAGAAGGCGGCGGTGTTGGGGGCGGGGACTATGGGGGCGCAGATTGCCGCGCACCTTGCGAATGCGGGCGTGCCGACGCTGCTGTTAGATATTCCGCCGCGTGAGCTGACGCCGCAGGAGCAGGGAAAAGGGCTGACGCTGGAGAGTCCGCAGGTGAAGAATCGGATTGCGCGTGGTGGGTTCGAGGCGGCGGTGAAGGCGAAGCCCGCTGCGTTTTTCACGCCGGAATTTGCTTCACTCGTCACACTTGGAAATTTCGATGATGACCTGCCGAAGATAAAAGACTGTGATCTGATCATCGAGGCGGTCGTTGAGAACTTGCAGATCAAGCGGTCGTTGTTCGAGCGGGTTGAACAATATAGAAGACCTGGATCGATCGTCGCCTCGAATACGAGCGGTATTCCGATTCACCTGCTTGCCGAGGGTCGCTCTGACGATTTCAAACAACATTTCCTCGGCGTTCACTTCTTCAATCCACCGCGTTACCTGCACCTGGTCGAGATCATTCGCACTGAATGGACCAAGCCTGAAGTCTCCTGCTTCGTTTATGGTTTTCTCGATCAACGACTCGGCAAGGGCGTGGTGCCCGCGAAGGATCGTCCAAACTTCATCGCGAATCGCATCGGCACGTTCGGTGCGCTCTTCACGATCAAGACGATGCTCGACGACGGCTACTCGATTGAAGAAGTCGACAAGATGACTGGCCCCGCAGTCGGCCGTCCGAAGTCGGCAACATTCCGGACCTTTGATTTAGTCGGCCTGGACGTCTTTACGCACGTCATCAAGAACCTCTACGAAGAGCTGCCCGAAGACGAAGAGCGCGAGATGTTTATCGTCCCCGACGTGCTCGCAACGATGGTCCAACGCGGCCTCCTCGGCAACAAGACCAAAGCCGGCTTCTATAAAAAGCAGAAAGGCGAAGGCGACAAGCGCGAGATCTGGGCGCTCGACACCGCCACACTCGACTACCGACCGTCTGAAAAAGTTAAACTTCCTTCGCTCGACATGGCGAAGAATATCGAAGACCTGCCTGAGCGAATCAAGACGTTGACGTGGGGCAAAGATCGGGCGGGCGCGTTCCTTTGGAAGACGCTCTCGCGCACGCTCGTCTACGCCGCGAAACGAATTCCCGAAATCGCAGACAACGTTGTCGAAGTCGATCGCGCGATGCGTTGGGGCTTCGGCTGGGAGCTCGGCCCATTCGAAGTTTGGGATGCGCTCGGTGTCGAGAAATCTGTAGCGCGCATGAAAGAAGACGGACTCGCGGCGCCGGCGAATGTCGAGCAGATGCTCGCGTCCGGCGCGACGTCCTTCTACAAGAAAGAAAACGGGCAGCAGTCTTACTTCGACTTCGCGAGTGGCAAGTACGTTCCGCTAACCGATCAGCCCGGTGTTTTGATACTGAAGTCGATCAAGGAGCGCACGGGCGTCATCAAG
>Ga0068859_100002833_pt1 | contig 17592 bp, 14 predicted proteins | sample KBSSwiS22_FD_66585 | JGI IMG/M metagenome (GOLD analysis project Ga0068859, IMG submission 66585) | Switchgrass rhizosphere microbial communities from Kellogg Biological Station, Michigan, USA - KBS Switchgrass S2-2 | ecosystem: Host-associated > Plants > Roots > Rhizosphere > Soil ...
GCTTCCGCGCGGTTAGAGGGCGACTTTCTTCGAGTCGCGTCCGGTCTTGTCGCTGTCCCGGCGGGGCCCCTTCCGCGCGCTCCGGCGGCCCAGGTCGTCGCCCTGACCGGAGTAGTAGTAGTCGCCGTAGTACCGGTGGTCGAGATCGACCGCGTTGAGCACCGCTCCGGCGATGCGGACGTCGATGTCGCGCAGGCGCTTCAGGCTGCGCCGGATGAGATCGCGGTCGTTCTGGTTGTGCTTGATGACCATGATCATCAGGTCCGACATCGAGGCGAGGACGACGCTGTCGGCCAAGGTGGCGATCGGCGGGCTGTCGATGATGACCCAGTCGTAGTCGGTCTTGAGCTTGTCGAGGAGCGCGCGGAACTTCGGGTGGCCGATGAGGTCCGGCGGGTTCGGTGGGATCACGCCGCAGGGCATGACGGACAGCGTCGGGATCTCGGTGGGCCGGGTGAAGGCCGCGTAACCGGTGTCCCCCGCCTCCATGAGGTAGTTCGTGATCCCCGGCTCCCGCGGCACGCCGAGGTGCTGGTGCTGCGTGGGCCGGCGGAGATCGCAGTCGACGATGAGCACCCGGTCGCCCGCCGACGCCATCGCGCGCCCGAGGAGCGCCACCGTGCTCGACTTCCCCTCTTGCGGTCCGGCGCTGGTGAGCAGCAGGAGGTTCTTCTCGCGGTTGTGGCTCGAGAACAGGATGCTCGTCCGCAGGCTCTGGAACGCCTCGCGCGGCCCGACCGCTTCGCGATCGCGGTAGCGCGGGATGATGCCGAGGATGCCGAGGCCGAGGTACTGCTCGATGTCCTCGGGCGAGCGGACCGTGTTGTCGAGGTAGTCCAGGAAGAGCACCGCGATCACGCCGATGACCAGGCCCAGAAGGCATCCCAGCGCGAGCGAGAGGACCTTCCTCGGCTTGACGGGATTGCGCGGCTCGATGGCCCGGTCGAGGATCGACAGGTTGTTGTTCATCGTGACGAGCTGCGAGGAGACCGAGAGGCGATTCAGCGTCTCGGAGACGAAGTCGTACACCTTGCGCTGGCTGGCGGCGTCGGCTTTCTGCAGCTCGTACGTCGTGCTCGCCTGCTTGACCCGGTAGCCTTCCTGTTCGGTCCTGTGGATCTGTCCGACGAGGTAGGACTCGTTCCGCTCCGCGAGGCGGAGCCGGGTCTTGAGCTTCTCGTAGATCGTCCCCACCTGGGCGTCGATCCGCTTCTCGATCTTCTGGATCTCCTCGAGCTTCGCGAGGTACTCGGGGTGCCCCGGCTTCTTCTCGCCCTCGATCCGCCGGAGCTCCTTCTCGGCCGCCTGACGCTGGCCGACGAGGTCCTGCACGCTCGGGTCCGCGGCGACGCTCGCCACCGCGAGCACGTCGCTGCCTTCCTTGCGCGCGAGCTCGTAGCTGTAGATCTCCGAGTGGATCGACGCGAGCTCGATGCGGAGCTTCGCGAGGCTGTCGTTGTAGGTGCCGAGGCTCTGCCGGAGCGTCTCCTGCTGGTTCTCGGGGACGAACAGCTCCGCCTCCGCGGCGGTCCTCATGCGGTCGAGATCGTTGGTGCTCAGATCCGCCCGCGCCTTGTTCATGCCCTTCTGGATCTCGTCCATGATGGCCTGGAAGCTGGCCGCCGCTTCGTCCACGTTTCGCTTGACGTACACGTCCGCGAGCGTGTTCACCCAGTCCTTCACCTCTTGCGGGTTCGGACCGGACATCTTGACCGTGACGAGGCGCGTGTTGACCTTCGGCCGGATCTCGATGAGCCCCGCGAACGCCCCGATCGGGTCCTTCAGGGCCTTGAACCGCGGGTGGTCCTGGAGGTGGAGCTGCTTGAAGGTGCGCTCGGCGACGTCGCGGCTCTTGAGGACCTCGAGCTGCGTGTTGAAGTACTTCTCTTCCGCGAGCCAGCCGCCGCCTTCCGCGCCCACCCACTGCCCCTGGCCCGGAAGGACCTGCTTCGCCTCGGGCTTGATCTCGATGACCGCGCCCGCCTCGTAGATCGGCGTGGAGAACGACACGCGCAGGAACGTCAGGCCGACGACCGCGATGAAGATCGCGGCGATCGTGTACCGGCCTTGCCACAGAACGCGGCCGTAGTCCCGGAGATGCGCCTCTCGCGCCTCGCCGACGTGCGGTGTGGTGGGCTTCATCTGCACGGCTTCCTCGCTGCGACCCCCGATGCGCTGAACGATCGAATATACGACGTCACAGGATGCGGCGTCCGACGATGATGACGTCCTCGGGCTGCAGCCGCGGGTCGGGGACCTTGTGCCCCTCCACCTCGCCGAGATTGACGAGCATCTCCTCGGTTCCCGTCGCGTTTTTCCGGAGGATCTTGACCTTCTTCTTGTTGGCCCAGTCCGTCAGCCCCTCGGCCATCGCGATCGCTTGCAAAAGCGTCATCTCGGGCGTGAGCGCGAGCCGGCTCGACCGGCGAACCTCGCCGTAGATCGAGACGAAATTCGACTGCTGCACGGTCAGGACGTCGCGGTCCTTCGGGAGGGGGGCATCGGCGCCGTCGAGCTTGGCCGCGTCGAGCATCGTGACCTCGCCGGACGCCCGCCTCAGCTCCACCGTGATCCCCGGGGAGATCGCGGCACCCGCCTCGGCGAGGGCGCCGCGGAGTGTCAGGCCCGACCGGACGGGGATCCGGCTCGCCCGCGGCACGGCGCCGGTCACGTACACGTACTGGCTCTGGTACGTCTTCACGGAGACGGAGACCTGCGGGTCGACCAGGAAATCCTTCACGAGGCGCTTGGTCACCTCGGCCCGGATCGCCGCCTCGCCCTGGCCGGCCACCGGGATCGCGCCGAGCAGCGGCATCGAGATGCTCCCGTCGGGGGCGACCGTGAACTCCCCGGAGAGGTCCGGGTTGTTGTAGACGCTCACCGCGAGGACGTCGCCCACCCCAACCCCGTACGTGTCCGCCGCCGGCGGCTCCACGGCGGCGACGCTCAACGCCACGGTGACCGTGGCGCCTTCCACACGCACCGAGCGGACCGACAGCCCCGGCCTCTCGAGACGCAGTCGCGTGGTGGAGCCCTCCCGGAAGACCCGGACACCCTCGGGGAGCCCCGCGGTCGGTATCGTCGCATTCTCGAGGAGCAGCTCGACCTGCGAGCCCGCGAGCCGCGACTCGACCGCGGAAGCGGGGCGCTCGAGCTGGAGCACGAGGGTTCCAGCCCCCGCGCCGCCTTCCCATCGCACCGTGGAGGGGGCGGGATCCGCGGCTCCCGCACCGGGCGCGGCCAGGACCATCGACAGGGAAACGACGGCGAGCGTGGCGAGGGAGCGAGCGATCACACGGACCCCTTCCGCAAACCCCAGATAGTAGGCTACGGGTGCGACTTCGACCAGCCGTCCCGGTCCACCTCTCAGGCGTCCTCCGGTCGGCGGGCCAGCGGCTCCGTCCGCGGGGTGCTCGCGAACGCGAACTTGATGATGGCGACCGAGCCGACGCAAAGGACCAAGAGGAGGCCTGCCAGCGGCAGGCTGTTGCGCGCGAGGCTGAGATACCCGGACAGGGCGAAGATCGAGGCGAGCAGGTACAGGGCGAGCACGGCCCTCCGCGGCGACAACCCCATGTCCACGAGGTTGTGATGCAGGTGCTCGCGATCCGCGCGCGAGATCCGCTTGAGCAAGGACCGTCCCGCGTGCTCGCTCTCGTGCCGGCGGAAGGCGCGCCGCAGGATCGTCGTCGCCAGGTCGAGCAGCGGCACCCCCAGGACGAACAGCGGCATCGTCAGAGCGACCGCCGTCGCGCCCTTGATGGAGCCGCGGATCGAGATGATGGCGAGCACGAACCCGAGGAATTGGCTGCCGCCGTCCCCCATGAAGATGCGGGCGGGGTTGAGGTTGTAGCGGAGGAATCCGACGAGCGCGCCGGCCAGGCCCACCGCGCAGATCGCGGCGCCGAAGTGGCCCAGGGCCAAAGAGACGAAGGCCATGACGGTCGTGACGATCAGCGCCAAGCCGCCGGCCAGGCCGTCCAGCCCGTCGATGAGGTTCATCGCATTGGTGATGACGAGGATCCAGGCCATCGTGACCACGGGGCTCCAGGCCCCGAGGGCGACCGGGCCGCCGAGCGGAAGGCTGATCGCGTCGACGCTGACGCCGAAGGTCACGGCGACACCGGCTCCGACGAGCTGGAACAGGAACTTCGTCCGCGGCCGGAACTGGCGGACGTCGTCGAGGAGGCCGGCGGCGAAGACGATCGTCGCCCCCAGCCCCGCCCCGGCCCACGGGAATCCCGAGGTGGCGTCACCCAGGCTCTGCGCCTGTCCCGCGAGCAGGAGAGCGGTCCCGACACCGGCGACGAACCCCAGGAAGATGCCGACGCCGCCGAGCCGGGGGATGGCCCCCAAGTGGCTGCGGCGCCCCCCCGGCCGATCCACGATCCCCGAGCGGTGCGCCTCCCGGATCAGCGTGGGGACGATCGCGGCGGAGACGAGCATCGCCAGAAGGAAGCAGGCTGTGTACTCGAGCAAGAGCACGGGGGGTCCTCGTCGTGAGCCGAAGATATACGGCGAGTGAAGCCAGGAGTCGCGCGGATTCGATGCGCCGGAGCACCGGCAAGACGTGTTAAAAACGCAGACGGGACGCGAGAAATACCGGAATCCCGGAATTTCGACACCTCGGCGTCACCGGGACGCTCCGCGGAGGTCGGCCTCCCACTGCTGGAACTCCGCTTGCTGGGGGAAATCGCGGGCCCAGGTCGCGGCGAGCCCCGCGGCCGTGCTCGTTCGCCCATGGCGCAAGTAGAAGTCCAGGAGGCCCCGGGCGAGCGCGGGGGCTTCGGTCGGCAGCTTGAATCCCTCCTTCAGGAGCCGCTCGGCGGTCTCGAGCTCGCCGGCCTCCTCGCACGCGCCGGCCGCGAGGGTGCGCAGCCCGTCGTCGTCCGGCTCCTCGCGGACCGACGCGCGGAGGTCGCGGCAGGCGTCTCCCTTGCGGCCGGCGCGATAGAGGACGATGCCCCGCTGACGCGTGTCGGGCGGGAACGACAGGCCGGAGTCGATCAGCGCGGTCCAGGCCAGGACCGACTCGTCGAGGCGTCCCATCGCCTCGAGGACCTGCGCGACGCCGCGCAGCGCGAGCTGCCGGTCGTTGTCGCCTTGGATCGTGGCCACCGCGGCGCGCATCTCGGCGAGGGCGGCGTCGTAGTCCTCGTAGGTCATCGCGAAGCGGCCGATCTGGAGATGGAGCCCGCTGCGCTCGAACTCCGGCGTCCGTTCGAGTCCCTGGCGCATCGCGGTCATCACCGCGTCGTACAGCGGGCGGACGAAGCGATGCCCCTCCCCCCAGACGTGGAACGACGGCGCCGGCATGATGGCGGCGGACCGGACGAGCGTCTCGCGCGCGGCGTCCAGCTGGCCGCTCGCGGTGTACACGCGCGTCAGGACGTCGAGCTCTTGGAAGCCCGACGGCTTCAGCTCGACCGCGGTGCGCGCCGAGATCAGCGCGAGGCCGCGCCAGACGTCGAGGACCCCGCTCGCCCGCCGGTCCAGCTCCTGGAAATCCACACCCTCCTTCGCGTCGCGCCGCTCGGCGCGGTCGAGCGCGACCTCCGCGAGGCCGCTCCACGACCACGTGTTGAGCGGCGAGCGCAGCACGGTCCCGGCATACCCTCCCCACGCGGTTTGAAGGAGCTGATCGGCGGCGGCCTCGTCCCAACCCCCGCGCGGGGGGTGCCGGTAGAGGTTCGCGGCGGCGTCGCCGATCCACTCCCAGACGTCGGCCTCGCCGTCGTTCAGGGCGCGCGCGGCGAGGAACTGCGCCAGCGCCTCGCTGTAGCTCTCGGCGGCGTAAGCGCGGACGGCGGCACGGAAGTGCCGCTCGTAGACGGTCGTGCGCCACGCCGCGACCGCGGTCCACACCGCCACCCCGACGAGAACGGCGCGCGCGATCCAGCGGACCGCGGTCACGAGGCGCTCCCGCCCGGCGACTCCTCGGGAGAGCCCGCGGCCGCGAGGAGCATGCCGCTGAGGACGGCGAAGAGCGCGGCGACGGCGGGGATCTGGAAATTGAACTCGATGACCGAGTGCACGATCATCGCGAAGACCGCGGCGGCGAGCGCGATCGTCGTCCAGGGCGCGCGCCCCGTGGCCGGACGCAGCGCCGGGAGGAACCCGCGCCGCAGCGCCGCGACGATCAGCCACACGAGCAGGACGAGCCCGATAAGACCCGTGTCGGAGATCAGCTGCAGGTAGTCGTTGTGCGCCTGGAGCGTGCCAAGCCACTCCCCCTCGCGGTCGTAGGTGGCGTAGGCCCACGGGAACGTTCCGAGGCCCGTGCCGGTCAGCGGATGATCGACGATCACGCGCCACGTCCGGCCCCAGATGTCCGAGCGCATCGCCAGCGAGGGATCGGTGCCGCTCTGGACGAAAAACGCGCTCTGCAGCGTCCGCTCCTCACGCCCGAGCCAGCTCGCAAGGCCGAGGGCGAGCCCGGCCAGCACCACGAGCGCGATCGCCGCGGGCACGAGCGCGCGCAGCCGCCTCAGCGGCAGGAGGACCAGGAGTCCCGCCGCGAGCGCGATGGGGCCGCCCCGCGATCCCGAGAGGATGAGCCCGCACGTCCCGAGGACGATGAACGCCCCGAGCGCGATGAGCCGCGGCACCGCCCAGCCGCGATCGACGAGCGCCGCCCGGACGTTCTCCCGCGAGAGCCGGCCGTCGCTCCCACCGAGGATGGCGAGGACGAGGCCGAACGCGACGAGGACGCCGAGCTCGACGTACGCGGCGAAGTGATTGGGGTTCACGAACGGACCCAGCGGCATGGAGTCCGCCGGCGCCTCCCGGATCCAGAGGAGCTTCCCGTTCCCCGCCACGCGCTGCAGGAGGGCGATCGCGCCGAGAACGCCGGTCCAAAACGCCACCGCCCACAGGAGCCGGTAGCGGGTCAGGCGGTCGCGCGACAAACGCTCCGCGACGAACGCGAGGAGGACCGCCGCGAGCCAGGTCAGGCACGCGCGGCGGGTGGCGGCGGGCTTGATCGAGAGGCTCGAGCGCGCCGCCAGGCTCCCGCGATCCGCCGGGGCCTGCGGGACCGGGGTCGCGTCCGCGATCGTGATCCCGCTCGCTCTCGCCTTGTCGAGCAGGAACGACGGCATCGCGGCACCGCCCCCCGCCGGGAGCGTGCTCGCCTGGATCCGCGCGGTCCGGGGCGTAAGCGCGCGCACGACCGGCGCCGGCAGCGGCACGGACTGCAGGGCGCCCCAGACGATGACGAGGACGGCGGGGAGGAGCACCGGGAGCGCCCCCGCGCGCAGCCGGGCCAGCGGATCGTCCCAGAGCACGGCCGTGAAGGCGACGACCGCGCCGACGAGCAGCCACGCGGACGCCCAGCTCTCCACGGCGCCGAACGCGAGCGCCGCGACGCCGACGAGGACGGCGACGATCCCGAACGCGATCCTCATGGCGCCTCGGGCGGGCGGCGGATCCGCAGGGGCTGGGCGCGGTGGAACAGCCGGCCCGCGACTCCGGCGGGAGACTCGATCTCCCAGCCGCGCGATTCGAAGTAGAGCGCCGTCTCGTGCGGGTCGAGCTGCGCGACCGCGTCGCTGTCCGATGCCCAGAAGACCTCGAAGTTCCCGTCGAGCGGCTTGTACCGGTACGCGGTCGGGCGGCCGCCGAGCATCCAGCCGAGCCGCCGCAGCGCGCGGCGCGGGATCGCGAACGCGCCGCGCCAGGCGAGCGAGTCCCGCACGGGAATCGTCGCCTTGCGGATCCTCTGCGAGAGCGTGAGGTCCCGGTACGGACGCACGTTGAGCCCCTCGGCCGCCCAGGTCCGGCAGTTCCACGCGGGCGCGATGTACGCCCGGCCCCCGGGTTTCAGGACGCGCGCGATCTCGGCGAGCGCACGCTCGGGCTCCGGGACGTGCTCGAGGACCGCCACCGTGAAGACCGCGTCCACGACGCCGCATCGCAGCGGCAAGCGGCGCGCGTCCGCGGCGAACGCGGGGCGGCGGATGTGGCGGACCAGGGCCTCGATCGACAGGTCGGTGCCGACGTAGGCGGCGTGCACGTTCTGGAGCGCGCCCAAGCCCGTTCCCAGCTCGAGGACCATGCCGTCTTCGCGGACGCCGGCAAGCATCGCGCGGAGCGGCTCGACGTGCTCGCCCTGCTCCTCGCGACCGTAGGACTGCTCGGCGTAGACGCGCTCGTAGAACGCGCGGGCGAGCCGGTCGGTGTCGGAGGGGTCACGCTCTCGGGCCTCGGTGCGGAGATCCGGAATCCCCCACGCGACCGGGTAGCGGGCGCCGCACGACACGCAGACCCAGGCGTCCTCGCCCGGTGCCAGCGCCGCCTCCCGCCCCGCGAGCGACGGGCACGCCGGGCAGCACATCCGCTCGATCCAGCGGGGACCGAGGATCTCGGCGGCGGCGTCCCGTCCCGTCATCGAACGGCCATGCTAGCGCCAGCCGTAGAGGAACTCGACGCTCGCCGTCTGGGCGTCGTAGTCCACGCCGGGGACGTTGCTGTGCCGGAATTCGGCCTCGTACCCCAGCCGGATCCCACATCGATGCGGGAGCGCGAGCGTGCCGAAGATCTCGAAGCCCCCCAGGTCGTCCCGACGCCGCGGACCGCCGAGTGCCAAGGACTCGGGGTCCGGGTACGCGGAGACGCCGCCGAGAAGCCCCACGCCGAGCTCGCTGCCGTTCGTGAAGCGCTTGAGCAGGTCGAGGCGCGCGGTGTTCGCGAGGTAGTAGTTGTTGTCGCCGTAGAACGACGACCAGCGCCGGCGCTCCACGGAGACGGTGAGCCCCGTGGACGGCCCGACCGGCAGCTCGATCGCCGCGTCCCCCACCAGGCCCGTGAAATCGGAGCCCGTACCTCCCGGGTACCGCGCCCAGTCGTAGCCGAGGACCGCGTGATACGCGCGGTTGCCCGCGAGGATGCCGCGCACGCCGCCGCGCAGCGTCTCCGACTCTTCCTTGCGGAAGACGGTGTCGGTCGGATCGTCGGTGCGGAAGTGGTCGTAGCGCCGGCCCTTCGCCCCCGCCACGAGCCAGAGGTGAGGCGAGAGCGGCACGTAGGCGTCCCCCGTCACGTCCCAGCCGTGGTACTCGAAGAAGTTGACCTCGGTCTCGTCGAAGCTCAACCGGCTCCACGTCGCGACGGCTTGGTACCCGAGATGTCCGGCGACGGTGCGCTCCGCTCCCATCGTGTAGACGCCGTAGCGGAACGGCGTCCCGTTGTAGACCGTCTCGCCGCCGTCGAAGGCGAGAAGCTCCGAGGCGCCGGAGCTCCGGTTGGCGAGGACCACGAGGCGGTCGAGCGTGCCGAAGAGCAGCGAGAGCTCCGCGGAGAGGTAGTCGGAGTCGCTGTTGGTGACCTGCGTCTCCTGGTAGTGGCGAAAGGTCGCCTCGTAGGACGCGCGGAGGTAGCTCTTCAGGAACGGGAACAGGATGCCGAGGCCCGGATGCGCGCGAGCGACCGTGTCCGCCTGGGCGGACGTTTGGAAGAAGGGGTTGGTCTCCCGGCTCACCCCGAGGCCGACGAAGGGCTGGAAGTAAACGGGGCCGACCGGGATGCCGTCGATCACGGCGGGCGAGGGCAAGCCGCCCTCCTGCGCGAAGGCCGCTTTTCCCGAGAGCACGAGCGCCAACGCCAGCCCGAGCCTGTAGCACCGCACCCGTCTCATGAGCGCGGCACGATATCATCCGCGAGGAGGCGGACTTGAAGAAGCGCGTGCTCGTCACCGGCGGAGCCGGGTTCCTGGGCTCCCATCTCTGCGACCGGCTCTTGGGAGACGGCTGGAGGGTCCTCGCCCTGGACAACCTCCTGACCGGATCGACGGACAACATCGCTCATCTGACCGGCCACCCGGACTTCCTCTTCCTCCATCACGACGTCACGAACTACGTCGTCGTGGACGGTCCGCTCGACGCCGTGCTCCATTTCGCCAGCCCCGCGAGCCCGCGCGACTACCACGAGCTGCCGATCCAGACCTTGAAGGTCGGGTCGCTCGGGACGCACAAGGCGCTCGGCGTCGCGAAGGCGAAGGGCGCGCGGTTCCTCCTGGCGTCCACGTCCGAGGTCTACGGCGATCCCCTGCTCCATCCGCAGCCCGAGAGCTACTGGGGCAACGTCAATCCCGTCGGTCCGCGCGGCGTCTACGACGAGGCGAAGCGCTTCGCGGAAGCGATGACGATGGCCTACCACCGCGTGCACGGCCTCGACACCAAGATCGCGAGGATCTTCAACACGTTCGGCCCGAGGATGCGCCTCGACGACGGCCGGGCGATCCCGAACTTCTTCGTGCAGGCGCTCCGCGGAAAGCCATTGACCGTCTACGGCAGCGGCGCCCAGACGCGCTCGTTCTGCTACGTGGACGACCTCGTGGACGGCATCGTGCGGCTCCTCGACTCGGATCTCCACGACCCGGTCAATCTCGGGAACCCTCAGGAGTGGACGGTGCTCCAGATGGCCGAGGCGGTCCGCGCGCTGGCGGGCTCGAAGGAGCCGATCGCGTTCGAGCCGCTCCCCGTGGACGATCCCCAGGTGCGCCAGCCCGACATCGCGCTCGCGACGTCGCGCCTGGGCTGGTCGCCGCGCGTTCCGATCGCGGAGGGTCTCCGGAAGACCGCGGAGGATTTCAAGCGCCGCCTGTCTCGATGAAGATCGTCTACCTCTCGCACTACTACCCCCCGGAGATGGGTGCGCCCGCCGCGCGCGTCTCCGCCTTCGCGCGACGCTGGGCGCGCGCCGGCCACGACGTCACGGTGCTGACGACGTTTCCGAACCACCCGACCGGCGTCATCCCCCCCGAGTATCGCGGCCGCCTCTTCCAGGAGGAGGACGACCACGGCGTGCGCGTCGTGAGGACGTACCTCTACGCCGCCCCCAACAAGGGGATCGTGAAGCGGAGCCTGTGCTACGCGTCGTTCATGATCTCGTCGGTGGTCCAGGGGTACGGCCCGATCGGGCGGCCGGACGTCCTCGTCGCGAGCTCTCCCCAGTTCTTGGCGCTGCTGTCGGGGTGGGCGCTCACGCGCCTGAGGCCCGCGCCGTTCGTCGCCGAGATCCGCGACCTGTGGCCCGACTCGATCGTCGCGGTCGGCGCGCTTCCGGAGACCTCGCCCGTCGTCCGCGGCCTCTCGCGGCTCGAGCGGTTCGTGTACGCCCAGGCCGACCTGACGATCTCGGTGACGCGCTCGTTCGTGCCGCTGCTCGCCGCGCGCGGTGCCGGGCGCACGGTGGTCGTCCCCAACGGCGCGGACACCTCGCAGTTCTCCGTCGCCTCCGACCGGGAGGAGCTGCGCCGCCGCTTCGGGGTGTCGGGGCGGTTCGTCGCGAGCTTCACGGGAACGCTCGGCATGGCGCACGGCCTCGACACCGTGCTCGACGCGGCGGAGCTCTTACGCACGACCCGGCCCGACGTGCTCTTCTGGCTCGTGGGCGAGGGCGCGCGGCGCGCGGAGCTCGAGGCGGAGGCGCGCCGCCGCGGCCTCGACAACGTCCGGTTCGAGGGGCAGGTGCCGCGCGGCGACGTCCCGGCCGTTCTGGCCGCCTCCGACGTGGCCCTCGTGCTCTTACGCCCCACGCCGCTGTTCGACACCGTGCTCCCCTCCAAGATGTTCGAGGCGATGGCCGCGGCTTGTCCCGTGATCCTCGGCGTGCGGGGCGAGGCGAAGGACGTCCTGCGCGACAGCGGAGCGGGGATCGCGGTCGAGCCCGGCTCGCCCCCGGAGCTGGCGCGCGCGGTCTCGCTGCTCGCCGGCGAACCGGAGGAGCGGCGGCGGCTCGGCGAGGCGGGCCGGCGCTTCGTCTCCGAGCGGTTCAACCACGACGCGCTCGCCGCGCGCTACCTCGAAGCGCTCGCGGAGCTCGTGGACGGACGCGGGCGCTAGAGCCGCTCGAGGATGTCGGCGATGCGCTCGGCCGCGCGGCCGTCCCACAGCGGCGGCGGCGAGGCGGGCGCGGCCCGCGCGGCGCTCGCACGCGCGATCGCGGCACGGATGCCTTCCGGACGGGTCCCGGCGAGGACATTGGTGCCGTGCGTGAGCGTGATCGGACGCTCCGTGTTGTCGCGCAGGGTCACGCAGGGAACGCCGAGGATCGTCGTCTCCTCCTGGATGCCGCCGCTGTCGGTCAGGACCAGGCGGGCGTCGCTCATCAGCTTGAGGAAGTCGAGGTAGCCCAGAGGCTCGATCGCGCGGACGTCCATCCGTCCGGCCCAGCGGCCGGACAGGGCGTCCAGGGCCGCCCGCGTCCGCGGATGGACCGGGAAGACGACGGGGACCTCGCGGGACAGCTCGACGATCGGCTCGAGGAGGCGCGCGAACGTCTCGGGGTCGTCCACGTTGGCGGGCCGGTGCAGGGTGAGCACGGCGAAGCCGCGCGCCGGCAGCGCGAGCCGGCTCAAGACGTCGCTTTTCGCCGCGGACGCCCGGTGCTTCACCAGCGTGTCGATCATCACGTTCCCGACGAGGTGCACCTTCGCCTCGGGAACGCCCTCGCGGGCGAGGTTGTCCACCCCGCTCTGCTCGGTGACGAAGAGCAGCTCCGAGATCGCGTCGGTGACGATCCGGTTGATCTCTTCCGGCATCGTGCGGTCGAAGCTGCGCAGGCCCGCCTCGACGTGCGCCACCGGGATGCCGAGCTTCACGGCCGCGAGCCCGCAGGCCACGGTGGAGTTCACGTCGCCCACGACGAGCACGAGGTCGGGCCGCCGGTCGAGGAGCAGCGGCTCGATGCGCTGGAGGATGAGCGCGGTCTGCGCCGCCTGGGACCCGCTCCCCACCTCGAGATCGACGTCCGGACGCGGGATGCCGAGCTCCTCGAAGAACAGCTTCGACATCTTCTCGTCGTAGTGCTGGCCGGTGTGCACGAGCGTCGAGGCGAGCCGGGGCCGGCGCGCGCACGCTTCGAGCACGGGTGCGATCTTCATGAAGTTGGGGCGCGCGCCCACGACGTGCAGGATGTGGAGCGGGCTCACCGGACGACCTCCGGGCGCACGCGGGCGACCTTCGCGACGATCTCGCGCACGCGCTCCGCCGCGCTCCGCGCGACGACGAGCACCGCATCCGGGGTGTCCACGACGACGACGTCCGGAACGCCCACGAGGACCACGACCCGCCCGTCGCCGAAGACGGCCGAGCCCGGGCTTGCGAGCGCGATCGGCGCGGGACCGGCGCCTCGGGACACCGCGTGCGCGGCCGCGGCGTCCCACGACCCGACGTCCGCCCATCCCGCGTCCAGCGGCACGACCGCCAGCCGGTCCGTCCTCTCGAGGACGGCGCGGTCGAAGCTCGCGCGCGGCATCGCCTTCCAGGCCGCGGCTCTGTCCGCGGTCACGCCCCGGTGGATCCGCGGCGCGTGCCGGCGGAGCTCGTCGAGGATCGTCGACGCGCGGCCGACGACGACGCCGGCGTTCCAGAGGTGGCGGCGGGATCTCACGAAGCGTCGCGCGGCCGAAGGCTTCGGCTTTTCCACGAAGCGGCGGACGCGCGCCGCGCGGGCGCCGTGCGCGGGCGCTCCGATCTCGAGATAGCCGAAGCCGGTCGCCGGATGGTCGGGCTTGACGCCGAGGCCGACGAGGACGTCCGGCACCGAGGCGCGGGCGGCGCGGCGCACCGTCCCGACGAACGCCTCGGGATCGCGCACGACGTGGTCCGTCGGCAGGATCGCGACGACGGCCGACGGCTCGGCCGCCTCGACCGCGCGGCACGCGAGCCCCACCGCGGCGGCCGTCCCCCTCGCGGACGGCTCGAGCACGACCCGGTCGGCCCGAAGCGCCGGGAGCTGCCGGCGGATCGCGCCGGCCAGGTCGCGGGGCGCGACGAGCCACACGCGGCTTACGGGGACCAGGAGACGCGCGCGATCCCACGTCGCCTGGAGCAGCGACCTCGTTCCGAACAACCTCAGCATCTGCTTGGGACGGCTCGCGCGGGAGAGAGGCCAGAACCGCGTCCCCGTCCCGCCGGCGAGCAGCACGACGTGGAGGCGCCCCGTCACGCGGCGTCCCAGGTCCGCCGCAGCCCGTCGCGCACCGCGACCCGCGGTTCGAACCCGAGCAGCGCGCGCGCCTTGTCGATGCCGGCGAGCGAATGCTTGATGTCCCCCGCCCGCGCCGCGGCATGGACGGGGGTCACCGCGGTGCCCGCGAATCCCGCCAGGAGCGAGACGAGATCGTTCAAGCTGATCCTCTCGCCGCAGGCGATGTTGTAGGCGCCCCCCAGCGCGGCCTCCCCCGCCTCGCACGCCGCGAGGTTCGCCTGGACGACGTTGTCCACGTACGTGAAGTCCCGCGTCTGCTCGCCGTCGCCGTAGATCGTCGGCGCGGTCTTGCCGCGGATGGCCGCGATGAAGCGCGGGATGACCGCGGAGTACTCGCTCCGGGGATCCTGGCGGGGGCCGAACACGTTGAAGTAGCGCAGCGCGACGGTCGGGACGCCGTAGAGGCGGTGGAACAGAGCGCAGTAGGTCTCCGCCGCGAGCTTCTGCAGGCCGTAGGGAGAGATCGGCGCGGGCGGCATCGACTCCACCTTCGGCAAAACCTCGCTCTCGCCGTACAGAGACGACGACGAGGCCGCCACGACGCGCCTCACCCCCGCCTCGCGGGCGGCGAGGAGGACGTTCAGCGTCCCCGCGACGTTGACCGCGTTGGTCGTCGCCGGGTCCTGGACGGAGCGCTGCACGGAGGGGATCGCGGCCTGGTGGAGGATGAAGTCCCGGCCGCGCGCCGTGCCTCGGCAGGTCTCGAGGTCGCGGATGTCTCCCTCCACGATCTCGAACCGCCCGCCGCCGTCGCGCGCCCAACGCGGCGCGTCCTCGAGGTTCACCCGCCGGCCCGTGGAGAAGTCGTCCAGGACGCGGACGTCGTCGCCGCGGGCGAGCAGCGCCTCGACGAGGTTCGACCCGATGAAGCCGCCGCCTCCGGTGATCAGGTAAGCACCCATCACGACCTCCCGATGCAAGAGTACCGGAACCCTCGGGCCCGCATGGCGGCCGGGTCGTAGACGTTACGCAGGTCGATCACGACCGGCTCGGCGAGCTCGGCCTGGAGCCGGTCGAGGTCGAGCGCGCGGAACTGATTCCACTCGGTCGCCACGACGAGCGCTTGGGCGCCCCGCGCCGCGCCGTACTCGTCCTCGCAGTACGTCACGCCGGAGCGCGGTGTGGCGGCCGCCACCCGCATCCCGACCGGGTCGAACGCGCGGACCCGCGCCCCCGCGGCGACGAGACCCTCGAGGATCGCCATCGCCGGCGATTCCCGGAGGTCGTCCGTGTTCGGCTTGAACGTGAGGCCGAGCAGCGCGACGGTCTTGCCGTCGAGGCCGCCGGTCGCGGCGCGGATCTTCTCGAGGGCCGCCGGCACGCGGGCGTCGTTGACCGCGATGACGGACGAGACGATGTGGAGAGGCAGGCCGCGATCGCGGGCGAGCTCCACGATCGCCCGGGTGTCCTTCGGGAAGCACGAGCCGCCGTACCCGGGCCCCGGGTGCAGGAACTTCCGTCCGATCCGCGCGTCGAGCCCCATCCCCCGGGCGACGTCGTGGACGTCGGCGCCGACCGACTCGCACAGATCGGCCATCTCGTTGATGAACGAGATCTTGGTCGCGAGGAAGGCATTCGACGCGTACTTGATCAGCTCCGCGGTCACGACGTCGGTGACCAGGATCGGCGTCTCGATGAGGAACAGCGGCCGGTAGAGGTCCTTGAGGATCGCGGCGGCGGTCTCGTCGTCCGCGCCGATGACGACGCGATTGGGACGCAGGAAGTCCTCGATCGCGGAGCCTTCGCGCAGGAACTCGGGGTTGGACGCGACGGAGAACGGGTGGTCCTCCTTCCGGTGCTCGAGGATGATCCGCCGGATGAGCTGTCCGGTGCCGGCGGGGACCGTGCTCTTGGTCACGACGACCTTGTAGGCGTCGAGGTGCTGCGCGACCTCCTTCGCCACCTCGCGGACGAACGAGAGGTCCGCGCGCCCGTCGTTGCCCTGCGGCGTGCCGACGGCGATGAAGACGACGAGCGACCCGTCGACGGCGCTCGCGAGGTCCGTGGAGAACGCCAGGCGGCCCGCTTTGACGTTGCGCTCCACGAGCTCGGGGAGGCCCGGCTCGTAGATCGGCATCTCGCCGCTCGCGAGACGCTCGATCTTGGCCGCGTCGTTGTCCACGCAGGTGACGTGGTTCCCGAACTCCGAGAAACAGGCGCCGGTGACGAGGCCGACGTAGCCGCTGCCGACGACGGTGATGTTCATGCGTGCTCTCCGAACCAAGCGAGGAAACGATCGATCCCCTCGTCGAAGTCGACGTGGGGCGTCCAGTCGAGCTCGCGCCGCGCGCGCGTCACGTCGGCGAAGGTGCGGCGGACGTCTCCCGGCTGGGGCGGCCGCCGGTCGAGGACCGCGGGCTTCCCGAGGCCTTCGGCCAAGCGCGCGATCATGGCGTCGAGCGTCACGGGCGAGGCACCGCCCAGGTTCCAGACGTGGAATCCGATGGTGCGCGCCGAAGCCGCCACGATCCCGTCGACGATGTCGTCCACGTAGGTGTAGTCGCGGCCGGAGGTCCCGTCGCCGAACACCGGCAGCGGGAGGCCGGCGGCGATCCGCCGCGCGAACGCATGGATCGCCAGGTCCGGGCGCTGCCGCGGCCCGTACACGGTGAAGAAGCGCAGGCAGCTCACGCGCATCCCGAAGAGGTGGTGGTACGTGTGCGCCAGGAGCTCCCCGGCGCGCTTGGTCGCGGCGTAGGGTGAGACGGGGTGATCGACGGGATCGTCCTCGGAGAACGGCACCTTCTCGTTGTCGCCGTACACGGACGACGACGAGCCGAACACGAAGGTCCGGACCTTGCTCCTCCGGCACGCCTCGAGCAGCGTCACCGTGCCGTCGAGGTTGACCGAGACGTACGCGGCCGGGTCTTCGATCGAGGGACGGACGCCCGCCTTGGCGGCGAGGTGGATCACGGTGTCCACCGGCTCGCCGGACAGCGCGTCTTCGACCGCCTTCGGCTCGCGGATGTCGCCCTCGACGAGGCGGAAGCCGGGGTCCTTTCGGGCCCGCTCGAGGTTGTCCCGCTTGACCGCCGCGGCGTAGAACGGGTCGAAGTTGTCGAGAACGACCACGCGGCGCCCGTCGCGGAGCAGGCGCTCGACGAGGTGCGAGCCGATGAACCCGGCCCCGCCCGTGACGAGTGTGGCGGCCATCGCGCCTTCCGTCTACAGCTTCTCGACCTTGCCGCGCGGGGCGCGCACGCTGCGGGTCGCGTTGCGCGTGTCGAGCACGCGCCGCGCGTCGCGCACGATCGCGGGGTAGTCGAACGCGGAGTGGTCCGTGACGATGATGACGAGGTCCGCGTCGCGGAGGACCTTCTTCGTGAGCGGCGTCCCCTTCTGGACCGTCCCGCTCTCGAGGCGGATCGACGCCGCGTGCGGATCGTGGAACCGGACCGCGGCGCCCTCCTCCTGGAGCAACCGGATGACGTCGAGGGCCGGCGACTCGCGCGTGTCGCCCGTGTCGCGCTTGTAGGCGGCGCCGAGGACGAGGATCTTCGAGCCCTTCACGCTCTTGCGCGCCGCGTTCAAGATCGCGGTCGCGCGCCGCACGACGACCTCGGGCATGTGGCCGTTGATCTCGCTCGCGAGCTCGATGAA
>Ga0068859_100002834_pt1 | contig 17591 bp, 9 predicted proteins | sample KBSSwiS22_FD_66585 | JGI IMG/M metagenome (GOLD analysis project Ga0068859, IMG submission 66585) | Switchgrass rhizosphere microbial communities from Kellogg Biological Station, Michigan, USA - KBS Switchgrass S2-2 | ecosystem: Host-associated > Plants > Roots > Rhizosphere > Soil ...
GCGGCCGGACGAGGGGCGCCCAGCCGCCGACGGCGACCAGGCCGTGGATGTAAGGCGTGAATCGCTTCTCGAGGCGCACCTCGACGCCCGCGTCCAGACGAGGCTCGACCGGTTCCTGGTTCAGGTCGAAGCCGAAACCTTGCGCCCGCAAGCGGCCGGCCGCGAGCTCACCGCAGGCCGCGACCATCGACGTGAGTCGCGGACAGAGGGCCGCGCCGGCGGACCAGAAGGAGAAGCGGCTTCCGCCGGCCGGGACGGTGGTCTCCTCCTCGCCAAAGACCGTCCCTGCGATCTCGAGGGCCCAGCGCGACGACGGTGCCGTCGCGGAGGCGGCCACCCGCGCTCCGAAGCCCCAGCTCGGCAGGAGCCCGAACGCCGCCACGCCGGAAGCATCGAGCCCGAAGCGCCAAGGGGCTCCTGGCGCAGAGGCGACGGCCCCGGTGACGAGCGCCGTCGGCGACGACGTGCGCGCGGTCGGAGTCGACGGCGGGCTCGACGTGGGCGCCAGCTTCGAGGTGGCGGCAGCCGGCTCGGCCGCCGGAGCGGGCGGCGCTGCGCGCGCCGACTTCGCCGCGTCGGGATCGATGATGAGCGCGACGACCAAGGCGAGCTCGTCGTCGAGCGCACGGCAGCTCTCGCCTGATTCCGTCAGCTCGCGCTCGCCCAGGTAGACGCCAGCACCGTCGAACGTCCGAATTCGCGCCCGCCAAGCCGGTGGTTTCGCCGCCCGCTCGACCTCCCCTTCGATCAGCAGATCGGGTTGACCCTCGCCGGCGAAGACCTTCCGATTCAACCGGCTCTCGACGGCGGCTGCCAGCTCTTCGGCCGAGACGCACCCTTCGGCGCGGGCGGTCCGGGTCCAGCGCAACACATTGTGGGCCCGACCGGGTCCTTCGCCGGACGCCGGCGCCGCGCGGGCGGTCGGGGCTGCGAGCGACAGAGCTTCGAGGATCACCAGGGCCGTCACCCGCACGCGCATGACCGCGGCAGCGTAGCACGCCGCCCGAACGCGATTTCCTGCCGGCGAGCGGCTCGTCCATGCCCGACTCGCGGCGAACGGTTCAGGGAAACCGATAGCGTCGTTCGACGGACAGCGGTCCTTGGTCGGGCGCCGTGAACTTCCACTTCGCGATGGCCTGACGCGCGCACTCCATGAGGGCCGGGTCGACCGGCGTCTTCGCGACGACCTCGGCGCCGCTCACGGAGCCGTCCGCTCCGATGCGCCAGCGAAGTAGGAGCGTGCCCGCCCGGATCTGCTTCGGCGGCCGGTGCTTGTCGCGCGCGACGTCGATCCGACATTCGTTCAAGGTGCGGAGGCGAGCGGTGACCTCCTCGTCCACGGCCGCCGGCACGGGCGTCGGGGCCGGTCGAGAGGGAGCCTCCGCGCTGGCGCCCGGCGCCTGCGCGGCAACCGGCGGCTCGGGTCGCGCCGCCTTCGGCGCGGGGCGGATGCTCTTGACCGGTGGGCCGCCCTCCAGCTTCGCAGCGCCGACCTTGCCCGTGGCGGTGAGCGATGGGTCGGGCAGGGGCTTGCCGGCCTCGCCCGCGCCACCGGCACCGCCGGCCCAGGACGAGCTCGCCCCTATCAGAGCGAGCCCGCAGCCCAGCGCCACCAGCGGCAAGACCTTCGCCCTCGATGCTCTGATTGGTATTGCCCTCATGCGCCCTCGAAACTTGGGTACGATGCCCGCCGATCGCAACCAGCGCCTCGACCGGCCCGTTGCTTCCGGTCGGCCGCTGGCCCAGGCTTTCCACCATCGCATCCGCCCGTTCCAAGAAGCGCCCGCCGCGCCGGCCCGCCCCCGCGCCAACCGGCGACGACATCGGGGCCGGCGATCCAGTCACGCCGATCATGCAGGCCTTCGGTCCCGCCACGCGGCGCTGGTTCTCGTCGGCCTTCGCCCGGCCGACGGCCGTGCAGCGCGCCGGGTGGAAGGCCATCGCCGCCGGCGAGAACGCGCTGCTGCTGGCGCCGACCGGCAGCGGCAAGACCCTGGCCGCCTTTCTGTGGTGCCTGGATCGTCTGGGACGTGAGGAGGCCGCCGCCGAGAAGGCGGCCGTGCGGGTCGTCTACGTGTCGCCGCTGAAGGCGCTGGCCTATGACATCGAGCGCAACCTGCGCGCTCCGCTGGCCGGGATCGCGCGCGCCGCCGAGACCGTGGGCCAACCGTTTCGCGCGCCCCGCGTCGGCGTGCGCACCGGCGACACGCCGGCGCGAGACCGCCGCGAGATGCTGCGCGATCCGGCACCCATCCTGGTCACGACCCCGGAGTCGCTGTACCTGATGCTCGGGTCCTCGGCGCGAGAGACGCTGCGCCTCGTCGACACGGTGATCGTCGACGAGATTCACGCGCTGGCGCCCACCAAGCGCGGCGCGCACCTGGCCCTTTCCCTCGAGCGGCTGGCGGCCCTGACGGAGCGGGATCCGCAGCGCATCGGCCTGTCGGCCACGCAGCGGCCGCTCGACGAGATCGGGCGGTTCCTGGGCGGCGATCGTCCGGTGACGCTGGTCGACACCTCCGAACCACCGCGCCTGACGCTGACCATCGAGGTCCCCGTCGACGAGATGGAGAACGTCCGTAGCGAGCGGCGCCTCGAGCACGAGGAGGGTCACAGCGGTGCGCCCACCGGCATCTGGGCGGCCATCCACCCGCGCCTGGTCGAGCTGGTGCGTGCCCACCGCAGCACGATCGTATTCGCGAACAGCCGCCGCCTGTGCGAGCGGCTGGCCCAGGGCATCAACGATCTGGCCGGCGAGGGCGAGGCGCTGGTCCGCGCGCACCACGGCAGCGTGTCGCGGGCGCAGCGCGAGGAGATCGAGGAGATGCTGAAGGCCGGCCAGCTCCGGGGTCTCGTGGCCACGAGCTCGCTGGAGCTGGGAATCGACATGGCGGCGGTCGATCTGGTGGTCCAGATCGAATCGCCGGGCAGCGTGGCGCGCGGCCTGCAACGGATCGGCCGCGCCGGTCACCAGGTCGGCGCCCGGAGCACGGGGCGCATCTTCCCCAAGCATCGCGCCGATCTCCTGGAAGCGACCGTCGTGGCGCAGCGGATGCTGGCGGGCGCCGTCGAGCCGACGCGCGTGCCGCGCAACCCGCTCGACGTGCTGGCGCAGCAGATCGTCGCGATCGTGGCCGGCGTGGCCGACTCGGTCCAGGGCCGGGCCGCGACGGGCGAAGCGGCCGGCATCTCCGTCACCCGGCTCGAGTCCCTGGTGAAGCGGGCGTATCCCTTCGCGGGCCTCGGACACGACGTGCTGCTGGCCGTCCTCGACATGCTGGCCGGGCGCTATCCCTCCGACGAGTTCGCTGAACTGCGCCCGCGCCTCAACTGGGATCGCGCCACCGACCGGCTGACCCCGCGGCGCGACGCCAAGCTGATCGCGCTGCTCTCGGGCGGGACCATTCCGGATCGGGGTCTCTACGCCGTGCACCTGGGCCCGACGGGGCCACGCATCGGCGAGCTCGACGAGGAGATGGTCTACGAATCGCGGGTGGGCGAGACGTTCCTGCTGGGGGCGACCAGCTGGCGCATCGCCGAGATCACCCGCGACCGCGTGATCGTGACGCCGGCCCCCGGAGAGCCCGGCAAGATGCCGTTCTGGCGGGGCGAGGGCCCGGGGCGTCCGCTGGAGCTCGGGCGGGCCCTGGGCGCCTTCGTGCGCGAGCTGGGCCAGCTCAAGGAGAAGGCCGCGCTGGCGTGGCTGGCCGGTGCGGCCCCCCTCGAGAAGGCCGCCGCACGGAACCTGTGGCGCTACGTGGTCGACCAGCGCGAGGCGACCGGCACGCTGCCCACCGACCGCGAGCTGACGGTGGAGCGCTTCCGCGACGAGCTGGGCGACTACCGGGTCTGCATCCTGTCGCCGTTCGGCGCGCGCATCCACGCGCCGTGGGCGCTGGCGCTGGAGGCGCGCCTCGGCACGTCGGCCGGCTTCGAGGTGCAGAGCTTGTGGAGCGACGACGGCATCGTCCTGCGCTTCGCCGGCGCCGACGAGCCGCCCGCCCTGGCCACGCTGATCCCGGAACCAGAGGAGATCGAGGAGCTGGTGCTGGAGCAGCTCACGCGTTCGGCGCTGTTCGCGACCCATTTCCGCGAGAACGCGGCGCGCGCCCTGCTGCTGCCGCGCCGGCGGCCCAACGCGCGCTCGCCGCTGTGGGCGCAGCGCCTGAAGGCGCAGCAGCTGATGGCCGCCGCGCTCCGCTACCCCAGCTTCCCCATCGTGCTCGAGACCTACCGCGCTTGTCTCCAAGACGTGTTCGATCTGCCGGCGTTGAAGGAGGTATTGGAGAGCATCCGCCGCCGCGACGTGCGCGTGGTCGAGGTCGACACCGCGACCGCCTCACCGTTCGCCCGCTCGCTGGCCTTCGCCTACGTGGCCGCGTACATGTACGAAGGCGACGCGCCGCTGGCCGAGCGGCGGGCCCAGGCGCTGACGCTGGACCGCCAGCTCCTGCGCGAGCTCTTGGGACAAGACGAGCTGGCCGGCCTCCTCGACCCGGCGGCGCTCGACGAGGTCGAGGCCGAGCTGCAGTCCCTCGATCCCGAGCGGCGCGTGCGCCACGCCGACGGAGCGCACGATCTGTTGCGCCGGATCGGCGATCTGTCGGCCGGCGAGCTGGCGGCCCGCGCCGAGCCCGGAGCCGACGTGGCGGGCTGGTTGCGCGCGCTCGGCGAGACGCACCAGGCCGCCGAGGTGCGGGTGGCCGGCGAGGCGCGGTGGATCGCCACCGAGGACATCGGGCGCTACCGGGACGCGCTCGGCGTACAGCCGCCGGTGGGGACGCCGCGCGCGCTGCTCGGGGCGGCGCCCGACGCGCTGGAGACGCTGGTCGGTCGCTGGGCCCGCACGCACGGGCCGTTCGAGCCGCCGCGGCTGGCGGCGCGCTTCGGCCTGACGCTCGGCCAGGTGGCCCCGGCGCTGAAGACCCTCGCCGCGACGGGCCGCCTGGTCGAGGGGCGCTTCCGCACCGGCGGCGCCGTCGAGCACTGCGACGCCGAGGTGATGCGGGTGCTGCGCCGGCGAACGCTGGCGCGCCTGCGCTCCGAGGTAGCCCCGGTGGACGCGAGCGTGCTGGCGCGCTTCCTGCCCGCCTGGCACGGGGTGGGCTCGCCGCGCCGGGGGACGGCGCGGCTGCGCGAGGTGATCGAGCAGCTCGAGGGCGTGTACCTGCCGTTCTCCGATCTGGAGGGCGCCGTCTTGCCGGCGCGCGTGCGCGACTTCGCCTCGTCGATGCTGGACGAGCTCGGGGCGCTCGGCGAGCTGGTCTGGATCGGCGGCGGCGCGCTGGGGGGCGAGGACGGCCGCGTCGCCCTGTTTCGGCGCGCTCACGTGCGCCTGCTGTTCGAGGCGCGGCCTGTGCCCGACGAGCTGCCGGAGCGGCCGCGCGCGTTGCTCGCGATGCTCGAACAACAAGGCGCCAGCTTCTTCGCGCACCTGACGACGGCCTGTCCGGGCGCGACCTCGGCCGAGATCCTGGACGCCCTGTGGGATCTGGTCTGGCTCGGCCTCGTCACCAACGACACGTTTCAGCCGCTGCGAACGCTGTCGGCCCCGCGACGGCTGCGGGACAGCCCGCGCGGCGTGGTGGCCCAGGCCGCCGGACGCTGGTCGACCGTCGCGTCGCTGCTGCGCCCCGGCGCTCCCGTCGCCGCAACCGAGGTGCTGCACGCCCGCGCGTCGAGCCTGCTCGAACGATACGGCGTGGTCAGCCGCGAAGCGGTCGCCACCGAAGGGCTGCCCGGCGGCTTCGCGGCGCTTTCGCCGGTCTTCCGCGCGCTGGAGGACGCGGGCAAGATCCGGCGCGGTCACTTCGTCGACGGGCTGAGCGGCGCGCAGTTCGCGCACGCCGGCGCGGTGGACCGGCTGCGCGCGGCGCGGGACGAGGACGACGGCGCGGTGATGCTGGCGGCGGTGGATCCAGCCAACCCTTACGGTGCGCTCCTCCCCTGGCCGGACGCCGGGACGACCGCCCCGGCCGTCGCTTCGGAGACCGACGGCCAGCAGCCGCGGCGCGCCGCCGGCGCGCGGGTGGTGCTCGTCCAGGGCGCGCCCGTCGTTTACGTCGAGCGCGGCGGCCGCCGCCTGCGCGTCTTCTCGGAAGATCCGAAGGCTCTGTCCCGCGCGGTCGAAGCGCTCCGCCACGCGACGGGACGGCGCCGGCCCTTGCATATCGAGACGGTGAACGGCCAGCCGGCGCTGAAAAGCAAGGCGGCGGCAGCGCTGCGCCAGGCGGGCTTTCGCATGGAGCCGAACGCGCTGGTGCTGGACCCCGCGGCCACCGCGCCCGTCGCATCGGGCGGCAGCGACGGCCCCGAACGAACACTGGCGCGCAGGTAGGCGCGGCCGCGATGCCCGAGGGCGACACCATCCACAAGCAGGCCGCCCAGCTCCGGGCGCGGCTCGTGGGCCAGAAGGCAACGGCGGTGTTCGCGCGCGGCCTCGAGTACCGGCGCCTGGCCGGCGCGGTGGTGACGTCCGCCGAAGCACACGGCAAGCACCTGTTCATCGACGTGGGCGAGGCGCGCCTGCACGTGCACCTCGGCATGTACGGACGGATGTCCATCCAGGATCCGCGCCTGGTGACCGCGTCGAAGGCCGCGCGCGCCAGCCTGGCCGTGGTGGGCGAGCAGGCCGCCGCCCTGTGGTGGCGCGCCCCGACGGTCGAGGTGCTGCGCGCCGCCTTCGCGCACGCCCACCCCGCGCTGCAGGCGCTCGGTCCGGATGTGCTGAGCGACGGCTTCGATCCCGCGGCGGCCGCCGCACGCGCGCGCGCCCGGCCCGCGACCACCGCAGTGGGCGAGCTCCTCCTCGATCAGCGGGTGGCCGCCGGTGTCGGCAACGTTTACAAGAGCGAGGTCCTCTTCCTCGAGCGCCTCGACCCGTTCGCCCCGATCTCGTCGCTGGATGACGACGCTTTATCTCGCCTGTTTGCGCGCGCCGGCGAGCTGATGCGACAGAACCTCGGACCCTGGGGCCGCACGACGACCGCCGACCTCACCCGCGGCGGCTTCGGCCCCCGCGGCTCGGCCCGCGTCCACGTCTACCGCCGCGCCGGCCACCCCTGCCGCGCTTGCGGGGCCGCGATCCTGGCGGCGGCGCAGGGACAGCCGCCCCGCAAGACCTACTACTGCCCGCGCTGCCAGGCGCGCGCGCCCGCGCCGCGGCCCGAGGCTGGCGCGCCGTCTCGGTCTGGCGCCGTCAGCGCCCCACGCTGGCCATCATCGCCGCCGGGTAACGCGCTCCCGACGCCGCGCCCAGCGGGAACACCGCCTCGAGCGCGGCCACGTCGTCGGGCCCGATGACGACGTCCAGCGACCCGACGTTCTCCTCCAGGTTGCGGCGCCGCTTGGTGCCCGGGATGGGCACGATGAAGGGTCGCCGCCCGAGCAGCCAGGCCAGCGCCAGCTGGGCCGGGGTCGCGCCGCGCGCCGCCGCCAGCTCGCCCACCCGCCGTACGAGGTCCAGGTTCTTCTGGAAGCTCTCGCCCTGAAAGCGCGGCGACGACCGGCGGTAGTCACCGGGCTCGAAGTCCTCGAACCGCTGGATCTGGCCGGTCAGGAAGCCGCGCCCGAGCGGGCTGTACGCCAGAAAGCCCACGCCCAGCGCCGCGCACGCGTCGAGCACGCCGTCCTCCTCGGGATCGCGCGTCCACAGCGAGTACTCGGACTGGACGGCGCTGATGGGATGCACCGCCTGGGCCTTCGTCAAGGTCGCCGCGCTCACCTCCGACAGCCCGAGGTGCCGCACCTTGCCGGCCCGCACCAGATCCGCCATCGCGCCGACGGTGTCCTCGATCGGGGTCTGCCCGTCGACACGATGATAAAAGTAGACGTCCACGTGATCGAGGCCGAGGCGGCGCAGGCTCGCGTCGATCGCCGTCTTCACGTACCGAGGCGTCCCGTCGATGCGCCGGTCCTGCGGCCGCTCGCCGCGCACGATTCCGAACTTCGTCGACAGAACGTAGCTGTCTCGCGGGCGCCCGCGCAGCGCCCGACCGACCAGCTCTTCGTTGACGTACGGCCCGTACATGTCGGCCGTGTCGAGCAAGGTGATGCCGAGGGCGAGCGCGCGGTCGATGGTGGCGAGGGCCTCGGCGTCGTCCCGCTTGCCGTAGAACTCGCTCATCCCCATGCACCCCAGGCCGAGCGCCGACACCGACAAGCTCCCCAGTCTTCGCGTTTGCATGAACTGTCCTCCTGCCCGACAACGTACGACCTGGAGCGCGCTCCAGGTCAAGGTCCGGCGCCCCGAATCTTCCGGGTGGACCGCACGCGCTATAGTCGACCCGCCGCAGGAGAGACCGCCGATGTCGATCCCTTCGCCCAACCTGACCATCCGTGCGTGCGCCGAGGCGACCGGGGTGACCCCCGATACTCTGCGCTACTACGAGAAGATCGGCCTGCTGTCGCGCGTGCCCCGCGAACGCAACGGGCACAGGCGATTTGGCGAAGAGGAGGTCCGTTGGATCACTTTCCTGCGGCGTCTGCACGCGACCGGAATGCCCATCCGCCACATGCAGCAATACGCCCGCCTCGTGCGGCGCGGGGAAGGCACGATGGGGGAGCGACGCGCGCTGCTCGAACGACACCGAATCGAGGTGCGCGAGCGCCTGACGGTCCTGGAAGAAAATCTGCGGATGATCGAGAAGAAGATCGCGCACTACGAATCAGCAGGCGCTGGGCCGGCCCGATCGCGCGCGCTCGAAATCGGTCGGTGAGTCATGCAGGCACCATGCCGGGCGCGTGGCTACGTCGCCGATCCTTCAGCCGTCGTACCACCAGGTAGGCGACGATCGCCAGGTTGAGCCCGAGAGCGGCGACCTTCCCCGCCCCGGGGTGGCGCACCAGCTCGTAGATCTCGAACGGAACGAACGAGGCCGTCACCACCACCGTCAGCCATTCCGCCCATCGGCGACGGCGCAACAACCCGACGCCTTCCACCACGAAGACGGCGGCATAGGCCAGGGACGCGAGGGCCACCTCGTGCAGCTCGTGGCCGTCGGCATAGATCAGCCGGGCCACGGCGCTGTCCACGGCGTGGTGACCGAGGGCCCCGATCCATTGCAGCGCCCCCAGAATCGACCGAACCACCGCATCGGGCACGCCGAGTAACGCGCCGGCGCCCACCAGCACCAGCAGCGCCGCCTTGGCGATCTTGAAGAGCCCGATGAGGAAGACCAAGCGCCCCCCGTGCTCGGCCGATCGACCGTCGCTCATGGCGACTAACCTAAGTAGAGGTCGGCCTCGGGCAAGCTACTGGGGCGTATCGCTGGTCGGAGGAGCCAGCTGGATCGTCCCCGGCGGAAACTGGTCGAGGCCCTGCGACAGGCTGCGGACGCGCTTGGCGCTCTCCTTGAAGACATCCCGCTCACGCGGGGCGCGGGGCGCTTTGTGGCTGGCGGGCTTGTCCTTCTCCGTCGGAGCCACGCCCGGGGCCGGCGCCTGGCCGGCCTTGTCGTGCGCGACCGCCCCCGACACTTTCGGCGCGGCCCCGCCCCCCACAGCCGTCTCACCGGCTGGAGGAGACGTCGTGCCACTCCCGCCCGAAGGCGCGGTCCCGGGACCTCCCGTGACGGTGGGCGGCGCGGCGGGCACACCACCCGAAGCCGGCGAGCCCGGCGGTCGGTTGGTCGCGGACTTCTCGCCGTGCGAGGGCTCCCCACGCGCTGCTGAAGATCCAGGGGCGCTCGTGGCAGGGGCGGACGGTTTGCGAGGTTCCGCCGTCGCCGCAGGTCGATCCGCCCCCGCCGGCGTGCCAGCCGCCGGGGCGGCCTCCGTCCCCTCGCCCGCGGCACCACCACCGGCCGCATCCAGGATGCCCAGATACTTGGCGGCCGCGTAACCTCCGCCGCCCACGATCAGCAACACGAGGAAGATCGGAAGCGCCCCACTCTTGCGACGCCGGAACCGCTCGGGCGCCTCTTCGGTCACCGCGCCCTCGGGGATGGACAGCTCCTCCACCACGCGGCGTCCGGACCGCTGCGGCGTGGGCTCACGCCCGAACATGTCGACGCGCGGCGTGCTGAGGCGCCCGGACAGGTTCTCGCGTCCGGCGCCGCCGCCGGGGAGGCCCCCGCCCCGCGCCATCTCGATGCTGCGGCGGCCGTACCGGGTGTCGCCCTCGACCTGCTGCAGCTCGGCCAGATCGGTGCGCTCCGATGAAATGTCGTCCTTCGCGTCGGCCAGCACCACCGCGTTGCCGCGGACCAGCGCGCCCCCGCCGCTGCCGTCCTTGTCCTCGACCAGCGGCGCGGCTCGGCTGATGGGTGGAACACCGTCGCGCCGGCTCAGCTCGGCCAGGTACTGCTTCAGCTCGGTCTGCCCCACGCCCCCGAACGATCCGCGCAGGACCCGCTCGAGATCGAGGAGCATGTCGTCCGCCGTCGGGTAGCGATCGTCGGGCAGGAACTTCATGGCCTGCTCGATGATCCGCGAGATCTCGGGCAACAGATCGGGACGGGCGCGGCTCGGCAGCTTGTAGTCCCCACGCTGGACCCGCAGCAACGTCTCCAGGTCGGTCGAACCGTCGAAGGGTCGCTCGCCGATGGTGACCAGGTACAGCAACGTCCCCAATGAGAAGACGTCGGAGCGCGAGTCGATGGCCCGGCCCAGGGCCTGCTCGGGCGACATGAACGACACCTTGCCCTTCACGACGCCGGTCCCCGTCTGTTCGCGCTTGTTCATCGCCTTGGCGATGCCGAAGTCGGCCAGCTTGACCTCGCCGTGCTCGCTGATGAGGACGTTGTTGGGGCTGATGTCGCGGTGGACGATTCCCAGAGGCTGGCCGTCGGGGCCGCGCTTGCCGTGCGCGTAGGCCAGCGCCCGGCAGACCTCCGTCACCACGAAGAGGCCCAGGTCGAGCGGCAGCGGCCAGCCTGCGTTGTTGCCCCGCTGAAGGACGATCCCGAGGTCCCAGCCGTCGACCAGCTCGAGCACCAGGAAGTAACGCCCCCCCGCCAGACCGAGATCGAGCACCTGAACGATGTTGCTGTGGGTGAGGCTCATCGAGATGTGCGCCTCGTCGATGAGCATGTTCCTGAACTGCGGGTCGGCGTAGATCGTGCTGAGGATCCGCTTCAGGACCACCGGCTTCTGAAAGCCCTCGTGGCCGGTCTGTGACGCCAGAAAGATCTCGGCCATCCCGCCGTTCGCGAGCTTGTGGACGACCGTATAGCGACCATGCAACGCCATCCCGAAATCCGGTTGGCGAATCTAGCACGAAGATCATCGGGGAACCCCGAAAGGGTTCCTGCGATCGTCACCTGACGCGCATCAGCCGACGGGCGCGATGGGCCCGGCCGCAGGCCTCAGGACCGGCGCGGGTCGCGCCCTCGGCGGCGGCGCGCGACCAGAGCCAGGCCCAGCAGCGCACCGCCCGACGCGAACAGCGATCCGGCGTTCGACCCGCCCTCGACGCTGCAAGCGCAGCCACCACCCGTGTTCGACGTCTGGATCTTCAGCGTGCTGCAGGCCGACCCCGGGCTGTCGTCGTTGGGCTGACACGACGCCTGTCCATTCGGGTCAACCATGCAGCTGTAGCAGAACGGGCACTGCACGTTGCCGCACGGGTTGATGGTGCACTCGCCGGTCGCCGGCGCGCAGTAGGGGCAGGTCTTGGTGGCGCACAGGTTCTGCTTGCAGGCGCCGCTCGCGGGATCGCAATAGAAGCCGGTGCCGCACGCCACGTCGGCGCACAAGGACGGCTGGCAGCTGCCCGCCACGCAGCGCTCGGTCGGGCCGCAGGCCGGCGAACAGTTGATCGGCACGCACGCGCCGTTCGCGCAGTATTGGGTCGCGGGGTTGCAGCTCACGCCGTAGCACTTGTCGGTCATGCACTGCCGGTTGATGCAGGTCTGGCCCGGCTGACACGCGAACTCGACGCTGTTGGAGCAGTCGAGACAGCGTCCGCCGAGGCAGGTCTGGCCGCTGAGGCAGGTCACCTTGTAGCAGAGGTCCACGCAGCTGCCCGTGGCCAGGTCGCACTTCTGCCCGGCGGCGCAGGTGACGTTCTTGCACCGGTTGGCGATGCAGAACCCGTCCATGCAGTCGTAGCCCGGCGGGCAGGGGAACTCGCCCGGCTGGCAGAGCAACGAGCACCCCCCGTCCCGGCAACCGAAGCCGGTCGGGCACATGGCGCTGTTGTCCCCCACGCCGTCGCAGTCATTGTCCTTGCCGTCGCAGATCTCGGTCTGGGGCAGGATGCAGCCGTCGCACACCACGCCGGCCGCTCCCTTGCACACGAGCCGGCCTGGGCGGCACATGCCGAGGCCCACCTGAGCCTGGGTCAGGCCCGGGCACAGGCACGAGTCCCCCACGCCGGGGAAGGTGCCGTCATCGATGACGCCGTTGCAGTCATCGTCGAGGCCGTTGCAGACCTCGGTCTGGGGGTTCGACATCGCGTTGCACTTGATACCCAGCGCGCCCATGCACACCGTGACCCCCTTCGAGCAACCCTGGCCCTGGATGCCGCAGTCGAGGCCCACGCCCGGCAGCATGCCGTCGTCGATCATGCCGTTGCAGTCGTCGTCGATGCCGTTGCAGATCTCGGTCATGATGGGGGCGTCGCCCAGGTTGCAGGTGACGCCCATGTGATCGGGAGAGCACTCCTTGATCCCGAGGCGGCGGCAGGTGCCGGTCAAACCGTTGTCGCAGGACCCGCCCACGTCGAAGCCTTCGTCGACGTCGCCGTCGCAGTCGTTGTCGACGCCGTCGCAGATCTCCGGCGAGATCGGGCAGCCGGCCGGCTGGCCGCAGGCGTTCAGCGGGAAGCCCTCGTCGATGACGCCGTTGCAGTTGTCGTCCTTGCAGTTCGCGATCTCGACGGCGCAATGCTTGGCGTTCACGCCCAGCAAGTTGTCGGCGTCGTTCGGATCGGTCTTGCTGTACGGGCACATGTTCGACACACCCTCGTCGATCATGTTGTTGCAGTTGTCATCCTTGCCGTTGCACACCTCGGCCGGCGGAACCGTCGACGCGATGATGCCGACGATGGCGGCCTTGGCGGCCGCCGAGTCGGACAGCGAGACGCGAAGGGCGGCCGTCGTGCCGCCCGCCGCAGCGATGCGGTCGTTGTTCGCGAGCTCGGTCATCCCCAGTCCGCTGTCCGTGATCACGTACGTCTTGATCCCCGAGGTCCGGAACAGCTGGCAGGCCTGAGCGACCGGGTGGAACGCACTGTAGGTCCCGCCGCCGGTGCAATTCGTGAGATTGAAGGTGTTGTCTGGCGCTGTCGTGTCGCAGAACTCGATGCCATCCGTCACGAGAATGGCCACGTTCTGCCGGCAGCTCCCCTTTGGATCCATCGGCTTGACGTAATTGTCGAAATACAACCGCGAATAGAGGAGCGCCCGCCCCAACGGCGTGGTGTTCATGCCGTGCAGCTCGGGATCGGTGACAGCGTTGGAATTGGTCGGGAGCTCGACGTTGTCGATCCACGAGTAGATGCTGGGGATGTTCGCGTCGACCGGATCGTAGTTGGCAGGGCCGGTCGGCTTGGCGGTGCCCGAGGTTGTCAGGCCTACGCGCAGGACCTCGCCCAAGCCGCCGTCGAACCAGGTGCCGTAGGTCATCTGCGCGCTCGTCTGCGTCGAAACCGCACAGCCCAAGCCGAGCCCGGTGAGGGCGGGGGTCGGTCGATAGTGTCCGACCGGCCCCGCCTCGTTATTGCCCGATCCGCGGCACGTCGGGAAGGTCGTCGGCGTAACCACCTGGATCGGGAACGACATGAGACCGAAGTTCGCCTCGTCGGTACCGACCTGCTCGAGAGCTGCCCGCATGGCCGCCTTCAAACCGTAGAGCTTGCTGGCTGTTCCCCCTGTCGGGCAGATGTTCGTGTTCTCGCCCACCCAAGTGCCGACCGAGTTCTCTTGCATCGAGCCCGAATTGTCGACGATGAACATGATGTTCGGGCGAAGCGACTGCGCGCGCGGCCCGCTCTCCGCCACGGCGAAGGTGGCGAGCGCCGCGCCGAGCGCGAGGCCGACGCGACGAGACCGCGGAGAACAGACCAGGGACAGAACCGATCGAGCTTTCATGCGTGCGCTCCGCTCGTCCCGCGAGGGCGGATCGCGCCGCCGAGACGATGGTTTTTCAACAAGCGATGGGGTTGGGCTAGGTGTCTTGACTAAAGGAGCCCACATTTTAGTCCACCCGCCCAAAAAACGTTAGTCCCCGCCCTCTCCATCCCCGCACTAACTCTTGCCCGAAGGGCCTCCCGTCCCCAAGCCCGACTTCCCTAGCGGATCGAAGGCGGGCTTCGCCCGCCGGAGACACCGCCCTCCAAAGGATCCGGGACCGCCTCTAATCGGGGGAGGGCCCGCGGGAGGGGCGAAGCCCCTTCCGCGAGCGAGCGCAGCGAGCGTCAGGTGGCCCACCAGAACGACAGCTTGAGGAGGACCATATCGACCGCCGGGACGTTCCCGACGTCCGCCACGCGCAACATGGCGGGCCTCATCATCAAGTCGACGGCGGGAACCTGTGAGCGGCTGTAGACGAGGAAGAAGGTCGAACCCAGCCGGTATTCCCAGCGCAGGACCATCTGCAGGTTCAGGGCCGCCTGCTCGTAGTCGGCGTCGGAAGGAGCCGGAGCCATCCCGAGCGCCAGATCCGTGATCCGCACCCTGTCCCCGGCCATCGTGCTGGCGGTGGCGAAGTCCGTATAGTGCTTCGTCCCCAGGAAGAGCTGCCCGTGGGCCTGCAGCGTCAGACGCGGCGTGAAGGTGTAGCTGGCGTGCAGAGTGGCCCCGGCGCTCTTGGCCTCGAGCCGCGCGAAGAGGTCCCGCGTCGCCGAATACCGGGCGTATCGCGGCTCGCCCTCGCTGTAGACCACCTCTGGCGTCAGCGACACCTCGAGCTGGGGCAACGGCTGCATGGTGATGGTGGCCTGCGTGTCCACGCTCTGGCCCGAAGGAAGGAAGCGAACCTCGCTCTTCCAGGAGGCGTGGAGCTTGCGCCGAGGATCGGTGGTCACCTCCAGCTTGGCGCCCAGGTAGCCGGCCCGCTCCAGAGCGGCGCCGCTCCCGATCTCCAGGTCATCCCAGTACCGGGTCTCGCCCTCCGCCGCGACGGAGAGGAACCAGAAGCTCGGCAAGCGCACGCTCCCGCGGAGCTCGACCAGCGTCCCGAGATCGAGCGCGTCCAGGTTGCGGCGAGTCGTCACGTCGAGGCGGAGGTGGCGCTCGAGGGTATGAGGGCCGGGCTCGAGCGACCGCAGCTCGACCCCCGCCTTCACCTCGTGCAGATTCTGGCGCAACATGAAGCCCAGATCGTTGAAGGTCAGCCGGCGCCCGAGGCCGGTATAGGTCAAATCGGCGAGGACCAGCCGGCCCCCGTCCTTGGCGACGCGCGCCCAGGCGCCGTACCCGCTGTCACCCGAGCGGATGCCGGTGCCGTCGAGCTGGTCCTCCTTGGGGCCGTGCTCGACCACGCTGCCGATCACCTGAGCCGAAGCGACCACGTCGTTGCCGGCCGGCCGCCAAAGGGCGTCCACGCCGCCGGTGTACGCGTCGCGAAAACAGCGATCGCCCGCGGCCGAGGGGGCGCCCGTCGGGCAGATCCGGTCCGGCGCGCCAGCCTGCTCGAAGCGCAAGGTCATGGTGCCGATGAGTCCGACCTGCCCCGAGGCGCCGAGGTCGCGGCGCAGGCGCAGGACGTTGAACGAGGTCAGCGGCTCCGCCGTCCGCACGACGCGCGATCCGTCCGAGACCTTGACCTGATAGTCGTTCTGTCCGGCCAGGACCGAGAGCGCGCCCACGGTCCAGGCGCCGCCGAGGCGCCCGATGACCTTGGCCGCCCCGTACAGAGTCGCCGCCTCGGGCACGTTGACCAGCTGCTCGCGCAACATGCTGCCCGTCTGAAGCGTGGGCGTGGCGGGAGAGCTGCCGACCCGACGCGAATAGAACAGGGCGAGGGGCGTGCTGAACTGATCGGCGCCCTCCAGGAAGAGCGGGCGCTTCTCGGGCAGCAGGATTTCATAGTTGCCGAGGTTGAAGACGATCTGGTCCGCCTCGACCTGAGCGAAGTCGGGGTTCACCGCGAGGTCCAGGGTCAGCGACGGAGTGATGTGCAGCTTCAGGTCGAACCCGGCGGAGACACCCGCGTCGAAGCCGCTGTCCGCCAGCGACGGGTCGGCGCCCAGCCGGCGGCCGCGCGCGAGCGCGAACGGTCGGACCTCGAGCGGCTCGCCGGCCTTGAGCTGCCGAAGATCGTCGAGCCGACCGAAATAGGGAAAGGCCGAGGCAGCGGTGCGCGGGATGGCCGGCCAGCTGTCCGTCTCCTGGCGCTGTCCGATGTATCGGTAGGCCGCGAACCCCCAGCTCTGGACGGGAAGGTCGGGCGAGAAGCGAAGGATGCGGAGCGGGATGCGAAGCTCGGCCGACCACCCGTCCGCCGTGCGCGCCGTGCGCGCCTCCCAGTTCTCGTCCCATTCCATCGAGGTCGACGGGCCTGTGGGCGAGTCGTGGAACATACCGTCGGCCATGACCTCGGCGACGTTCACCGCGAACAGGGCCGCCGTCCGGCCGTCGCGCCGGCTGTCGATGTTCACGTACACCCAGTCGCTCTCCGAGTCCTGATCGCGGCGGGTGAGGCGGCCCACGATGGGCGTCTGGACATGGCTGCAGGCGAAGCCGAGATAGAGCGCCTCATCGTCGTAAACGACGCGCATGGTGGTGCGCTCGGAGGGCGGGCTGCCCTCGCTCGGGGCTTGCTGGACGAAATCCGAAACGGCCTGGGCGTCCTGCCAGGCCGGATCGTCCAGACGTCCGTCGAGGGTGGGCGGCGTCGACACGTGGCGAACGACCACCCCCGGCCGGGGCGGAACGGTCGCCGGGGCGACTGGGGGCACCGGGCCAGCCGCCTCGGGGGGCGGAAGGGCGGCGGGTGGCCCGCCCACACCCGCGATGAGCTCAGCGCCGGCCGCTGTAAGCTCGCTCGCCGCGAGACCGAAGAGCACAGTGATGGTGGGCAGAAGGCGGTCCACGCGACGGGGCGACTCTAACCGACGGTGGACGCAAGACTAAAAACGTCGCCCGTCGGCCGGCAATGAATTGCCCCGACTATCGACGTCGACGCCGTCGCCCTGAAGCGAAAAACGCAAACGCGATCGCCGAGAGTGCGCCGAGCGGCGCTCCACTGCCGCCCGCCGCACCGCCCGTCGCGCAGTTACACCCGCCCTCGACGGTGAGGTTGTCCATCGGGCCGCTGCTGCCACCGGTGCCGGTCGCCGAGGATTGCCCCCCGCTCCCCGAGCCGGGGTGGGTCGATCCGCCGCTGCCCGAGCCCTGCGCGCCGCCGGAGGCCATCATGCCCGAGCCTCCCGACGAGGTCCCCGGCTGCCCGCCACTCGAGGCCGACTTGCCGCCCTCTCCCGTCATGTTCGTGCCGCCCGAGCCGTTCGCCGAAGCGCCCCCGCGCCCGCCGCTCCCCGTGCCCGTGGCTTCGCGTCCGCCGGCCCCCGTCGAGCCGCCAATCGCCGAGCGACCGCCGCCGCCGAGCGCGCCGCCGCTCGCCGAACGACCGCCCGCCCCCATCGAACCGCCGGTCCCCGCGCCCGCGCCTCCGCTGCCCGTACCGTTCGCGCCGCCGGCTGCGCC
>Ga0068859_100002835_pt1 | contig 17586 bp, 18 predicted proteins | sample KBSSwiS22_FD_66585 | JGI IMG/M metagenome (GOLD analysis project Ga0068859, IMG submission 66585) | Switchgrass rhizosphere microbial communities from Kellogg Biological Station, Michigan, USA - KBS Switchgrass S2-2 | ecosystem: Host-associated > Plants > Roots > Rhizosphere > Soil ...
GAAAGTGTTAGTGGCACGCGCTCATGGAAACCGTTGAAACGGTTTCTTAGGACTTCAGCAAGCGTCGACCACCGGGCTAAAGCCCGGTGTGAATGAGACAGGACTTTTGAGGCAAAGCCCATGCTGAGTTTTTGTTGTCTTGATTCGAATCCAGATTTGTTTATTACCAGAGGCTCGCACACCATGAAGCGAGCGCATTTTTGATTGCAGCCTCAAACCTCACCGGACCAATTATCCTACGAAACACCGAGTTGTAATATTCACCACTGGCTTTTCCGATTGGGAAGATGGACATTGGCTAAACGACGGCGCGCGTCGTCACTAGAATCATACGTCTCCTCGAAGAGCGAGAAACGGCAAAAATAATTTGTTGTACCGGGTTCGGGCTCGTTCGCGCGAAATGAAAACGCGCGTTTGGTTCGCATTCGGAAAGTAGAGACTTCCCATGCCGACGGCGAGACGATCAGACTTTCTTTTGCGTGATATCCACGACGCTCGACTTCTTGAGCCGCACCAGGTAGTTACGAGGTACGCTCCCGCCGCTCCGGTCGAACGATTTGTGGCGTGGCGTCGTAGAGTTAATCAATACCCCGACCCAAGGTTCTCGGATAGGTATCCGATGAATATCGATTGAATAACGAATCTAGTTTCTCGCGAATGCCTTCACACTCCCTGGCGACAGCGTTCGGGTAGATACATTCGTAAGGGCCCAGGTTTGTTTCAAGATAAATACTGTATGAGCCATCGTAATATTCTGGTAATTCGCGATAGCGTGAATCAAATGATCGGATCGCATCATCTTCAAGGAATTTGCGGTTAGGAAGAGGAGTACTCTTTGTGACCACGATCTGATCGTTTACGGCCTTGAGTCGTTGGAATTCAGAAACGTTGATCAAGGTCGCACGGCGCAGCCTGATTTCGTATCTATCAGTGACCCCGTTGGCGTTCACGTACTGTTTGAGCGTATCTGAGTTGCGCAAGTCGCTCACATCCATCGCCACACAGGTGTACCTTGTGATCGGTTCTTGCCGCCCGATCATGATTTCCTGACCCTTCTCTTCGAGGGCCCAGTTCGGCGGCAAAACCGATTCGATCCGCACCGCAATTGGGCTGAGTGTTTGAGATGGTTGTTGCGTTGCGTGGCGACAGGATGAAAGCATCGCCAACGAAAAGCTACTGAAAACAATCCATCCGTATTTCATGGAATACGCCAGCAGTGCAAACGTTTGAATTCACGCGGCCGCCGAAGCCGATGATGTAGTCATCTGGGTCCTCGACATAAAAGCCCCTGGTGCCCCAGGCGGTTGCTACTCGCGTGCAACGATTTGTTCGGTGGCGGTTACGATCCGATCCAACTTTAATTTCTTTTAACCGCTGCTTCGACATCGGCGAGCATCTTCTGTAATGTCTGCTTCCGCAAATATCTCCCGTTTCGAAATACGGCGTTAATTCGTTGCGTATTGCGGATGTTCTCAAGCGGATTGGCGTCAAGCAAAACGAGGTCGGCAATCTTACCGCGTTCAATCGTACCTTGTGAACTCAACTCGCCGAGGAAGACTGCTGGATTGCGCGTAGCAGCTTGTAACGCCTCCATAGGCGTTAACCCCGCTTGCACGAATAGCCCCAACTCATCATGCAAACTAAAGCCCGCAAAAGTGTAGGGGATACTTAGGTCTGTTCCGGTCATGAGTGGTACACCTGCGCGATGCATCACCCCGACGAGATCCAATTCTTTTTGAAAGAGCCGCTTGCTGTAAACGATATACCCGGGGGTGCGATAGCGGAGCAAGAAGTTCTGTTTTGGAGACCACCATTTCTGTTCAGACTGTGGAATATATTTCAAACGCTCATCACCATTCCGATCAAAGTCATCAATGAAGGTGAGCGCCTGTTTCGTTACCAGCGTGGGTACTTGCCACGTTTGGTTCTTTATGAGACGTGCAAAGAGCTGCTTTGCCTTCTGCTCATTGTAGGTATCGAGCATCCGTTCGCCGCGAGCCGCGATGCGGCGCGGGAACTCGGAGAAGTCGCCGCCGGATGGCATTGGCGCGGCTTCCAGGCGGCGTAGCTCATCTTCAATGGTCGAGCAACCCTGGAGAATCGTTCCCAGATGTTCAATACTCTTTTGTCCGGCGTCGGAAGCTTCCATAGTGGTAATTGCTTCCGGAACATGTCCGACGACTGGAATTCCGTCTCTCTTCGCCTGGTCAATGATTGCGAAGTAAACGTCACGCGTGAGACGATCATACACTTTGACGCAATCCGCGCCGCGTTGTTTGAGCATGTCCAGCGTTTGCCGACCTTCAGTAGCATTGGCGACAACGATAGTCGGACCATGAGCCGCCGGCTTAGGTCCGTCTAGAATGGGACCGCACGTCAGAACTCGTGGTCCCATGAGTTTTCCGGAGGCGACTCGAGCTCGCCAGCGAAGTAATTCTTCTAAATCACCACCCATGTTTCGCACGCCCGTCACGCCGTTGGCAATGAACAACGGGAAAGATCTTTCGATCTCAGTAAAGTGAACGTGCATGTCCCACAAGCCCGGAATCAGAAACTTACCTGCCGCATCTATGACCTGCGCGCCAGGCGGAATGCGTATTTGGTTACTGCGCGCGATGGCCGTGATTCGATTACCCGTTATGACAACAGTCAGGTCACGCTTCGGGGGAATGCCCGTCATGTCAATCACGGTAACGTGCGTAAGCGCAAGCACACCCGCCTGCAAGTCTTGCGCCCGAAGATCGACAGAAACGATCAGTAGTAACAGCAATACCGAGAGCTCTTTCATATAACTCTCCACTCTTACCCAGCTAGACGGAGCACGACGTCAGATTGGACACCGCTCGCATTACAAAGTTCCTTTTATGATTTAAGAAAAAAGAGGTGAGTTTCGACGAACCTGGTGGAGACCGCGTTTAGGAAATTTGTCGAAGCTACTTCGACGAGCCAGATGTGGGATTTTCAGATTCACTTATCCCAAGCATCGATGTCACGCCCGGATTTAGATTTGACCAAGTCAGCCTTTTTACCTGAGTCTTGAATTAGTCGGGGAACATCAGCCCAGTTCCCACTTTGAATATTACGATTCTGCGAGTAGGAAGAAATCATGCAGGCCACAATAGTGAAAGACATCTGGACAGTCGTCCCTATTCTTTTCGCGATGTTTTTTTTCATATCCTTCGTCAAGATATGATCGGGCGTAAATTTCCAGCTCAACCTTGGTCCCTTTCCAACCGAAAAGGAATTGCCAGGGTGGCCACTGCCCCGCCACCTCTCGCATTGCACAGTTCGAAGGTCTGCGCCTCTCCGTAAAGCTGTTGGAGGCGCGCCCGCGTGTTGTTGATCCCGATCCTGCCCGCGACGGGTCTATCACCGTTCTCGGTCAAGCCCGGTCCGTCATCGCGCACCTCCAACCGCAGCTTACCGTTTTCACGCCGGGCGCTTATCTTAAGGATCCCGGCGGCACTTCGCTTCCCTATGCCGTGACGAATAGCGTTCTCGACCAGGGGCTGGAGGATTAGACTCGGAACCTGAGCGTCGAGCGTATCTCGCTCGACTTCCATTTGTACTTTTAGCCGATCGTTAAATCGCACGTGTTCGATGTCAAGATAAACGTTGAGAAACTCGAATTCGTCCTTTAACGGGACCTCCTGCCTATCAAGGTTATCGAGAGAGTGCCGCAAAAGGGCGCTCAGCCCGTTTAGCATATCGATAGCTTCCTGGTTGCTGCTCTTGCGCACTAACACCGCGATCGCGTTGAGAGTGTTGAATAGGAAGTGAGGATGGAGTTGCATCTTAAGCGCGCTCAGCTTGGCATCTGCCAACTGCGCTCTTAACCCGGATGCAGTCAGTTCCCGTTCACGATATTTGCGATAATAACCGGCGGCATGACTGAGAGCGACGAGCGCCCCGTAGGTAAGTAGGTTGAAGCGGAGCCCCGTCACGATGGATTCCTGGAAGACGGATGCGAAAGGATTACTCAAAGGATCGATATATGAAATCGCAACGAGGTAAACTCCCAATTGAATCAACGAAAAGGTCAAGCCGGCTGCAAGGTGAACCAGCAAATTCCTAAAGCTCCCACGCTTAATGCGAAAGCCTCTGCATAGATTGATAACGATCGGAGTCAGAAGAGCCCAAATGTAGGCGCAACTCAAACAATTACTTAGTGTATAACCCACGTTCAGGGGACGCCCCTGGCAAGCACGGTTGATTAAGACCTGGCTGGCGAAGAAAAGGCCAAAGAGCGTCCAGGAGCCAACGATCAGACCCCACCGGATTCCCCGCGGTAGGTTGAAAGGCCCAATCCTTGAGTCTTCCTTATAATCTCGCCGTGGCAAGAGGTTGTTGGAAGGGTGGCTCATTCCAGTCCATTGACTTTCGGAAGCACAGCATCGATTGGTTCGGCGATAGCTACCTTAAAACCGAAATCCGAAGCCCACGCTGAATTGCGCTTTATGCGTATATATGGTTTCCAAAATCGGGATACCCTGTGGAAACTGTATGAACTGGATCCCCGGATAGCGAACGATAGTGTCTCCCGCATCAAAGCGAACAATCGTGCGCCGCGTGGGATACCACTCGAATACTCCGCCCACATCCAAAGCCAACTGCGTCGCTCGAACGCGTTCAAAGCCGAAGGGGTTGCGCGGATCGGGCCCGTTGCCGTTCAGGAAGTGCGCAATCTCAGCGCCGCTTGAACTTTCAAAGCCCGGCCGGAATTTTCCGAAGACTCCAAACCTCTTCCTTCGTATCCCAGCTTTAACCCCAAATAAGCCTTCGATCATTCGTCCACCCGTAAAATTAGTGGTGAACTTTCGAAAATCTCGAGGGAAAAAATTGAGTTCTGCCTCCAGAGCGAGGTACGGTTTGAGGTTATAGTCGAACCTGCCGCCAACGCCGACTTCCGTTCTCGGAAACAAGTCGCTCAGCCCATTAGCGTCGTTAATTCCGAGAACTGAAAAGAGCACCCCGACTTCGCGCTTCGGCGTGTCTGACTGCGCCCGGACCCCGCCAGCCGGCAAGATAATGCTCGGGCTTATGCCCAGAAGGGCGATGACGAATATCAATCGTCTGTTCATTAAGTTTCTCCGATTTAGGCAGCGTTTCTTACGCTTCATAGCGGGTTAATTGCGCTTTTGCGATTCAGGTCTTGAGGCGTGTGGATGCATTTTGTTTGCGGCCCTTGCGCGCTCACGACGTCTTTCTTCATAGTTCCTCTCATCAATCTAGTGAGGGCTGGCAGGTACACCTGAACTGCCCGTCCCCCAAATTGGTCTCCCATTTCTGAAAATGGTATCTTACTTTCGAACTAATTTCTGGCCCCTCTGCGGGGACTTTATGGTGATGGACAAGGTGAATTCAATATCCAATTCTTAATTGGTCTTTCCACGGAGGTCCGATGACGCTCCCGAACCTAACTCTTACACGAGGCAATGGCTCAAATCTTTATGGTCAATTGGTCGATGAACTGGAACGCGCCATTGAGACAGGTGATCTAAAAGATGGTGAGCGTTTGCCGTCTGAGAGACAACTGGCCGCGCAACTTGGGCTAAGCCGCACCACTGTCGTCAGCAGTTACCGGGAATTGGAATCGCGTGGATTGGTTCGCAGTCACGTGGGAAGAGGCACCTTTGTGTGTGCAAGTTCGGAAGCGATCGATGTTCCCTTTGCGTGGCGCGGCAAGGTCTCGGCGGAAACGGCCTACCTCAACAATTCTTCAGCAGCCTACGATCTGCTGCGTCACTCAACTAATCCGGATTTGATCTCCTTCGCTTCGCTAATGCCGGCCCTGGAATGCTTCCCCGTAAATGAATACCGGCGAGCGGTGGAACAGGCAATCAAGTCGCATTCGACCGAGGTATTCGGGGTTGGTCCAACCGAGGGACAACCGAAGCTGAGACGCCTCCTCGCGCGTCGTCTCTGCGTAAAACCCGAACAGGTCTTGATCGTCTCGGGTGCGCAGCAGGGATTGGATCTCGTGGCGCGATGTCTGCTCGATCCCGGTGATGCCGTCATCGTCGACAGACCAGGTTATGTAGGAGCGATTCAGAATTTTCGTGCGGCCGGAGCGAAGCTAATCGGGTGGGATGTGATGCGTTCCGATCTGGGAGAACTCGAGGACTTGATTCTGCGCTATCGTCCTAAGATCATTTGTATTAACCCGACCTTCCAGAACCCTACCGGTCGCACGCTTCCTTTGACAGAAAGACAGGAGCTATTGGCTCTAGCTGCTCGCTACCGAGTTCCAGTAGTTGAGGATGACCCCTACCGGGATACAGCGCTGGCTGTTACTCCACCCCCAACTCTTTTTCAATTGGACACGTCGAACACTGTCATCTCCCTGGGCACATTTTCCAAGACGCTGGCTCCAGGGCTGCGTCTTGGATGGTTATTAGCGTCCGAGTATGTTGTGGATCAGCTCGCTCTAATCAAACAGCGGCAAACACTCTTCAACGGAGGACTCGAGCAACTAGCGCTGGCTGAGTTATTAGAGAATGGTACCTACGACAGCCATCTACTCAGGCTGCTGGTAGAACACCGGGAGCGATGGAACGTAATGAAGAGATCTCTGGAACAGTACATGCCCGCTCGATCGCTGGCTTTGAGTTTTCCTCAGGGTGGACTTCATTTTTGGTGCCGATTACAGAACGGCGTAGAAAGCCGAGAACTCTGCCGGCTATCGTTGTCTAAGGGCGTGGCCGTGGCGAGCGGCGAAGTCTTCTATGCTGATACTGGAGCAGGTCGACACGAGTTTCGGCTGTGCTTCACATCTGTCCCAGCAGGAAAGATCGAAGTAGGTATCAAGCTTTTGGCGGAGGCTTTGAAAGCCGCTGAGTCAGACTCGTCGCGCCGCGAAAACTCTTTGGTCCCGCTGGTTTAAGCTCCACCAGCCGGCGAACGCCGAGTTCGAAGCACACCAAACGGCACCATCGCTTAACTAACGAGCTAGAGTTCCATGGTACCTTCAGCAATTGATGTTACGTGACCGCCAACATAAATTCCGTCCGCGCCGTGATCTCCGGCGACTCTAACATGCAAGATGCTGCGGCGTGCCATCTTCGTTCCTTGTTCACTAATAAAGCGCGTGCCCGAAGCTCCTGTCATTAGGCGATTTCTCATCATGAACAGGCTGAGTGGGCCGGTTGAGCTTCCTGTCGCAGGATCTTCGGGTACGCCATATTCGGGTGCGAACATGCGCGAATAAGCGCCTTCGCCCGTAGGAGAAAAAACAAAAACACAGAATGGCTCGGCTTTGTCCTCTTTCAGAGTACTCATGCTTTGAGCCTCCAGCCAGGCCCGATCCACTGCTTCTTTGCTTCTCAGGGCTATGAATAATGTCGGGTTTCCAGCATCAAGGAGTTGTGGCTGGATATCAAGCAACTCGTCGGTCTCGAGACCGAGCGCGCGAGCACAACTCGATCGGTTATAGAACTGGCCTTCAGAAATCGGCGGCGTTCGCAGCCAGATCATCGGACGTTCCGCATCTTCGATCCAAATCTGAACCGGTCCGACCTTCTCTTCCAGGCAAAACGATTCGCAATTTGTCGGCAAAACGCCTTCGTTGCGCAGCACGAAAGCCGTGCCTATCGTTGGATGCCCGGCGAAAATCATCTCTTTCTTTGGGGTAAAGATTCGTACCCGCGCAACGCAATCAAGATTTTCAGCAGGGAGCACAAAAGTCGTTTCAGCGAGATTCATCTCGCGGGCGATCTTCTGCATCACTGCCTCATCAATTTCGGATGCCTGCGTAAAGACTGCAAGAGGATTTCCCGCAAGCGCCTCGGTCGTAAACACGTCGACAACTCGATAAGGCAACAAGGTCATGGCTCGATCCGATCTCAGAAGCGATTTCGCAATCAGAGAGTAAGAACAATCTTTCCGGAAGCTCCAGGCGCCATTACCCGACGATGTGCTTCCACTGCATCTGCCAACGGCAACTCCGTTCCGACAACGGGCTGTAACGTTCCGTTTCTCAGTCCAGCATCTATGGCCGCGAAGATTTCGGCCGCATCAGCGGGCGGTGTTAGCCAGATAAGAACGCCCATCACTGTGGCTTCACGCGTCATAATGTCTCGGGGGTTGATTTGAACCTCACCCCGGCTGCCGATAACTACCACACGTCCCCGACGGGCGAGCATATTTAGATCGTAGCTGAGATTTACATTGGCCAACATTTCCAGGATGACGTTAATAGTTGCGACCCCTCGAGGTATCGTAGGGATTCACCCCGGCAGCTTTCACGCGGACAAGCACCTCTTCGTTACGAAGCTGAGGTACTTCAATATCGCAAACCTGCAGGACTTCAGGACCGCCGAATTGATGTACTTGAATCGCTTTCATTTGGTGAACCTTATAATCGGTCTCTAACCTCCAACCTCAGCAACAAGTTCTATCTCAACACATGAGCCGAATGGAATCTGCGCGACTCCAAACGCAGCGCGCGCATGTTTGCCTTTGTCGCCAAAGACTTCCACCAAAAGCTCAGAGGCGCCATTGGCGACGAGGTGCTGTTCAGTGAATGAATCACGGCTATTCACTAAAACCAGCAGCTTGACGACCCTCTCAACCATTTCCAAACTACCGAGCGCTCCGTGTAGAGTGCCAAGCAAATCGATAGCAACGGCGCGCGCTGCATCCTTTCCTTGCTCAGTCGTGAGGTCGCCGCCGAGTTGTCCAACCCAGGGCTTGCCGTCCAATTTAGCGATGTGGCCCGACAAGAACAGTAGATTGCCGACGCGAACAAACGGCAGGAATGCCGCCACTGGCGCAGTTAATTCTGGCAGTGTGATCTCGAGTTCTTGAAGCTTTTCATAGACGGTCATAGAGTTTCTTCTCCTCAGGTGATTTGTTACTTAGCTAAGTACTCGTCAATTCGGTGGAAATTCGCGTAACCACTCGAAAAGAGTCCGTTGAAGCTGCAAGTCTAAACCTCAACGAACTCGCGTACCGTTCTGGAAGACCGATTGCTCTTACTGCCTTCACATATATGCGACCGTTTCTGAAGACGTCGAACCAGAGGGAAACAAAATGAAGATTATGGCAACTCAGTAACTTCCAAATCTGATTCTTTGGGGACCTTTTCAAACCGGGGTTTGGTATAGCCGTTTGACCCGGCCGCTCTGCGATCGATTGTGCATTAGGCGCTAGTCGTTTGTACGTTTCTCTCTCTCTGCTACTGCGGTCAACAATTCCGTCATTGTTGTAATCGTGCCATGCACCGGAATGATTTTTTCAACCGCTAGATTGTTCCGCTTAATCCAGGCAGCAAGATAGACGGCACTTTCCTCGGCGATCGGATAATCGCCGTTTAATGGTCGGTCAAGCACATCAGCCTCGAACAAGATCCTTTCCTTTGGCAAATAAGCCACCAGCATTTCTTCGGCGTGCGGGTTAGGGCCGAAGTTATAAAGTTCAACCGTTTGCGTTCCGTCGGTGAAAACGCGCTTTTCATTTTCGACGAATTCGATCTTCAAAGGTTGAGGTTTGAGCATCAAATCATCCGGTGCGATCGTGAATTGACTCTTTGCGACGCGCTCGAAATACGGGCGATTACCTCTTGTGGTAACGACCGTCACCCCGTCGGCAATGTAAGTCCGAACTCCGCCGGCATGGTCCGAGTGATGGTGAGTTACGGCTAAATATTTGATCGGTTTTCCCGGGATAGTTTCCTTGATTTTATCGATCACCTGGCGTGAGTCAGCCCCGACTCCTGGAGCTTCCATTACCCAGATATAGTCCTTAAGATCTATAAATAGGACCTTTAACTCGTCATAGGTGAGGATACCAATTATGTAAACATTTGCTGCAACCTTTGTTACCTTTAAGGAATTTGGAGTCTCGGGAGCAGCAAATTTAAATTCAGGATCCAATTTGAATGCATCGTCGTTCAACGAACTGTTTACTGCGACATCTACATAACGAACTTCCTGCGTGATTTCATTGTCTATTTTTACGATACGGCCAGTCGGCACTTTTTGATTACCGATTGTTTTGTAGCCTGGAAAGATTGTTTCCGTCGTTGTATCACCGGCTATCGGATCACTGATCATGCGTTCCCATTTTGAGAGCAATTTGGTTTCGGAATCTATATAGAGCGAGATCTGTTGTCCGGTTTCATTGACGAACGAAATAACCTGGTGAGGACGATTATTGAAACTGGCGACGCCCAGAAAGCGGAGGCCGTTCACACGCTCAAAAGCGCTGATAAGAGAGAACTGGGGCAACCAGAAATTTCGATTTCGCCGGGGTGGGGGAGGCGGAAGCTTGCTTATATTCCGGCGGCTCAGATTTTCTTGGAATAATTCCTTGCCGTCAAAAATCTGCCTCTGTTCAGAGCGAACTGCCCCCGGATATTTCATTTTTAAAACGAGACAATAGCGATCAGTTTTGATGTCATATGTAAAATCGTTGCGAAGCGGCGAGCGATCCGCTCCGCCAACCTTTCTACTTTGATTTCGAAACACAAAGTCTCCTTCGGAATGAATCGAAAAATTCCGAATCGAGCGAAGGGTTTCGATGCCGCCATACGCTTTGATCGATTCATCCAAAATTTTTCTAGCCCGTTCGTAAGATTGTTGCGTTACGGCTTGTCCAAAGACAGACTGCACACAGGAAATGATACAAATAACAAAAAACAACCCGACTTTTACTCTTCTCATGTTCTTACGCTCCCTTAAGCTTTAATATCAGAAGGCACCACGCGACGATCTCGTTACCTGTCTTGATGACACTTTCGACAAGCAAATCGAAATCTTCGAGAAAGGCGAGAACATTGTGTCGTTCCGCCATGGCGAATCAACAAGGCAAACACCAGCCGGATTGCCTTTGAATGGTGTGTCGGTGAAAGAGTCGACTGTGAAGTTTTTCATACTCTGTTCTTCCATCTCTTCGTTTGCCATATCAATTGAGCAAGATGATCCGATTCTGCATCACAACGATGAAGGTCCATCGACATCTTTGAGAAGCTTCACAACGACTGTTTCTGATCCGCTCGAGTGTGCCGGCCACGGTACGCAGTGACTTCTATCCCGACCAACGCGCCGAAAGGCATCGTGACCTGTGGGGTGCTACGCACCGGATACGGCGCCTGGAACGCCGCGGAGTACACGCTATTCATAGCGTCGAAATCCCCAATATCGGATAGGAAAACTGTGGCGCGAACCACGTCCGCCAGCGAGAGCCCAAGGTCTTTCAAAATACCGGAAACGATTTCCAGACAACGAGCGGTTTGGGCCGTTATATCACCCTCGATGAGTTGGCCCGAGACTGGATCTCGCGCGATTTGGCCAGCGAGGAAGACGAAATCCCCAGCCACGACGGCGTGAGAGTAGGGGCCGTACGCTGTTGGGATGTTTGTGTCAGGGAAGCAATAGTGTTCCATGTCGTTTGTAACCTTTCACGCTCGTGCACGAACCAGTTGAGGAGATCCGATTACCAAAAAGTGTGTGGGCACTCAGGCCCATGCAGTTGAAGCGCCCGGATCGGGCAGGCGCAGATCTCTCCGAGATTGCTGACTTGTCAGCCGCTCACACGGGTATTACTTGTACACCCAGCGAAGACCGCGCACTGCTCGCGGGCCGATGCGAGCGCCTCCACCAGAATGTCCACGTCCCCGGTTTGCGTTTTGTAGTTGGTGACGCAGGCGCGCAGCACCGTCACGCCGTCGCCGATAGTGGTGGTCGAAATCCACGCCCGGCCGGAAGATACGACCCGGTCGGCGATGGCGTTCAAGTACGCGGGATTCCGGCCGCCAGGGCGGGTCGAGTCTACGAAGCACACCAAGGGGAGTGGAGTTCTGTTGACTACCTCCCATTGCAACTCTTTGAGTCTCAGGCGCAGGTAGTCGCCCATCGCCACCTGATGCCGGATGCTCTCCGTGTAGCCTTCCCATCCGGCCACGGCGAGTGACAGGAAAACCTTGAGCCCGATGAACCGGCGCGACCACTGCATGGAGTGCGCGTATGGGTCCGCGGCTCCCCCTCCCGCCGCGGCGGGTGGCATGTAGGGGGCAGCGGCGCGGAAGGTCTGTCCCATGATCTCCGAGTGGCGTGTCAGGTATAGCCCGGCGCCCATCGGCACTGAGAGCCATTTATGGAGATCAAAAGTGATGGAGTCGGCGCGGGCGATGCCGACGAGAAGTCCTTTGAGTTCCGGCACCAGGATGGCCGCTCCGCCCCACGCCGCGTCCACGTGGAGCCAGATGCGCTCACGCGCGGCGCAGTCCGCCAGGCTCGTAAGGGGGTCAATGGCCCCCGCGCCTGTAGTACCAGCAGTCGCGGCGATGAGAAAGGGTGCGACGCCGGCGGCCTTGTCTTCGTCAACCTGTCGGGAGAGAGCGTTTACGTCCATTCGGAGGTCGTCGTCAACCGGCACCTCGCGCACGGAATCGGCGCCTAGTCCACACAATCGCGCGGCTTTGTGTATCGAATGGTGGCTCTCCGAGGATGCATAGAGGACAGGCTGCGCGGTAAGCGAGCGTAGCCCGCCGCGGTTGAAGTTCGGGAATTTACTAACCAGGGCCGTGAGCAGCGCAGTGTGGGTGGCTTCCGAGCCGCCCGACGTGAATACGCCGTCGCAGCTGGACGATTCGTACCCGAACCGCTCGCCGAGCGCCTGCACCAGATGGCGCTCAATCTCCACCGCAATTGGGCTGAGACTCCATGCCCCGAGCGCTGGGTTGAAAGCCGCCGCCAGAGCGTCGGCCGCGATGCCCATGGTCGTCGGTGCCGGAACGAACAGCCCGAAGTAGCGGGGGTGCGCGTTGTGCACGTGGTACCGACGCATCGCGTCCACTGCGAAATCCACGGCAGCTGTCGGCTCGAGCGGGCGTGCGAAGTCAAAAGGTCTCAGGAGGTCGCGCACCGCGTCGGCCGTCACTTCGGGCGCCACGGCAATCTCGCCGACGTCGCTCGAGTAGGCTTCGATTGCCTCTGCAACCCGCCTCCAAAGTTTTGTTCTCGCTTGAGCGTCCAAAGACAGCATGGGTAATCTCACTTGTTAAAACGTCTTCCGGTGCGAGCCAACATTAGTCCACTTGGGCCAACTGCCCTGTCTGGTTCAGCAGAACCGTGTCGCCCGTGACAATCTCGCCGCTACCAATGACTTCTGCATATATGCCCATGTGGCAGTGCCCGAACGATTGCTGGAGGTGTGTGAGGACGTTCAAGTCACGCTCTGCTGTCGCAGGGTTCACGGTAGTCGCGGCGCATCGGGTTATGCGCGAGACGATATGTAGCCTTGCTCCCCCGACCGTTATTTCAGAGCCAACCCAATCGAACTCGGTCCAAGCGGGCAAGCCGTCAATATAGACGTTGGCGCGAAAGCGAATCGGATCGACTGGTACCCCCACCACCTGCTCAAGGGCTCTGATGCTCGCCAGGTTCACCACCGAGACGTACTGGTACGTGGTTGAATTGGGCTTTTGTTTGGCATCAGAAAAGCTATGGCCGGACGCCTCGACGACCGTGGGCGTACCGTTCACAGAGTCGCTCAGAAAATCCGCGAAGAACTCGTTAATCGATTCCCGCCGCGATGGATCGGTAATCTCGGCTTTGAGGAGCATTTGACCATCGCGCTCGATCGTGAGATATCCGCTCTGCTCATCGAAGCGCGTCCGAAGCTGAGCGAGCTTTTCATTCCGCATCAGCATGAGGAAGCTGGTCTTCGGCAGCCAGGCGGGACGAGTGGGATCAAAGTGTGTCGCTGCATGCGCAAGGGCGAAGCGTCGATCTTGAGGGAGACACCGGCCGGCGGTGAGCATCACCCGTTCCAGATCCTCGGCACTCAGTCCTTTCACCGGGTAACGGCAGATTCGTACGACGCTAAACATATTCAGAACCCCGTATTCGACGGGTAATCTCAAAGCGAACTAACGCCCACGGGCGGCGCACTCACGAACCTTAGCAAGACACCCTGGCGCAGCTTCATCGCTATCGATGGCGCTTCCTATGATTCCCGGAATGATCTGATCGATGATTACCGGCTTGCCTTTGACAACGATCGAAATACGCCTGCCCACCAGCGTAATGTCAATACTCTGCCAAATATTGGGACCTAACGTAGCGTTTTCGATCGGGCCCGGCTCTAACCCCGGACTTGCATGCGCAGCCTAACAGGCCCGCTCGAATTAAGAAGAGTGATTTGTTGTGAACTGCGCTTATCTAACCGCGAACTGGCCGCACAAGAAGGTGCGTGATAGGAAGGATTAGAACGGATTCTCCAGGAGCGGTTGCAACTTGTCGCGGTAGCTGCGGCCCGAAGTCAGTTGAGTACCGTCGCGTAGCTTAACTGCGTATTCGCCGTGGAATAGTGGTTGCAGTTCTTTGACTCGGCTGAGGTTAATGATGACAGAGCGGTGAATACGCAGGAACTTGTGAGGATCCAGCTTGGCTTCCAGCCCACTCATCGTCCCACGCACCAGATGCGACTCGCGCCGTACATGCAAGCGCACGTAGGTGTCGGCTGCCTCAATCCAGTCAATGTCTTCGACGTCAACGTAGGATATTCGTCCTGCCGCTTTAACGACCAAACGTTGTAGCCAATCCCCTCTGCGATTCAAGTCATCAAGCAATGCTGACAATTGCCGGTTGAAATCATTTTCATCGCTGAGTTTGATTTGAACTTTCGCGCGTTCCAGGGCTCTGAAAAACCGTTCGTTGGTGTACGGTTTAAGCAAATAGTCGAGCGCATGCACCTCGAACGCCCGCAATGCGTACTTATCATACGCCGTCACAAAGATGGTGTTGGGCATCCGATCAACGCCCACTGCCGCTAACACTTCGAACCCGCACATCTCCGGCATTTGCACATCGAGAAAAACCAAATCGGGCTTCGCTTCAATAATGACGTCGACGGCCGCTTGTCCGTCCGCGCATTCGTGTACAGCCACGACGTCCGGATCGTTCTCGAGCAGCATTCGGACGCCCTCCCGCGCCAGCGGCTCGTCGTCGACTATCAACGTTCGGAGTCCCATCACTGATTGCTCCCGCTCACCCCTGGTCGCGCTGCTCTCGGAACGGCACCTCCAGGGTGGCGATGGCCCCGCCGCCTATGGCGTTACACAATACGAACTTCTGTGACTCTCCGTAGAGCTGTCGAAGGCGCGTTCGCGTGTTAGTCAACCCGATCTGGGCGCCAGTGGGTTTACCGTTTCCTGATATTCCCGGTCCGTCGTCGCGCACTTGTAACCGGAGCCTCCCGTTTTCGCGTCGGGCGCTGATCTCTAAAAGCCCGGCGGCGCTTCGCTTTCCAATGCCGTGACGAATGGCGTTCTCGACCAACGGCTGCAGGATTAGATTCGGTACCAGGGCGTCGAGAGTGTCCTGCTCGACTTCCATCCGCACGCCGAGCCGGTCGTTAAATCGCACCTGTTCGATCTCAAGATAAAGTTCGAGGAATTCGAGTTCTTCCTTTAACGAGACCTCTTGCGTGTCAATGTTTTCGAGAGAATGCCGCAACAAACCGCTCAGCCCGCTGAGCATATTGATTGCCTCTTTGTTGCAGCTCTTACGCACTAACACCGCGATGGCGTTGAGGGTGTTGAATAGAAAGTGAGGGTGCAGCTGCATCTTGAGTGCGCTCAGCTGGGCGGCCGCAAGTTGCGCTCTCAACTGGGAGGCGCTGAGCTCGCGCTCCTGATATTTGCGATAGTAATCGGCGGCATGGATGAGCATGACGAGCGCCCAGTAAGTAAGCAAGTTGAAATGAAGTCCCGTCACAATGAATTCCTGGAGGACGGACGCGAAAGGCTTACTCAAAGGATCGATAAAGGAAATCGCGACGAGGTAAGCTCCCAATTGAATCAGCGAAAAGGCCAGGCTGGCCGCAAGGTGAACCAGCAAATTCCTAACGCGCCCACGCTCAATGCGCAAGCATCTGCAAAGACAGAAAACGATCGGAGTCAGCAGAGCCCAAATGTACGCGCAACTCAACGACTTACTCAGTGTATAACCCACGTTGAGGGGACGCCCCAGGTAAGCGCGGTTGATTAGGACCTGGCTGGCGAAGAAAAGGCCGAAGAGGGTCCAGGAGATGAAGAGCAGCCCCCATTTCGCCCACGGCCGAGGCCCTGGGTTTGGGCTGCCGACTTTTTCGACTAAGTCTTCCGGTGACGATTTGTTAAAAGTGTGATCCATTTGCTTACTAATATTTCGATCGCCTCACCGACGCCGTGTTACTTCACTCTAGTTTAAAAATTCGACATAACAGAGTGGCTTGGCGCAGTAAGATGGCAGTTTTTCATTCCATTCCTATCGATTACAGCTTGTGAAAAAACACGCTCCTGGATTATGGAACGCCTTTTTTGCTGATTGGCGCGTTCAAATCAATTTGCCGCGTTCGACAAGTTGCATAACGGCGATTGCCGTTATTGATTTGGAAATCGAAACTAGACGATAAGCCGTGTCGCTTCGCGCCGCCACATTGTTTTCAACATTTCTTTCTTCATTGGCAATCCCGGTGATTGATCGCTTCAAAGTAGCTCTTCAAGGTACGTAGCGTCGGTTATGTTGATGCCAGAACAACCTGTAAACAGACGGTAAGAATTTCGCCGGATCCTGGTTAGACAACTACGCTTCGATCATTAGCTGGCCTTCAAAAACGATGACGGCCTGGGCCTGGATCCGCAATTTGTCGCCGACTAGTTCTACGTCCATGGAACCTGATCGCTTTGACGATTGAAACGACTTCAGTTTCGTATTGCCTAATCTTGACGCCCAATACTTTGCCAGAAAAGTGTGAGTGCCGCCGGTCACGGGATCTTCATTTGTGCCACTCCACGGCCAGAAGTACCGCGAATGAAAATCGTAACCATCCCTTGCCGACGGAGCGGTAACCAGGACACCGTTGATGGAATTGTGCGATCGCTGAAGGGCGGCAAAATCCGGATCTAAGCCGGCCAACTCATCAGCGTCCGCAATTTCCAGCAGCAGGATTTTGGTTTCTTCGTTGTAGACAGAATTCTTGATTGCTTTGATCCCCAAAGCAGCAAGCAGAGCAGGCGGAGCATCGGTAGGCCGGGTTTCGTAAACCGGAAATTCCATGACGATTTGGCCATCCAATTCTCTGGCGGACAAGTCCAGCTTCTGAATGTTTTTGAAGTGGACTTCATTTAATTTATTTATGGAGAAAATAACTTTGGCAGCGGCCAAAGTTGCGTGACCGCATAATGGGATTTCCATCTTTGGTGAAAAATATCGGACTAAAAAAGTGCCGGCCGATTCCAGAGTGGAAAGGAAGGCCGTTTCTGAGAGATTCAGCTCCTGCGCGATGTGCAACATTCTTTCATCGCTCAAGTGTGAATCAACGAGGCAGACACCCGCTGGATTGCCTTTGAATGGTGTGTCGGTGAACGAGTCGACTATGAAGCTTCGCATTCTACGATCTCTTTCTTGTTCGTTAACCTATAGCTGAATGAACGTTCCGCGTCAGGGTCAGAGCTCGCGACGGAAGCGCATCCTACTCCTCGAGGGCCTTTTTCAAGGCTGCCCTCGCCAGTAATCGTGTTGAATCCAAAGTTGGCAAGGGACAATCATCGGGCCTCACAATTAACGGTATTTCGGTGCACCCAAGCACGACGGCGTCGCA
>Ga0068859_100002836_pt1 | contig 17580 bp, 12 predicted proteins | sample KBSSwiS22_FD_66585 | JGI IMG/M metagenome (GOLD analysis project Ga0068859, IMG submission 66585) | Switchgrass rhizosphere microbial communities from Kellogg Biological Station, Michigan, USA - KBS Switchgrass S2-2 | ecosystem: Host-associated > Plants > Roots > Rhizosphere > Soil ...
AGAAACAGGACAGGCGGGACAAGGGATAGACTGCCAACCTGGCAGAGGAACATTTCGAGGACTTCTCCGAGGAACAGCATGTCCGCGCCCACCACCACCTCCATCGCCACCGCCACCCCCGACGACGTGTTCATCCGCGGCAAGAGCCTCTGCCGCGAGCTGATCGGGCGGGTGACGTTCACCGAGATGCTCTTCTTCCAGATCCTCGGCCGCCCGCCCACGCCCGCGCAGACCCGCGTCGTGGACGCCTGCCTGGTCACGTTGATGGAGCACGGCCTCACCCCGAGCGCGGTCGCCGCCCGTCTGGTCTACGGCAGCGCCGCCGAGGCCATGCAGGGCGCCGTCGCGGCGGGCCTGCTGGCGGTGGGGAGCCTGTTCGTGGGGACCACCGAGGAGTGCGGCCAGCACCTGACCCGGATCATCACAGCCGTCTCGGCGACCGGGGTGAACGACGCCGCCGCCGCCGCGGCCCGTGAAGCCGCGGCGCGCGAGATCGCCGAGGGGCACAAGCGCGCGCGCAAGCCGGTCGCCGGCTTCGGCCATCCGCAGCACAAGCCGGACGATCCGCGCTCGCCCGTGCTGCTGGCGCTTGCCCGCGCCGAGGGTGTGGCCGGCGCGCACGTCGACGCCGTCGAGGCGCTGGGCCGCGCCGTCGACGCGGCGAGCGGGCGGCACATCACCCTGAACGCGACGGGAGCGATCGCCGCGCTGCTGGGGGACTGCGGCGTCCCGGCCAGTATCCTGCGGGGCTTCGCCCTCATCGCGCGCGCCGCCGGGCTCGTCGGGCACATCCACGAGGAGCAGCAGCGCCCCACCTTGCGCACGTTGTGGGAGAGCGCCGAGCACGCGGTGCCCTACGACGGCACCACCTGACAGTCAGCGTTCGCGGTTCACCCTTCGCGACAACGGCGCACACGAGCCTCACGCCGCGGCCGCTCGGCCGAAAAATCTGGGCAGGATCGCGAGAGCGCGGCGACTCACTCGTGGGAGCCAGATCCAGATCCGGCTGATACGGCTGCTGACGATCGCGCGGCGAGCTCACTCCGATCCGAGCTTGCCGAGCTTGCGCGCGGCGAATCAAGAAGCGCCGTCGCTCTGACGATCCCGATCGACAAGGTCGAGGATCCATTCTCGACCGCAACGCTGGGGAGGTAGTCTCGATGAACCGTTCTCGTCCGACGTTCGATCTTTCGCGCACGCTCACGTCGCTGCTGTGGCTGACCGCCGCGGCGCCGATGGGATGCTCATTTTCCACCGCCTCCGAAGCCGAGCTCCGCGGCGGGAGGATCGACACGGACTCGGGCCTCCCGAGCGTCGACGTCAAGGTGCCCCCAGCAGAGGACGGCGGTGACAAGTTCGAGGCCGACGCGTCTCAGACCTGCGTGGTCACGAAGCCGAAGACCGTGATGTTGCCGCCGGACGTCCTCATCGTCCTCGATCGCTCGGGATCGATGAACGATCAGATCGACGGCACCGCCTGCAGGGGCGGATGCGGCGCCAACTCGAAGTGGACCCAGATGACCCAGGCCCTGAATGCCTTCATCCCGACGGTCCAGGACAGCGTCAACTGGGGTCTGAAGCTGTTCGCCAGCCCCGACGGCGGGTCGTGCGCGGTCGGCAACAGCGCCGAGGTGAAGCCGGCGCCCAAGAACGCCGCTGCGATCATGAGCGCCATCGGCGGCACATCGGCCGGAAGCTCGACGCCGACCACCGCCGCGGAGACGGCCGCGGCGACCTATCTGAAAGGGCTGGACGACGGCTTCCCCAAGTACATCCTGCTCGCCACCGACGGGATCCCGACCTGCGGCAGCAGTCAGTGCGCGGCCGGCGTGAACACGGGCGGCAGCTCCACCGCCTGTGACGACGCGAACGCGATCGCCGCCGTGAAGTCGGTGCACGACTCGATGGGCATCCCCACGTTCGTCATCGGGATCGGGACGTCGACGGGCGGCGGCGACGCCACGCTGACCTCCATGGCGCAGGCGGGCGGCTTCCCCCGCGCGGGGACGCCCTCCTACTACCCAGTACAGAGCGCCAGCGAGCTGACCGAGGCGTTCAAAGCGATCACGGGCATGGTGCAGAGCTGCACGTTCGCGATCGATCCGCCCATCGATCCCAAGATGATGATGGTCTCCGGCGTCAACGCCGACAGCGTGCCGCTCGACAAGTCGAGCTACTCGGTGATCGGCAACAGCGCGGTCCAGCTCGTCGGACAGGCGTGCACCGACTACACCGCCGGCAAGCTGAAGAACGTGGAGGTCCAGGTCGTGTGCACGGTCGGATGATGTCGCGAACATCGGGTGAATCACCCACGCGCCGTCTGACGGCGCGCCGGAAAAAGACTCGGGGCCGCATTTTTTTGTGGACCGGGCGCGAATATGTGACGAATATCAACCGCTCTCGGTCCCCAACTCCCGACTGCGCCTGATTCGCATCGCCGCCGCCGGCGTGGTCGTCGCAAACCTGGAGGACGATCATGATGGATGGCCTGCTGGTGGTCTGTCTGACTGGCATCTGCTTGTCACCGGATCCGCTTTCGTTCTACTCGAGCCGCTCGCCCCACGCGGCGGCGAGCCTCGACGAGAGCGCGCCCACCAGCACGAACGCATCCTCCAGCAGCCCGGCGGACAGCACGAGCGCGACGCGTGCGTCGAGCCAGGCCGAGGTCATCGCGGCTCCCGCACCCATCGAACGCGACGACTCCCCCGCCGCGGGCGGCGCGGGCGCGGTCATGTCACGCGCCACGGTCGACACGCTGGTGAAGGGGAAGATGGACGGCATTCGCCGTTGCTATGAGAAGGGCCTGGCGGACGATCCGACCTTCGGCGGCACCGTCGAGATGGGCTGGAAGATCGACGTGGCCGGCCGGGTGACCAGCACCAACGTCGTCACGGCGACCGATCGCAACCCGGTCGTCGAAGAGTGCCTGCGCGCCGAGATCATGCGATGGAGCTTCCCCGCTTCGGCCGAGCCAGTGGTGGTCGGATCCTACCCGTTCACCTTCGACGCCACGCTGCTCCGCCACCGCCCCACGCGCGAGCACGCAACGCACGCGCGATAGTAGTTCGTCACTACCGAACCAAACGTCGACGTTGACGTCGACGACTCGTGGAGTTTCTCGCGCCGCCCCTCAGGTCGGATCGACGAAGTGCTTCCGATAGGCGCCCCACGCCGACGGCCAATCGAGGAGGCGATTCGCGGCGTGGCGCGCGGCGGGGGCTGGGCAGAAGGGCAGCGCCGTCTCCAGCTGGAACCACAAGCTCGTCTCGGCTGACCGACCGGGCCGATCCGCCGCCGCTGGTGCCCGGCCGCGGGCGAGCTCCCGCTCGACGGAGGCCGCCACGACCCCGTGCGGGACCAGGCTCGGCGTCACGAAGACGCAGCCAGGGAGGAACATGGGAGGCGGCGCGTGGCCTCCGCCCGCCGCCGCAGGGCCGGCCGGCTCGCGGATGATGCCGTTGATCTCCGTGGTGACGTTGCGGTGGAAATAGGGCGGCCGGAACGTCCGCTCGGTCGGGTCCCAGCGCGGCACGAACACCACCAGATCCAGCGTGTGGGCGCCCTCCTCGTCGAGGGTGGCGGAAAGGACGGTGTGAACCGAGGGATCGATGTGGTCGATCCGCGCGCTGCCGACGGGCGAGAAGGCGCCGAGGTCATAGACCGACGGCGCGTGATTGCCGTGCCAGGCCACCACGTCGAAGGGTGAATGATCCTGGGTGGCCTCCGCGAGCCCGCCCCCCACCTTGGTCGTCACGCGATAGCCGCGCGCCAGCCGATCTTCGTGCCAGGCCGCGGGCACACGGAAGTGGCGCGCGTCGGCCAGGCCGTTCGCGCCGATCGGCCCGCGCTCGGGCAAGCCAAAGGATCGGCCGAATGACTCGGCCACGTACCCGCGCGCAACGCCGTCGTCCAGGAACACGCTGAAGCGGATCCCGCGGGGCAAGAGCGCCAGCTCTCCTGGCGCCACCCGCAGCACACCCAGCTCGGTCAGCACGGTGAGCGCGCCCCGCTCGGGAAGCACCAGCAGATCGCCGTCGGTGTTCGCGAAGCAGCGATCCTCCATGCCGCGATTGGCGGCGTAGACGTGGACGGCGTACCCACGGCGCAAGCGGGGGCTGCCGGCGCCTCCCACCGTGATCAGACCGTCCACGAAGTCGGCCGGCGCGCCCGGCAGGGGCGTCGGGCTCCACGCGGACAGGTTCAGCTCCGCCGGCTCGCCGGTGAAGTCGCCGGCCAGCGTCGCGTGCGCGCGCGGCTCGTTCGGCCCCTGCTCGGCGGACGGGCGAATGCGGTAAAGCCACGATCGTCGGTTCTGCGCGCGCGGCGCGACGAAGCCGGTGGCGTTCACCTGCTCGGCGTAGAGGCCGTATGGCACGACCAGCGGCGAGTTTTGCTCGCGCGGGAGCGCCCCGGGGAGGCTCTCGCTCTCGTGAAAGCCGCCGAGGCCCCCGCGCGCGGCGGGCGGCGCGACCGCGCGCAACAGGGACCGAGCCCGCAGGCGCTGGGCCGCGTGCAGCGCGTGACCATTCCCCGGGGCCATCACGGTGGTCACCGCCGCGCCCGCCGCGGCGAGCCGCGCCGCCGCGCCCTCGACGTGCGCGGCGACCACCCAGGCGTCCTCGCGGCTGGCGCCAAGGAGCACCGGGACGCCCGCCGCGCCCGGACCAGGGGCGGGCTGCTCGTCGGGTCGGCCGATGCCCGCGCCCGCCAGGGCCACGAGCGCCGCCAGCTGGCGGCCGCGCTCGAGGCGCTGGCTGGGCTCCCGGCTGTGCTCGACGAAGGCCTCGATCGCGAGGCAAGCGCCCTGCGAGAACCCGAACAGCGCCACGCGCTCGGGAGCGGCGCGCGCCACCACGGCCTGGAGCAGGCTGCCCACCTCGGCCAGCGCCGCGACGAAGGGCGCGCCCAGCTCGGCGCGCGGCTGATCGTAGCGCGCGGCGTACCAGACATTGTCGGTGGCCTGCGGCGCGACGACGCACACCTCGGGATCGTTGCCCACCAGCTCCACGGCACGCCCGAGCACGCTCTCGGCGGTGGCGCCGCGACCGTGAATCGCGACGATCACCCGGCGCGCCGCCTCGGGCGCCGGCCCGCGCACCGCGACCGGCTCGCGCAGGCCCCAGTCCTCGAGCCGCACCGTGGACGACGGCCGGCGCCCGTGAAAGGCGGCCCGCAGCAGATCGCGCGGCAGGTCGACCTCCGTCGCCAGCCAGGCCTCCAGGTCGCCGAGCGAGACACCGAGCGCGCGCAACGACACCGGCGCGCCGGCGCGGATCAGGAAGTCGAAAAGGTTCCCCTCGACGTCGGAGATCCCGAGCCGCGCCGCGATCTCGGCGACGGCCGCCGCCCCTTCCGCGCGCAGGCGACGAAGCGAATGGGGCAAGAGCACGCCGTGCAGGCCGGCGTGGTCGAGGTCGAAGGCGCCGCCCAGCCGGTGCGCCAGCTTGTGGTGCAAGCCCGTGGCGCCGGCCTCGAGCGCGGCGGCCGCCCGTCCCGCGGCCCGCTGCGCCTGGGCGCGCGCCCGTCGATCGCCCGGCGCGCGCACCAGCGCCTCGAGCGCGCCGAAGACCGCCGCCACCGCCTCGAGCGCGCTCGAACGGGCCGTCGCCTCATCCGCGCCCTCCCCCTTTGCGTCCGTCGGGGGGCTACCGGGCCCGGCCGCCGCCAGCGCCGCGATCGGGTGCGCCAGCGCGTTCATCAGGCTCGTGACGGTCAGGACCTTCGGCATGTCGAGCGTCAAGTCGAGGTCGTAGACCACGGCGTCGGGTCGGACCCGTGGATCGCGGCCGGTCGTCTTGCGGCCCCCTGCCGTGATCCCCCAGAGCGTCGTCATCTCCGACCCCGCGTACGTCGTGGGCACGGCGACGAACCGAACGTCTCGCTCCAGGCGCAGGGCCTTCGCGAAGCCGATCGCCGACCCGCCGCCCAGCGCCACGATCGTGTCGGCGCCGAAAGCGTCGAGCCGCGCGCGCGCCTCGCGCAGGCGATCCTCGGGCACGTGCCGGCGCGCCCCCGCGAAGACCTCGACCTCGCGCCCGCCCAGGGCGGCCTCGATCCGATCGAGGTAGCGCCGTCCCTCTCCCGTCACCACCAGCACGCGCCGGCTCCCGAGACGCTGGAGCGTCGCCGCCAGCCCTTCGCTGGTTTCCAGGTCGTCGGCGGCCACGCGCGCCGGATTATCGCACGACCAGCGCGGGCCGTCGCGATCAGGTCCAGCGGAACAGCCGCAGGGCCACCGTCGACGACACCACGGCCCAGGCGAGGAGCACCGCGAGCGGGAACCCCTGGGCGCAGATCGATGCGCCGTCGTTCACGACGTGGCGCATGGCTTCATTGAAAGCCCCGAGCGGCAGGAGCCTGATGACCGGCTGGACGGCGGCCGGGAAGCGGGACGACGAGAAGAACACGCCGCACAACATGTACATGGGTAGCGTGACCAGGTTGATGAGGCCGTTCGCCGTCTCCGAGTTCTGCGCCCGCGCGGCGCACAGCAGCCCCAACCCCGCGAACGACCACGACCCGAAGATGGACAGAGCCAGGACGGCCACCGGCGATCCGTGCACGTGCACGCCGAAGGTCAATCGGGCGAAGACGAACAGCACCAGCACCTGCAACGGGACGAACAGCAACCCCGCCAGCCGGAAGGACATCAAGTAGTGCGCGCGCCGCATGGGCGTGGCCGCCAGCCGCTTCAGCAGCCGCCGCTGGCGCGCGGTCACGATGTTCCAGGCGTTGCCCCACAGCGCACCGCTGAGGAGCTGCATGCCCAGCAAACCCGGGACCAGCCAATCGATGTAGCGTCCGCCCTGTGCGACCGCGGTCGCATCCGTGGTCGGTACGACGTCGGCGCGCCCGGCCGCGCGCTGCAAGCGATCGTCGACCGCTCTCCGGGCGCCGAGCGCCTCCGGCCGCGACGGATCGAACCGGTAGATCACCTTGTCGCCAGCACCCGCGCCCGTTTCGACGACCAGCACCGCGGCGACCGCTCGCAACCGCGCCGCCGCCTGGGCCGCGGGCAGCACCGTGACCTCCAGGCCCGGGTCCGCCTCCAGCGCGCGCTGCACCTCGGCGGCGCGCGGGCCGTCGACGACCGCCACCGCCAGGCGCGGCGGCCCCGGATTGCGGAACGCGATCCCCAGCGCCACGGTGATGAGCAGCGGAAACCCGAAGGTCCAGAATACGGCGCCCCGCTCGCGCGCGAACTCGCGGATGCGGGCCATGGTGAGCTCGCGAAGGGGCGCCAGAGCGCGGAGGACTGAGGATCGGGATCGGGCCTCGGGCATGGGCGTCGCCTAATCCTCCCGGAGAGTGCGCCCGGTGAGCGAGAGGAAGACGTCGTCCAGGGTCGCCACTCGCGAGACCAGTCGCGTGGGCCGCGTGGCCCGCGCCCCCAGCCGCGCGAACAGCGCAGGGAGCGCCACGTGCGGCTCGGTGATGGAGAGCGCCAGCCCGTCGCCCGCCCGGCGCGCGGACCGCACGCCGGCCACGTCGGCCACGTCCTCCGGGGCGAGCGGCCGATCGGTCTCCAGCTCGATCAGGTGGTGGCCGCCGATCCCGTCGATCAGCTCCGAGGGCGTGCCGATGGCGATCAACTTGCCGTGATCGACGATGGCCACGCGGTCGCACAGCCGCTCCGCCTCGTCCATGTAGTGGGTGGTCAGGACCACCGTCTTGCCGCGCGCCCGCAGCGCCGAGATGGTGTCCCACAGCGCCCGCCGCGACTGGGGATCGAGACCGGTCGTGGGCTCGTCGAGAAAGAGCACGTCGGGATCGCCCATCACGCCCAGCGCGACCGCCAGGCGCTGGCGCTGGCCGCCGGACAACCGCTGCACCCAGGCGCCCCGCTTCTCGGTGAGCTGCATGTCGCGCAGCACGGCCTCCACGTCCAGAGCCCGGGCCGGATCGTAGAAGGATCGGAACAGACGCAATGTCTCCTCGACCGTCAGCTTCTCGAAGAGCTTGGTCTCCTGTAGCGTGACGCCGATCCGCGCGCGCAGCTCATCGGCGTGCTGGTCCCAGCGCTTGCCGAGCACCTCGACCTCGCCGGAGGTCGGCGCGGTCAGGCCTTCCATGATCTCGACCGTGGTCGTCTTGCCGGCGCCGTTCGGACCGAGCAGCCCGAAGCACTCGCCGCGGTGAACCTCGAGGTCGAGACCGGCCACGGCCATCACGTCAGCGTACTTCTTGACGAGGCCCTTGATCCGGATGGCGCGATCGGCTCCGCGCGCGGGCGCGTCGGTGCTGGCGGCGTCGGGGGCTGAAGCGTTCATGGCTCGCGGCGGAGCGCGACTATACGACGCCGCCGGCGTCCTCGCCTCGTAACGGCCTCGGTCGCGATGTAACGGAGGTACCTGCCGGAGTTTCCTCCAGCGGCGCGCATCCGCCGCGCGTCCATCTGGCACGCACCTTGATACGACAAAGTGACTTTGCCCACCGCCCACCTTGGAGGCCCCCTCATGAGCTCGACCGCCTCGGACAGCCAACTGAAACACGCCACCGGCCAGTCGACCGCGCCGTTCGCGCTGGTCACCGGCGCCTCGACCGGTATCGGTCACGAGCTGGCGTGGTGCTGTGCGCGACAGGGCTTCGATCTGCTGATCGTCGCCGACGAGCCGCGCATCGGAGAGGCCGCCGAGCAGCTCCGCGCCACCGGCGTGGCGGTGAGCGCCCTGGAAGCGGATCTGTCCACGCTGGCCGGGGTGGACCAGCTCCTGGCCGCGGCGGCGGGACGCCCAGTCGACTACCTGCTGGCGAACGCCGGTCGGGGCCTGGGCCACGCGTTCCTCGACCAGGACCTGCCCGACATCCGGCGGGTCATCGATACGAACATCACGGGCACCGTGGCTTTGATCCACAAGATCGGTCGCCAGATGCGCGCCCGCGGCCAGGGACGCATCCTGATCACCGGCTCGATCGCGGGGCTGATGCCGGGAACGTTCCAGGCCGTCTACAACGGAACGAAGGCGTTTCTCGACAACTTCTCGTACGCCCTGCGCGCCGAGCTGGCCGACACCGGCGTCACGGTGACGTGTCTGATGCCCGGCCCGACCGACACCGCGTTCTTCGAACGCGCCGACATGCTGGACACGAAGGTGGGCGCCCAGAAGAAGCAGCCCGCCGACGAGGTCGCCCGGGTGGGGTTCGAGGCCATGATGCGGGGCGATGGCGACGTCGTCACCGGTTGGTCCAACAAGCTGCGGGCGGCGATGGCCCACATCCTACCGGCCGAGGCGCTGGCCGAGCAGCACAAGAAGATGGCGGCGCCGGGGACCGCGCAGAAGAGCCCGAAGCCCAGCCGCGCGGTCGCACCGGTGGCGTCGCCGACGCCGTCTCCGATGTCTGCGGCGTCGTCCGACGGCTCCTGGACGGCGGCGCCGCTCAGCGAACCCGATAAAGGCGCCAGCGATCGACCTGCTTGACCAGCTGCGGGCGCAGCCCGAGGCGAGAGGTCGCCGACGCGACCGGATCGCCGTGCGCGAAGCCCTGGACGAAGATGTAGTCGTAAAAACGGCCGTGTTCGTCCAGTGAGAACGGCGCATACCAGCCGGGCGACGGCAGCGCGTTCTGCAGTCGATAAACGATGGGAATGGCGCGGGTGCCCCACATGTACGGCGAGTACCCGTGGTTGAAGGCGGTGATGTACGCGTAAAACTGGTGGAAGGGCCACAGCTTGAAGTCGGGATCGGTGTCGTTGTCGTCGAGGACCACCGAGATGACGGACGCCTCCTTGGGCACACTCCGCACGATGTCCAGGAACGGCCGCGTGCGATCGCCGAACGAGGCGAATTGCCGAGCCACCGTGATGTCCATGACCAGGGCCGCCAGCACCCCCGGCAACAGGCCCCAGGCGGCGGCCCCGCGCAGGTTGGGCCGCGGGACGAGGAGCAGCCACAACAGGATGACGGAGCCGTAGCGCGGGTACGTGTGCCAGTGGGCGATGGGCCCGTCGATGGCGAACGGCAGGAACACGTAAAGAGCCACCGGAACGCCGAGCAACACCACCGATGACCAGCGGTCGCCAGGGCTGCGCACCGTGCGTGGCGGCAGCAGGCTGCCCAGGATCATCGGCCCCACCACGATGATTCCGAACGTGATGGCAGCGACCCGTTCGGCCTCGCGCTGGGCGAAGTCGTCCAGGGTGTAACCGAAGAACTGGCTGATCTTCGCGGCCGGGCGGTGCCATTCGAAGGAGAACGCCGGCAGCGCGGCGGCGACCGTCGTGGTGGCGTGGATCTGGTTCCACAACCAGGGCAGGACCACCACCGCGTTGCCCGCGAAGACCGCCGCGTGGATGGGGATCCGCTTCCTCACCGACCCGCGCGTGAACGTCAGCGCCACCCCGGCCAGGCCAAACAGCCAGGTCGCCTGCACGTGCGTCAGCCCCACCAGCAACGCGAAGGGGGCCACCTTGAAGCCCTCGCGAACGGTGCGCGCCTCGATCAACCACGCCAGCAGGAACGTCGCCAGCGCGAAGCCCTGCAGCAGCGACAACCAGCCGGCGTAGAGGTTGTGCTCGTAGCCGAGCGCGAACGCCCACAGCCCGAGGCGCGGATCCCGCCCCAGGCTGATGAGCAGGCGCATGACGGCGAGGGGCATCAGCACCAGGATGAAGGCGACCACCATCTTGCCGGCGATGAGCGGCCCGAACATCAGGCCCAACACGCTCTGCATCGCGTACGTGGTCCAGTACGGCATCGGCGTCCACTGGATCTGATGGAAGTGGGCGGCGGGGGCGTGGCCTCGCGCCGTGTCCCAGATCAGATCGGCCACCGCGGTGTTGATGCCCTGATCGGCGAACGGCAGGAAAGGCGTCAGGAACAGGGGCGCCCACGCCGCGATCGCCAGCGCGAGGGTCGCGTACCGGAGCAACGGGTCCGCCTTGAAAGCGGCCACCAGGGAGACCTCGACCCGCGGCCCGAGCAACCTGAACAGCCGGGCGAGCCGCGCGGTGATCTGCCGGAACCAATCAGGGGAGATCTTCGGGCCTCCCCTGGGACGAGCGCCGTCATCGCTCTGCGGTCGGGCATCGTCGGGGGCCCGTGCGGGCGCGCTCATGAGGCGGGGGAGCTTCCTCTCGCCGGTGGGGCAAGTCAACCGACCGCCGTCGATCTACCCACGTCCGGAGACGAACGTGGCGCCACGCCTGATCCATCCTGGCGCCAGCCGTGACGGATAACACTGCCGCGGGCCGGGGGGCGCGAACTACCCGACAATGACGGTACAATGGTCGGCCTCGTGATCGAGCCGCCGACGAACACCTCCGAGCTGAGCGCGATCGCTCCCTACGAGGGCGCGGAGTTTCACGCGGGTCTCCGGCGGTTGCTCGAGCATCCCGCCGTCCCGCGCTTTGCCAGCCGGTGCTTTCCGGCGTTGGAGTTCGCCGCCCTCAGGGAGCGCGTCCGCACGCTCAGGGATGTCGACGACTTCCAGGCGCAATTCATCGCGAGCGCGGTCCAGGAGCTGGCCGGCAAATCGAGCAGCGGGTGGACCCTGGGCGGGCTCGAGCGAACGTCGCCCGAGCGCCGCTACCTCTTCGTCTCGAATCACCGTGACATCCTGTGCGACCCGGCGATCTTCTGCACGCTGCTGCACCTGAACGGTCGGCGAACGGTGAAGATCTGTTTGGGGGACAACCTCCTGTCGCAGCCCCTCATCACCGATCTGGTGAAGGTCAACAAGGGCGTGACGGTGAAGCGGACGGGCAGCCGCCGCGAGCTGTTCCGAGCGTCTCAGGTGCTCTCCACGTACATTCATCGCGAGATCGCCGAGGGCGTCGATTCGATCTGGATCGCCCAGCGCGAGGGACGCGCCAAGGACGGCCGGGACAGGACGCAGACGGCGATCCTGAAGATGCTGGGGCTGGGCGGGCGTGGGTCGCTCGTCGACGCGCTGGCGGCGCTGACCATCGTGCCGCTGGCGATCTCGTACGAGTACGATCCGTGCGACGCCTTGAAGGCCCGCGAGCTCTATTTCACGCGCACGCGCGGGCACTACCAGAAAGCGCCCGGCGAGGACTTTTCGAGCATGGGGCTCGGCCTGACCGGCTTCAAGGGCGGGATCCACTTCGAGATCGGGCGGGAGCTCGACGGAGCGGCCTGGGAGCGCGCGCGCGCCCTGCCGTCGCGGGCCGAGCAAGCCGACGCCATCGCCGCCGAGATCGATCGGCAGATTCACGACAACTACCGGCGCTGGCCGTCCAACTACATCGCGTGCGATCTCGCCAGCGGGCGGGAAGATTGGCGGGCCCACTACACCGACGCCAAGCGCGACGAGTTCGTGCGGCGCCTCACCGCCCAGCTGGACGTTCTCGGCCTGCAAGGCGAGCCGCGCGAGAGCGTGCGCCACCTGATCCTGGCGAGCTACGCGGCCCCGGCCGCGCCCGACTTCGGTTCGGATTCGTAACAGCGCGCCCCGCGTCCGCGGACCGTTCGGCACGGCGACCGGCGATTTCGGGGAGATCTGGCGCCTCTGGGTGCGATTGCGCCCTTCGTGCAAGGAGATTTGATGTCCGCGTAGACTTCCCTACACCAACGGCGAAAGTTCAGGGGCCGCGGAGTGAGAACGGGCCGGATCAAGAGGACAGGAGGCTTTCGATGAGAACCAAACTTTCAGCCGGGGTGGCGTTGGTGTCCGTGGGTCTCTTGACCGCGGCTTTGATTCAGTCCGGATGCGGCGGCAGCTCGGGCAACAACGGTGGCAGCGGAGGCAAAGGCAGTGGCGGCAGCGCCAGCGGCGGCAGCGCCAGCGGCGGTTCCAGCAGCAGCGGCGGGACGACCGGCTCGGGAGGCTCCAGCAGCAGCGGCGGCGCGACCGGCTCCGGCGGTGACACCAGCTCTTCGGGCGGCACGACGGGCTCCGGCGGCGCCAGCTCGGGCGGCGCGACGGGCAGCGGCGGCGCCGGAAGCGGCGGCTCGGCCAGCGGCGGCGCCGCCGGCGGCGCCGCCGGCGGCACGAGTGGAAGCGCCAGCGGCGGCGCGGCGGGCGGCGGTCCCACCGCCGGCGCCAGCGGCGAAGGCGGCCGCCCCGGCGGGGAAGGCGGCCGCCCCGGCGGCAACGCCGGCCGCTTCGGCGGCGCCGGCAACACCGGCAACGGCGGCCGCATGGGCGGCGGCAACGCCGGCCGCTTCGGCGGCGCCGGCAACACCGGCAACGGCGGCAGCTCCGGCGAAACCGTCTGGCCGACCTCGATGAGCAGCTGCATGAACCCGTTCAACGGCGTCTCAGTCGAAGCCTTCTGCGACTACTACGACATGAAGTGCGCCTCCGTCTACGGCACGGGAACCGGGAAGTTCGCCGACAAGGCCGACTGCATGACGAAGTACATGGGGTACACCTCGACGCAAAAAGGCTGCACGGCCTATCACCTGTGCGTCGCAGGCACGAGCACCGCCAACGCCACCGACCATTGCCCGCACCCCGCAGGCGGCGGCGGGAACCCCTGCAACTTGTAGCCGGTTGGCCGGCGACCCGGCGCTACATGGCGGTGTAGATAGGGCCGGTGGTGCGCGCCAGGCGGAGATGCCCCGGCCCAAGGAGCGTGGTGGGCTGATGAGCATTCTGGTCCCTTCTCCCCGGTAGCGGGGAGAAGGCTAGGATGAGGGGCCTCCGACCTGGCGACGACCGATCGCGGCCAGGTTGTGGGCGTCGGCCGTGGCGAGCGCGCGGAGTCAGATCCGGGCTACTTCCACTGGCCCAGGACGCCGCCGAACGCGCCGGGCTCGGCCGTCGACCAGGGCGTCAGCTCGGAGGGCGGTGCCAGGCACGAGGCCAGCGCCGCCACCAGGTCCGGCGCGGGATGGAAGTCGCCGCCCGCGGGATTCGCCAGGGCCGCGTCGAGCACGACGTTTCCGTTCGAGCCGACGGGAACGCGCTCGCCGACGTTGGCCACCTTCGCGAAGCCGTTGCAGGAGATGCGACCCATCTGGACGAACTCGTGGAGCACACCGACGTCGGACCCGGCGACGACATTGCCGATCACGTCTAGGTAGGCCGCCTGGCTGCCGATCGCGAGCCGTGGGTTGTCGATGAAGGCGTTGTTCAGCAACAGCGCGTGATCCTGCATGTGGTTCGCGATGAACCCGAATTGGTTGCCGACGAAGACGTTGTTCCGGACCACGGCCCGTGCGTGGAAATAGCTCATCATCCCGATGGCGTTGTCGCGGATGATGTTCTGGGTGACGAGGACGCTCGTGTCGGCGCAGGGATCGCCGAGCCCCGCCGCAGCCTCGTCGCGGTTGTGTCCGTCGCCGTAAATCGCGGCGGCATACCAGTTGCCGCTGCAGAAGAAGGGATCGTCGACATTCGTGCACCCGGCGCCCTCGTTCCCCACTCCCGACAGCGTGAAGCCACGCACCACCACATTCTTGGCGCTCGTATAGTCGATCAGCGAGACGGCTCGTCCACCGCCGTCGATGATGGTCTGCCACGCGCCCGCGCCGACCAGGCTGACGTTCGAACGCATGTGCACGGTCTCGTGGTACACGCCGGGTTCCACGAACACGACGTCGCCGGGACCGGCGGCGTCGATGGCGTCCTGGATGGTCGGCTGCTCTGTCGGCACCGAGAGGGTGCGCCCACTCCCCGCCACAACCGGCGCCTCGAGGCACTTGGACGATCCGTCGATCTCCGTTCCCACGACGGTTCCCTCTGCCGAGACCCACGCCATCGCGGTGAAATCGGTGCCGTCATCCGGCGCCGTCGTCGTCGATCCGGCCGCCACGGTCAGCCGCGCGGGCCGGTCGACGTACAGCGACGCGATGTCGACGGCCCGGGCCCCCGCGATCCCCGAGACCGCGGGCGGCGTCGACGTGGTCATCGAGCCCGATCTCCCTACCGGCGTCGCATCACAGCTGGCGAAGGTCAGCACGAGTGCCGCCCCCAGCGTGATCCGGACAAGAAAGTCAGAGTCTCGGCCGTGCCGCCCGCCGGAAGCCGCCATCTTCGCTGCTCCTTGATTCATCCCCGCCCGCTGAAGCAACCATCGTACCCGCCGGGAGCCCCTCTTCACCGTGCCCCGAAGCGCAATGTCGGTGCCGCATATCGTCAGCGTTGCGCGGGAGTCAGAAAATTCACGGCGAGACGACGTCCAGCCCCAGCACGAAGAGCACGAAGGTGCGGTGGATGAAGGTTCTGTTGACCGTTGCCTCGAAGTGCTGGCCCGGGCGCAGGGTCTTGGCGAGCAGAGCCACGATCTCGTTCAGCCCCTCGGGGGTCATGGCCGCGAACGCGATCTTCTTCGGGGACCGCGGCTCGACCCTGCCGCTGGCCAGTTCGGCGCTGGTGTAGAAGTAGCGCGGCAGCAGGACGGCGTTCGAGACCAGGCCGAGGGGCAGCGTCTCGCACCAGCTCCAGCCGTTCCAGACGGGGGCGACCAGCGGGGCCGAATCGCTGACGAACTGGGCGACGTGGTCGGGGTCCCACGCGTCGAGCGCGTCGTCGACCTCCAAGAGGGCCTCGAACGTCTCTTGGCGGAAGAGGCAAGGCGTGCCCGCCTGGTACATGTAGGGGGGCTGGCTCGCGCTGGTGCAGAAGGCGTTGATGATGCCCAAGCCCAGGCCCACGAGCACCACCCGCGGCGCCGCGCGCCGCCTCCACACCACGCGCGCCACCGTCACCAGCCCGGCCGAAATCAGGGCCAGGTGAAAACCCAGTCCCGCGCTCTGGGCGGTCGGCGGATGGGCCTGGAGCAGCAGGGAGATGCGCGCCCCGAACAGGGCGAGGGGCGCGATGAAGAGAGCCGCCACGAGCACGAGGAAGAGAGCGCGGACGGGGGCAACCTGGCGCAGCCCGCCCACCATCCCACCGAGCGCCAGATACACCGGCACGTGGAACGGCTGGAACAGGACCTGATGCTCGAGCGCCCCCAGCCCGAGGATCTGCATGAGGACCGCCACCCCCAAGGAGAGCAGCAACCCGAGCGCCGGCAGCGCCGCCGCATCGAAGCGCCGGCGCGCCGCCTGGACGATGAGCAGCAGCGCCGCGCCGGCGGCCCCCAGCGCCGGCAGTATCAACATCGGATAAGCCGGCAACGCCCCGAGGATCTCGGACAAGGGAGTGTAAGACAGCACCTTCGCGTGAGCGACGGCCCGCGAATACTGGACCTGATCCATGAAGAATAGGAAGGGGCCCCCGAGCGCCGCGTTCAAAGCACCGACGAGGATCAGCGCGCCCGCCGCGCCCCCGAGCAGCGCGCCACCCGACGCCACCCAGCGCTCGACCTTCGCCTTCCGTCCCACCGCGGCCGCGGCGAAGAGCAGGAACATCGGCCCGAACGCCGCGGCGACCGTATCGGTCGTGACGTCGAGCGCGAAGATCCCGCCGGCCAGCGCCAGGCGCAACAGCACCGGCCAGCGCGCCGGCCGTTCCAGGAGCACCAGCGCCGCCACCAGATAGGTGCCCGCCGCCTGGTCGTGATACGAGGGGCGCTCATGGGCGTACGTCGAGGTGACGGCGGCGGCCGCCACGAGGAAGGCCACGTGCACGCCGAACCGGCGGCGCGCGAACAGGTACAGGAGCACCCCCTCCCCGACGAGGAATGTCAGGTAGAGGACGTGATGCGCCACCGCGGCCGGCAGCCAGCGGTAAAGGGCCACGCCCGGCAGCACCCACGGCAAGCGCGAGGACTTGTAGTTCGCCGCGTAGGGGAGCTTGAACTCCAGGTACCGGCGAAAGAACCCCACGTAGACGCTGGTGTCGTTGAAGTCCGGGTTGTCCCAGATCCACGACGAGTTCGCCGCCAGCAGGACCAGGGGCAGGGCCACAACGAGGGCGATCGCCAGGACGTCGGCGGGGCGACGGCGCAGGTCGATGACGGTCCGACGGATCCGGAGCGCGACGGCCCCCGCGCGGCTTCGCCGCCGTGAGGGGGTGTCCCCCCTCACGAGCTCCCCCCGAGGGCCGTCGATGCCGGCGCGGCGAAGCCGCGCCTCCCGGGTGCTTGGACCCGCTCGCTCCGCTCGCTCTGGCGTCCGGATCGCTGAAGAACCTGTCTCGTACGTCGAGATTCGGATCGGGGAAGACGCCGAGACATGGAGGCCGGCAACGGTACCTCACCCGACGGCGCGGCGGGGGCGCCGGTCAATGGATGTGACGATTTGTGACCGCGTGTGAAGAAGTGCGCGATGGCGTTGCCGGACGCGAATCGGCGACCTATCGTTTCGCTTCCGCCCGCCTCGAACGACGCCACAGAAACCATGGAATCTGCTTCTTCCGCGCCCGCGGCCGCGGCTGCCCCAGGGGCAGCGCCGGCCGGAGCCGCCCCGCCCCGCTTCACGTCCTACCAGATCTTCGTCATCGCCATCCTGGCGTTCCTGCAGTTCACGGTGGTGCTGGACTTCATGATCCTGTCACCGCTCGGAGCGCTGCTGCTCAGGGACCTGGGCATCACCACCAAGCAGTTCGGGCTGGTGGTGTCGGTCTACGCCTTCAGCGCCGGCGCCTCGGGGTTGCTGGCGGCCGGCTTCGCCGACAAGTTCGACCGCAAGAAGCTGCTCCTCTTCTTCTACTGCGGCTTCGTCCTCGGGACCCTCTTGTGTGGCCTGGCGACCTCCTATCAGTTCCTCTTGATCGCGCGGATGGTGA
>Ga0068859_100002837_pt1 | contig 17580 bp, 24 predicted proteins | sample KBSSwiS22_FD_66585 | JGI IMG/M metagenome (GOLD analysis project Ga0068859, IMG submission 66585) | Switchgrass rhizosphere microbial communities from Kellogg Biological Station, Michigan, USA - KBS Switchgrass S2-2 | ecosystem: Host-associated > Plants > Roots > Rhizosphere > Soil ...
CCGACGGTGCAGTCGTGCGGAACGCTCCGCATTCGTGATAGAGGGCCGCAGTATGCCCCACGTCGCCCATATCGCCCTGATCGTCCGCGACTATGACGAAGCGCTTGCCTTCTATGTCGGCAAGCTCGGCTTCACGCTGGTCGAGGACAGCTACCAGCCCGAGCAGGACAAGCGCTGGGTGACCATCCGCCCGCCCGGCGCGCCGGAGGGTGCGACCACGCTCCTGCTCGCACGCGCCGCGACGCCCGAGCAGGCCGAATGCATCGGCGATCAGGCGGGCGGGCGCGTATTCCTGTTCCTCGCAACCGACGATTTCGATCGCGACTATGCGGCTTATGTTGCCGCCGGAGTGGCGTTCGTTCGGCCACCAACCGAGCATGGCTATGGCAAGGTCGCGGTGTTCGCGGATCTCTACGGGAACCGATGGGACCTGGTGCAATTTGCCGCAGGGCAGCGCTGAAGCGTGCTGCGAATTTACAAGTGGCGCTCCACGTCCATCGCTTTGTGAAGCACGCGCTGCACGATCACTCGGTCATCGAACAAGTCATAGTAGATCCGGTGGCTTCCATGCGGCAGGCTGTGGATCGGCGGTCGCACGCGTTCGTGCACCGCGCCGATGGCGGGATACTCCGAGATCAAAACGAACGCTTCCGAGAAACCGCGCACATATGATTCGGCGGAATCTTCACCGAACTGTCCGGCGCCATAGACGAAGATCGCTTCGAGATCGACAGCGGCCGCCTCACTCAATTCAACCGGGATCAAGAAGCACGCCGCTTGCGCCCATCCGCTATGATGTCGTCGATCGTACGATCCGACACTTTCGAAGCCCTGCCTTCCTCGATCGCGGCCTGCAACCGGCGGATCGCCTCTTCGGTCTCCTGATCGCGCCGGACGAGATCGCGCACATAGTCACTGGTGCTGCTGTAGCGCCCCTCGGCGACACGCTGCTCGGCCCAGCTCTTGAGCTTTTCGGGGATCGAGATGTTCATCTGTGCCATGGGCACGACATAGCATTTTGCGCTAAAATTGCCAAACGATCACCGCTTGCGCACGAATTCCGCGCGCAGCACCAGGCCCTTGATGCCTTCATATTTGCAGTCGATCTCCTGCGCATCGCCGGTCAGGCGGATCGACTTGATCAGCGTGCCGCGCTTGAGGGTCTGGCCCGCGCCCTTTACGACGAGGTCCTTGATCAGCGTGACCTGATCGCCGTCGGCGAGCACATTGCCGACCGAATCGCGTACCACCACGGCTTCGTCGGGCGCGGGCGCACCGCCGGCCTGCGACGCCGGCACCCATTCGCCGCTCGCCTCGTCATAGACATATTCCTCGTCGTCGCTTGCCATGCATCGCTCCTGTCGGCGGTCGCCTTACGCTTCGCTTCCTCGCTCCGCCAGCCACTCTTGACCGCCGGCTTCGGACCCGCGACCAGTGCCCATGGATAGCGATCCGGGACGAGCGATGACCGTTGAACAGCCAGAGTTGCCGGTGGAATTCGATCCTGACGAACTCGACGACCTGCTTCTCGAATGTCCCGACGAGGACAACACGATGCTGTTCGCGGAGCTCGAAGGCTATCTCGCCGGCGTGATCGTATCACCGCATCCGATCCCACAGGACTCCTGGCTGCCATATATCTGGGGTGGATCGGAGCGGGCCTTTCCCGACGACCCGGCGCGGTCGACGCGGCTTTCGGAGCTGATCCTCGCGCGGCATCGCGAAATCACGGATGCATTCCAGCAGGGCGGCCTGGCCTATGCGCCCTATTACGACATCGACGTCGACGAAAGTCCGCTGTGGCAGATCTGGGCGGAAGGTGTGTTCCATGCGATGGCGGTGAGCGGCAAACCCTGGGACGGGCTGCTCAAAAGCCGCGACGAAGACCTGAAGGCCGCTGCGTCGGGTCTGTTCTTCTTCATCGCCCAGGCGAAAAATCTCGAAGTCGACGACTCCATCGCGTTCGAGATGGATGAAGCAGAAGCACCCGATATGCTCCCGTATCTGGTCGAAACACTCTATCGCCGGCAGCACGGACTACGACGCGTCGTCCTGGCCGAGGGCCCGACGCGCGCGGCACCTAAGATCGGCCGCAACGACCCCTGTCCATGCGGATCGGGGAAGAAATACAAGAAGTGCTGCCTGAACGGCTGACGCGTGCCGTCTCGCAACCGGGCGCCGCGCTCCCGCGTTCCTCCTGCCAGATAGAACAGGAGAGGACCATGCGCCTCATCACGGCATTGCTGCTCACCACCGCGCCGGCGATCGTCAGCGCGCAGGACGCCGAGAACCGGCTTCCTGGCCCCGGCACCGCAGTCGAACGCGTCACCATGCATCCGGGCGAGACCGCGAGCTTCACACTCGCGCCCGGCAAGGATCATCAGCTGCTCCACGCCGCGGATCCCGGCACCAAGGGCGCGATCACGATCCGCTACGACGCCGACGGCGCGCGCAGCACGGTCACGGCGACCAGCCGCACCGGCTACGAGACGGTGTTCTCGATTCTCGCCGACCGCGACGGCAGCGGCGCGTTCAAGCCCGCGGCCGAAGTACAGCTGCCGGGCAACGGCACGCCGACGGTGCGTGTGTTCGAAGGGAGCCTCGGCACGATCAACGTCGGCAGCTTCGCCGGCGGGCCCCACGGCGATCATCCGCACCCGCTCGACGGCGCGAACTGAGCCTGCGATCGCCAGTTTTCGCGGTTGATCCGGCGCAAGGCGGACGAGCCTCGCGGGGCGCACCCAGTGCCGGATTTCGTTTGCGTCACTTACGAATTCCGTGCGAAATCCACGGGACAGCCGCGGGCGCAGCCGCCCGGCACCGGAGAGGGACCTATGGCCAAGATCATCGGCGGCTTCGCCGTCTCGCACACACCGACCATCGCCTTCGCGCATGACGCGAACAAATATGACGATCCGGTGTGGGCGCCGATCTTCGAAGGCTTCCGCCCGGTCAAGGAGTGGCTCGCCGAGCAGAAGCCCGACGTGATCTTCTATGTCTACAACGACCATATGACATCGTTCTTCACCCATTATTCGCATTTCGCGCTGGGCGTGGGCGAGGAATATGCGCCAGCCGACGAGGGCGGCGGCCAGCGCGACCTGCCGGCGATCAAGGGCGACCCCGACCTTGCGCAGCATATCGCGCGCGTGATGGTCGCGAACGAATTCGACCTCGCCTATTGGCAGGGCATGGGGCTCGACCATGGCGCCTTCTCGCCGCTGTCGGTGCTGCTCGACTATGATGCGAGCGGCTGGCCGGTGCGGCTGGTACCGTTGCAGTGCGGCGTGCTCCAGCATCCGATTCCGTCGGCCAAGCGCTTCTGGGATTTCGGCCGCTCGCTACGCCGCGCGATCCAGAGCTATCCCAAGGACATCAAGGTGGCGATCGCCGGCACCGGCGGGCTTTCGCACCAGGTGCACGGCGAAGGCTGCGGCTTCAACAATCCCGAATGGGATGCGAAGTTCATGGAGCTGCTGGCGAACGATCCCAAGTCGCTGCTCGACAAGACGGTGGTCGATCTCGCCAAGCTCGGCGGTTGGGAAGGCGCCGAAGTGGTGATGTGGCTGCTGATGCGCGGCGCGTTGAGCACCAAAGTCAAGAAGCTGCACCAGAGCTATTTCCTGCCGTCGATGACGGCGATCGCGACGATGCTGTTCGAGGACCTGGGCGACGACGCACCGCCGACCGAGAGCGACGAAGCGTTGCGCGCGCGCGCGACGCACGAGCTGGCCGGTGCCGAGGAACTCGCCGGGACCTATCCGTTCACGATCGAGCGCGCCGTGAAGGGCTTTCGCATCAACCACTTCCTCCATCGGCTGATCGAGCCCGACTTCCGCAAGCGCTTCGTCGAGGACCAGGAGGGCCTGTTCGCCGAATCGGACCTGACCGACGAGGAGAAGGAACTGATCCGCAGCCGCAACTGGATCGGCATGATCCACTATGGCGTGATCTTCTTCATGCTCGAGAAGATGGCGGCGGTGCTCGGCATCGGGAACATCGACGTCTATGCCGCCTTTCGCGGCATGACCGTGCCCGAGTTCCAGAAGACCCGGAACGCCGCGATCACCTATTCGGTGGCGGGGAAGAAATAGGCCGCAACGCTGCAAGATTGCCGTCATCCCCGCGAATGCGGGGAGCCAAGGCAACGCAGGACACCGCTCGTGACCCTGGGTCCCCGCTTTCGCGGGGAAGACGACTACTCGCCGGTATCGCGCACCCGCCGCGCCGCCTCCACCAGCAACACCGGCACGCCGTCGCGCACCGGATAGGCGAGCCCGGCCTGGTCGGACACCAGTTCCTGCGCCGGTTCGTCGTAGCGCAGCGGCGTCCGAGTCGCAGGACAGACCAGCTTCGTGAGCAGCCAGGGATCGAGGCTCATTGCAGCGTGCCTCCGTCTTCGCTGGCGCGACCGTAGAATTGCATCAGCTGGACGACCAGCTCGGCGCGATCGGCGAGCGGGCGGGCTTCGAGCAGCGCCTGTTTCGAGGCCGGATCGAACGGCGCGATCTGGGCGATGCCGTTCACCAGCGATTCGTCGTCGAGCCGCGACACCGCTTCCCAATCGACGGCATAGCCATGGGCATCGGCGAAACGCCGCGATTCCTGTTCGAGCGAGGCGCGCCCCGCCGCCGACAATATTTCGCCCTCGGCACCGGCGATCAGCTCGGCCTCGACCTGACGAAACAAGGTGGACACGGTGAGCTCGCGCACCACGCGGAACAACGATAACCCTTCGAGCACGATGTCGTAGCGCCCGTCGGGCAGCGCCTCGACTTCGGCGATCCGCCCGACGCACCCGATCGCGAACAGCGCCGGTGGCTCGTCGGCGTCGCGCGGCTGGATCATGCCGATCCGCCGATCACGCGCGAGGCTGTCGGCGACCATCGCGCGATAACGCGGCTCGAAGATATGCAGCGGCAAGTGCATGCGCGGGAACAGCAGCGCGCCCGCCAGAGGAAAGATCGACAGCCGCACCGTCATCCGAACAGGATCGCCGAGAGCCTCCGGCGCTGCGCCGCCACCCAGGGATCCTCGAGCCCCGTGACTTCGAACAGCTTGAGCAGCTGCTTGCGCGCGGCGCCGTCGTTCCATTCGCGATCGTCGGCGATCAGCGCGAGCAGCGTATCGGCCGCCGCCTCGCGGTCGCCCGCCGCCAGCTGCCCGCCCGCAAGCTCGAGCCGCGCATCATAATCCTGCGGATTGGCCGCGACGTGCGCCGCCAGCCGCGACAGATCGTCGACCGGCCGAGCGTCGCGCGCGAGCGCAAGTGCCGACTTGGCGCGTTCGACCTCGGGCGCCTTCGCCAGTTCGAGCGGCAGCGCGGCGATCGCCGCCTCGGCTTCGTCGGTCCGCCCGGCCGCGACCAGCGCACGGATCCGCCCAGCGAGCGCGCCGGCATGCTCGGGCGCCATCTCGACGATCTGGTCGAAGATCGCAATTGCGCGCTCGGCGTCGCCGTCGGCGAGTACCTGCTCGGCCATTTCGACCAGCGGCTCGATTTCGGCGGCGAGTGCCTGTTCCTCGCCTTGAATCGGCAGCTGCTTGAGCATCTGGTCGAGCATCTGGCGCAGCTGGCCCTCGGTCCGCGCGCTCGTCAGATCGGCGACGAGCTGGCCCTGGAACATCGCATAGACGGTCGGGATCGTTCGAACCTGGAACTGCCCGGCGAGAAACTGATTCTTGTCGACGTCGACCTTGTAGAGCAGCACGCCCTTGTCGGCATATTCGGCAGTGACCTTTTCGAGCATCGGCGCCAGCGCCTTACACGGGCCGCACCATTCGGCCCAGAAATCGAGTACCACCAGCTTGTGCATCGACGGCTCGACGACGTCGCGGCGAAAGGCCTCGACGGCTTCGCGTTCGGCGGCGGACAGTCCCAGCGTGGCCACGTACGATTCCTTCCGGTCCCTGAAATTGCACGCGCTATGTGGGTGATTGCGGCCGCGAGGCCAAGTCTTTTCCGATGCACGGAATTGGGCCTTGCCCGCTTCCAGGACCGATGCTAGAGGCCGCCGCCTTACCCGCCCAGCGCCTCCCGGCGCGGGCCAGCGCCAGAGCGGGCGTAGCTCAGGGGTAGAGCACGACCTTGCCAAGGTCGGGGTCGAGGGTTCGAATCCCTTCGCCCGCTCCAGCGGTCCTATTTGGCTGCCGAATAGCTTCCCGCAAGCGGTTCGCTTGAACCCTCGAGTCCTTTGTTGGCCCTCCGCGCTACAGCGCTACGGGCGGGGTTCGAATCCCTTCGCCCGACGCACGAACCGTCGAGCCTCGCGCCTGCTTCGCGCGCAATCTTTAGCGGGTGGCGGCTAGGTCCGTCACGGGCCGACGCGACGAATGGGCGCCGCGCGTCGGTTCGTGGAGGGAGGGCGGCGACCTGCCGCGCCTACCACTGGATCGACGTGTTCACCTTCTTGAGCACATAGGCCATGCTGATGCTCGACAGAAACTTCTTCCAGGGGTCTGGGCCGACCGAATAGGTGCGTCCGCCGATTTCCCACACGGCGACGGCGCGCCCGCTCAGACCGGCAGCGCGCGCGCGTGCCTGGAGCTCGGCGAGCACCTTGTCCTGATCCCGGGGACCTTTCATGCCGAAATTGCCGCTGAGCGGAAAGAGCAGCATGTCCTGCCCCTGCTCGCGGATATGAGCGACTTTGAAGGACGGCATAGATAACCTCGTCTCGATGTCGGGAAGGCAAGGCAACTCCGCTTCCCGAGGGATTCACGTCAAACACACCGGCATGGCGAACCACGCATGTGAAGGAATTATAGAGACTTTGTGGACCGTTATTGTTAACGGGCCGTTTTCGTGCGGTTTGCAAGCTTCGGCATCGCCGAAATTGCTCCTGCGGCGGCTTCGTTATGAGCCGCCACCGAAGCTCACCGCGGATAGAATTGAAGCCTGAGGACCAGTGCGATGGCCGGTTGTTCAGCGCCCGTTCGGATTTCGCCGCTAGTGGTTCCCGCGCCATGTTGAGACTGCTCGCTCCTCTCGCGCTTCTGCTCGCCCCGGCCGCCGCCTTCGCCGGGCCGGCGAGCGACGGCAATTTCCAGCCGAGCGAATGGCGCAACCCCCGCAACACCGTCCACATCCGCGCGGCGAACTGCGGCACCAATTTGTGCGGCGTGGTAGTGTGGGCGAGCACCGCCGCAAAGACCGACGCCGGCAGTGATGCGCAGCTTGTCGGTACCCAGATCCTGCGCGACTTCCGCCCCACCGGCCACAACAGCTGGCGTGGCAGCGTCTATGTCCCCGACATCCGGCACACCTTCTCGGGCACGCTCACCGTGATCGATTCGGACACGATGGTCGGCAAGGGCTGCGTGCTGTTCGGCCTGCTCTGCAAATCGCAGATCTGGACGCGGCTGCGCTAGGCTTTGCCGGAATGAACGCCCGGCGATACCATCGCCGCATGCGAATCGCTGCGCTCCTCCTTCTTGTCCTGCCCGTCGCGGCTTATGCCGCCGACGATCCGGTGTGGCACAATCCCTCGAACAGCGTGCATGTGCGCTCCTATCCTTGCGGCGCGAACATGTGCGGATCGGTCGTGTGGGCGAACGACAAGGCGACGGCCGATGCGCGGCGCGGCGGCACCGACCCGCTGGTCGGCGCGGAGCTGTTCCGTGACTTCGCGCCCGCGGGAACCGGCCTGTGGCGCGGCAAGGTGTTCGTTCCCGACATCAACAAGACCTTCAGCGGCACCGTGCGCCGCGTCGACGACGAAACGCTCGAAGCCAAGGGTTGCCTGGTCGGCCACATCGGCTGCCGCTCGCAGATCTGGAAGCGCGTGCATTAAGCGAAAGACGGAGAAAGGCATGATTCGCGTCGGGATCGGCGGCTGGACATTCGAGCCGTGGCGCGGGACCTTCTATCCCGAAGGGCTGTCACAGAAGAAGGAACTCGAATTCGCCAGCCGCGCGCTGTCGACGATCGAGATCAACGGTACCTATTATTCGACGTTCAAGCCCGCGACCTTCGCCGGATGGGCGGCGACCGCGCCAGACGGCTTCGTGTTCACCATCAAGGGCTCGCGCTTCTGCACCAACCGCAAGCTGCTCGCGGAGGCAGGCGAATCGGTCGCGCGGTTCGTCGGCCAGGGGCTGGTCGAGCTCGGCGACAAGCTCGGGCCGATCTTCTGGCAGTTCATGGCGACCAAGAAGTTCGACCCCGACGATTTCGGCGCGTTCCTCGCGCTGTTGCCGCGCAAGGAAGCCGGCGTGAAGCTGCGCCACGCGGTGCAGGTGCGCCACGACAGCTTCCACGTGCCGGCGTTCGTCGACATGTGCCGAGATGCCGGTGTCGCGATCGTCTATGCCGATTCGCCCGAATATCCAGCGATCGCCGACATCACCTCGGACTTCGTCTATGCCCGGCTCGAAGCGGGCGAGGACGGCAATGCCAGCTGTTATCCGGCGGCCGACATTCCGAAATGGGCGAAAGTCGCCGAGACCTGGGCGGCAGGTGGCAGGCCCGAGGGCCTGCCCTATGCGAGCGACGCGGTCCCGCCGACACAACCGCGCGACACATTCATCTTTTTCATCCATGGCGGAAAGGTCCGCGCGCCGGCGGGCGCCCAGGCGCTGGCGGCGGCGATCAAAGACCGAGCGGCCTGAGCGGCGCGCCGACCGTGCCGGCGACCATCGCCGCCTGGATTCCCGGCACCGGCCAGACGCGGGCAAGGGATCCGACCAGCCAGTCGCGCAGCAGCGGCAGCAGCCGGCTGTCCGATTGATAGATCGGCGTGAGCCAGCGGCTCATCATCTGGTAGCGCCGCACGTGTCGCGTGCGCATCGCCACTGCGGCGGCGAGCGCATCGGCCAGCGACTGCTGCTCGCGCAACGCCTTGGCGAGCGCCCAGGCGTCGAGCAGCGCCATGTTCGCGCCCTGGCCGAGCTGCGGGCTGGTCGCGTGCCATGCATCGCCGAGGTGGATCAACGCTTCCTCGGCAGGCGAATCGAGCGTGCGATGCGCATAGCTGGCGTGCGTGAGCTGCGCGGGATCATGGATCGCGTCGAGCAGAGGCTGTGCCTCGGGCCAGAGTGAAGACACCTGCGCCTTCCACGGCGCCAAGCCGGCGACGCGCCATTTGGGCAGTCTGTCACCGCGGATCGACCAGAAGAACGCCGCCTGCTCCTGCGCCTGGCCGGAAAGTCGTCCGATCGGCAGCACGCCGACCATGGTGTGTGCGCCGACATAGCGCTGCTGCAACGCATGCGCGTCGAGCCCAGCCGGCAGCGGCAGGCTAGCCCATAGCGCGCCATAGGTCAGCGCGCGCGTAGTCGGCGGCGTCAGCACCGACCGCACGCCGAGCGCGTCGACCAGCAGGTCGAACGGTCCGGCGGTGCTGCCGTCCTGGAACAGCAGCCGGCGGCCGTCGCTCGCCATTGCCGCGCGCGTGACGTTTCGGCCGGTCTCGATGCGGATTCCCGCCGCGACGACGGCGCCGTGAAGGATCGCGAACAGCGTCGCGCGGTGCACGCCGATACCGAACGCGTCCGGCCCGAGCGCGGCGTAGCGCACGTCGAGCACCGTGCGACGCCCGGCGCAGCCATGCAGCCGATCGATGCGCGCGCCTTGTGCGAGTAGTGTCTCGCCCAGCCCCATGGCGTGCAGCACCGCCAGCCCCACCGGCTGGATTATCAGCCCCGAGCCCAGCGGCCGCGGCGCATCGAACCGCTCGAACAGAGTTACGCGGTGTCCGTCGCGCCGGAGCAGCAGCGCAGCCGCCAGTCCGGCCGGCCCGCACCCGGCGACGGCGATGTTCAGCGGTTTCAGAACGCGGCGATCCCGGTGATTGCGCGCCCGAGGATCAGCCCGTGCACGTCGTGCGTGCCCTCATAGGTGTTGACCGTCTCGAGATTGATCGCGTGGCGCATGACATGGAATTCGGCCGAGATACCGTTGCCGCCATGCATGTCTCGCGCGACGCGCGCGATGTCGAGCGCCTTGCCACAATTGTTGCGCTTGAGCAGCGAAATGCCCTCCGGCGCGAGCGAGCCTTCGTCGAACATGCGCCCGGCGCGCAGCACGGCCTGGAGCCCGAGCGCGATCTCGGTCTCCATGTTGGCGAGCTTCAACTGCACGAGCTGGTTGGCGGCCAGCGGCTTGCCGAATTGCGCGCGATCGAGCGTGTATTGGCGCGCGGCTTCGAAACAGGCCTCGGCCGCACCCATGCTGCCCCAGGCGATGCCGTAGCGCGCACGGTTGAGGCAGCCGAACGGTCCCTTCAGGCCCTGGACGTCGGGCAGCAGCGCGTCCTCGCCGACTTCGACGCCGTCCATCACGATCTCGCCGGTGATCGAGGCGCGCAGCGAGAGCTTGCCTTCGATCTTGGGCGTGCTGAGCCCCGCGAGCCCGCGTTCGAGCACGAACCCCTTGATCGCGCCGCCATGCGCTTCGGACTTGGCCCACACGACCATCACATCGGCGATCGGCGAATTGGTGATCCACATCTTGGTGCCGGTGAGGCGATAGCCGCCGTCGATCCTTGCCGCGCGCGTGCGCATCGATCCGGGATCGGACCCGGCGTCGGGCTCGGTCAGCCCGAAACAGCCGACCCATTCGCCCGTCGCGAGCCTCGGCAGGTACTTCTCCCGCTGCGCCTCGGTGCCATAGGCGTGGATCGGGTACATCACGAGCGACGACTGCACGCTCATTGCCGAGCGATAGCCCGAATCGACGCGCTCGACTTCACGCGCGACCAGCCCATAAGCGACATAGCCGAGCCCGGCGCCGCCATAGGTTTCCGGGATCGTCGCACCGAGCAGGCCGAGCGCGCCCATCTCGGACATGATTTCGCGATCGAACCGCTCTTCGAGGAACGCCGAGGTTACGCGCGGGAGCAGCTCGCCTTGCGCGTAATCGCGCGCGGCGTCGCGCACCATGCGTTCCTCGTCGGTAAGTTGCGCGTCGAGCGCGAACGGATCCTGCCAGTCGAAACTGCCCATTTTTGCCATGGGCTTGTCCTAGGGCGTGTGCGGAGCCGATTGAACCCCCTTCGGCGCACAGAATCCGCCCCAGAAATTACCGCTCCCCTCCCTGCAAGGGAGGGGTTGGGGGAGGGTGCGCGTTAGCGCGCTTCCAAGCGCCGAGGAATTGGCTGACGCCAAAGTCCGCGATGCTCGACTAGCTATCGCTTGACGTTCCAGATAGTCGCTCCCTTGCAGGGAGGGGAACCGGGCAGGACACGCCACTCGCGGCATACTTTGTTGCTCCGGATTCCAGCCTGCGCAGGGTGACGATGAGGCGGTCTACCGCCCGGGCGCCTTGAGCGCGGCTTCTTCGAGCGTCGCCAACCCGTGCTGCGCGTCGATGTAGCGCTTGGCGGCGGCCATCCAGTCGTCGGCGTTGCGCGCGCCGGGGAGGCGCGCGACTTCGGCGAGCGCAGCTTCGACCTGACCCTGGTCGAGCGCGCGGCGCGCGCGCTTGATGCGTTCGGCCGGACGCGGGCTGGGCACGTCTTCGCGGCGGAGCACGACGAGGTCGCCCAACTGCCGGCGGAAGATCGTGAACCAGCTCTCGTCGGGATTGCCGACCGCGGCGCGCGGTGCGATCTGGTCGAGCGCGAACCTCAGATCCTCGAGCGTGACTGGCTTTTGCGCCGCCGTGACGATCGCCGCGACGGCTTCACGCTGCGCATCGCCGAAGCGCGCGTGGAGCTGGGGTTCGAGATAGCCGAGCGGCTGGCCCCGCGTGAGCGCGCGCCGCGCCGCCTGCACCACCATCAGTGCCTCGGCGCGCACGGCATAGGCGGCGGCATTGCGCGCACCGTTCTCGATGCCGGTCAGCCGCAACGCGAGCTGGTCGAGCTGCACCGAGATCGCCTGCTCGCGCACAGTGAGAATGGCGGAATCGGGGCGCGGCATCCCGGCGGCGGGAAGCGGCGTCGGCGTGGCGACCGGGGTCGGAGTTGGCGTCGGCGCCGGCGCGCCCATGCCGAACCAATGGAAGCTGAACGCGAGCAGCATCGCCAGCACGCCGCACAGGAACGCGGCGACGCCGACCGTCCACGGGCTACGCGCCCAGGACATACGGTCGCTTTCAGTCGCCAGAGGCTCGTCGCCGATCACGTGCCCCTTATTCCCCGGCGCGTGGCTCGCGGTCAATCGGGCAGCGCGAGCGCCAAGTCGATCAATGCTTCGGCGCTGGGCTCGGCCGCCACTGCGATCTGCCGCCATCCTCCGCCGGCCGCGGCAGCCGCCGCCGAACTCACCGCTGCGAGCGCGATTTCGGCGCGATCGAGGCAGTGCTCCTCGGCAAGCGCGGCGAGTCGCTGGCCCGCGCGCGCCGACTGGATCAGTGCGATGCTGCCCGGGAGGCGATGCGCGGCGTCACGGTCGATGGGGAGCGCCTCGCTCGCATAGACCGCTATGACTTCGGCGATCGCGCCGCCTGGTTCGAGCGTGCGTTCGCGCCCGCCGATGTGCAGCGCGCGACGCACGCCGCTCGCGACCGCCGCCGCGACCAGCTCGGCAGCGCCGCCGTTCCCGACGCTCGCGATCGCGAACCCGGCGCGCCGCGCGGCCTGGGCAGTGGCATTGCCGACCACATGCACCGGCAGGTGGCGTAGCGTGGCCAAGCCGGCGCCGGCGTGGCGGACGGCATTGGCGCTGGTCATCATCAGTGCATCGAACCGCGCCGGATCGGGCATTCGCCAGGCAAGCGGGCGCACTTCGAACAGGGGCAAGCGAATCGCGATACGCCCGCGCGCTTCGACCGCAGCCGCCGTCACCTGGTTGCCCGGCTCGGGTCGCAGCACCGCGATCGGGCGCGTCACGCCGCGAACAGCCGGCGTACCGCGGGTGGCGCGCGCGCGATCAGGTCGGCGGCGAGCGCCTTCGCGACGCCGACGCCATCGACGCCCGAGCTCTCGCCGGCAACGTGCGTGCCGCCATCCTCTGCCAGCAGCTCTGCGCGCAACCGCAGCCTGTCGCCGTCCAGCGTCGCGAGCGCCGCGACCGGCGAGTGACAATCGGCGCACAGCGCCGCGAGCAGCGCGCGTTCGGCGAGCACGCAGCGATGGGTCGGCGCATGGTCGATCGCGGCGAGCAGGCGCCGTGCTTCGGCATCGTCCGCACGCGCTTCGATTCCCACTGCGCCTTGCGCTGGGGCGGGGAGCATCTCGTCGAGCGCAATGGCAGTGCCGACATCGCGGCCGAGTCGTTCAAGCCCCGCCGCGGCGAGTAATGTCGCGTCGGCCTCGCCGCTCGCGAGCTTGGCGAGGCGCGTGTCGACGTTGCCGCGGAACAGAACAGTAGCGAGGTCGGGCCGCAATTTGCGCAGCTGCGCCGCACGCCGCGGCGAGCTCGTGCCGACCACGGCATTCGGCCTGAGCGCGGCGATCGAATCGGCGCCGACCAGCCGGTCGCGGACATCGGCGCGCGGCAACATCGCGGCGATCGCGATGGTTTCGGGACGAATCGTCTCGACATCCTTCATCGAATGCACCGCGCAATCGATCTCGCCGGCGAGCAGCGCGCGGTCGAGTTCCTTGGTCCAGAGTGCCTTGCCGCCGATCTCGGCGAGCGCGCGGTCCTGCACCTTGTCGCCGGTGGTGCGGATCACGACGATTTCGATATCGTCGTGCTGCCAGCCGTGCGCCGCGGCGAGCGTGTCGCGCACCAGGTGCGCCTGAACGAGCGCGAGCGGCGATCCGCGGGTACCAAGCCGGAAGTGGGTCATCGCTTGCGCTAATGCCCCGCAGGACTAGATGGACGCAATGTCCCTGATCCTTGGCCTGGAATCGAGTTGCGACGAGACCGCCGCCGCGCTCGTCACCAGCGACCGGCAAATCCTGGCGCACAAGCTCGCCGGACAGGAAGACGCGCATCGCCCCTATGGCGGCGTCGTGCCCGAAATCGCCGCGCGCGCGCATGTCGAAGTGCTGGCGCCCTTGGTCGAGGCGGCACTCGCCGAAGCCGGGGTGACGCTCGCCGAGGTCGACGCAATTGCCGCGACGGCCGGACCGGGACTGATCGGTGGCGTGATGGTCGGGTTGATGACCGGCAAGGCGCTCGCGCTCGCCGCGGGCAAGCCACTCGTCGCGGTCAACCATCTCGAGGGCCATGCGCTCTCGCCGCGGCTCGCCGACGCGACGCTCGACTTCCCTTACCTGCTGCTGCTCGTCTCGGGCGGGCATTGCCAGCTGCTGCTGGTCGAAGGCGTCGGACGCTACCGGCGGCTCGCGACGACGATCGACGATGCCGCGGGCGAGGCGTTCGACAAGACGGCCAAGCTGCTGCGGCTCGGCTTCCCCGGTGGCCCGGCGGTCGAGCGCGCCGCCGCGCTCGGCGATCCCCGTGCCGTACCGCTGCCGCGACCGCTGGTCGGATCGGGCGAGCCGCATTTCTCGTTCGCCGGGCTCAAGAGCGCGGTCGCGCGCGCCGCGAACGACTATTCGCCCGAAGATCTCGCGGCGTCGTTCCAGCAGGCTGTGGTGGACTGTTTGGTCGACCGTACGCGGCGGGCGCTCGCCGGCATCGCGCCAACGGCGCTGGTCGTCGCCGGTGGTGTCGCGGCAAACAAGGCAGTGCGCGCGGCACTCGAGGCGTTGGCCGCCGAGCACGGCCTGCGCTTCGTCGCGCCGCCGCTGTGGCTTTGCACCGACAATGCCGCGATGATCGCCTGGGCGGGCGCCGAGCGCTTCGCGGCCGGATGGACCGACCCGCTCGACATTCCGCCACGCCCGCGCTGGCCGCTCGATCCCGATGCCGAACAGGTGCGCGGAGCGGGAGTGAAGGCGTGAGCACGCGGCTCGGTTTAGTGATGCTCGCTTCGCTTGCCCTCTCGGGGGCCAGCGCCAGTGCAACGACGACGCAGCGCTGCCGAGCCGTGGCGGATCTACTTTCACCGACGCTCTTCCACGCATATCCAGCCAAGACTGCGGGTGGGCCATGGCGCGCTCCCGACGTGCGCTTCGGGCGGCCCCATATGTACCGGACCCTCCTGCGGCGCGCAGGCAAGGGTCCGCCCGATCTGGCGGGCCATTACAAGATCGTGCGAATCGGGTGCGGCGCTGGCTGCGTTTCTCCGACTTTTGTCGATCTGGCGACGGGCCGCGTCACATTCGAGCGGGAGCTCGGAAGCGTGGAATTTGACGATCAGATCGACGAGGTGCCGGGCATCGACGATATCCGATTGGTGCATCGCCGGGACAGCCGGCTCTTGATCGTCGTAGGCCTCCGAAATGAAGACGAAACCCTCTCGGGTGTCGCGACGTACGACTGGGGCGAGGAACACCCTCGCTTGATCCGTTTCGTTCCGCGAAGCGAATTGTGTCGGGGCGAGGAGGCACGATGAGGATCGGCGTACTCGGCGGCGGCGCCTGGGGCACTGCGCTAGCGCAGGTTGCCGCGCGGAACGGCGATCGCGTGACGCTCTGGGCGCGCGAGCCCGAGGTGGTCGAAACGGTGAATGTCGAACGGGTCAACCATGCGTTCCTGCCGGGCGTCCCGCTGTCCGAATCGATCCGCGCGACCGGCGAGCTGCCAGCGCTCGCGGGGATGGATGCGATTCTGGTGGTGGTGCCGGCGCAGCATGTCCGTGCGGTGCTCGCCGAGACTCCCGTAGCGAGCACGCCTTTGGTGCTTTGCGCCAAGGGGATCGAAGCGGGCAGCCAGCTGATGGTCGGCGAAGTCGCCCGCGCGGTGCATCCCGACGCGCCGTGCCTGGTGCTGTCGGGACCGACCTTCGCCGGCGAAGTCGCCGCGGGGCTGCCGACCGCAGTCACGCTCGCGTGCGAGGACGCTGGCCTGCGTACCCGCCTTGCGGAGCGGCTCGCGGCACCGGCGTTCCGCATCTATGGTTCGTCGGACGTGATCGGTGCCGAGATCGGCGGCGCGGTCAAGAATGTGCTCGCGATCGCGTGCGGGGTGGTCGAGGGCGCCGGGCTCGGCCAGAACGCGCGCGCCGCGCTGATCGCGCGCGGATTCGCCGAGATGACGCGGTTTGGCCTCGCCAAGGGCGCGCGCGCCGAAACGCTCGCTGGCCTGTCGGGGCTCGGCGACCTGGTGCTCACATGCTCGTCGACCAGCTCGCGCAATTTCTCGCTCGGCGTCGGACTCGGCCGCGGCGGCAGCGCGCGCGAGCTGCTCGCCGACCGTCGCACGGTCGCGGAAGGCGCATTCACTGCGCCGGTGCTGCGCGAAGCGGCGCAGGCGATCGGCGTCGACATGCCCGTGACCGAAGCGGTGTGCGCGCTGCTCGATGGCACGCCCGCGGCGCGGGTGATCGACACGCTGCTCGCGCGCCCGCTCAAGGAGGAAGCCGCATGAAATGGGCGGCGATGCTGCGCGGAATCAACCTGGGCAAGCGCCAGCTCAAGAAGGACGAGCTGATCGCCGCCGCCGAGGCGCTGGGCTACACCGGCGCGCGCACTCTGCTCGCCTCCGGCAACCTGGTGTTCGACGCGGGCGAGGCGAAGGCCGAAGCGATCGAGCGCGACCTCCATGCCTCGGTCGAGAAGCTGCACGGACTCAAGTCCGACGTGTTCGCGCGCAATCTCGCCGCGCTCGACAAGCTGATCGCCGACAATCCGTTCCCCGAAGTCGCGCGCGAGCGGCCGAGCCAATTGCTGGTACTGTTCCATCGCGACGCGTTTCCGACCGAGCTGCTCGACAAGGTCGCCGAGCGCTATGACGGCCCCGAGCGGCTGCAGGCGGTCGGGCGCGAGCTGTTCATCGATTTCCCCGAAGGCCAGGGGCGTTCGGATCTGGGACCGGTGATGCCCAAGTTGAAGTTCCCGGTCGGCACGGGCCGCAACTGGAACACCGTGGCCAAGCTGGCCGAGATGCTCCGCTGACCCCGTCCGGTCGCGGGAATCGGCCTGTTTTACCGCAATAACAGGGAAAAATTCGCGAAAATCGCGAAAGAGCAGGGCTTTTCCGCCTCAGCGCCGCTTATCTCGGTCGAAATATAGACAAGTAATCAGCACCTTACGCGCCCAAACTCCCGCTTTCCTGTTCCTGGCCGGAGCAGGGCGTTTTAGCGCACCGAGCAGGGCGATCCATCGACCCGAGCAGGTGCTCTTAAGCACGCTCGCAGCGGACACGACACTGCCAGACTAACCCGCACGTCTGCGGCGATGGAATCAAAAATCGACCGCCACGCCTTTCAATTCCCAATCGCCGTAGCGCGTCGGATCCTTCCCGAGCGGGTCGTCTTCCTTGCGCCCCTCCTCCGGCTCGGGCACGGGCGGGCTCTTCGAGAGATAGGCGGGAGGCTTCACATGCGGCGGGCGACGGCCCATGGCGTTTGCTCCATTGAACGGGTTTCCCATGCCAGAACGCCGCGCGCGCGCAAACCGTCCAACTGCCGAACCGCCCGGCGTTCCCGCGCGCCGCGCCGCATTGCGGCTGCTCGACGCAGTACTGCGACGCGGACTCGCGCTCGAAACGGCGATGGATGCGGCGGCAGCCGGACTCGAAGGGCCGGACCGTGGGCTGGCGCATGCCATCGCCGCCGAGACGCTCCGGCGCCTGCCGGATCTCGATGCGCTGATCGATTCGGCGACCGCCAGGCCGCTACCGGACGATGCCAAGGCGCGGTTCGCGCTACGCATCGCGCTGGTCCAGGCGCTCGCGCTC
>Ga0068859_100002840_pt1 | contig 17573 bp, 11 predicted proteins | sample KBSSwiS22_FD_66585 | JGI IMG/M metagenome (GOLD analysis project Ga0068859, IMG submission 66585) | Switchgrass rhizosphere microbial communities from Kellogg Biological Station, Michigan, USA - KBS Switchgrass S2-2 | ecosystem: Host-associated > Plants > Roots > Rhizosphere > Soil ...
AGGACGAGCCAAACAAAGAACCACTCCGTGGGCCTTAGTCCGAGCACTTGCATGGTCCCTACTTTTCCGAAATCTGGTTCAGCAGCGGAATGTCCTTCGGCGCTTTCGCAGCCGGCAGCGACTTCAGATACGCCAGCACGTCCCGCAGTTCCTGATCCGAGATCAACTTCTCCGTATAGGCCGGCATGGCTCCCGTGGGCTTTCGCACATACCGAATCAGCCCATCCGCATTGAGCACGGTGGCGGCAAGGCGCGCTCCGTCTCTACCGCCCTGGCCCGCCGTTCCGTGGCAGTAGTAGCAGTTCTTCTCCATGAACAGCCGTTTCCCGTTTGTTTCATTGCCTGCGGTGTTGGTTTGCGCCGCAACGATCACCGGCAGCATGACGATTACAGTCAGCAACAGTTTCTTCATAACGTCTACCTCGGCTGCGACACAACGTCCACCAGCGCCGGTTCACCACGCTTGACGACTTCAATCGCGCGCTTCAACGCGGGGCCCAGGTCCGCGGGGTTCTCTATCGGTCCAATGCTGAACATGCCGTAGGCTTTCGCGAGCGTCGCGTAATCAATGTTGGGATCGCTGATGTCGTTTCCGATACCGGCCCGCGAAATGTCGCGTTGCGAGCGCGCCGCCATGTCTGCGACATACATGCGCTCCTGGTGATAACTGCGGTTGTTGTGCATGACATTCAGCATCGGAATCTTGTGATGCGCCGCCGTCCACAGAACGCCAGGGGCATAGTTCAAGTCGCCATCCGATTGGATGTTCACCGTGAGGCGACCGTACTTGCGATTCGCCAGCGCCGCTCCCAGCGCCGCGGGAGCGCCGTAGCCGACGCCATAGGCCCCATGCCCCCCGATGAACTGATAATGTTTCGTGAAATTCCAGAGGCGCGTGGGCCAGAAACTCTGAAAAACCACGTCAGAGACAAGCGACCAGTCTTCACCTTTGATCTGATTCCAGAGCTCTGCCGACATTCGCGCTGTGGTGATCGGACTCGTGTCCCATCCCCACGCGGCATCCTGCAGAAATCGCGCCTGGTTCTGTTTTGCGACTTCGGCATAGCGTGCCCTTCGAGCTTCGAAGGCGCGCCGCCGGTCCGCCGTGATGAGCTTCTTACAGGCTTCGATCAAGGAGGGCAGCGTGGCTTCCGCGTCGGCGGCGATGGCGAGATCGACCTCGTTATAGCGGCCGAAGTCCTGGTAATTGGCTTTCGTGAGCAGATCCATCGTCGAAAGCGTCGCTAGCTTCGTAGTGGGTTTCGTCAGAAGGCGCGACTCCATCCCCATCTTGGTAACAGGTGTCTGGGCGTGGATCACCTGGTAGAAGTCCGGTACTTCCAACCCTAAAACGAAGTCGGCCTCGGCCAGGCTTCCCGATCCGTAAAGAGGGTGCTGGGTCGGGAAATTCATGCGCTGGCGTCGGTCCAGCACAGGCGTTTGCAGCAACTCGGCCAGCTCAATCAGCAGTTTCAGTCCGTTTGGCGTGCGCGCGAGCCTGCCCGCAACAATCAAGGGATTCTCCGCAGCCACCAGCAACTTTGCGAGTTCGTTCACGGCTGCGGCATCGCCGGCGGGTGGGGTTGTTGGCGAAAGCTTCGGAACCCGCAGACGACCGCGGTCCTGATCCGGAACAGGCTCTTCCTGGAGCACCTGGTCGGCTATGAGGACAACGGGTCCCATCGGAGGAGTCATGGCAATCTTGTAGGCGCGGATTGCGGATTCGGCAAATCCCGTCAGAGAGATCGGCGAGTCGTCCCATTTCGTATAGTCCCGAACCATAGATGCACAGTCCTGCACGGCGTGCGTCCACTCCACGTCACTGCGGCGCCATTGGCCATCCAGGATGTTCCCGAGAACGATGTACACGGGAACGCGATCCGCATAAGCGTTATAGATGGCCATCGATGCATGCTGAAGTCCCACGGTGCCGTGCGCCATCACCATCAGCGGCTTTCCTTCGATCTTCGCGTAACCATGGCCCATAGCAACGGATGATTCTTCATGCAAGCAGGTCAGCAACTCGGGAGCCTTGTTGCCGCCATAATTGATGAACGACTCATGCAACGCGCGGAAAGCCGATCCCGGGTTTGCCGCAATGTATTCGATGCCAAGTGTCTTGATGACATCGACCATGAAGTCGGAGCCGGGCCGATCGGTTGTATAAACATCGGCTCGAGGCGGGGCTGTAGTTTCGACCCTCGCAAGGCCTGCAGACGGCAGTGCAGTCGTTGCTCTGGTTTGCGCTGCGGGCTGTGCCGGCGCAACTTGGGCGTCCGCATTTTGTCCGGCGACAATCGCGGCCGCGCCCACGGCAGCACCCTTAAGAAAACCTCGGCGATTCACGGAATTCTTTTTGGATTTGGCCATAGTCCTCTCCCGAAAATTAGCGGTGATCTTATGGGAAGTGAGCGGCGAGAGCAATTTCGGGTTAGGGACGGACTAATCGGGGAAATTGTGAAAGTGGCAAAGTCCCGCATTGGAAAATCCAAAAAGTCGAAAGCTCAAATTGGACTGTCTAGTCGGCCGCCAGCGCCCCGTCCAATTTGAGCTTTCGGCTTTTGGATTTTCCAATGCAGGACTTTCCACTTTCGATTTCCTCTCTGCTGTCAGTGGGAAGTATTGTCTGCCCGGCGGTGACGGCGTAGCCTAGGAGAGCGGAGGCGCACGGTGTTTCCTTACAGAGACGAGAACGAGACCCAACGAACACCCTACATGACGATCGTTCTCATCGCCTTGAACGTCCTGGCCTGGCTTTTCTTTCAGGGCGCCGGTCAGCCGCTTTCGCTTGCGGCGTCCGTCTGCAATCAGGGACTCATTGCGGCCGAGCTCACGGGAGCAGCTCGCCCGGGAACTTCTTTCGAAATGGATAAGGAACGCGGGCTTGTCTGCGAGACGGATCCCGGCCGCCAGCCTGTCCACCTTTTGACATCGATGTTCCTCCATGGATCGTGGATCCATCTGCTCGGAAATATGTGGTTCTTCTGGATCTTCGGAAACAACATCGAGGATTCGATGGGACACGCGCGTTTTGTCGTTTTCTATCTGATCTGTGGGCTGGCTGCAGCGCTCACGCAGGTGTTGATGAGTCCTGCGTCCCTTATTCCGATGGTCGGGGCATCGGGCGCCATCAGCGGCATCATGGGCGCTTACCTTGTTCTTTATCCACGCGTTCGTGTGTACGCGCTTGTACCGCTGGTTTTCTTCATCACAACCGTTGCGCTTCCCGCCTGGGTGATGCTCGGCTACTGGATGCTCCTTCAGTTCTTCGGCGTTCTGAGTTCCTTCGATAAAGACGGTGGTGGCGTCGCGTTCTGGGCGCACGTGGGCGGCTTCGTCGCCGGCGTGATTCTCATCAAGCTGTTTGCGCGCCGCGACTATATTGTGTCTCATGAAGGACACTGGCGTCCGCGGCGGCTTGGCTGGGGATCGTCGGATCGGGAATGGTGAAATCAATCGCTTGAGCGGCTCCACGACCACTGCCACCCGCACGGGCAAATCGGCCGTCCTCGTTGCCATCGGGATTCTTCTGAGCAGAATGTCGGGCTTCATCCGCGTGTGGGTGACGAATCGATACCTTGGTCTGAGCGATGAGGCCGACGTCTGGACTCAGGCGTTCAAGATTCCGAACCTTCTTCAGAACCTGTTCGGCGAAGGCGCTCTGTCTGCTTCATTCATTCCTGTCTACTCCTCGCTTGTGGCTCGCGGCGACCGTCGTGAAGCCGATCGCGTGGCCGGCGCGGTGGGAGCGCTGCTTGCGCTCGTCATCAGCATCCTTGTCCTGGTTGGAGTTCTGGCTACGCCGCTTCTCATCCCCCTCATCACGATCGGATTTGAAGGTGCGAAGCAGGAATTGACGATCCAGGTTGTCCGCGTGCTTTTTCCCGGAGCAGGGCTGCTGGTGCTATCGGCATGGTGTCTCGGCATTCTCAACAGTCACCATAAGTTCCTGTTGTCCTATACCGCCCCCGTGCTCTGGAATGCCGCGATGATCGCTACGCTGATCGCGTACGGGCACGCGGACTTGCCGCGGCTGACGACCATTCTCGCATGGGGATCGGTTGCCGGCAGCGCGGCACAGTTCCTCATACAGGTGCCCGTTGTAATGCGGTTGGCTCCGGACCTGAAATTCGCGCTGAACACGACCTCAGAACATGTCCGAACTGTTATCAGGAACTTCGTCCCGACTTTTGTCAGCCGCGGTGTCGTTCAGTTAAGCGCGTATATCGACACCATGCTGGCAAGCCTGCTGCCGACGGGAGCAAGTGCAGCGTTGTTTAATGCTCAAATTCTTTACACGCTGCCGGTCAGCCTTTTCGGCATGTCCGTTTCGGCTGCGGAGTTGCCCGCAATGTCGGGCGCTCTCGGCACGGATCCGGATGGTGCTGAAGCCGTCCGGCGCCGCCTGGATGCAGGCTTGCGACAAATCGCATTTTTTGTTTTACCTTCTGCGGTTGCGTTTATCGCGCTCGGCGACGTCATTGCCGGCGTGATGCAGACAGGAAGATTCACGCAGAGCGACGCTGTCTATGTATGGGGAATTCTTGCAGGTTCGGCGGTGGGACTGCTGGCGTCAACTCTGGGTAGACTTTATTCCTCCACATACTATGCTCTGCGCGACACGCGCACACCCTTGCGCTATGCCATCGTGCGCGTGGCGCTCACCACGGTCCTGGGCTATATCTTCGCGTTCTATGTTCCGCAATGGCTCAACATCGCAGAGATGTGGGGGGCCGCGGGTTTGACGGCGTCGGCGGGAATTGCCGGCTGGTTCGAAATGGTCTTGTTAAGGCGAACGCTGAACGGTCGCATCGGAAAGACAGGTCTTCCGCCCAGTTACGTTCTCAAACTTGCTGTTGCAGCGCTGGCGGGTGCTGCCGCCGCGTGGGGCGTGAAACTGAGCTTGCCCGCTCTCCATCCCATTGTTGCTGCTATTCCCATTCTCGGAGCTTATGGACTCGTGTACTTCGGCATCACCGCCGCGTTTCGAGTTCCAGAAATCTCGAGAGTCCTTTCGCGCCTTCAGCGCCGGCGAAGCTGAACACCCGGCGGCTACTTTTTCTGAAAATCCGGGGATCCCAGCGCCAACACGAACGCATTGACGACGAATTCGTTCGGTGCAGTTGTTGCCGAACCGGCGGCCTCCGCTCTTTTCGTTGGAGCCATTACTTCAGCCATCGCTCTTTTTCGAACATCACCTTTGATCTCCGAATCGCCCTTGTATGTGACATTGAGCTGGTTTGTGTTCACCTTCGTGCCGGCGATTTCGTTGTTCATCAGGGATACTGCAAAGTTGGTTCGGTTCAGAACGCTCCAGCCGCTGAGCCAGTAATCTCCGCGATCGGGGTAACCCGTGGGTTCCGGATTCTGATAAGGGAACTGGCCCATATCCTGGATGAGTCTGACGATGATCACCGCGGGACTTACTCGGATGCGGCTGCCTCCCGACTTTGTCAGAACGATATCTCCTGCCGGAATACCTCGCATCACGCCCTGGACGGATTGGGAGTCGAGACTGTCGAGAAGGGTTGCATTCACGGCGCGAATTGAGGAAACAACCGCCTCGAATGGAGACTTGGTCTTCGAGCGCATCGCGTCCGGCGCAGAGAATTCGGCAGAGGTCAGGATCGTTCGGACCATCGCGCGGATATCGCCATCCGTGTCCATGTAGGCCTGAGCGACTCGCCGCACGAGCGCCGGTGGTGGATCGTCGGCCACGAAGCGACGGACGAGCTTCGTCGCGACGAATTTGGCGGTGCTCGGGTTGTGCGCCAGGATATCGAAAACCGCTTCGCCCTCTTCAATCCCACCTGCGGGAATCGTCTGCTCCAAAAGCGTCTTGTTGCCGGGCGCGTGCAAGTCTTTGCGGAATTGAAAGCCGAGGCCGTCTTCCGTCAGAGTCCATCCCGTCAAAGCGCGAGCTACCTGCTCCACATCGTTCTGCAGGTAACCGCCATCGACGCCCATCGTGTGCAGTTCCAGCAGCTCGCGGGCGTAGTTCTCGTTAATGCCGGCCGCCGTGGACATCGCGTTGTCGAGGTAAACCAGCATTGCCGGGTGCTTCGCGGTAGCGAGAAGGAGATCCCTGAACTTGCCCAGCACGTAGGGCCGAATGGCGTCACGCTCATAGCCCGTGACAACAAACTGCACGCCTTCCTTGCCTGCGTTCACGTTGAAGTGGTTGAACCAGAAGTCCGTCATCACTTCCTGAAGCTGACGTTCGCTGTAAGCCGCTCGAATGATCTTCTGACTCAGCAACTGCTCCACTACAGGGCGCGGGTCTCGCTGGTATCGAGCCCGGATCTCGGCAGGGCGAGCCTGCAGCGTATCCAGCAGAGCGAAGCGCGGATCAAGTGCCGAGTCGCTGATGTTTTCTGGCCGCAACTGCTCGTCAATGTATTGGGAGATGCCTTTCTGACGGACTTTCTCGATATCGCCGGGCCTCGGGCCGTAGCCGGCGCGATTCAGGAGGTGGACGATCTTGTCTGTCTCGGTCGGAACTGCGACAGGTTTTGCGCTGACATTAAGAATCAGCGTTACAAGACAAATCAGAATTGTGGGAATGACACGCTTGATCATCACAACCTCCTGTCTTCTACTTGCCGCAACTGCCAGGTTGATTGATGTAAGTCTTGAATGCCGCATCCAACACTGCAGAGGCCCGTTGTGAATCCGGAACGCGCTCCAGGATCGGGCCCAGGAAGCGTCCATATGTCGCAATCACGGTCTTGTCTTTCGCGTAGACCGCCCTTTCCACTGCGTTGATCGTGGACGGAGTGAAAACTTCCACCCGGCCGACAAAAACACGGGCGACATTCGCGGGCTTAGGTTGGATCGTCAACGGAAGAATCTCGTCCACCATCGCGGAGGGGACGATGTAGAACAATCGCGTTCCTTCTTCAAACCAGGAATCACGCCACGTCTTGACCATGGCTGCAGCTTCCTTTGCAAACAGGCCCTGACTAACCAGTGCTGCTTCGAGCTCTGCTCTTAAGGCGTCGAAGTTTCCCGTCAGTGCCGGCGTATCCAGCACGACCTCGCTTTTGGACGTATCGAGAACCGTGTATCCGAGCTTCCCGCCTCGGCTCTCGAAGAGAATGGCGTGCGGTTTACCGGCAAGGTACTTGATGCGAATCTTTCCGGAATCTGTGACTGTCACGTTGACGGGAACCGGGAAGCCGCCTACGCCCCGATAGAAGAGAAACTTTTCGTTCTGGTCATTCACGCGAACCGGGTTGGCCTCGGTTTCGCGTGCCGAGTAATAGTGGCTTGCGGTGGAACCCTGAGGAAACGCAACGCTGGACTCGCGGGGAAGCACTTGAACGTTTTTCCAGACAATAGTCGCGCCAGTGTTCTTCGACTTTTGTAGAACGCCCGCGCGAACCGGTGTCTGGTTGAGCGTTGCGCTGGGGTACCACTCCGTAATGAAGCCTTTGGGAAACGCGACGCGCACGGTCGCGGATTCCGGCTTGGCGGAATAGAAATAGAGAACAGGCGTTTCCATCCGGATTGGACCGAGCAACTGAGTTCTCGCCTTGTTGTAGTCAATGGGGTTCTTTTGTATGTCTGCGGCAATCGGGCCAATGTCCTTGAAGAGACGGTTCTGGAATTGCTCGACGAAGCATGGAAGGTCTGTTGGACCGGCAAGTGGGAGCCATTGAGCGGTCTTTCCATCAGGTCCCGCTACCGAGGTGAACGTTCCCCACTCATGAACGGTGAAACTTCCTTGCCTGGCATTGTCGTCCACCGACGCGCTTATCGTGACGCCCAGAAGAGTTGGCAGAGCAAGGATCGCAAGGACTGCAGCAATTCTCTTAACCATGATGTCCTCCAAACGGACTTATTCTCGAACTCTCGTTATAAAGGTCAGCCTGCTTGTCCCCGCAGTCGCCGTAACTTCCCAGCATCCGGATGACGGGAACGTCAAAGGCGTTGCGATGTAGGCAGTCTGGAAAGGTTCAGCGGGACCGACGGTCAACCTGGGTGCATCGCCATCAAGCCGTCGAGCGACAATCGCAAGCTCGGTATTTGCAGGTCGCATCCAGACGGTCGTGACGGGTCGCTTGGCAACGAAAGGCTGGTCCGACGCCCAGATTGTTCGATCATCATTGATGATCCATGGTCCTGTCCCAAGGGCGCTCTTTTCGATAGAACTGGTCTTCAATCGCGCCTCGCTTGCTGTGACATTGCACTGAAACGGAACCGCGTTGATGCTGGTTGTGTCAGCGGCTGCCGTTGGTGGTGTCGCCGGCGCGGCAAGCGGCGTTGACACTCCAGTCGGCATTACCACAGATGGCGTGAGTGCAGGAGGTGGTGTCAGGGCCGCAGTTTCCTCGGATGGGACATCAATCTTCCTCATCTCCGGATGGATTTTGCGTACCGCAGGCGTCGCCACCTTCACGGGTTCTGGTTCAGGTTTGGGTATTGCCGACGCTGCGGCTGGCGGTGCAGGCGGCGCTTCAGGCACCGGTCCGATCGCCACCTCTGCGGGGGCCACTTCGCTACTCGTCCTGACGGCAGCGAGCGGCAGCGTCAGCGCGATGGCTACGCCGGCAACAACCAGAACTGCCCACGGTGTTGCCGCAAGCCGATTCAATGACGGATTTACCAGGGCGACGACTCGTAACTCGAGATGTGAAGGCTGGGCCATTGCCAGGATTGGAGACTGCAGGCGTTCTTCGCTTCGGAGAGTCCGAGTCATCTCCAGGAGTTCACCGGCGTACTCAGGTCCCGTGGCACCAAGACGAACCACGGCATCATCACAGGCGTGTTCGCTCTCGCGGCGAATCCTGCTCGAGGCGAGCCAGAAGATGGGATTGAACCAGTAGATCGCGCGAGCGGCATCAGCGAGAACCTGCACAACCCAGTCATGTCGCTGAATGTGGGATAGCTCGTGCGCCAGCACCATGCGAACGCGGTCGTCGGGCCAGCTCTCTGCGTCGCGTGGCAGAAGAACGCGCGGCGCCAGGATTCCCCACGTTCCAAGAAATGGTACCGAGCGGTTCTGAAGAAGACGCACAGGGCGCCGGATACCAAGCGCCCGCCGCACTTCTTCAGCCAGTGCTGCCCATCGGGCATCGTCCACCGGTTCTGCGCCTATCGCGACCCACGCCAGTCTTCCCGCGCTATACAGCAAAAGCAGGATCCCGGCCACCGCGCCCGCGAGCCAGATTCCGATCGCCGCCTGCCGGAGAATTCCGAGAGGAACGATCAGCTTTTCAAAGAGCGGCACCAACGGTGCGGCGAGACTGGTCTGCCATGAAGGGAGAGTGATTGTAAAAAGCGGAATCGCCATTGCACCGATCAAGCCCGCAGTCCAGACGGCGTGTCGGACCGCGGCAGACTGTCGCCTCATGAGGGAAGCCACAAATGCGGCGGCCGCCAGCACAATCGCCGACTTGATCATTGCGACAATCATTTCCGTGTGTCCTTCTTCGCCTTGTCTATCAGGTCGGAAAGGCGGTTGAGTTCGTCTTCAGACAGCTTCTTGCCGGAGCCCAGCAGCGTGGACAGCATTTTCTCCGTCGAGCCTTCAAAGAAGGTTTCGATCGTATGCATGAGCGCGGTCTGACGTACGGCGTGGCGCGGCGTGACCGGAACGTAGACGTAGCGCAGCCCCTGCTCCTCGTGACGTAGATGGCCCTTTTCCTCAAGCACGCGCAACTGCGTGCGGACCGTTGAGGAATGCTTGTCGTCCTGGAGTTCCGTGATGACTTCATTTGCAGTCGCACGCCCCAGGCGGTAGAGGATGTCCATGATCTGCCGTTCGCGGCGGCTTAACGTTGAGAATGGATTCTTTGGCATAGTTAGTTAGTTTGGTAACAGAGTGTGTAGAAAAATAACACCTCTCGTTGGACGCGTCAAAGAAAAAATCGGGAGCATGGCTTGTCGCACCGGAAGCTTAGGGCATCACGCGGCTGCGGATTCTATCGAACTCTCCGTTGTCCGGTACGACATCCCTCTGTGCCGGCAGGTACTGAATCTCAGTGAACGAATTCAGCAGTCTTTCCTGAAGTTGTGGCTCGTCGCTCAGGAAATTGTTCGTGGTGTTTCCCGAGATAGAATCCAGAAATGCGATAAACCCGCGCGGATCGTATCCAGCCTTCCACGCGTACTGAATTCCCAGCTGATCGGCTTCTGTCTGAAACTTTTCATTCGTTCCATTCAACACATGCTGGAGCACGCCATTGAGCCCTTCAATGCCATACCCGATTCCGTACGCTGCAGCCGGACTCACGGCTCCTCCCGTGAACATCCCGGCGGCAACCTGAGTCACCGGCACAAACAGCTTCGACACAAGGGAAACCTTCGAGGATCGTGTGGCGTGCCGTGCTGCAATCCGTGCGACCTCGCGCGACAGGACTCCCGCGAGCTCCGATTCTGTCTGAGCCGCACGAATCACACCCGACGTCACATAAAGATAACCGCCCGGAAGCGCGAGTGCCTTGAGTTCCGCGCTGTCCAGGACCGTCACGCGGAGCGGAACTCTAAGGTCTGAATTCGCGCCTATCCTCGCGGCGATCGTCCGCACATAGGCCTGCACTTCGTTGTCTTGAAGCTCGAAAGGAAGCCAGCCGCCATTTACCATCTGCCGGGCGGCCTGCTCTCCGGCAGGAATGTCCTGTTCGGGGTTTTTTACAAGGCTCCGATAGCCGATATCGTCGGCATCGCCGTGACGGCGGTTTCTTGCCTGGCCTCCCTCGATGCGTTGCTGGATTTCCGATCGCCGCGAAGGCCAGTGCTGTGCGAGCCACAGCTTGGTGAGTTGCATCTCATACCTGGCAGGTATGGTGTGTTCCCGTTCGATCTCCGCATCGTGAATGCAACGCTCGAGCGCTGCGATCTCCACGTGGAGACCTGATCTTTTCTGCGCGCCGGCCGGCGTGTCCTTTGAGCCGAGCCTGTTCAAGGTTTCAAGCTCGTTCCGGTGGAAAGCGAGTTTCTTCTTCCACTCGCCCTCTCTCTGACGCACCTCCGCAATCTTCCTGTCCCGGTCCTCCTCGATTCTTGAACGGAGAGCCTTCAATTCAGATGGGGACACCTCTTCGAGGTTCTGAAGCTCCAGGAGGACCACAAATGGTTGATGTAGAAGATCTTCAGGTGAGAACAAAGAAAGCTCCTGATCCGGGAGCGCGGGAATTAAAAGCGCCAGGGAAAGCGCAGTGAGTGGAAACACAACCCCTCCTCATACAGGCAGTCAAGATTTGCTATGGCTTAGGTTGACGGCTGTTGCTGAAAAACGTCAGGCCGTAACTCCAAATATCCAGCCTTCACGCTGAACTTGCAGAGAGGTGAGGTCCGGATGCGCCCATGTTGCTGGTTTCCGCGCGAGGCATCGCAGGCCTGCGGCCGAAATCAACGCGTCTGTTTCGTGGTCTGAGAATCGACGCCCGGAGCGAGGCATCCGGTCGGAGTCGAACACGCCCAGGGATTCATTGAGATCCTCGAGCGAGCGCAGTTTTGCAAGTTTGTTCGTTGCGCACATTCGGAAGAGTGTCGGATAAATTTCTGCGATCGTCGATCTGTCGGGTCTCTGAAAGGGCCAGAAAGACACGTCTGAATTACGGACTCGTCGAACGTGCTGCAGAACGCGAATACCCGTGATCGAAGCCTTGCCGACCTGTTTGCTGCCGATAAGCTTGTAAACCGTTTCAGGCCGCGTCCCGGTTGTCGTCGCGCATGCGAGTTCCGTTCGACGTTTGTGTTCGATCCATTGTTCAGGTAATCGACCCGACTTCCAAAACAATGAGGCATATCGGGGATCGCTTGTGAACCTACGGCAACCAAAGTCGGCATCGTCGCCGCTGCACTCGTCGATCAATTCCCAGAGGTCGAAGATCGTTTTCGGTTCTTGAGTCCGGCCCTGAAGATAGCCGCCGTTTTCACCGAAAGGAAAGCCAAAGGCGAAGTCCATCCCGACAGGAGGCGTCGAGTGCCTTTCAATTCCTCGCATAGCCAGGTGGCAATCTCTGTCCGTGTCCAGCGCGCGCCCACGCGCGGTGGGACCAGCTGTGGCGCAGATCTGCCGCGAGTGCATCTCGCCACCGCAATTCCGTTGTACGGGTGGTGCGCCCCGGACCAGTCGATGGCCACAAACGTGTCGAATTTCGGAAGACTCATCGCGGTCCGAAGGTTCACGGGTTGACGTAGGTATCGCGCGATTGCTTTACTTTTGCACCGTGCACACGAACCTCGATGCGGTGAGACTGGCCCTGGATCGTGCCGTGACTGGAGATATACGCTAGAGTGTACGAGCTGCTGAGGTCGCGGCTGACCTGATCGTAAATGTCTACGATGTCGCGAATTCCCTTGGGAAAGAAGATTCCCCCGCCGGAAATGTTGGCAAGCATTTCCATCCGCGTGCGCGCTTCAACCGCCACGGTATTGGAGCCGAGGGCGGAACTGCCGGCGGGATTCTTGTCGGTGTTGAGCGCGACAAAGTAGATTGGAGCGCGGGCCTTCTGAACGGTCGAATAGGTCCGAGCAAAAGTGGCGTCCGCCATCCCGCTTCCTCGACGCCGAATATCCATCGACGTGTCGCGACCGTCGCTCAACACAATCAGTGCGCGCCTGCCGGTGGTGTTACGGAACTCCCTTTGAGCCGCGCGCTCCAGAGTCTGATAAAGATTTGTTCCCCCGCCAGGTCCCCGCTTCGTCAGTTCGTCGAGCGCCTTGTCGATTTCTTTAGCCGAGTCGCCCCAGGCGGAGAGCATCATCAGTCCATCGTCGAAAGCACCGAGCGCCAGGCTGTCCTGTTTGCGCAGGTTCATCATGAATCTTGAGGCAGCGCGCTGCATGAACGTCCACTGGTCCTGCGTGCTGGCGCTCCGATCGAAGAGCAGCAGAATGTTGTAAGGCGTATCTACGGAGCTGAAAGACTGAAGCTGCTGTTCGGCGCCGTCCTCCACAACGATGAAGTCCTTCTCGGTCAGGGAGGTCATGGGTTGGTTGCTCGCGTCGGTGACACGCACGTCAACGGAAACGAGCGGTACATCAACGCGCAGCTGGTATAGCGGTTCCTGTGCAGGAGCAGAAGCCATCCCGATACCCGCAATCGCTGCGACCACAAATGCGTTGACGAATCGCATGGGGGACTAAGACGGCCGATTCCGAGCTTTGTAATTGCTCTCTGTCACCAATTTCCTCCGAGTCTCACCGCCGGTAGAGAATCTCAACATCCGTCATGTCTTTGGGCCCCACCGTTATGTTCAGAGGCGGTTGCAGAGTCTCTCCGATGCTTCCCATTAATCGGACGCTATTCGGACCCTGAAAAACCTGATCGAACACGAAAGTTCCATCCGGATTGAGTGGGATGTTCTGGGGCGACGTGAACATTCCAGTCAGCGCAACTCGAACGTTTCGAACTTCGGCGGGAAGGCCGATAACTTTGCCGCTGACGCTGACCCATGGTGCAGGTTGCAGCTTCTCCAGCGTGACGCGCAGTTCCGGCGACGTTTGATTCGCGCCGACCTTTAGCGGTGTCTGTTGAAGATCAATAGTTCCGTAGGTGATCGACTTCAGAGCATATCCCGGAGGAATCTGGCCTACACCGACACGCCTTTCGCCTTCAGGCAGAGTGAAGCGAAATGTGCCGTCGGGTTGGGTCGTGAGAGTTGTGGTCGTTATGGTTGCCGGAGCTCCCGCGCCTTGCGTCGCGAACGTCAGCCCCAGACGAGGAATCGGGCCCCCGCCCGGAATTTCCACTCGCCCGGAGATCGGGTATTGCCGGGGCGCCGACAGGCTCAGGTTTCTGATGTCGCTGTCGCCGACCGTAACCGGAACACCCGTGCCGCCCGCAGGAGCAATGTTCGTCGCGATAACGGCGGCCAGCGGCAGTCCAGCGGGTATTCCCGCAGGAGGAGGCGCATTCAAGGTTGGGCTGCTGACCTGTGCAACATAGCTGCCGGGGAAGACAGAAAGGAATTCAAAGGATCCGTCGGGTCGCACCGCTGTGGACAGGTTTCCCGCGTACGCCGGCGAAGCCATGATGACTCTGGCAATTCCCTGAGTCAGCACGGCCGCGTCGAGACCGTCCACCTTTCCGCTGACAGAAACTGGTTTGAGTGATGCTGAAACCGTGAAGACCAGTTCGCCCGTATCGGTCTTTGCGACCTTGAGTGAATCCTGCATCAGATCGACAGTTCCATACGTTGCGGCTTTGAGGGTGTATCCCGGCGGAAGGCTAATGACGTCCCCAAGAGGGCGTTCGCCCTCCGGCAATGACAATCTGAAGGCACCATTGGTTGCGGGTGCGATGCTCAAAACTTGCGCCACAAACGCATTAGGGGCGGGAGCCGGGGGCAGCCGGAAACTGAAGCGCGGCATTGGTGCCGAGCCTTCGACAACGACACGGCCGGTGATTTCCCTTTGGCCGGGCAACGCGATCTCAACGTTTCGGACGTCTGTCGTGGACACTGCAATGGCAATCGGCTGATAGGGTGCAATGCCCGGGCCTACTACCCGCGCCGTGTAATTGCCTGGAAATACTTCCGGGAATTCGAAGGATCCATCCGAAGCGACACTGGCCTGGAAGGCGCGGACGTAACTCGGCGTGATCAGGGTGACGGTGACGGCGCCACGCGAAAGCACTGTCGCATCGAGGCCGGAGACTTTGCCGCTGACCTTCACGGGCGATGTGGTCGGAGTGGAAATCGTTACTCGCAATTCTGTCGTGTCACCCGGCGTGACTTTCATTGGAGCGGACAGAAGGTCAACGGTTCCATACGTCATTGCCTTGACGGTATAACCCGGAGGCAAGCCGTTGATCGGCCCAGGGCGATGCTCACCTTCCGGAACATTGAATCTGAATGTCCCATCCTGCTGAGGACTTATACCGATGCTGCCGAGGAAAAGTGCAGAGCTCAGGTTGTTGAGCGGGAATGAAAAGCGCGGCATCGGACCCGGGCCTTCCAGTACAACTCTTCCCGAGATTTCTTTCTGGCGCGTCACGGCCATCTCGACATTCCGGACGTCTGCATTGGACACAACAATTGTCGTCGCTTGATTAGGGGCAATGCCCGCGCCGGTTACGCGCGCCGAGTAACTGCCGGGAAATACCTCCGCAAATTGGAACGATCCATCTGCAGCGACCGTCGTCTGGAAGGTGCTGGCATAACCTGAGGCACTCATAGTGACGCTGACGGGCCCGCGCGAAAGTATTGCAGTGTCGAGGCCGGAGACTTTGCCGCTCACTTTCACGGGCGGGGTGTTGGGCGTGGAAACAGTGACTCGCAATTCCGCTGTATCGCCAGGCGCGACTTTCATGGGGGTGGACAGCACGTCAACGTTTCCGTAAGTCATCGCCTTTACGGAATACCCTTGAGGCAGCCCTGTGATCTGTCCAACGCGCCGCTCACCCTCCTGAAGAGTGACTCTGAATGTTCCATCCGGTTGCGGATTGATGTTCATGAACAGCGTGGGGCCTGTACCGCCGCCAGTCGAGAAGCCGACAATGTTCATCGGAACTGCAAGGCGAGGCATGGGCCCCGATCCCTCCAACACGATTCTTCCGATGACTTCCTTCTGACGCGGAACAGAGATTTCCAGTCCGGTCAGGTCCCTGGTGGCAACGACAATCGGAGGAATGTTAGTGCCGGTGACGTTCGAGACGGCGACACTGTAGTTCCCGGGGAAAACAGAGGCGAATTCAAAAGTTCCATCCCGCGATAACGGCGCCTGAAGAGAAGTCAGGAACCTCGGTTCATTCAGAGTCAGGGTCACAGGTCCTCTTGCAAACGCTGCCGTATCCAGGCCGCTCACTTTGCCGCTGACTTTGACTGGAGGAAGATCCGGGGTGGTGAGGGTCACGCTCAGCTCTGCGGTATCGGTCGCAGTGACCTTCAGGAGAGCGCTGGCCAGATCGGTAGAGCCGTATCGCAGAGACTTCAGGGCGTAGCCGACAGGCAGTCCATTGGGCCGGCCGACCTGGCGCTCTTCGAGCGGAACCGTGACCTTAAAGGTTCCATCCGGTTGAGGATTGATTGTGATTGTGCCTGTTTGACTTGGAAAACCGTTCGCTGCGGAAGTGCTGATCAAAGGAAGACTGAGGCGGGGGAGTGCGCCACGCCCTTCAAGGATGATCCGGCCGGAGATTTCTTTCTGTGGAGGGATGACAAACTCCACTCCTGTGACATCCGCGGAAGCGACGGTAATTTCCGCGCGCGGAATACCCACGGGTAGTGGAACTCCCGACAGTTGCGCTTGATAAGTGCCTGAGTAGACTCTCGGAAACTCAAACGTGCCATCGGGGCGCACCGTTGTCGTCAGCGGGGTCATGAAGCTGGCGCTATTCAGGTAGACAGTTGGTATAGGCGTTTGCGGTGACAAGCCGCCAGGCAGCCCGATGACACGTCCCGTGACTTTTACCCATGAACCGGGCGTCGTTGGCGAAAATGTGAGCTGCATTTCACCGGCATTGTTCGCAGTGACGCGAAGAGGTTCTTTGGTCAGATCGGAAGGGCCGAAGGTGAAGGATTTCACCGTATAAGGCGGCAAACCGCCCTGGGTGGGGATGTTGATCGTTACAGGATACTCACCCTCCGGCACCAACGTCTTAAACGTTCCGTCCGGTTGCAGCGGGATAGAGATGTTCATAGGCCCGCCGCGATTCGAAGAGGTGACGAGAAGTTGAGACAGGCTGGGTGGTGTCGAACTGGTTCCGCGCTTCTGTTCTTCGGTTGCCGGGGTCGCCATCAGCGTGACGGGTGGAAGCGGTCCGCCACCTTCGACAACAACACGACCAGAGATCTCTTTCGAGACAGGAAGTGCGACCTCCACTCCGGACACGTCGGTGTTCGGAACAACAAGGGTAATCGGTTGAGAAGCGATTATCCTGTTTGCCGGCGCGATATTGACGTTGTAACTGCCTGGAAGGATTTTCGGAAATTCAAAGCTGCCATCAGCCGCAACTGATGACGTGAGATTGCCGCCGGTCTGCTGCCCGGACAGGGAAATGCTGGTAATTCCCTGCGAAGAACCCGTAACACGCCCGCCTAGTTTTACCCATGGCGGCGGTGTGGAGACCCCGAGTGTGACCATGATTTCCGAAGGGACATCCGTCCGGGCAACATGCAAGGGAGCTGAAAGCAGGCTGACGTCACGAGTTGTGAGGGACTTCAGGAAGTAACCTGAGGGCATGCCGGATATCGTCGTGACGTAATAGCCTTCGGGCAGGGTCACGCGAAATGACTGATTTGCACCCTGATAATAGCCGGCCTGTATTTGCCTGTTGCCCCCGGAAAAGGACAGCCCGAAGTTCGGGATGGGGCCACCGCCTTCGACGGCAACGCGACCGTTAACTTCAGTCGCCCACGGAATGCGAAGCTCCAGGCCGGTCACGTCCTTGTCCACGACGACGACCGTTCGCTGTTCTGGTATGGGCGCCGGACCCACAGTAATTGTGTAAGTGCCCGACCGCACGCGAACGAATTCAAAGGAACCATCCAGCTTCACGGGGACGTTAAGGTTCGTGTACCCGCCGCTGCCGCCGCCGCCGGACAGACTCACCTGGATTGTTCCGGACGATGGATTCGACTCCGCGATGACGCGTCCGCTTACGGTGACTCCGGTCGAAG
>Ga0068859_100002842_pt1 | contig 17566 bp, 14 predicted proteins | sample KBSSwiS22_FD_66585 | JGI IMG/M metagenome (GOLD analysis project Ga0068859, IMG submission 66585) | Switchgrass rhizosphere microbial communities from Kellogg Biological Station, Michigan, USA - KBS Switchgrass S2-2 | ecosystem: Host-associated > Plants > Roots > Rhizosphere > Soil ...
AAATACGCGCGCGCATGCATCGGCGATCCGCTGCGGTTCCGCGTCGTCATCCCGGGAGATCGAGCGCGCATTGTGACGGAGGCGCTTGTTGTGCGTGCAGACGACGTGCTCGATGCGGCCTTCGGGCCCGATCAGCACCTGCAACGACCGCTTGACGCCTTCGAAGGAATGAATCAACGGGATGCCCTCCCTCTCCACCTGCTCCAGGTAGTTCCGCGGAGCATCTGGCGCGCCGAGGAATTGCTGCAGCACGTAGTTGCGCCGTGTCATCGCGCCATGCGCCTGCGCACGCGTCGCGAGGATGACGACGCCCGTGGAGTCCACGCCGTTCCTGGGCTTGGCCACCAGCGGAAGGCCGTGCGCGTGGACAAAGGCATCGACGCGGTCCCGCGCGCCGGAGTCATCGCCGCATTGCAGCGACGGCACGAAAGGCAACCCATGCCTGGCGGCGAACTCGAAGCTGCGCCACTTGTCGTTCATCATGGCAGCGATTTCGCGGGCGCCGCAGAGCAGCGTCGCGGCCAGGTCCCCGCGGCGCTCCCGCAGGCCGGCCAGCCACTCCACGTCCTCGTCACGGCACGGCACGACAAGGTCGGGTTTTTCGCGGGCGATGATGTCGAGGATCCGGCGCTCGAACGCGACGGGATCATCGGCGACTTTCGGCGCGAGGTAAATGGCATCGAAGGCGAACAGTGCCGGCTCGTCGGGCATGTCGCTGGTCGTCACGAGGCGCAGCGATTTCCGGCGCGTTTGCAGCGACGCCATCACGTTCGTGCCCGTGTGCCCGCCACCCGAAAGCAGCAATAGCGTCAGGAAGCGCATCGCTTCAGGCGGCGGGCGGTATGCGATGCATCCGGATGATCATCGCCGCGATCGTACCGGGTAAACGGCAGCAGCTGGGGACAGCGAGCGCATCGCTTGTTCTTGTTGGGGAAGCGGGTGCCGATTGTGTCAGCGGGTCATGCGGTCGTCAATTGATGGCGACCGGGACGCCGCCGGAATCTCCTCAGGCCGACACCGGCGCTTCGTTCACCGCGCCGGGAACGACGCGAAACCACGCCGCGTACAACGCGGGCAGGAACAGCAGGGTGAGCCCCGTGGCAATCGTGATGCCGCCCATCATCGCGACAGCCATCGGGCCGAAGAAGTCGCTGCGGATGAGCGGGATGAGCCCAAGCACAGCCGCGGATGCGGTCAGCACGATCGGGCGGAAGCGACGCACGGTCGCGCCCACCACCGCCTCCCAAGGCGCATGTCCCCCCGCGATGTCCTGCTCGATCTGGTCGACCAGGATCACCGAATTGCGCATGATGATCCCGGCGAGTGCGATCGTGCCCAGCAGCGCGACGAACCCGAACGGTTTGCCGAAGACCAGTAACGCAAGCGCGACGCCGATCAATCCCAGCGGAGCGGTCAGAACCACCATGAGCGTGCGCGAGAAGCTTCGCAGCTGGATCATGAGGAGCGTCAGCACGGACAGAAGAAACACGGGAAAGCCGGCGGCAATCGACTTCTGGCCACGTGCCGAATCCTCGATTGCACCACCCTGCTCGATCCGGTACCCCAACGGCAGCGTCGCGCGGATCTTGTCGAGCTGCGGCGTCAGCCGATTCGCGACGTCGGGACCCTGCGCGTCGCCCTTGACGTCGGCACGGACGGTGATCGTCGGCAGGCGGTCGCGACGCCATATGATCCCGTCCTCCTGCTCGTAACGGATGTCGGCGATCTGCGTGATGGGCACGGCGCGCCCGTTGCGGGAGGGAATTGCCAGGTCCTTGAGGAAGCTGATTTTCGCGCGCTCCTCCGCGGCACCGCGCAACAGAACCTCGACCTGCTTGTCGCGTTCGCGGAAATAGGTGACCGAAAAGCCCGACAAAGAATTGTTCAGAAACGTCGCGAGGTCCTGCGAAGAAATTCCCAGCACCCGCGCCTTGTTCTGGTCGATGGCCACGCGGATGACTTTCGATGGCTCATCCCAATCGAATTGCACGTTCGACGTGTCGGCGTCCACGCGCATCACGGCGGCCACGTCCCGGGCGATGCGGCGCACCGTCGCAATGTCCTCGCCGGACACCCGGAACTGCACCGGAAATCCCACGGGAGGACCATTCTCCAGACGCGACATTCGCGCGCGCAGCGATGGGAAGTCGTTCTCGAAGAGCGTCAGCAGACGGGTGCGCAGGCGCTCGCGGTCGGCAATGCTGTTGGCCGTGACCACGAACTGCGCGAAGTTGGACTGCTGCAGCTGCTGGTCGAGCGGCAGGTAGAAGCGCGGACTGCCGCTGCCGACGTAGGTGACGTAGCTTTCGATGCCGGACTCGGCATTCAGGACGGCCTCGAATTTCTTCGTCTGCTCCAGCGTGGCCGCGAAGGAACTCCCTTCCGCCAGGCGCAGGTCGACCATCAACTCCGGCCGCGACGATGCTGGGAAGAATTGTTGCGGAATGAAGCGAAACAGCGCCAGCGATCCGACGAAGATCGCCAGCGTGGCAACGATCACCGTCTTGCGATGACCCACGCACCACGTGATGACCGTCCTCAGCCGCGTATAGAACGGCGTCCGGTACACCGCCTCGGGATCGCTATGGTGCGCATGCGTGGGCATCGGCACCGCACGTCCCCGCAGCCTGGCGATGAGCCGTGCGGCGAACGACGGACGGCGCGTCTGCGTGTAGTCCGGGAGCAGCTTGTACCCGAGGTAAGGGATCACGACGACCGCGATCACCCACGAGGCGATAAGCGCAATCGCCGACACCTGAAATATCGACCGCGTGTACTCGCCGGTCGAGCTCTTCGCGGTGGCGATGGGCAGGAAACCGGCGACCGTCACCAGCGTTCCGGTCAGCATCGGGAAGGCGGTGCTGGTGTAGGCAAAGCCCGCCGCGCGGAAGCGGTCGAAGCCCTGCTCCAGCTTGATTGCCATCATCTCGACCGCGATGATCGCGTCATCGACCAGCAGTCCCAGCGAAAGGATCAGCGCCCCGAGCGAAATTTTGTGCAGACCGATGTCGAGCAGGTACATGAACAGGAATGTGACCGCCAGCACCAGCGGGATCGAGATGGCGACGACCAACCCGGTGCGCAGGCCCAGGCTGACCAGCGACACCGCGAGCACGATCAGGACCGCCTCGGTCAGCGAGCGGATGAACACGTTGATCGAGCGCTGCACGGCGCGCGGCATGCTGGCGACCTGCTGCAATTCGACACCCACCGGCATCTGCTGCTGCAGGCGCGCAACCATCGCGTCAAGCCCATGACCGAGTTCGATGACGTCGCCGCCCTTCACCATCGTGACGCCGAGTCCGAGCGCTTCCTGGCCCTGCCAACGCATCTTCTGCTGCGGTGGATCGACATAGCCTCGGGTCACCGTGGCAATGTCCCCCAGCCGGAACACCCGGTTGTTCGCGCGGATGGCGATATCGCGGATCGCGTCGACGCTGTCGAAAGCACCCGAAGGTCGCACGTAGATCCGGTCGCTGCCGGTGTCGAACACGCCTGCGGCGGCCACCACGTTCTGAGCGGCAAGCGTCTGGATGATCTGTGTCGGCTCCACGCCAAGCGTGGCCAGCTTGGCATTGGACATCTCGATGAAGATCTTTTCGTCCTGCTCGCCGATGAAATCGACCTTGGCCACACCGGGAACGCGCAGCAGTTCGACGCGCGCCCGATCGCCGAAATCCTTGAGTTCCTTGTATCCGAATCCGTCGCCCGTCAACGCGTAGATGTTGGTGTAGACGTCGCCGAACTCGTCGTTGAAGAACGGTCCCTGGATGCCGCTGGGCAGCGTGTTGCGGATGTCGCCGATCTTCTTGCGCACCTGGTACCAGGTATCCGGCACCACGGCCGCCGGCGCGGAGTCCTTGATCGCGAAGAACACCAGCGACTCGCCGGGCTTGGAGTAGCTTCGCACCCAATCGACGTACTGGACCTGCTGCAGCTGGTGTTCGATGTGGTCGGTGACCTGCTGCTCGACCTCGTGCGCCGTGGCGCCCGGCCAGTTGGTCTTCACCACCATCACCTTGAACGTGAATGGCGGGTCCTCGGACTGCCCGAGTTTTTCATAGGAGAGAAAGCCGACCAGCGCGAAGGCGATAATCAGGTACAGCACCAGCGAGCGGTGCCGCAGCGACCATTCGGACAGGTTGAAGCGCGAGTCCGGCGGACCGCCGGACGGGATCACGGGAGTCATGGCCAATGCGTCAGCGCGTATTCAACTGCCCGTTGCCGGCTGCGACGGCGCCGCTGCCGCGGGAGCTTCGCCTGCCGCGCCGCCTTCATAGGGCCGCACCACCTGGCCGGGAAGCAGCTTGTGCACGCCCGCCGCGACGATCAAATCCCCTTCGCGCACACCCGACGTCACGACGACGCCATCCTCGCGATACTGGCCGATGGTCACGGGCGCGAGGCTGACCTGCCTGGTGCCCGGATCGAAGCGCCACACAGCGGGCTTGCCGTCCTTCTGATAGATCGATGTCGCCGGTAGCACCGCCGCGTTCGGCGCGCCATCCGCCAGTACGCCGACGTTGGCGGTCATCCCCCATTGCACCGCGGGATCCGGATTGGCGATCGCGACGCGCACGGCGAATGTTCGCGTCATCGCGTCGACCGACGGCGAGACTTCGCGCACCCGCGCCGGATACAGCTTCTGCGGATTCGCCCAGAGCGCGACGACCAGGCGCTTCGCGCTCGTGAGTTCGCCGATGCGATTTTCCGGCACGCTGATCGCCACCTCATGCTCCTCGGCGCGCGCCAGCCTGAATACCGATTGCCCCGCCGTGACGACCTGGCCCGAGTCCGCGTTGACGGCGGTAATCACGCCATCGTCGCTGGCGTTCAGCGTCGCATAGCTCGCCTGGTTTTGCGCGACGGCGAGATTGGCCTTCGCCTGCTCGTACTTCGCGTGGTTAGCGTCTAGCGTGTTGCGCTTGGCGTCGAGCGCCGACGCGCTGATGAATTTCTCCCTGAGCAGGCCCTGGTAGCGGTCATACTCGGCCTGCGCGAATTTCCATTCGGTCTCGGTCGCGGCGACCTGCGCCTTGGCGGCTTCCGCCTGCAGGCCGACGTCGGCCGGGTCGATGCGCGCCAGCGGTTGTCCCTTTTTCACGCGCGCGCCCGTGTCGACGTAGCGCGCGACGATCTTGCCGCCGATGCGAAACCCCAGGTCCGCCTCGTAGCGAGGCTTCACTTCACCGGCGAAAACCGATGTGGAACCGGCGCCACCCAGTTTCACCTGCGCCAATTGCACGGGTCGCACAACGTCCGCGGGCTTGTCTTTGGCGCCGCAGGCGGCGAGCGCCGAGACGAGCACAAGTACGGTGGCGACGGTCCTCGGTGAATGCATGCGCATGGCGGGCACCTTCAACGGGCAGCCGGCGGGGGCGAGCCCACCGTGCCTTCCCATAGCGCGCGCATTGCGCGATCGAGTTCGTCGGAATAGTTCCACCCGAAGATCAGCGGATCTGCTCCGGCAGCGCTCAAGGCGCAGACGCTGCCAGCGGATTCGCCGGACATCTGCCACAGACCGATGATCAGCGCATAGCTATGCCGGAGCAGTCCAACGCCCCCGTCGCCCGCGAGTTCGGGAAAATGGCGTGTGAGGCCGGCACCCGCGCGCTGCAGGCGCTGCGCCATCCGCTGCTTGAACGCGAACGCCGCCTCGGTCGGCACGCCCTGTCCCATCATCCCGAAACAACGCGCGGCAAGCGGCAGGAACAACGGCGGCTCGACCATATGTCGGTGTGTGAGCGCGAGTATGGCGTCGATGGTGACGACGTCGTCGCCCTCGAGGAAGTCGATGAGTTCGCGGAAGAAACCGTCGATGTTGCGTTCATGGACCGCGAGCAGCAGTTCTTCCTTGCTCGGGAAATACAGGTAGACCGTGCCCTTGGCGAGGCCGGCCTCGTCGGCGACCTCCGCCACATTGGCCATCCGGTCCTTCGACCGCGACAGCAGGCGCTCCGCGGCATCCAGGATGGCGTGATGCCGCTCCTGCTTGGCTTCGGCCTGGATTGCGCGCTGGCGTATGACCATGTCCTTCGTCCTCCCGAGAGCCCGCTAAATGACCGCGAGTCAATTGGGAGACAGCGTAAATGACCGATGGTCAGTTGTCAATGGTCCGCCACGCCCCGGCGTCGAAATCGACGCTAGCTGAAAAGGGCCAACGTCGCGCTCGCGAGTTCGCTTTCCGGATCGGCCAAATCGACGACGACGCTGAAATGATGCTTGCCCGCAACGACGAGAGGCCCCGCGGCCGGGCGGCAGTTGTCGGGCCACGCATCCCATATCAACTGCGATTGGCGGAGAAATTCGGACGTCTCCGCGCCGCCAACCGCGACCAGCAAAGGCGCGGGCACCAGGCTGGCGTGATTCACGGGTGACACGCGCGCCGCCTCGGCATTGGTGAGACGCAGGTCAGCGTTCATCGACGACAGCACGAGGGGTTTCAAGTCGTGCACGCCCGACAACGTGAGGCCGCCGACAAGCGGATCCCGCGCGAGCCCGAGCGCGTCCCAGTCCGTGGCAAACATCATTGCCGCAAGGTGTCCACCTGCCGAGTGCCCCCCGACAACGACATTGTCCACGGAGGAGCCGTGCTTGGGCCCTTCCCTGGCGACCCACACCATCATCCTGCGGCACTCGTCGACGATTCTCGCGATGGAAACCGCCGGACACAGGTCGTAGTTGGCGACCGCCACGGCGATTCCCTTCGCCAGCAGCGGCCCGGCAACGAAATGGAAGTCCGTTTTGTCCAGCGCCCGCCAATAACCGCCGTGAATGAACACGAACGTGCCGCGCGCGTAGCCGTCGGGAAGGAACAGATCGATGGTTTCCAGCGGCCCCGGCCCGTAGCGCAGATCGAGCTTGTGTGCGTGGCGATTGCGGGTGGCGGCGGAGAGTTCCGGATATTTCGCAAGCCACAGCGGGTGCTCCGCCACCGCCGCGCGATTGTTGTAGCCCCGCTCGACAAACTCGGGAGTGAGTAGCGAGGCGGAGCCGGAACTGTTCACGCGATGACGATCGACAACGGCGTCAGGCCATCGATGTGCCCGTCCAGCCGATCGCCGGCGACCACCGCGCCGACGCCGGCGGGCGTTCCGGTGAACACGAGGTCGCCTGGCATCAATTCATAGTATTGCGACAGGAACGCCAACGTGTGCGGCACGTCCCAGATCATGTCCGCGAGATCGCCCTTCTGGCGCATTGCACCGTTGACGTCGAGGCGGATCTCTCCACGCTTCATGAAGCCCGTGCCGGCGACCGGGTGGATGGGCGCGATCGGCGCGGCTTGCGCGAATGACTTACCCAAGTCCCACGGCCGCTTCTTCTCGCGCATGTCGTTCTGCAGATCGCGGCGGGTCATGTCGAGTCCCGTCGCGTACCCGAAGACCAGGTCGTTCGCGTCCGCGGCACTGACATGCACGCCGCGTTTGCCGATGGCGACAACCAATTCGATTTCGTGGTGGAAGTTTTTCGTCGCCAGCGGATAGCGCACGCTGCCGACTTCGGGTGGCACAACGGGCGAAACGGCGTCGGCGGGCTTGCAGAAGAAGAACGGAGGCTCCTTGGTCGCGTCACCGCCCATCTCCTTCGCGTGCTCCGCATAGTTGCGGCCGACGCAGTAGACGTGTCGCACCGGAAAGAGGTCGGTGGAACCGGCAATCGGTACGGCTGGGGCATCCCACATCGGTATCGCGTATTTCATTGTCGCTTCCGAAAGATTGATCGAACTATTCGGCGTCGGGTTGTCGCAACGGCGCCGCGTCGGCGAATGCCTGAATCGATAGGGCGGCCGCCTCGATGCGCGTTAGCGTGGGATACGGCGTGACGTCGATGTTCATGCGCCGGGCATTCGCAAGCTGCGGCACAAGGCAGATGTCGGCGAGCGTGGGCTCGTCGCCGTGGCAGTAGCGGCCGGTCTGCGGGTCGCGCGACAGTCGTGTCTCGAGTGCCTCCAGTCCGACATCGATCCAGTATCGATACCAGGCGTCCTTTTGCTCCTCCGTCACGCCCATCGTGTTCTTCAGGTACTGGAGCACGCGCAGGTTGTTGAGCGGGTGGATGTCGCACGCGATCTCCAGGGCGATGCCGCGCACCCGTGCGCGCGCGACCGGCGCAGCAGGGAGCAGTGGTGGCAACGGGCGCAGCTCGTCCAGGTACTCGATGATGGCCAGCGACTGCGTCAACACCGCGCCATCGTCAGCCGCCAGCGCGGGTACCAGCCCCTGCGGATTCAGCGCGAGATAGTCGTCGCCGCGCTGAGCGTTCTTGCGCAGGTGGACGAACTCCCGCGCGGGTTGAAGGCCCTTCAGGTTGATCGCGATGCGGACGCGATAGGCGGCCGAGGAGCGGAAGTAATCGTAAAGTTTCATCAGAACGCGGAAATGCCCGTCTGCGCGCGACCCAGGATCAGCGCGTGTACGTCGTGCGTGCCCTCGTACGTATTGACGGTCTCGAGATTGAGCACGTGGCGTATCACGTGGAACTCGTCGACGATGCCGTTGCCACCGTGCATGTCGCGCGACATGCGCGCGATGTCGAGCGCCTTGCCGCACGAGTTGCGCTTCATGATCGACGTGATTTCCGGCGCGGCGAGTCCTTCGTCTTTCATCCGCCCCAGGCGCAGGCATCCCTGCAGGCCGAGCGTGATCTCGGTCATCATGTCGGCCAGCTTTTTCTGGATCAGCTGATTGGCGGCCAGTGGCCGCCCGAACTGGATGCGGTCCATCGTGTACTGGCGCGCGGCGTGCCAGCAGAATTCCGCGGCGCCCAGCGCGCCCCACGCGATGCCGTAGCGCGCGCTGTTAAGGCAGCCGAATGGCCCCTTGAGCCCCTGCACGTTGGGCAGCAGGTTGTCTTCCGGTACGAACACTTCGTCCATGACGATCTCGCCGGTGATCGAGGCACGCAGGCTGAACTTGCCCTCGATCTTCGGCGCCGACAATCCCTTCATGCCGCGCTCGAGAATGTAGCCCCGGATGATCCCCTGATCGTCCTTGGCCCAGACCACGAAGACGTCGGCGATCGGCGAGTTGGAGATCCACGTCTTCGCGCCGGATAAGCTGAATCCGCCGGAGACGCTGCGCGCCCGCGTGACCATCGATCCCGGGTCGGATCCGTGATTGGGCTCGGTGAGGCCGAAGCAGCCGATCCATTCGCCGGTCGCGAGCTTGGGCAGATATTTCCTGCGCTGCGCCTCGCTGCCGTATGTGAAGATCGGAAACATGACCAGCGAACTCTGCACGCTCATCATCGAGCGGTAACCCGAATCCACGCGCTCGATCTCGCGGGCGATGAGGCCGTAGCAGACGTAATTGAGGCCGGAACCGCCGTAGTCGGCCGGCAACGTCGCGCCCAGCAATCCGAGACTGCCCATTTCGCGAAATATCGACGGGTCGGTCGTTTCGTGCCGGAACGCGTCCTTGATCCGCGGCATCAGCTTGTCCTGCGCGTACGCCTGTGCGGCGTCGCGGACCATCCGCTCCTCCTCGGTCAATTGCGCGTCGAGGAGCAACGGATCGTCCCACTTGAAGACGGCCTTGGCGTGGGCGCGATCGGGGGCATTCATCGGGAACTCCGGTTGGACGGACGGGTGTACGGCCGGCGACGCGAAGGTGGCTCGCCGAGCGTTCCTGTCCAGGATGGGATTATCCGACGGGCGCGCCCGCAGGTCTACTTTCCGTCCCTACAGCACTTTCATGTGCAGGCCGCCGTCGACGTTGAACGCGTCGCCGGTGTTGAACGGCAACAGACGTTGCGCGAGAGCCGCGACCGTGTTGCCCACATCCAATGGCTCGCCCCAGCGGCGGACCGGCGTCAGCCCATCCCGGATCAATCCGTCGTAGCGGTCGAAGGCGCCTGCGGTCATGTCGGTCCGGATGATCCCCGGACGGATTTCGTAGCACATGATGTCGTGTTCGGCGAGGCGATGCGCAAACAACTGGTTCGTCATCGCCAGCCCGGTCTTGGAAATGCAATATTCGGCGCGGTTCGGTCCCAGCGTACGCACATTGGCCGAAGATATCGTGACGATCGAGCGCGGAGGATCGCCGGTGCCGCGCGTCTCGGCCACCATCCTGCGCGCGACGGCCTGCGTCAGGAAGAACGTGCCGCGCAGGTTGACGCCGAGCACGCGGTCGAACGACTGAGGCGTGACGTCGAGGAGGTCGCCGCGCACCTTGACCGAGACGCCCGCGTTGTTGACGAGGCAGTCGATTGTCGCGAAAGCGGCAAAACACTGGTCGACAAAACCCACGTGGCCCGCGACGTCAGCGACGTCATGAGCAATGAAGGCGGCTCGCCTTCCGTGGGCTGCGATGCCCGCGAGCGTCTCTGCGACGGCGGCATCCTCGACGACGTCGTTGACGACGATGTCGAAACCCCGTCCCGCGAGCGCCAACGCAATGCCACGGCCGATGCCGCGCCGTGCGCCAGTTACCAACGCTACCGGCGGCCTACGCATCCGGCACCATCGCGGTGGCTTCGATTTCCACTTTCGCGCGATCTTCGATGAGCGCCGTGACCTGCACCGCGGTCATCGCAGGGAAGTGCCGGCCGATGACTTCGCGGTAGGCGGCACCCAGCGCGCGGTAACTCGCGACGTATTCGTGCTTGTCGGTCACGTACCAGGTCATCCGCGTGATGTGCTCGGGCCCCGCGCCGGCCTCGGCGAGGATCGCGACAACATTGCGCAACGCCTGCCGCGCCTGCGTCACGAAATCATCGGACTCGAACTGCTGCTGGCCGTTCCAGCCGATCTGGCCGCCGACGAAGACCGTCGTGCCGCGCGCGGCGATGCCGTTGGCGTAGCCCTTCGGCGTGGCCCAATCGAGTGGTTGCAGTATGCGCATTGCTGATTGTCCTTCAGGGTTGGCGCGGAATGCGGTACGACATCACCGGGCACTTCCGCGCCGACTTTCGGCGTCCATCTGCTTCAACCGGAAGTGCTGCAGCTTTCCTGTTTCGGTGCGCGGCATGCTGGCGATGAACTCCACCGCGCGCGGATACTTGTACGGCGCGATGCTCTGCTTGACGTGCTCCTGCAGCTGCTTCGCGATCGTGTCGCCGGGTTCGAAGCCTGCTTTCAGCGCCACATAGGCCTTGACGATCTGGCCGCGCTCGTCGTCGGGCACGCCGATCACGCCGCATTCGGCGACGGCCGGATGCCCCAGCAGCGCGCCTTCCACCTCCGGCCCGGCGATGTTGTATCCGGCGCTCACGATCATCCCGTCGTTGCGAGCCTGGTAGACGAACCAGCCGTCGTCGTCGACGAGGTAGGCGTCTCCCGTGTAGTTCCAGCCGTGCTGCACGTACTGGAGTTGGCGTTCGTCGGCCAGGTAACGGCAGCCGGTGGGTCCCTTCACCGCCAGCCGCCCCACCTTTCCGGCAGGCAGAGGACGGCCCGCGTCGTCCATGACGCACGCGTGATATCCGGCGACGGGCTTGCCGGTGGCCCCGGGCCGGGCATCGGTGTCGTCGTGCGAAATGAAGATGTGCATCATTTCGGTGGCGCCGATGCCGTCGATCAACTCGATGCCAGTGGTGTCCTTCCAGAGCTTGCGCGTCGCCGCGGGAAGACCTTCGCCGGCCGATACGCACTTGCGCAGGCTCGCCAGATCGAATTGCGCCGCCTGCAACGCCATCGCGCGATACGACGTCGGCGCGGCGAACAGGACCGTGACGCGGTGTGTCGCGACCGCCTGCAGCAGCGCGTCGGCAGACGTCTTTTCCAGCAGCAACGTCGCGGCGCCGGCGCGCAGCGGAAAGAGCAGCAGGCCGCCCAGCCCAAACGTGAAGGCGAGCGGCGGACTGCCGGCGAAGATGTCGTCCGGCGTCGCGCGCAGCACGGATCGCGGCCAGCAGTCGCAACTCGCCATCACGTCGCGATGGAAATGCATCGTGCCTTTTGGCTGCCCCGTCGTCCCTGACGTAAATGCGATGAGCGCGGTGTCGACGAGCGCGGTGTCGACGTTGACGAACTCGGCGGATTTTGTCGCGGCGAGCGTCTCGAGGCCGTCGGCTGCATCCGTCTGGAATTGCATGACCGCCGTCAGTGTCGGACAAGCCGCGCGCGCCACGTCGAGCTCCGCCGCGAGTCGCGCGTCGCACAGCGCATGGGATATCCGCGCCTTGCCGATGATGTCGGTCAGCTCCTTAGCACGCAGCAGTGGCATGGTAGCCACGGCGATCCCGCCCGCCTTCATCACGGCGAACCAGCACGCCGCCATCATCGGGCTGTTCGGTCCGCGCAACAGCACGCGATTGCCTGGTACGAGGCGCATGTCTTCCACCAGCACGCGCGCGATCCGGTTGGCGCGGGCTTTCAGTTCCGCGTACGTCCAGGACAGCCCGCCCGGCGCCAGGATCGCCGTACGCTCGCCCCATCCGCGGGTGACCGCGCCATCGAGCAGTTCCTCAGCGCAATTGAGGCGGTCCGGATAGTTCAGTTCGGGCAGCTCGAACAAGAGCTCCGGCCACTGGTCGGGGGGAGGCAGGTGGTCGCGCGCAAACGTGTCGATGTGCGCGGTATAGGTCATGTCGAGGTCTCGTTCAACAATTCCCGACCGATGATGAGCTTCTGCACTTCCGTCGCGCCCTCGTAGATGCGCAGCGCCCGGATGTCGCGATAGAGCCGCTCGACGATGTGGCCATGGGTGACGCCGAGTCCGCCATGCAGCTGCACCGCGGCGTCGATGACGCGTTGCGCGGATTCGGTCGCCGACAGCTTGGCCATCGCCGCCTCCTTCGTGGTGCGGGCCTGGCCAACGTCGCGCAGCCATGCGGCACGGTAGGTGAGCAGCGCGGCCGCGTCGATTTCCATCGCCATGTCGCCCACCTTGGCCTGCGTCAGCTGCAGATCGGCCAGCGTCGCTCCGAACATCCTGCGCGAACGTGCGTGCGCGACGCTCTCGTCGACCGCGCGGCGGGCGAATCCGAGAGCGGCCGCCGCCACCGATGCGCGGAAGATGTCGAGCGTGCGCATCGCCAGCTTGAAGCCATCGCCCTCGACCCCCAGCAGTGCGTCAAGCGGTAACCGGCAGTCGCTGAACTCGAGGCGTGCCAGCGGATGCGGAGAGATCACCTCGATGCGCTCCGCAACGACCAGCCCCGGCGTGTCGGCCGGCACCACGAACGCCGAGATCCCCCGCGCCCCCGGCGTGTCGCCGTTCCGCGCGAAGACGCAGTAGAAATCGGCGATGCCGCCATTGGATATCCATGTCTTGCAGCCGTCGAGCACCCAGGCGTCTTCGTCGCGCCGCGCGCGCATGGCCAGTGCCGCGACGTCGGAACCGGCGCCGGGTTCGGACAACGCAAATGCCGCAATGGCCTCGCCGCGAGCGACTGAGGGCAGCCAGCGGTCCCGCTGCGCGGCAGTGCCCGCAAGCGTGATGGCGCCACTCCCCAGCCCCTGCATCGCGAATGCGAAATCGGCAAGGCCATCGTGGTAGGCCAACCTCTCCCGCGCGACGCAGAGAGCGCGCGAATCGAGCGCGGGCAGCGCGCCACCATGCGCGGCAGGGACGCAATAGCGCAGCCAGCCGCCATCGCCCAGCGCACGCACCAGGCGCCGGCACGCGGCGTCGACATCAGGTTCCGCCGTATGGCCGGTCATTGGCGGCCCGCCGCACCATCCGTCAAGCCCTTCGGCGAGCTCGCGTTGTTCGGCGGCGAAGAAAGGCCAGTCGAGATGCGCGCGGTCCACGTCAGTTACCCCCAGTTTCTCTCAGTTTCCCTCAGTTGCCCTCGAACTTCGGTGTCTTCTTCGCCGCGAAGGCCTCGAATGCGCGATGGAAATCCCGTGTCTGCATGCACAACGCCTGTGCCTGCGCCTCCGCCTCGATCGCTGCGTCCAGGTCCATCGCCCATTCCTGATGCAGCAGTTTCTTGGTCATCGCGTGCGCGAACGTCGGCCCGTCCGCCAACGCGCGCGCACATGAATGCGCTTCATTTACTACGGTCTCCGCGGCGACAAGGCGGCTGAAGAATCCCCACGCCAGGCCCTCGTCGGCGGTCATCGCTCGGCCAGTGTAGAGAAGCTCGGACGCGCGTCCCTGTCCGATCATCCGGGGCAATAGCGTGCAGGCGCCCATGTCGCATCCGGCCAGCCCGACGCGCACGAACAGGAATGCGGTCTTCGCGGCCGGCGTGCCGAGGCGAATGTCGGCGGCGAGCGCGATCATCGCGCCGGCGCCCGCGCACGTTCCGTCGATGGCGGCGACGATGGGCTGCGGGCAGCGCCGCATCGCCAGCACCAGGTCGCCGGTCATGCGCGTGAACGCGAGCAAGTCCGGCGCGGCCATCTTGGTCAGCGGTCCGATGATCTCGTGCACGTCGCCGCCCGAGCTGAAGTTGCCGCCGGCGCCGGTCACGACGACGCACTTCACGTCGCTCGCGTACACGAGCGCGCGAAACAGGTCGCGCAGCTCGGCGTAAGAATCGAAAGTGAGCGGATTCCTGCGCTCCGGACGGTCCAGCGTGATCGTGGCGACTTTGGCATCGGCGTCGACCGCCCACCGGAAATGCGTAGCGCTGTAACCGGCGAATGGCCGCAATTGCGCATCCATGGTCATGGGCGTGCTTCCTTTCGGCGCTTTGGCGCGTCGACCGCCTGTAGCGTGCTCTTGAGTTGGCCGAGCAGCGCATGCAGTTCGCGTCGCTCCCCCTCCTTCAGTCCCGAGAACATGTCGACGATCCAGGCTTCGTGCGCAGCCGCCATGACGTCGAACGTACGCTTGCCTTTGCCCGTCAGCCGGACGAGGAAGGCGCGCCGGTCGGCGGGAATGGGCGTGCGCTCGACCAGCCCTTCCGCAGCCAGCTGGTCGGTCAGCCCCGTAATGCTTCCGCTGGTCACCATCAATCGGCGGGACAACTCTCCCATCATGAGTCCGGACGGATTGCGCTCCAGTTGCGCCAGCAGGTCGAAGCGCGGCAGTGATATCGCGAAGCGCTGGCGCAGCTGCGCACGCACGCGGCGTTCGATCGTAAGCGTGCAGGTGAGCAGCCGCAACCACAGGCGGAGTGACTCGTGGTGCGCGTCGTGGAGTCGCGACTCCGGATCCGGCGCAGCAACTCTCTTCGGGCGTTTCTCGCTCTTCATGGTTCACCCGTTCGCTTCGGGGACTTCGCGCGCCATTTGCGCCGCGCGAGCCAAGTTGCGTTCGAGTTGCTCGCGTCCGCGTTCGTATTGGACGGGCCACGCGATGTCGTGGAATCCAAGCTGGGCCGCGGCGTGCAGCGTCCAGTACGGATCGGCCAGGTGGGGACGCCCCAGCGCGCACAGGTCGGCGCGTCCCGCCATCAGGATGCTGTTGACGTGGTCTGGCTCGAAGATCGCCCCGACCGCCATGGTCGCGATGCCCGCTTCGTTGCGGACGCGGTCGGAAAATGGCGTCTGGTACATGCGGCCGTACACCGGTTGCGCCTGCCGCGTCGTCTGCCCCGAAGACACGTCGATCAAATCGGCGCCGGCCGCCTTGAACATGCGCGCGATGGCGATGGCGTCGTCAGGCGTGTTGCCGCCCTCCGCCCAATCGTGCGCGGATATGCGCACCGACATTGGCCTGTCCGCGGGCCACTCCGCGCGCATCGCCCTGAATACCTCCAGCGGATAGCGGCAGCGGTTCGCAAGTGTTCCGCCATAATCGTCGTCGCGCCGGTTGGTCAGCGGGCAGATGAATGCGGACAACAGGTAGCCGTGCGCGCAGTGCAGCTCCAGCCAGTCGAAGCCCGCCTCCGCGCCTGCGCGGGTCGCGCGAACGAATTCTCCGGTCACCCGATCCATGTCGGCGCGCGTCATCGCGCGCGGCACCTGGTTCGCCGGCCCGTACGCGACCGCGGACGGCGCGATCAGCGGCCAGTTGCGCTCGGTGGCGTCCTCAGTTGCGTCCTCAGTTGCGTCCTCCACGAGAGGCTCGTCTGCATCCTCCCACCCGAGCTGCGTCGAGCCCTTCGGTCCCGCGTGCCCCAATTGGAGCGCGATCTTCGCGTCCGTATGCGCGTGCACATAGTCGACGATGCGCCGCCACGCGACGACGTGTTCCGGCGCGTACAGTCCGGCGCAGCCCGGTGAAATGCGCGCGTCGGGCGCCACGCACACCATTTCGGTGAATACGAGCCCTGCCCCGCCGTGCGCGCGGCTGCCGAGGTGCACCAGGTAATAATCGTCCGGCGTGCCGTCGCGACAAGAGTACTGCGCCATCGGTGAAACCACGACGCGATTGCGCAGCGTCAGGCTGCGCAGCGTGAAGGGCGTGAACATCGGCGGCACCGCCTTGGGTTCTCCACCGGCGCGTCCCGCGTACCAGGACTCCATGCCGGCGACGAAGCCCCTGTCGCGCAAGCGCAGGTTCTCATGGGAAATGCGTTGGCTGCGCGTGAGCAGGCTGTAGGCGAATTGTTCCGCCTCGAACGCAGAGTAGCGCTCGACGTTCTCGAACCACTCGGTGGAATTGCGCGCGGCATTCTGGATCTTCAGCACTTCCAGAGCGCGGTCGGCCTCGTAGGCCGCGAGTGCCGACGGAAGGTCGTCTGCGGCGGCGAGTGCGCGCGCAAGTGCTATCGCGTCCTCGAGCGCCAGCTTGGTCCCCGACCCCACGGAAAAATGGGCCGTGTGCGCGGCATCTCCGGCCAATATGACCGGCACGCGCTTTCCGTTCCACTCGTTCCAATGCACCCACTTGCGGCAGACGACGCGTGGAAAGTTGATCCAGATGGCGGAGCCGCGCAAGTGTGATGCATTGCTCATCAACGCGTGACCGGACAGGTAGGGCGCAAATAGCTTCTCGCAGAACGCGATGCCTTCCTCCTGCGACATGGTTTCAAGTCCCGCCGCTCGCCAGGTGTCTTCCGGCGTCTCGACGATGAACGTCGAGGTCTCGCCGTCGTATTGATAGGCGTGCGCCTGGAACCACCCGTGCGTGGTGTGCACGAATGCGAACGTGAATGCGGGAAAGCGTTGCCGGGTGCCCAGCCAGACGAATCGGCAGCGGCGATGATCGATGTCGGGCTCAAACGTTGCGGCGTAGCGGGTGCGAATGCGGCTGTTCAGGCCATCGGACGCAATGACGACGTCGGCGCCGAACTCGCGCGCGGCGGCGACGTCATCCGCGACATCCGCGTCGTAGACCAGCTCGACGCCCAGCGCCGCGCACCGGGCCTGCAGGATGTTGAGCAGGCGCTTGCGGCCAATGCCGCAAAAGCCGTGGCCGCCGCTCGTGATCGTGCGTCCCTTGAAATGGACGTCGATGTCATCCCAGTGATTGAAGGAATCGGCGATGTCGCGCGCAGTTTCGGGGTCGGCAGCCGCGAGATTGTCGAGCGTCTGGTCCGAGAACACGACGCCCCACCCGAACGTGTCACCCGGCCGGTTGCGTTCGACCACGCGCACGACATTGCGTGCGTCCGCCTTCTTCAGCAGCAACGCGAGATAGAGGCCGGCCGGGCCGCCACCGATGCAAAGCACGCGCATGGTCGAGTGACTTCCTCCAGAAGCGGACATACGCAGGCGGGCGATACCTGCAATGTGAATATCTTAGCCCTAAATTAACTCCCGTCAAGTCCCTTCGGATCG
>Ga0068859_100002843_pt1 | contig 17561 bp, 12 predicted proteins | sample KBSSwiS22_FD_66585 | JGI IMG/M metagenome (GOLD analysis project Ga0068859, IMG submission 66585) | Switchgrass rhizosphere microbial communities from Kellogg Biological Station, Michigan, USA - KBS Switchgrass S2-2 | ecosystem: Host-associated > Plants > Roots > Rhizosphere > Soil ...
CAGGGCGTGGATCACCCGGCGGATGTCGTAGGTCCGCAGGCGATTTTCCGGAACCAGGTGGCGCAGGGTCCGCTGGTCGGCGCAGCGCCATTCCGGCGTCGTCCCCTGGAAGTAGCCCAGCACCTGCTTTGCCGCGGCGGCGCCGGCGACCTCATCCTCGACCAGGATGTCGATGACGCCGTTGGCGAAGAGCTCGTCGGAGGGGCCGATGTCGTCCGGGCTGAAGACGCCCAGGCCGCCGCCCTCGATCATCGCGGGCCCGCCCAGGCCGATGTTGGAGTACCGGGTGGCGATGGTGACGTCGGCGCAGCCGAAGAACACCGCGTTGCCCGCGAAGCAGCGGCCGGAATTGATCGCGATGCGCGGGGCCACGCCGGACATGCGGGCGAAGGTGGTGAAGCTGGTGGTGTCCAGCCGCGCGGCCTTCAGAAGGTCGATGTCCACCTCGCCGGGTCGCCCGCCCCCGCCCTCGGTGAACCAGATCACTGGGGCGGCCCAGTGCTCGGCCAGCTCCAGGATGCGGTCGGTCTTCTTGTGGCTGAAGTGGCCCTGCGTGCCGGCCAGCACGGTGAAGTCGTAGGCGAGGCCCACGCAGCGGGCGCGGTCCTCGCCGAACAGGCCGGCGTTCACCTCCCCCACCCCGGTGACGACGCCGTCGGCGGGCGAGTTGAGCTGCAGGTCCTCCAGGGTGCGGCGCCGGCGCTGGGCGGGGACGGCCAGGGCGCCGAACTCCTTGAAGCTGCCGGCGTCGAAGACCGCGTCCAGGTTCTCGCGGGCGGTGCGCTGGCCCGTGCGGCGGCGGCGGGCGACCGCGTCGGGGCGGTTCTCGTCGAGGGTGAGCGCGTGCAGGGTCCGCACCTCGGCCAGGTCGCCGCGGATATGGTCGAGGTCGGCCTCGGCCTCGTCGGCGGCGTGATGGGCGACGTCGCCCGGTTCCAGGAACGCCACCGGCCAGTCGGCGTCGACCACCTCGCCCAGGGTGACCGGCAGGGCGACGATGACGCCCGCCTCGGGCGCAACGATCACGTGCTGCATCTTCATCGCCTCGATGACCGCCACCGGCTGCCCCTGGCGCACGGCGTCGCCGGCGGCGACCTCCAGGGCGACCAGGGTGCCCCGCATCGGAGCGGCGACGGCCACCGTGCCAGGCGGGGCCGCGGGCGCCGCTCCGCGGACGGCGGCGGCGGTCGGATGGGCGGCGGCGGGCGCAAGCTCCGCGGCGCGGTCCAGCAGCGCCGGCAGCTCGGCGTCGAAGAACTCCGTGCTGGCCTGGGCGGCGACGACCTCCGGCCGCTCCAGCACCGCGCGCAGCAGGGCCAGGTTGCTGGGCGCGCCCTCGATGTGGAATTCAGCGGCGGCGCGGCGGGCCTTGGCGACGCAGGCGGCGAAGTCGTCGGCCGGGGTGGAGACGACCAGCTTGGCGATCAGCGGGTCGAACGCCGGGTTGGCCGCATATCCCGCGTAGCCGAAGCCGTCGACGCGAACGCCGGGACCCGAGGGCGGCTCGTAGCGGGTGAGCGTTCCACCGGCGCCGGTGACCGCGCCGTCGGGCCCGAGGCTCTCCAGGTTGACGCGCAGCTCCAGGGCGCAACCTCGCGACGGGGGTGGATCGGTCAGGTCCAGGTCCGCCAGGGACGCGCCGCCGGCGATGCGGAGCTGAATCTGCACCAGGTCGAGGCCGGTGACCGCCTCGGTGACCGTGTGCTCGACCTGCAGGCGCGGGTTGGCCTCGATGAAGGCCAGGCTGCCGTCGCCGCCCAGCAGGAACTCGAAGGTGGCCAGGCTGCGCAGTTGCGTCGCCTCGGCGAGATTGCGAGCCGCCTCCCAGAGACGCTTGCGGACGGCTGCGTCGAGGCCGGGCGCCGGCGCGACCTCGACCAGCTTCTGGCGTCGGCGCTGGAGGGAGCACTCCCGGTCGCCGAGGATGGTGACCGCAGCGCCGTCGCCCACAGCCTGGACCTCGACGTGGCGGGCGGCGGGGATGATCCGCTCGGCGTAGAGCCGTTCGTCGGCGAAGGCCGAGCGCGCCTCGCGGGCGCAGAGCTCATAGGCCTGGGCCGGATCCTCCCCCGGCGCGACGGGCCGCATCCCCCGACCGCCGCCGCCGGCCGCGGCCTTGATCATCAGGGCGGCGCCGAGCCCCAGGCTCTTCTGGAAGCGGCGCACGTCGACGAGGGTCGCGGCGCCGGGCGTCGCCTCCGGCAAGGGCACGTCCAGGCTGACCGCGAGGTCGCGGGCGCGGGTCTTGTCGCCGAAGGCCGCCAGGGTGTCGGGCGCGGGGCCCACGAAGGCCAGCCCGCGTTCGGCGCAAAGCCATGCGAATTCCGCGCTTTCCGACAGGAACCCATAGCCCGGGTGCACGGCGTCGCAGCCGTTCGCCAGCCCGGCGGCGATCACCGCCTCGGCGTCCAGGTAGGCGGCGGGCCCCCTGCCCGGCAGCAGGACGGCCTCGTCGGCCAGGCGGACATGCAGCGAGGCCGAGTCATCCGGCGGATAGACCGCCACGGTCGCGATCCCCAGCTCGGCCGCGGCGCGCGCGATGCGGATGGCGATCTCGCCGCGGTTGGCGATCAGCAGCTTGCTAAGCGGCATGGGCGGAAGGCCTCAGCCCTGTTCGGCTACGTCCAGACGCTTCACCTCGGCGTCATCGAGGCGGATCCAGGCCGCGTCGATGTTCTCTTCGGCGTGGGCGACCTTCGAGGTGCCGGGGATCGGCAGCATCTTCTTCGAATGCTGCAGCAGCCAGGCGATGGCGAGCTGCTGGGTGGTGACGCCATGGGACGCGGCGATCTCGGCGGAGACGGCGGCGGCCGGGGTGTCCTTCAGGATGACCGGGCGGAACGGCAGGAAGGCGATGTCGTCGGCCTCGCAGGCCTCCAGCACGGCTTCGGACGAACGGTTGCCGAGGTTGTAGCGGTTCTGCACCGAGACGACCTTGCAGACGCCCTGGGCGATGCGGAGCTGCTCGACGGTGACGTTGGACAGGCCGACGTGGCGGCACTTGCCGGCCTTCTGCAGGTCGGCGAAGGCGCCGACGGTGTCGGCGTAGGGCACGGCGGGGTCGGGCGTGTGGATCTGGTAGAGGTCGATGCAGTCGATCTTCAGCCGCTTGAGGCTCTTGTCGCACTCTTCCTTGATGTGCTCGGGCCGGCCGTCGGCGGGCAGCACCCGCATGCCCGGCTCCATCGGAATGGTCGCGTAGCCGGCCTTGGTGGCGATCAAAAGGTCCTTCGGATAGGGGTGCAGCGCCTCGGCCAGGATCTCCTCGCAGGCTCCGTAGCCGTAGATGTTGGCCGCATCGTAGAAATTCACGCCGCGCTCGTAGACCCGGCGCGACAGCTTCACCGCTTCTACGCGGTCGACGTTGCCTTCGGCGTTGCGCGCGCTGGAGATGCGCATCGCGCCGAATCCCAGGCGACGGACCTCCAGGTCTCCGATCTTGATGGTCCCCGCCGTGCCGTCCTCGAGCTTGCGCGCCGACATCGAAATCCTCCCAAACATCACGTCTGCGACCCGTGTCGCGCCACTCCCATAGCAGAGATCGCCTGGGCGCAAGCCACCTACGGTAGGAACCGGCGCCGCAGCGCGCCGTTATAGGCGGACCTATCAACGGCCAGCCTTCGGCCGGGATGGGGGGCTCCGGGTCGAGGGCGAGGCTTTCAGGAGCTTCGATAATGCTTGAGTGGAAACCCCTCCAACGTCATGCCCTGCTCGCAGGCGCCGGCCTGTTGCTGATGGCCGCGCCCGCGTTCGCCCAGTCCACGGTCGGCGAAATCACCGTCACCGGGCGTTTCGGCGAGGCGTCCAGGCTGTCGGCGCCGGTGAGCTACGCCGACCTCGACCTGACGCTGAAATCCGACCAGGACGTGCTGAAGACCCGCATCAAGGACACCGCCAAGGACCTGTGCCGCCAGCTCGGCGAGGCCAACCAGGGCTCGAGCCCGCTGGTTCCTACCTGTGAGGAAGGCGCCTGGCGCGACGCCCAGAAGCAGATGACGGACGCGATCGCCATGGCGCCCGGCAAGACGCGCACCTCGGCGGCGGTGAACCCGCCCGCCACGGATTCGAGCGCGACCGAAGCCGCGCCGATCGCCGACACCACTGCGGCGGCCCCGCCGGCGGTGGACGCCTCGAGCGTCGACCGGACAGCCGCTGAACCCGCGACGGTCACTGTTCAGACCGTGACCAACGGCCCGGTCGCCGACACCCCGGCCAACCGGGTCAAGTATGGCCAGCCGCTGTCTCGGGCCGGCCGGATGACCCAGCCCGCGGGGAACTAGCCCTCGCCCGCCGAACTGCACGCCCGGCTCACCCCGGGCGTGCGTTCTGCTACCGTGCGGTCCGCAACCAGGAGCCGCCGGAATGTTGAAAGTCGCCATCCTCGATGACTACGCCGGCGTCGCGCTGGAGTGCGCCGACTGGAGCCGCCTGGAAGGCGTGGCGCAGATCACGGTCTTTGGCCGCCACCTGGCGGAGGCCGAGGCGGCGGAGATGCTGCAGCCGTTCGACGTCTTCTGCACCATGCGCGAGCGGATGGCCCTGCCGCGCACGCTGCTGGAGCGGCTGCCCAACCTGAAGCTGATCCTGATGGTCGGCCCGGCTCTGGCCAACCTGGACATGGCCGCGGCCACCGACCTGGGGATCGTGGTCAGCGGGATCGGCCATCACGCCGGGTCGGACCCGGCACGCATCATCAACGCCACGCCCGAGCTGACCTGGGGCCTGATGATCGCCACCGTGCGCCACATCGCCCAGGAGGACCGGGCGCTGCGGGAAGGCCGCTGGCAGAGCACGCTGGGCCTGATCCTGCAGGGGCGCACCCTGGGGCTCCTGGGCCTTGGGCGGATCGGCAAGCGCATGGCGCAGTACGGCCAGGCCTTCGGCATGAACCTGATCGCCTGGAGCCAGAACCTGACGGCCGAGACCGCGCAGGAGGCCGGCGTGCGCCGCGTGGAGAAGGACGAGCTGTTCGCCCAGGCCGACGTGCTGTCGGTGCACCTGGTGCTGAGCCCGCGCAGCCGCGGGCTGGTGGGCGCGCGGGAACTGTCGCTGATGAAGCCCACGGCCTACCTGTTGAACACCTCGCGCGGACCGATCGTCGACGAGCCGGCGCTGATCGCCGCGCTGAGCGAAGGGCGGCTGGCCGGCGCGGGGCTCGACACCTTCGAGCAGGAACCCCTGCCCCGCGACCATCCGTTCCGGCGGCTGGCCAACGTGACCATCACCCCGCACCTGGGCTATGCGACGCGCGAGACGCTGGAAGGCTTCTATGGCGACATGCCGGACGCGATCGCCGCGTTCGCCAGGGGCGAGCCGGTGCGGGTGGCGAACCCGGACGTGATGGGCCGGCGGCGGGGTTGAGCCCCTCCCCCTCGATGGGGGAGAGGACTCAGGCGTGCGGCTCCAGCACCACGACCGGGATCTGGCGGTCGGTCTTGGACTGATACTCCACGTACTGCGGCAGCATCGCGACCATCTCCTTCCAGAGGGCCTCGCGCTCGGCGCCCGTGGCGGTGCGGGCGCGGGCCTTCATCACGTCGTGGCGGACCTGGATCTCAACCTCGGGGTTGGCGACCAGGTTCAGGTACCAGACCGGATGGGCGTCGGCCCCGCCTTTGGAGCCGGCGATGACGTAGTTGTCGCCCACCTTCTGGTAGATCAGCGGCAGGGTGCGCTTCTTGCCGCTCTTGCGCCCCGTGGTGGTGAGCAGGAGCGCCGTGGTTGGCTTGCCGTACGGATTCCAGTCGTGGCCCTTTTCCGGGTCGCTGCGGTAGGTCTCGATGTGGGCCTTGATGCGCGCCCAGCCGTCGTTCTCACTCATGGGATCGTCCTCCTGTCAGTCGAGCGCGACCCAGCCTTCACCCTCGGCGGACTTGCGCGCCGCATCGATGACCCGCATGGCGCGCCAGCCGGCCTTGAGCGTCGGGATCGCTGCGTCCGGGTTGGCGAGGTTGGCCTGCCAGTCCTCCAGCATCAGCGCCTGGGCGCGGATCATGCCGGCCGAACGGCCCTTGGAGGTGATCGGCTCGCCGTGCGGCTCGCGGGTCGACAGGGGCATCTCGGCCAGGCCCTCGTCACGGGCCGAGCCGCCGGTGAGGCGGCGGCCCTGGGGCCCGGTCTCCAGCAGCAGCGTGCCGTCCTCGCCGAACAGGTCCAGGCGCGTGCCGGCCGTGTGCGCGCCGACCACGGAGCAGGAGATCACCGCCGAGGCGCCGCTCTTGAAGCGCAGCAGCACGACCGTGGTGTCGTCGGCGTCGACGGCGATCTCGCGCCCGTCGGCCAGAGTGCGGCGCGGCGTATTGGTGCGCACGTCGGCGGCCACGGCCTCGGGCTCGCCCAGCAGGGCGCAGACGTAGTCGATGTCGTGGGACAAGAGGCCCATCAGGTAGCCGCCGCCGGCGGCGCGCTGGTACATCCATTCCGACTGGGGCCCATGGGTGGGGTGCCAGTAGTCGGCGCTATGGATGATGCGCAGGTTGTAGGCCTTGCCGACCAGGCCGGCCCGCACGGCGTCCCACGCGGCCAGGCGTTCGGGCAGCCAGCGGGTCTCGAAACAGGTGGCGTGGGCGACGCCGGCGGCCTCGGCGGCGTCCAGCATGTCCTTGGCCTCCTCGCCGGAGAGCGCGGCGGGCTTCTCGCAGAGCACCCGCTTGCCGGCGGCGCAGGCCGCAAGCGTCATCTCGCGGTGCATTTCGACCGGCGAGGTGATCGAGATCATGTCGAGGTCGTCGCGGCGGACGAAGTCCTTCCAGTCGTTGGACAGATCAGTGATGCCGGTCCGCACGCCCGCCGCTTCCAGCGACTGCGGCCGGCGCGAGCACAGCGCCACCGGCTCGAAGCCCGCCGCCGCCCGGTAGGCCGGCGCATGCACCAGCGCGCCCCAGCCCACTCCGATGATTCCGACCCGCAACGGCTCGCTCATGACGTCCTCCTTGGCTTTTCGGTCAACTTCCATGAGGACCGGCATCAGCGCAACCGGCGTTCCCATCGCAAGAAGGATTGATGCGAAGGCCGGGCTGGGGTTGTGTGCGCGGCGACAGGCCATCGGGCGGATAAGGGAGTGACGGAATGGCGGCGGTGCTTTTCGAGGTCGACGACAACGGCGTGGCGGTGATCACGCTCAACCGGCCGGAAGCGAAGAACTCACTGAACAACGACGTGATGGAGGGCCTGCGGGAGTACTTCGGCCAGGTGGTTTCCGACCCGAAGATCCGGGTGGCGATCATGACCGGCGCCGGCGGCGCCTTCTGTTCCGGCATGGACCTGAAGGCGTTCGCCCGGGGCGAGAAGATCGATGGCCACGGCCTGCCGTTTTCCGGCGACCGCACGCTGTTCCTGGACAAGCCGCTGATCGCGGCGGTGGAGGGCTTCTGCCTGGCCGGCGGGTTCGAGGTGGCGATGTCCTGCGACCTGATCGTGGCCTCGGAGACCGCCAAGTTCGGCCTGCCCGAGGTGAAACGCGGGCTGGCGGCGGCGGGCGGCGGCCTGGTGCGGATGCCGCGCCAGGCGCCCTGGCGCGTGGCGCTGGAGATGGTCCTGACCGGCGACCACTACGACGCGGCGACCATGGAGAAGCACGGCCTGATCAACCGCATCACGCCCGAGGGCGGCGCGCTGGCCGGCGCCAAGGCCCTGGCCGCGGTGATCGCCGCCAACGGACCGCTGGCGGTCGCGGCGAGCAAGCGGGTGATGCGCGAGTCTCTGGAATGGAAGACCAGCGAGGCCATGGCGCTGCAGCAGCCGTTCATCGGGCCGGTGTTCGCCTCCAACGACGCCAGGGAAGGCGCGACGGCCTTCGCCGAGAAGCGCAAGCCGGTCTGGACCAACACCTGAATTTGGCTCCGACCGGGAATTTGAGAGCCGCTCCACGGGGCGGGACGATTTTGAACGAACGCATTTTGAAAGGGCGTAACAGATGAAAGTCAGCTTGGAAGGCCGGGTCGCGTTGGTGACCGGCGCGAGCCGTGGGATCGGCCGGGCCATCGCCGTGGCCCTGGCCGGGGCCGGGGCGGACATCGCGGCGGTCTACCGCCGCGACGCGGACTCGATGAGCCAGACCGTGGCCGAGATCGAAGCCATGGGCCGCAAGGTGAGGACCTATCCGGTCTCGGTGGAGAACTGGGACGACGACGTGAAGCTGATCGACGACGTGGTGCGCGACTTCGGCTCGCTCAGCATCCTGATCAACAACGCCGGCATCGCCAGCCGGGGGAATTCGGTGTTCGACACCGACCCGGCCGAGATGGAGCGAGTGGTCCGGGTGCACGCCTTCGCGCCCCACTATCTCAGCAAGCTCGCCCTGCCCCACCTTCGCGCGGCCGGGCGCGGCGACATCGTTATGATCTCGAGCGTGGCCACCACCAGCATGGGCGCCAACGGCGCACCCTACAACATGGGCAAGGCGGCGATGGAGGCCCTGGCCAAGACCCTGGCCAAGGAGGAGCGCAAGCATGGGGTGCGGGTGAACATCGTGGCCCCCAGCCTGACCGTCACCGAGATGGGCTCGCGCCTGGCCAAGGCCCGCGGCGCCGCCAACATCCACGACCTGGACGCCACCTCGCCGTTCGGGCGGGTCAGCATCCCCGAGGATGTCGCCAATGTGGTGACCTTCCTCGTCGCCGACGCCAACGCCTACGTCAGCGGCCAGAAGATCAACGTGGACGGGGGCGGCTGAGGCCGAGAAGGAGGCCAGTCATGAGCGAGACCTACCTGCCCGGCGAGATTGCCGAGCTGCATCCCGACGAGGTCACCGAGGGCTTCTGGGAGTCCTGCGCGCGCCGGGTGCTGTCGATCCAGCAGTGCGTGAAGTGCAAGACCTTCCGCCACCTGCCCAGGCCCACGTGCCCGAAGTGTCAGTCGTTCGAGTATCAGTACACGCCGGTCAGCGGGCGCGGGGTGGTGTTCTCATACACCTTCCCGCACCACCCGGTTCACCCGTCGCTGCGGGGCCGCGAGCCGTACAACGTCATCCTGGTCAACCTGGACGACGCGCCCGTGCGCCTGGTGAGCAACCTAGTGGGCGCAGCCAACGAGGACATCCGCATCGGCATGCCGGTGGAGGTGGTCTGGGAAGAGCCCCGGCCCGGCGTCGTCCTGCCCCGCTTCCGGCCGGCCTGAGGAGGACCCCATGAGCATCAAGGACAAGTGCGCGATCGTGGGCGTCGGGCTGACCGACTACTACAAGCGCGGGCAGTCGGGGGTGAAGGGCCACCTGGACCTCTGCCTGGAGGCGATCCTGAAGGCCTGCGACGACGCGGGCGTCCATCCGCACGAGATCGACGGGTTCTCGTCCTACATGGACGAGATGAACGCCGCGATCGTGGCCCCGGCGCTGGGCTGTCCGGAGGTCAGATTCTCGAACCTGGTCTGGGGCGGCGGGGGCGGTGGCTCCTGCGCGGCGGTGGGCGCGGCGGCGGCGGCCATCGCGGCCGGCTACTGCGATGTGGTGGCGGTCTATCACGGCATTCGCCAGCCTGCGGGCCAGCGGTTCGGGGAGGTGTTCGCCCGGCCGCCTGGGAACGCCGGCACGGTCTCCATCGCCAGCCGGGACTTCATCGCGCCCTACGGCCTGATGGCGCCGGGCCAGATGTTCGCCCTGATGGTGCGCCGGCACATGCACCAGTACGGCACCACCACCGACCATCTGGCGGCGGTGGCCATGACCCAGCGCGAGCACGCCAGGCGCAACCCCAAGGCCCTGCGGCGCGATCCAATGACCCTGGACGATTACTACAACTCGCGGATGATCTCCGACCCGTTCCGGCTGTTCGACTACTGCAACGAGAACGACGGGGCCGGCGCGGTGATCGTGGTCTCGGCCGAGCGGGCGAAGGACATGAAGCAGAAGCCGGCCTACATCATGGCCGTCGCCCAGGGCGGGGCCGGCGGCTGGGGCCAGTCGATCACCCAGCAGACCATGCCGGAGGAGATCTACTCCACCGCCGGCCACGGACAGCTGGCGCGCGACCTCTACAAGATGGCCGGCGTGGGCCCGGGCGACATCGACGTGGCCGAGCTCTACGACCACTTCACCGGCATGGTGCTGCTGCAGCTCGAGGACTACGGCTTCTGCGGCAAGGGCGAGTCCGGGCCGCTGGCGGCGGAGGGCGGGCTGCGCTGGGACACCGGCAAGATCCCCACCAACACCCACGGTGGCAACCTGTCGGAGGTCTACCTGCACGCCACGACCCACATCGTCGAGGGCGTGCGCCAGATCCGCGGGACCTCGACCAGCCAGGTCAAGGACGTGGAGCTAGCGCTGGTGACCGGCGGGCCAAGTCCGGTGCCGTCGAGCTCGATGATCCTACGGGGCTAGGCCGCGCCTCCCCCGGTCCGCGAGGATCGGGGAGGTCCTCAGGGGATTGCAACCCCAGGAGGTGACGAGGTTTTGGGATATGACCCGGGGCCGTTTCGGGGGCGTTTCTTGCCGTTAAGGTCACTGTATATTGAAATATCCTATATAATCCTCATCAGAAAACCCTCGCGGGGCCCATATCAGCCACTCAATATGGTGACAAGGCGCCGACTGACCTGAGCTTGCGGCGGGGGCGCGTTGCCAAGCGCGGGCTGGGCGTCGACAGTCCAGGGATGAGTGAGTTGACCGCCCCAGAGGGAGCGGGCGCGCAGGCGCGCCCCGAGACCCCGGACCAAACCGACTGGCTGAAGATCTACCTGGGATTCGGCGGGATGGTGCTGGGCCAGTTCATGGCCTTTCTGGACATCCAGATCGTGGCCAGCTCGCTGACCCAGATCCAGGCCGGGGTGGGCGCCAGCCTCGACGAGATCGGCTGGATCCAGAGCATCTACCTCTTGGCCGAGGTGGTGATCATTCCGCTGACCGCGTACCTCACCAAGCTCTGGGGCACCCGGCCCGTCTACATGGCCGCCACGGTCGTCTTCATCTTCGCGTCCGTGGCCACGGGACTGTCGACCAGCTTCGAAATGATGATCGTCACCCGGGCGCTCCAGGGCATGGCGGCCGGGGCGATGGTGCCGGCCGTGTTCGCCGCGGCGATGACCACCTTCCCACCCGAGCAGCGGATCACCGCCCAGGTGCTCACCAGCCTGGTGGTGACGCTGGCGCCGACCATCGGCCCGACGCTGGGCGGGCACCTGACCGAGCAGCTCTCCTGGCGCTGGCTGTTCTTCGTCAACGTTCCGCCGGGCCTGCTGGTGCTGTTCCTGGTCGGACGCTACGGCGGCTTCGACAAGGGCGACCCACGCCTGGCCAAGGGCATCGACTGGGTGGGCCTGATGGCGATGGCCGCCTTCCTGCTGGCCCTGCAATACGTCCTGGAGGAAGGCGCCCGCGACGGTTGGTTCCAGGACGACCTGATCCTGTGGCTGACGGTGACCGCGGGGATCGGCGCCGTGGTCTTCGTCTGGCGCCAGCTCACCTACCGGCAGCCGATCGTCTCGCTGCGGCCGTTCGCCGACCGCAACTTCTGCGTGGGCGCGGTGATGACCTTCATTTCCGGCATGAGCCTGTTCGGCGGGACCTTCATCCTGCCGCTGTTCCTGGCGGAGATCCTCCACTACTCGTCCGCCGAGGTGGGCACGACCATGCTGGTCTCGGGCCTGACCATGTTCATGACCGCCCCGGTGATCGGGCGCTTCGTCCGCAAGGCCGAGCCGCGGCTGGCGCTGATGATCGGCTTCTCCATCGCCGCCTACGCCGTCTTCCGAGGCGCGCGGGTGAACGCCAACTGGGGGTTCTGGCAATTCGCCATCCTGCAGGCGCTGCGGGCGTTCGGGACGCTGTTCGCCAACATCGGCTCGCAGCAGATGATCGTGGCCACCTTGCCCACGACGCTGATGAAGGAGGCCTCGGGGCTCTACAATCTGATCCGCTACGTGGGCGGGGCGGTCGGGCTGGCGGCGATCTCCACCCTGCTCAGCCACCAGACCGCGGTCCACTACAGCGACCTGGCCGCCCGGATCAGCACGGCCGACCCCGCCAGCGCGGATCTGGCCGCCGGGCTGAGCGCCCTGATGGCGCAATCCGCCTCGCTGGACCCGGACGGCGCCGGCCGCAAGGCCTTCGCCCTGATGCTGCACGAGAAGGCGCTGACCCTGGCGTTCGGCGACGCCTTCCTGTTCCTGGCCGCGGGCTGCGCCGTGGCGGCGCTCCTGGCGGCCCTGGCTTCGCCGGCGAAGGCGAAGGCCGGGTGAGGCAGGCGGAGCGGCAAAAGAAAGGGGACACGCACTGAGTGCATGTCCCCTGGTGTGCTTGGGAGAGGTGGCGGGGATAGACGCCGGAGCGTCCGTCCCCTGCCCGGCCCGGGAGACTATTCCTGGCCGAAGGTCTTCTTGACGGTGATCCCGTACATCCGCGGCGCCTGCATAACCTCGTGGCCGACCCCGGCGGTGAAGTTCGCCGAGATGCCCTCGACGCCCCAGGCCTTGTTGGTCAGGTTGGTGGCGAACACGGCGACCTCGAGGCCCATGTCCGGGACCGTGTAGTCGATCCGGGCGTTCACCAGGCCGACGGCCCGGTTGATCTTGTACTCGATCGTGTCGGGCATTTGCGCCTGGTTGGTGATCGGCGTCACCGGGATGCGGCCGCGGACCGAGTAGTCCAGCGTGACGCCCAGGTTGCCGGGGCCGACGTCGGCGTCGAAACGGGCGTTAAAGTCGCCGTTCCACAGCGGCGCGCCGTACGTGCCGCCGGCCACCCACACGCCCTTGATGTTCGGCACAGGCGCGCCTTCGCCCGAGACCGCCCCGTCCCACTTGGTGAAGATGGCGTCCAGCGCCGAGGCCGAGGCGTTCAGCGTCAGGTGCTCGATGGGCCTGAAGGTGAATTCGCCTTCGATGCCTTTCAGCCGCGCGGCGGCGGCGTTGCGGGCGATTGTCGAGAAGCCAGTGCCGACCGGGCAGGTGCCGCCCACCGGCGGCAGGCCGGTGGCGCTGCAGGTTTGGATCGACACCTGCTTGTTGGTGTAGTTGGTCCGGTAGACCGCGACGTTGGTCCGCAGGCGATGGTCAAGCCAGTCGCCCTTGAAGCCGAGCTCGATATCCTTGGCGATTTCCGGCTCGGCCATCAGGTCGTGGGCCCGCCCGTAGGCGCCGCCCCGGAAGCCCTTGGAGATCTTCGCGTAGATCAGCTTGTCAGGCGTGATCTGGAAGTTGGCGCTGGCGAGGTAGGTGAAGCCGTGGAACTTCCGACGCGAGAAGATGCGGCCGGGGCCCTCGGTCAGGTCGCCGGGGCCATAGGCGCAGGAGTCCGGATCGTTCTGGTTCGACGCCAGGAAGCGGGTCGAGAGCCAGCCGCCGGTGGCGGTCGGGACGAGGCCCAGGCAGCTGAACTGGCCGGTCTGGAAATTGTAGATCCAGTCGGACAGGTCGGAAGCCAGCCGTTCAACGGTGTAGCGGCCGCCCAGGGTGACGCTGATCTGGTCGGTGAACTTGAAATCGTTCTGCGAATAGACCGCCCAGGAGCGGTTTTGCGCCTTGAGGCCGTCATGGCTGCCAAGCCCCGGGTCGAGCCCGCGGACCACCGAAATATCCGTCTGGAAGGCGTTGTTCTGGGCGCCGGCGCCCTTATCCTCGGAGCCGAAGGCGCCGACCAGCCAGTTCAACCGGTCGTCCATCAGCTTGCCGGAGAGGTTGAACTCCTGCGTCCACTGCGTGGATTCCTGGTCGTTCTTTACTTCGAAGCCGCGGCCGGTCGGGTAAGCCAGGCCGCCGGCGTTGGGGGCCATCGCCGTGCCGCCGATCCCGTAGCCGATCTCCAACAACTGGCCGGGCATGGCGTCCAGGTCGCCGTTCTTGAAGTTGGCGAAGTGGTGGGCGCCGGTGATCGACCGCAGGGTGACGTTTTCGGTGATGTCCCAGCTTATGTCGGCCACGAAGTGCCAGGTCTTCAGGTTGTCGAAGACGTGCGTGCCGAGGCAGTTCACGTAGGGATCGCCGCCGACGCAGGAGTCGTGCAGCGGCTTGGCCGCAGCGACCGCCGTCGCCAGGCTGGCCGCCTGGGTCGGCGAGCTGGGGGTCAGCGCGTCGCGCACGATCGGGCGATAGAGCGTCGGATTGATGTACAGCGCGGTCGACAAGTAGCCGTTGTTGGCCAGCGCCGGGATCGGGCTGAGACTGACGTTGTAGAGCATCGCACCGTTGTGCTTGGTCCGCCCGTACTCGTACTTCACCCGCGCCCGCAGGTTGTCGGACGGCTCGTAGTTGAGGCTCAGCCGGACCAGATCGTCGTCCTTGTCCTCGCCCAGCCGCTGGCCGGTGATCTTCGACTTGCCGAAGCCGTCGCGGCTCCAGTGCATGGCCGCGACGCGCAGCGCCAGCTTGTCGGCCACGATCGGGATATTGACCGCGCCGCCGACCCGCCAGTCCTTGTAGTTGCCGGCCTCGCCGGTCACGTAGCCGTGGACGCCGTTGAAGTCCGCGTCCCGGGTGATGATGTTCACCGCACCGGCGGTGGTGTTGCGGCCGTAGAGGGTGCCCTGCGGGCCCTTCAGCACTTCCACCCGTTGCAGGTCGAAGAAGGCGCCGTTGGCGCCGAACGGGTGCGGGATATTGACGTTGTCCTCGTACATGCCGGTCGGCTGGCTGAAGCCGATCAGGGTGTCGGACGAGGTCTGGCCCCGCAGGTTGATCATCGACGAGTTGGCGGAGCTGGAGGCTTCCACCATCTTCAGGCCCGGCACGGTCCGCGCCAGGTCGGTGGGCTGGGTGATGTTCTGCCGCGCCAGATCGCGGGCGGACTGCACGGTCACCGCAACCGGCACCGTCTGCAGGTTTTCCTCGCGCTTCCGGGCGGTGACGACCACCTCTTCGAGGACGCCACCCCCGGCCTGGGCGTAGGCCGACCCGGCGGAGATCGCGGAGGCGGCGGCGGCGACCAACAGGCCGACCTTGAACGTTGTCTTCTCAGGCATTTCGTTCCCCAATTCGCGGCCTGTGCGGCCACATCATTTGTTTTGCAATCGCCGAGACCGCCCCCCGAGGCTAATCCCAGATCTTCGTGCAACCCCATGCGGCTTCCGAATCGACTGCGTCGAGGAAGCATGCGCGCAAACTCTGCTACGGGCATTGTTCGCATACAAGATGCATCTGTCCGACAATCCGGCTTTGCGGACTATCTGTCGCGGACCGTGACATTTCAGGCGCCATTGCACCGAAAATAGGGCCCTTTTTCGTGCGCGTTCGAGTCGCGCCCTGCGAATAGGCCGCCACGCCGCCGCCGCGGTCGGCATTACGTCGCTTCCCTTGGCGTGGGGTTGAGCCCGGCGCGCGGCGCAGGCCCCTCCTCCGCGTCGGGATAGCGACCGTAGGTCAGCGCCACGACGGCGGCGACGACGAGGCCGCCCGCCAGGGTCATCAGGCCGATGTCGTAGGACCCTGTGCGGTCGAACAGCAGGCCGGCGAGCGCGGGACCGAGCGCGTAGCCCGCCCCGAACACCGCCATGCCAAATCCGAAGAGCGTGCCGAAGAAGCGCAGGCCAAAGTAGCGCGCCAACAGGAACGGCAGGAGGTCGCCCTCGACGCCCACCGACAGGCCGATCATCACGGTCCCTGCGAGGCCGCGCAGATAGGTTCCGTCGAACTGGAGCAGCAAGAGGCACCCCGCGGCCGGCAGGACGTAGAAGGCCAGGGTGATCCAGCGGGCGTGGAAGCGGTCGAGCAGCGCACCGCCCAGCCAGCGGCCGAACAGCACCGACGGCCCCAGGGCCGCGGCGATGGAGGCCGCCTGGACCGGCGTCAGGCCGCGATCGGTGAGCAGCGGCTGCAGGTGGACGTTGATCGCCGAGGCGGTGACCGCCGCCATCCCCAGCACCAGCACGATCCGCCACAGCAGCGTCGTGCGCATCGCCTCGCGCAAGGGCACCCCCCAGGCGACGGTCGCCGCGTCCGCCTCGCCGTCCGACGGCTCGGCGACGATCGCCCGCGGCTTGAAGGCGAACAGCACCAGGGGTCCCAGGGCGACCAGGATGAACAGGCCCAGGCCCGGATAGACCCCGCGGATCCCGTAGGTGTCGAGCAGCCACAGCGTCAGGGGCGGATAGAGCGCCGCCGAGACGCCGCTGCCCGACAGGCCGACGGCGAGGGCGAGGCCGCGCGTCTTGTGGAAGGCGCCGGCGATGGCCTTGCCCCAGACGATCGGCAGAATCAGCACCACGACCAGGGCGTAGAGGGTCCAGATCGCGTACCAGCTCCAGATCGAGGGCCCGGCGAAGGTGACCAGGGAGATGACGCCGGCGCAGAGCGGCGTGCCGACCAGCGCCACCCGGCGCGGCCCATAGCGGTCCAGAAGCACGCCCACGAGGGTCGCCAGCAGCAGGGTGACGATGGAGCTGATGGTGGCGCCGGACGAGATTTCCGCCCGCGACCAGCCATAGGCGGCGGCCAGCGGCTTCATCACCGTGCCGAGCGGGTAGACGTGCGCGCCGACGCAGGTGGTGCCCGACAGGCCGGTGAGGATCAGCGGCCAGCCGACCCGCCACTCGGAAAGCGCCTGACTCTTCTGCATATCCATCCCTTTGGTCGACCCGTCCCGGCCGTTGGGCGGCAGCTTAGCGGAGGATTTGCGTCAGTTCGCCGGCGATCTCGCCCGCGATTGAGGGGGCCGCAGCATGGGCCCGGGCATTATCCGCATATATCGGACCGACCCTCGATCAAGCCGAGTCCGCGCGCCGAACCGGCTCGCTCTAGCGGGTGGGATCGTCGGCCACCTGGACCAGGGTCTTGCCGAAATTTCCGCCGGTCATCATCTCGGCGAACACGGCCGGGACGGTCTCGATCCCCTGGCGGATGTCCTCGCGGTACTTCACCTGGCCCGCGGCCACCCAGCCGGCCATGTCGCGCAGGAAGCGGGCCTCGTGGCCGGCCACGTAGTCGCCGACGAAAAGGTCGCAGACCTTGGTCCCCAGCTTGCGGAACGCCGCCTCGCCGCGCCGGATCAGGGCCGCCTTGCCGCCCTCGGGCGGGGCGTCGGCGTACTGAGAGATCACCCCGCAGACGGTGACCCTGGAGCCCGGGTTGAGCCGCGGCAGGACCGCGTCGAACACAGCGCCGCCGACGTTCTCGAAGTAGACGTCGACCCCCTCCGGGCAGGCGGCGGCGAGGTCGGCGGCGAGCGTCGCGCTGAGATGCGAGACGCAGGCGTCGAAGCCGAGCTCGTCGGTGACGTAGCGCTGCTTTTCCTCGCGGCCGGCGATCCCCACCACCCGCGCGCCGCGCAGCTTGGCGAGCTGGCCGGCGATCTGGCCGACACCACCGGACGCGGCGGAGACCACGACGGTGTCGCCGGGCCGCGGATCGCCCTCCAGAATCATGCCGGAATAGGCGGTCAGGCCGAGCATCCCCAGCACGCCCACCGCCCAGGAGATGCGGCCCAGCGAGGGATCGAGCTTGCGCGGGATCATGTAGGCGGGGCGCGCGATCCCCTCCCCCATCAGGCCGTGGGTCTGCCAGCCGTTGACGTTGAAGACGAAGTCGCCGGGGGCGAAGCCGTCGATGCGGCTGTCCAGCACCTGCGAGACCGTGCGGGCGTGGCAGACGGATCCGGGCCTCTCGGACCCGTTCTTCTTGTAGCCCCACTGGTAGGGGTC
>Ga0068859_100002844_pt1 | contig 17556 bp, 16 predicted proteins | sample KBSSwiS22_FD_66585 | JGI IMG/M metagenome (GOLD analysis project Ga0068859, IMG submission 66585) | Switchgrass rhizosphere microbial communities from Kellogg Biological Station, Michigan, USA - KBS Switchgrass S2-2 | ecosystem: Host-associated > Plants > Roots > Rhizosphere > Soil ...
GAGACGAGGTTCAAGGAGAACCTCTTCTTGATCGATACGGAGGGATGGACATGAGATCTGTACGTAACCTTGAGCACCTGGACCGAGATACTGGATACCGCTGGACCGACGCCGATCCAATCGTTGAGTTTCTGCGCAACGATATCACCGACAGCGGATGGTCCACCTCCTACCTCGCAGATCGCGCAGGGGTATCACCATCCACTGTACGCAACATCCAGAATGGGAAGACTCGACACCCATACAACAGCACGGTGGAAACCATTCTTCGAGCGTTGGGTTGGGGGAGGCCTGTCCGCCGCATCACCCGCGACTAATGCGGACAGTAGTTGCGATTTAGGCTTGACACACATAGCCACATACACTATCTTACATGGGACCAATCACGGTCCCCAAACGGAGAAATACACATGGCACAGCTTACCATCAAAGGCCAAATCTTCGACGTCGCTGACGACCCCGCGATCGCTGTTGGCACTCCCCTCACAGAGGGCATGGCGGCATCCCTCCAACAGACGCGCCGCGAGAACATTCGCAACAACATGGCGAAGAAGGTCGAAGAGGCGCTCAATGGCTCCGAGGACCTGCCCGCCGGGAAGTTCGACGAACTCCAGCGTCTCATCTCGGAGTATGCGGACAAGTACGAGTTCGGCGTCCGGCAAGCTGGCGCACCCCGCGTCACCGATCCGGTTGAGAAGGAAGCTCGGCGCGATGTGTCCGAGGCCATCAAAGCCGCTTACTTCCGACGCCACGGAGAGAAGCTCAAGGGAGAGTCCCTCAACGAGGCGGTCGAACAGGTGCTGGCTTCGCCAAAGGGCGAGACTTATCGGGAGCGGGCGCGCGAGCGCATTCGCGAACGCGAAGCAGCCGGCGAGGATGTCCTCTCGGCGACGGGCCTCGCAGCGTAGAAGCGGGCGGAAAGTGTGTAAAGTGGACCCCCTCACGGGGGTCTACCTGCTCCAGGTGCCATGGTGAACCGTGGCAGGCCACTCAAAGGCACCACAGCCCCGTCAATCTTAGCGGAGTTGGTCGCTCTCTGGGCGCGCGCCGCCGCATCGCCCCTGGGAATAGTTATAGAGTCCCAGAGACCGAATGCGTTGGCGCAACACCTCTATGCGGCGCGGCGAGAGGTCGGCGGTTTCCACGACCTCCGCCTCGTCGAAGACACGGACCGGGTTTGGATCGTACCGAGATGAAAGACTTTAGGAGCAATGCCTTTAGGGCTCGGCGCGTCGAAAGAAATAGGCGTCGCCAGGCTGCACTAGCGCGGGCCGATCCAGTCGGCTGGATCATACACACTCCCTACCATTGGTCACGCCAGCTCGCCGATAAACGACTCGATTACTGGCCTAGCGCCCACAAGTGGAGATACGATGGTCGGGTAATGACCGGTAACGTCCTCGAATTTATCAACGCCAGGAGTACAAACTATGGGAGATATGGGTGAATTGTACCGAGAAATACGCTCTCGCAAAAAAGAGCGTCGTCAACGCAATCTAGCCGCGGCCGATCCAGCGGGATGGACACTCCATACGGAGTACCACTGGTCGCGCCAACTGGCCGAAAAACAGCTTGACTACTGGCCAAGCACTCGTAAGTGGCAGTATGATGGGAAGATATTTACAGGCAACATTAACGCCTTCATAAAGGAGCATCAATCATGATGAAAAGTCCCGAGAAGCTCACACGACACCAGATCCTCCTGTTCGAGGGGGACTTCGACAAACTCTCCGACATCTACCGCCGGCGTCGGGCCACCGAGGTCATCCGCACCCTCGTCCGAGAGCACCTACGTCGGGTTGACTCTCGCTACCGCGAACGCCTTGCCACACAGCCCCGGCTCGACCCAATCACCCTTGAGGAGATCGAAGTATGACCGATCCGAAGGAAGAAACCCTCACCGAGCTCTTCGCCCGCGATCCCTTTTCCTACAGCAAGCAGGACATCGACCGCCTCATAACCTACTATCGGGACGCGCGGCGCAACTTCGTCCTCACAGGGAAGGGCGCGCAGATTAAACCGGCTGTTGACCTCAAAGATTTGGGGATATTGTGATGGAAGTCGAGAGCCAATTCCTCCCCGATGGCAGACAATGGGCATGGAACCACAGCAGCTTGGAGCCGGCCAAGGCGTGTCCGCGAAAATATTACTATATGGTGGTTGAGGGATGGCGACCCAAATCCTCTTCGGACGACATGATCTTCGGGTCACATTACGCGAAGGCCCTCGAGATGTACCATCGCTGGAGGGCCGACGGCACATCCCATGCCACCGCACTCGAGAATGTATGCGTCGCCACCTTGGCCGATACGAAGGAGTGGGTATCGGCCCACAACGCGAAGACCCGCGAGACGTTGCTCCGCTCGATAGTGTGGTACCTGGACACTTATGAGAACGATCCATGCGAAACAGTCGTATTCCCCAACGGCCACCCCGCCGTCGAGCTTTCGTTCCGCTTTCAGCTCGACGACGATATAATGCTGTGCGGCCATCTCGACCGCATCGTATCTTACGGCGGGGACTATTACGTTCAGGACCAGAAGACGACCGGCGCAACGATGGGAGGATATTACTTCCGCCGCTACAACCCGAATGACCAAATGTCCCTCTACACTATCGCGGCGGAAGTGGTGTGGCATCAGCCTGTCAAAGGGGTTATGATCGACGCGGCGCAGATCGCGGTCGGCTTCACTCGGTTCGAGCGTGGGTTCACCTTTCGTACCCAGGCCCAAAACAACAAGTGGCTCCGCGATGCGAAGTATTGGATCGAGCGGACATGGGAGGCCGAAGCCGAAGGCTGGCCCCTCAACGACGCCGCGTGTATGATGTACGGAGGCTGTCCATTCCGCGAAGTGTGTTCCAAAGATCCCTCGGTGCAACGGCAATATCTCGAAACGCTCTTTGAGCGCCGGCCCGACAACCCCCTCTCCCGTTAAAGAAGGATTCAGTGAATGCGCATAGTGGCGAGCTTCCGATATTTTTCAGAATAGGAGGGCACTCATGCCTAGCGCCGCCGACCACAAATCCTCCACCTTCGTCAAACTCCTATACATTGGCGACTCGGGAACCGGTAAAACAACCAGCCTCGCCTCCCTTGTGGAGGCGGGCTACCACCTGCGCGTCCTCGATTTCGACAACCTTCTCGACCCACTGATCCAGATGGTGCGCCGCTCCGCGCCGGCGCGGCTCGACGCGATCCAATACATGAGCTTCCGAGACAAGTTCCGAACCACTCCCAACGGCCCGATCATCGATGGAGTGCCTACCGCATATATTGGCTCCATGAAGGCGATCGATCTGTGGGAGGACGGTTCCACCCCATCAGAATGGGGATCAAAGCACATCCTGGTGATCGACTCCCTCACTACGATGTCTCGGTCTGCTTATTGGTGGGCCAAGGGGCTCCTTGGCGCGGCGACGTTCGCAGAGGGCGTGCCAATACGGGGCGTGCGTCCCGAGCAATTCTATCACACCGCACAACAGGCCCTCATGAACACCGTGGCCTACGTCACCGCCGAGTCTCTCGCAACTAACGTGATCGTCATCGCTCACGTAAAGTACATAGAGCGCGACGGCCAGACCAAAGGCTTCCCAGTTGCGGTCGGCAACGCCATCTCCCCAGAGATACCCTCGTACTTCCCCTCGGTTGCCCTCGCAACCAAGAGTGGAACGCGCCGGACCATCCGCACCCGATCTACCTCGATGATCGACCTCAAAAACCCCCGGTCGTTCGACATGGCAGATGAGTTTGACATGGAGGATGGCCTTGCCCGTTTTTTCAAAGCGGCGCTCTCCTGATGTACGCTGTGCGGTACGAAGAGGGCCGCGTACGGGTCTTCCACGACTACATCGCCGCCGTCAGGTTCTTCTCGGCACAGCCCCGCTCCCACTTTCAAATCCAACTTTGGAAGCTGCGCTCGGGTGGTTGGGGAAGCCTCGCTTGCATTCCAGCATTGTAGATGAAAGGAGAATGTGCAGCCTACACCAAAAACTGCTTGCAAAATCACCGAAATTAGTGTATGATACCAGTCCTCACACAGGGAAGGGACACAAACCATGCCAAATCTACACGAACTCATCGAGCAAGAAGCTAAAACCAACCTCGAAGACATCAAAGAGGTCCCACCAATCCCGGTAGGCTCCTACCTGGCCCAGATTGTAGGTAACTACGAGAACGTTACCTCCACACGGAAACAGACGGCAGGCATCCAATTCACGGTGCGGCTGATCTCTGCGATGGATGATGTGGACCGCGGCACACTCGCCGAATACCTCGATGCGAGCAACCAGACCCTTCACGATGTAACCATCCGTCACACCATCTGGGAGTCGCCCTATGCAATGGCAACGCTCAAGACGTTCCTCCTTAACACTCTTGGTCTTTCGGGGCCGTTGAAGGAATCGCTCTCTCGGGTGCCGGGCCAACAGCTGATTGCCTCGATCACCCACCGTCCGATGCAGTCGGATGACGGGACGATGCGCCTCATGGCACAGATCGGATCAACCGCTCGCGCCACCTAACCAATCGTGGGGGCTTCGGCCCCCGCACCTTCCGCAGCAGGTGCGATATGAAGTTCGAGTCAAACAAAAAGTATTCTGCGATTGATATGCAGGAAGTTTCTATAGCACACGTAATCCCAGAAGGAGAACTGTTCAAAGTAGAGATACATTATGTTAAAAGAAAATATAAAGACTGCACTAACTATCCAATACCAGCCGATAAAGTTCAAATGTGGCTTGCTGTACAGGCTTTTGATTTGGACAACGCTGAATGGAAATCAGAAGACTGGAGTAACTAATGACATCAGGTATCTTCCATTCCTTTCCTGTTGCCGACATCATAATTGACCGTCCCAATCGGCAGCGCAGAACTATAAACGAGCAACACATAGCATCTCTTGCTGAGTCTATAAGTGCTAATGGACTGATACATCCGATAGTTATAACTCGCGATGGGCAATTAGTGGCAGGAGAATGTCGCACTCTCGCAACTCGTAAGTTGGGGTGGACGCATATATCTGTCCAGTATCAGGATGAGCTGGATGAGGAAGCATTAGATGATATAGAGTTCGACGAGAATATAAAGAGGTTAGACATTGATTGGCAGGATAGGGCAGCAGCTATCTATCGAAAGCATGAACGGCTTAAAGCTAAGAACCCTGGATGGCGTCATGAGGATACCGCTAATAAAACTGGTCTTAACAGAGAGACTGTTAGACAGAATATAATGGTCTACGAAGAAATGCAAAACGATCCTGTAATAAGGCAAGCTACTGTGTTCTCGGTAGCTAAAAATGCAGCTGAACGAAAAGTCAGTCGGCGAGTACAGGATGCTACTGTGTGTATAACCAAAAATATTGGTTATACACACCAGTCCCCCATTCTAACCGCCAACTTCCATCACTGGGTACCCAACTACACTGGCCCACTCTTCAACCTCATTCACTGCGACTTTCCCTATGGCATCGACGCGGACCAGCACCAGGGCCAAAACTCTCAGCTTCGCGCCGACTACACCGACACCCCCGACGCCTACTGGGCGCTCCTAGACACCCTTACCCTCACTTTGGATCGCTTCTGCGCCGAGTCCGCCCACCTATTCTTTTGGTTCTCCCCACAGCACTACGCCCGTACTTGGGCGGCGCTAGAGCGCCTCGATGGCTTCAAGTTCGACCCCTACCCGCTGATTTGGCAACGAGGGGAGAATGAAGGTATAGCCCCAGACCCCGCCCGCCGTCCTCGCCGGGTATATGAGACGGCTTTCTTTGGCTGGCGCAACGACCGCAAGATCATTCGCACCAAAGCCAACTCAATCGTCGCCCCAACAACCCGAGACATCCACTCCCACGAGAAGTCCGTCGTCGCTCTCCAACACTTCTTCGAGATGTGTGTAGATGGAAACACCCGACTCTTTGATCCCACCTGCGGAAGCGGCTCCGCCCTCCGAGCCGCCCGCGCCCTCGGCGCCCGAGACGTCTTCGGGCTTGAGTCCAACTCGGAGTACGCAGACGCTGCGCGACGCGCTCTCAACACCTGATCGCGTCATCGTCCGGTGCGGTGAGCGCATTGAGGTCATCACCTACACGCAAGAGGGCACCAGCATGGTAGCCGTCAATCCGCGTCGCGCTATCCAGCTTGCCCACGCCCTCATCCGGTATGCTCTTGAGAAGACCGAGCCATGACCGTACGTATGGTCCTCTTGGGCGAGGCGTGGGGTGCCAACGAGGCCGAGGCGCGCGCCCCATTCGTCGGGGCCAGCGGTGCCCAACTAATCAAACTCTTGGCGGAAGCAGGCGTAGTGAGTACGGACCAGGGTCGTGCGCTCTCCGGTGCTCTGTGGTCGCGACAGTACCGCCGCCGAGACTCCATCCTCGAAGAGGCGGGCATCCGTCTCACTAACGTCTTCAACTTCCAGCCCCCGTCCAACCGCATCGACGCGCTCTGCGGTCCTCGTCACGACGGGCTGCCACCCATCCGAGCTGGAAAGTACCTTCGCGCCGAGTTCTACCCGGAGCTTGAGCGGCTTCGTGCCGAACTCGCTGCTTGGAAGCCGAACATTCTGGTGGGGTTGGGGGCAACCGCTCTGTGGTTCGCTACCGGTGCAGGCCAAATTACACGCAAGCGCGGCACCATCAGCGACACTCCTTACGGCAAGTTCCTCGCTACCTTTCATCCTGCCTACCTGTTGCGCGGCGCAGCTAACATGCGCCCTATCGTCGTCGCCGATCTCGCCAAGGCTCAACGCGCGTCCGGGACACCTGAGGTGTCCCGACCGGATCGCACCATCTACATCCCTGAGAACCTCGATGACCTCGCCGACGCCTTCCGCCAAATCGAGCGCGCACGGCTCTTGGCCGTGGACATTGAGACGGCCAAGGGCCAGATCACTTGCATCGGGTTCTCTTGGACACCCGATCAGGCCCTTGTGATCCCGATCTGGGACGCCTCCCGCAGCGACAATTCCTATTGGAGTGAAGTTGATGAGCCTCTCGCGTGGGAATGGGTTCGACGAATTTGCGGACTGCCAGTGCCTAAAGTCTTTCAAAACGGACTTTATGACCTCCACTACATCTGGCGAGGATACGGTATTACAGTCGCGAATTGCTTTCATGATACAATGCTACTCCATCACGCCCTCCAACCTGAAGTGCAAAAAAGCCTTGGATTTCTTGGCTCACTTTATAGTGACGAGCCAGCCTGGAAGCAAATGCGACACCGTACCACCCTGAAAAGGGAAGATGTATGACCGACTTCCGCCGCGTCATCATCGAGTCTCCCTTCCGCGCACCCTCGCGTCGCTTAGCGCGCACAAACGTCAGCTATGCCATCGCTGCCATGCGGGACTCGATAAATCGTGGTGAAGCCCCTTTCCTCTCGCACCGTATGTATCCAGGCGCTCTCGACGATAACATCGTCATCGAGCGGCTCCTTGGTATCGACTTGGGCTATGCTTGGTGGCCCGCCGCCGAGGCCATCTGCTTCTACTGCGACCTCGGCTGGTCATCAGGAATGCTTGACGCCAAAATGCGCGCCAAAGCACAGGGCAAGAACACGGAGGAGCGTTACCTTGCGAAAGATCGCCACACGAACCATTGATCCAGAGCGGCTGTCGCGTAATGACACCCTCTGGGTCTATAACGGCCTCGATTGCTGCATAACCCACGAGGTTCTCGGCGCCCTCGTCCCGCAGGTCACCCCGGTGACAGGGGCAACGTACCGCTTCAGTCGCGATCTGCAAGGACCAATTCTCGAGATGAATATGCGCGGCCTCCGCGTCGATCTGTGGCGCCGGGACGAGGTGCTCGCGGACTACCGCACCAAGATGGTCATGCTGGAGCAACAACTCGATGGGATCGTGCGTGATGGGATCGGCTTCGCGGAGTGGCGAGCCACCTCTTCTTGGCGCTCCAACAAAGATATGTGCTCCCTTCTTTACGGATGCCTTGGACTTCCAGTACAGTGGAAGCGCAGCGGCGACGGCAAGCGATCTCCTACCACCGACCGCGACGCCCTTGAAGTGCTCGAATGCTACTGGCTGGCCGAGCCAATCATCCGGCACGTATTCGCCCTGAGGGACTTAGGGAAGAAGGTGTCGTTCCTCCAGACAGCGGTGGACCCCGATGGGCGGTTGCGCACCTCGTTCAACATCGCCGGGACCACGACGGGACGACTCGCTTCGTCGTACAGCGACTTCGGGACGGGCACCAATCTCCAGAACGTAGAGAACCTCCTTCGCTCCGTCTTTGTGGCCGATCCAGGCATGAAGTTCTGCAACATCGACTTAGAGCAGGGGGACTCGCGAGGTGTTGGCGCGATACATTGGCAACTCTTTCGAGACGCACGCTACCTCGATGCTTGTGAAAGCGGCGATTTGCATACTCATGTGGCGCGTGGAGCCTTCCGACACCTCCCTTGGAGCGGTGATGCCGCCGCAGATCGCAAGCTGGCATCTGGTAATTTCTACCGTTCCTTCTCGTACCGTGATGCAGCGAAGCGTTTGGGACACGGCACCAACTATCAGGGACAAGCCGATAAGATGTCTCGGGCCACCCACATTCCCCTGACCCACATCAAAACTTTCCAGTCCAATTACCTTGAACAGTTCCCCGCCTTCCCGCTGTGGTGGCGATGGGTCCAAGAGGCCCTGCGTGATACCCGACAGATAACAACCCTCTTGGGCCGTCAGCGCCACTTCCTCGGTGACTGGAAGGACGCGGAAACAATACGTCAAGCAGTCGCATACGAACCCCAATCAATCACAGCGGACACAATCGATCGCGGCCTTCTCGCGTTGTGGCGCGAGAACCGGGTCCAACTCCTGCTTCAGGTCCACGACTCCGTGCTCTTCCAATTCCCAGACCACCTCGAACACGAGGTGGTTCCGTGGGCCATCGCACAGATTGAACAGCGAGTAGCCCTGAAAGGCGGTCGCACGTTTGTGATCCCTGGAGACGCCAAGGTTGGATGGAATTGGTCGGACTCTTCATCCGATCCTGACGCGCTCCGCAAGTGGAGCGATACCACGCGCCCGCAGCGACGCACTCGAAATCCCTCTTTTCCCTGACGGAGCCGCGCCGTGGTTGCTGCAACCAATATAGCTCCCTTCTTAATGCCAGATCGCCAACTCGCATCATGGATGGCAGGGTTTCTTGAGTACACAGAGGGCATCCAATCCCCGCTGATACACCGGCGATGGGCAGCCATTTCCACTGTGGCCGGGGCTATGGAGCGCAAAGTATGGCTGCGATCCCAGGGCGAGAACATCTACCCGAACGTCTATGTCTTCCTCGTCGGCCCTCCAGGAACCGGGAAGACCCGCGCTCTCATGGCCTGCTGGCGGTTATGGAACACCCTTGAGGGCTACCATGTCGCCGAGATCTCCCTTACCAAGGCGGCGCTGATCGACCGCCTCGCAGAGGCCAAGCGCCAAATCTATACGGGCGGTATCGAGGACTACAACAGCCTCCTGATCGCCGCCCCCGAGCTCGGCGCCCTGTTGCCGAGCTACGACAGCGACTTCATGAACACCCTAACCCACCTCTACGACGGCCACCTTTACACCGAGCGCCGCCGCTCTTCCAGACAGGACTTCCAGCCCATCCTTAACCCCAACGTCAATCTCGTGGCGTGCACCACGCCCGGCTTCCTTACCTCCGCTATGCCTGCATCCGCCTGGAACGAGGGCTTCCTATCCCGCGTGTGCATCGCCTACTCCGGCGAAGTCGAGATCAAGGAGTTTGACCTTGCAGAGTCCAACCCTCACCACGGCAACGCCCGCCTCCGCGATGCCCTGATCCACGATCTTCGCAAGATCAGCGAGCGCTCCGGCAAGATGAGTTGGACCGAGCGCGCCATCGCCACCGCAGAGGATTACAACCGGCGCGAGTTCGACATCATTACCGATCAGGGCATCGCCCTCTTACCCAAGCCAACCCACCCGCGCTTAATGCACTACAATACCAGGCGCCCAGTCCACTTCCTCAAACTTTGTATGATCTGCGCCATCGACCGCGGCACCGAGCACATTGACCTGCCCGACGTCCTCTCAGCAATCGACCTAATGATAGAGGTAGAAAAGGCCATGCCAGACGTATTCACCGCTATGTCTTCCGGCGGCGATGCCCAGGTAATTACCGATTGCATTTATTGGGTAATGACTGAGAACATTCGGGCCAAGGACGAGGGTGTACCAATGCATCTCGTCCACGAGTGGCTATCTAGTCGCGCCCCCGCCACTCACGTCCAACGCATCTTCGAGCTTATGGTCAAGGCCAAGATGATCCGGGTTCTCGAAATCCCTGGAGGGTACGTCGTCAAGACAAAGCCTCAGGCGGTTGCCTAGCCGCCCTGTGCATCTCTTGGCGCACTTCGTTGAGCTGGCTCTTCTCCATATCCTCGGCGTCTATCAGTGAGTTGCGTGCTCCCTCAAGGGTGCGCAACAGTTCGTCGAGCTTCACGTGGATCGCCATAGTGTCGCGCGACTGTGTGGCCTGGATCAGAAAGACCATCAGGAAGGTCACAATGGTGGTCCCGGTGTTGATGACCAGTTGCCAGGTATCGCTGAACGCGAAGAGTGGGCCGGTCGTGGCCCACACGACCACCGTCGCGAGGGCGGCGAAGAACGCCCACTGACTTCCAACGGCCTTCTCGACCCTTCGTGCCAGCGCGTCGAACATCACTTTAACAGCTTAAGTTCATTCAGATACTTGCGAGCGGTGAGGTCGTGCTCACCCTGGCCCAACGATCCCTGCACAACCATCTTGCGACCTATGTCTCGAGCCGTCTTAATCTGCTCTCCAATCATCTTCCGTTGGATGCCATCAGGGAACTTCTCGAATTGCGGCGTCACCAACGCATCCAGAAACTTCTTAGCCAACTGTCCTGAGATCTGTGCGTACTCCGAATATTGGTCGTCGGTGAGGCCCACCCCGTCGATCTTGCGCTGCGGTGGCGAGTTGTTCATGCCCAGCCGATACATCGCATTGTCCACCGGGTCGCCCTGATTGGGTGGCCTCCACTGGATCTGCCCAACTCCCTGGCGCGGTATCGGTTGCCCCCAACGATCATACTTAGGGTGCAGCGTCTCTCGGTAGTGGGGTACCTTCGCCAGCATCGCATCCATCCAATTCCGCGTTTCCCGCTCGAATGGGTCCATCGCCACTGCTATCTGTCCAAAGAAATTGGGAATTATTGACGACGCAGTACTGTTCACAAACGTTGATTGGGCGGTTTCTGGTGAGTAGATCGCTTCTACCATGTTGGACACGCTGCGAAGTGCCAACTTGTCGAACAGATTACGTTGGATGCCGAGCGACAGTCGCATCGCCGTCTCGTTAGAGTGCTTCTCTTTCTCATCAATATCCATGTCAGTGAATTTTGGATCCCAGAGGCGCATGTTCAAGTCCATTCCATCCACCGCGAGCATAAGGATAGATGACCAGGGCTCGAACGCGCGGAACGAAAAGCTCCCCCACCGCGTATTAACTCCGTATGGTTGGATGCCGACATTACGCAGCGTTTCCCGTTCACCAGTATTGGTTGGCCCGCCAGAGGTCAGGAAGCCCTCGTAATAGGCGAACGCCGCCGCCGTAAGGACCATATTCCCGATGACCTGCCGTGACCAAGCCATGTTCTGGACCATCGGTCCTTGTGCGCCTGACAACTTGTTGCGCTGTTCCCGCGACAAGGCACCAAGAAGAGTACGCTCAGGAATAGCGTACTTAAAGAGATTGATACCGGTCCGCACCACAGGGAAAAGGAAGGCCATCATCGGGTGGACAGCAACCGCTGCCTGCAAAGAGCGACCGAACGGCCCCAGTTCGTTAGTAAAGGTTTGGTAGCGTTTGTGCTGGCTTATTACCGACTCCATGCTCGCAGTCGGGTTGTTGATGTAGGCGGTCTGGCGCGCAGCCACATCATCCTCGCCAATGTATCCTTCGCGCTCAGCATCGCGCCGCGCTACCCGTCCTGCCACTCGATGCAGCATATCCATCTCGGCGACGCCCTTAAAGAACTCGTCACCCGTCGCCAGCAACTGGAAAGAGGGGTAACGGATGGTATGGCCGCCGATAGGCAAAGCGTTAAACTTTGTACCCAGGCCAGGATAAGCCAAGTTACCTATGTCTTCGAGCCACGGAAGGGGAATGCGGTATGTAGGGATAGCAGGTTCGTGAGATATGGGCCGGTTAGCCTCTGGTCGGAACGCATACCCCTCGTCAATAAGGGCGCGACCAGCCCCGACCAATCCCTTAATCGCCCCTGCTTTCAGCGACATAATAGATGTGAGAGCCTCTCCTCGATAAAACTCTTGGCCTCGCGCCATCGAAATACCTCTAGCCAGCGCTGTTTCTGGAATACCCATGATCGCTGGCCCCAGGTTCCCGACAATATTTATGCCCTGTGTCACCATGCCCGAGAACAACCCGGACAACCAGAACTCCATGATACCGCGCACTGTTCGCGAGACTATTCCTCCTGTCCTCTGCATCAGCTTAGCGGCCTGCGACGGACTCTGAACACGGAGGCCCAAAGAGGCCTCTAGCGCCAGCTCTTCCGGGGTCATCTTAATCGTGCGCTGAAAGAACTCCAGCGCCTCATCCATATTCTTGATCTCCTTGGCGAACCGCAATAGACGGAACGCCTCGCCCATATTAGAGGCAGTGTGGACTATTGTATCGGTGATAAGGCGAAACCGTTCCCGCTCTAGTGCATAGTCGGCGATTGCCTTGAGGACTTCAGGACTATTAGCCGTTGCTTGATCGCGGGACCAGGTTTGAACCTTACCTGAGTCTCTGTTTCCGGTCAGCGTATGGACGCGCTGACCAGCCTCTCGCACCCGCTCCTGCTGCTTCGACGCGATCTCTATAGCAGCCAACACTTGCTTTGGGGTCCACACCGATCCTATAGTGTGTCCGTCCAGGTCGCGCGGCGCATAGCCGAACTCCCGAGCCACATTCATCTTCTCGGTTTCAGTCAGCGGCCGCTTGGAGTCGTTTGGATCGGCCAGCGTCCGCACCGCCTCCGCAACATCCCCCTCATCCATTATGTTCTCGGGTATCGGTTGCCCGTCAGCGTCTACAAAGGTTCGGGGTTCTGGCTCTCCAACTGGCGTCTCCTTCGCCGTCTTACTTGTATCTCGGACGATGCCGACCTCTGGAGGCCCCGCACCTTCTCCACCTCCTCCGGTGTCAGCCCCGGTTTCTTCAAATAATCCTGATAGTACATCATCTCGCGGAGGGCCGCGTCGAGCATCTCTTCGTCCGGCATCAACCTCTTCTCCCACTTCCGCCGCCGCAGTGGCGCGTTCGCCCGCCATGCGGTTGGCAGTCCCAACCGACTCGTCCAGCCCCACCGTAGCCGCAGCCGCCTCATGAGCCTCTGCGAGGCTCTGGCGATCCGGCGCTATGATTACCTCGCGTTCCTTAGCGGCCAAGAGGCGGCCGTAGACGCCGCGCATCGCATCACCCATCTGCGCTGCATGCGGTATTCCAAGAGCGGACTGATAGATGTCTGTTAGCCACGCCGCAAACTTCCTGAACACCCCATCTAGGCTCTTCGAGGGTGCCCGCCCCTCAATCAAGTACCGCTCGAAGCCCCGCGCGAATTTCTCTTGGAACAGATCATATGCCTTGGCATAAGCCTTGGGCGTCATGCCCTCCTTCTCAGGCATCTTGTAGGCGTCTTTAACCGTCTCCCAATCCGCTTTCAGCGACTCCGGCGCCTCTGGATGTTCCACGAGGCCCTTCATGTCCTCTAGCCACCCATGCGCCAACTCGTGCGGCAGGGTGGAGGGGTCGGCCCGGCGCGTCACATCAATGATATTCCGCAACCGTCCTATTATCGTGCGGCCCTGAATTGTCTTGCCAACGTCTCTGGCACGTAGGCGTGGAGACATCTTCTGGTACAGTTCCTCGGCTGTACCCAACTTGCCCTCGAACGTCTCCGCCATTGTGCGATAATAGGCTTGGGCGAGGCGACCGACGGCCTGCGCCTCTTCAGCTGGTCGCCCTGTCGCCTCGACCTTCTTGGCGAAATCAACCGCGATGCTCGTCGTCCTCTGATGAAAGATGGTCACTTCACCATCCTTCACATCGAGCACGCTCAGCTTCTGCCCGTCCTCCGTAACCAGCCGATTACCCTGCACCTCTTTTATGGGAACCTCTTTGCCCTCTACGAGGGCCGTGACTTCTTTGTTCTCGCTGAGTGCTTTCTCGACTTTGGTGGTCATCTCCTTGTTGGCGACCAGGGCTTCACCTGCGTCTGCGGGCTTGGGAGTTATTTTTTCGGGAGGGAACAGCTTCTCTGCGGGCGGCTCGGGCAGAGTGTAGGGATCGCGCCCCCCTTCCGGCACCTTCACCTCAGGCGGTGGCGTGGTATCAACCGATATGCCCTCGGTCGGTGGCGCCGCCTCCTTCCCAACCTCGCTTCCCCTCTTATACGCATCCAGCACTTGCGGAAAATGCTCGTCCATCCGCCGTGCGATTTCGAGTTGTTCCTTAGAGAGGGCGGTCATCTCGCGCCGGATGTCCCGCATCAGGGCTTCCGCCTCTTCAGTGCGCCCCTGCGTCCGCAACTCCCGGACGTTTTCCGGCTCGTTCCGAATGACTTCATTCAGTTCGTCGAGGCGCCCCGCGATGAAGTCGCTTCGAGTTACGTCAGCCTCGTATCGGTGCATTACCTCCGGTGCTACAGCCCGCGCCGCCTCATGAATATCTCTCGGTGACGGCGGCTCCACCACTCCATTCTCAACATTATTCTTCCACGCCTCAAGCGGCGGTACACCCTCTATGGCCCCAGCCTCGGCCGCCTTATCCATATTAAGGATGGCTCGCTCCGGTACGCCGCGAGTCCACTCCTTGATTTGGGCCATGCGCGATGGGATGCCGCCTGGATACCCGGCCATATGTCCGGCAGGGAACGCCTCGATCATACCAAACACGTCTCGAGGAACGCCCTTCTCGATAGCGACGTCACCTACTGCATACAGTATGCCCATCGGGAGCCGCGCTATAGCATCCAGCGCCGCCGGTATCCCATAAACACCAGTTCGTGCCGCGAACTGAGCGGCCTTACCAATATTCGTCTCCGCATCTTTTAAGAACGGCTCAAGCCCCGCATCCTTAATATACTTTTGGTCCTCACCACTTAGTCCAAGCCCACCCTCATAAGCACGCAGGAACCCTTTGCCCATCCTCCCCAATTCGTCGAACTGCTGCGCAAACCAGTCCTTCATTCCGACAACCGCGCCCTTCGGCGGCGCCAAGAGATCCTCGGTAGTTGGTATCGGTTTGAGCAGGTCTTCAGTATAGATGGGAGGGATGGTTGGATCGCGGCCGTGGAGGGCAATACCAAGAGCGCTCTGCGTTGGCGGGAGCGCGATATTTTCTGGAAGTGTTAGGTCTGACATTAGCGTGCAGGAACTCCCTGCGGGGCAAATTGTGGCTTCGGAACCGAAAGGCCAAGTCCCTCGAGAATGGCCCTAGCCTTAGCTATTGCCTCAGGCGATGTGCGAGGCCCATACTTTCCGCTCTCGAATGCTTGCACCACTGCTGCCCTTGCCCTTTCTTGATCGACAACGGTTTCCAGCTTGAAGGTCCTCTTTACCGCATCCAGCGTGCTCACATCCGGCCCACTGCCTTTCGTCGCAGTCGGCAACGCCTGTTCAGGCATGAACTCAGCCATGAACTCCGGGCTTCCGATGTACTTGCTGTTCCCTGGCTTCGGATCGAACAGCTCATCCGTGTTCTTACCCTCTTTTTTGTAATCGTTAATTGTCTCTTCTACCTTCTCACGCCAGCCCATCTCCCGCTCCCCAGAGGTCATCTGGCCCTGATCTTGCGCCTGGATGTCCATGAATTGCTCCATCGTTGGACCCATCGCAGCGTGTGGGCGCAACTGCCGCTGCACCATAGACTTCCAGATCCGATCAGTCTTATTTTTTACATAGGCTTCCTTAGTACCAGTCTTAGCTTCCCAACGCTTTTCCAGAAAGGTTAAGTCCTTCTCTGCAATCTGCCCATTTATGAAAGCCTGATTTACCGGGTCCATGCTGGTGAGGCGATCTGCTTCCTTATCATCCATTCTTCGGTAGAGGTCAGAGGTGACTGCTTTGGCAACGTGCGCAGGTGGGTCGGGCTTCAGTGCCCTTCCGATGAACCCGATCATCTCCTGGGCATTCTTTTCGCTGCGCCACCGCTTATCCGCCGTCACTTCCGCAACAGTCGGCGGGTTGTTTGTCCCCAGCCGCAACCGATATTCCTGCATCACTTGATGATCGTTCTCCTCATCGTCCCGCTTCCGCGCCTGGAGGGCGTGTTGTTGATCGGTGTAGGCAGCGTTGAAGATGCGCCGCTCCTTCTGGACTATGCCCTGCCACACAGAGGACGCTACTTGAGGAGGCAAGTTGGCGGGCATCCGTTGAGCATCGCGCTCTAGTGCGGCTACGAGGCCCGGAACCTCGGTGTCGGCTGGTTGGCCCGGATCGCGCTCCGGTGCGCCACGCATCAGTTCCTGGAGGCGCGGGCTGCCGACGTTGACCCCAGGGGAAGTTGTGGGACCGCCGGAGGTGGCACCGGGAGTAGCAGCTGGAGCTGGAGTGCCAGGGGCACTGGGTGGGACCGGCTTCTTTACTGCTTCCACCAAGAATTTCTGTTGATCTTCAGGCTTCTTAATAGCCTTATATTCTTCGGCTTGCGGTCCCGTCAGCATATAGGTTTTGTTATCGGGTCCAGTGATTGGAACCCAAGGACTTGCTGCGGCAGGAGGCGCAGGCGGTCGGTCGGCGCCAGCGGTGGGCACGGGTTGCGCTGGAGCAGTTGATCCGCCAGACAGCCCAATGTACTTCTGCGTCGCTGCGAGGCGTTTTGCATCGCTTTCTGGAGTCTTTACTCCTACTTCAAACTCTTGTTGGATGTCTCGCAGCTGTTCTGCGGTTGTCGCTGCATTGACCCGAGCACCCTCTGGGCGGCTGCGTAGTTCTTGGAGAGCGAATTGTGCTTGCTGCTGCCATGTCGGACGAGGACCAAACTGCTTTTGCATCTCGGCCAGGCGTTTATCGTTATGCCCATACATCCCGTAACCGGGTGGCAGTCCTTTCTTTGCCAAATAGGCATGGTCGTGAGTTGCTTCCGGGTTAAAGCTGGACTCGACTTCAGCCGCAGCTGTAAGCACTGCTGCCTCGTTAGGGCTCGCTCCGATAGAGCGTTGGTAGTTGTAGTGCTCTTTCCCCATAGGACTTATAGCGCCCTGGATAGCCCCACCCCTCACCATCGGCCCAGGCAACTTCTCCGAGTACCGCGATACATCCTTTCCCGCAATGATGTCGTCTTGCAGCTGCTTAACGACCGCCGCGTTCGCTCTCGCCGACAACTCCGGGTGATGCGTGAGGAGGATGTCGCCGTTAAGGTTGATGAACTCTCGCGCCTGGAGTGGATCGGTTGCGAGTAGCGCCTCGGCCTTCTCCTTCGCTAGCAGGCTTCGCCGTGTCACAACCTCCGCATCGATGTCGGCCTGTGGTAGTCCCTTATCCGCGCCTTGCTTCCTTACGAGTGCTTCATC
>Ga0068859_100002845_pt1 | contig 17551 bp, 13 predicted proteins | sample KBSSwiS22_FD_66585 | JGI IMG/M metagenome (GOLD analysis project Ga0068859, IMG submission 66585) | Switchgrass rhizosphere microbial communities from Kellogg Biological Station, Michigan, USA - KBS Switchgrass S2-2 | ecosystem: Host-associated > Plants > Roots > Rhizosphere > Soil ...
CGCGTAGGCGATGCGCGCGTCGTCCCGCCAGCACTTCCGTGTCTGGCCGTTGTGGGACATCCAGATGTTGACGCCTTCGGTGATGCTGTCGCCGAGGAGCTCGATCTTCGGCCGGGTCGGGCGCACCGATGCTTGCAGCGCACCGCCCGTGACGGTGAACCCGAGGAAGGTCGTGCTCGACACCAGCGGGGGCGTCCAGCGGCTCTGGTTCTCGTCCATGGAGCGGGCCATCAGGGTCACCGTGTGGGTCCCGGCGGTGAGGCCGGTCGCCAGCGATACCGTCGCCGCCAGATCGGCTTCCTTCCACTCCCCGTCATCGATCTGCCAGGTGAGGGTGGGCATGTCCGACGCCATGTTGACGGCGGTGTCGAAGCGAGCGCTGATCCCGGTGCCGGTGAACGTCGCGCCCACGTGGCTGCCGCTGTTCACGGTGATGGCGCGGTCGGCCCTCACGTCCCAGCGGCCGTAGTAATGAATCATCTCTTCAGCTCCGCCGTTGCCGGCGCTGCCGCCGTTGCCAGCGCTCCCGCCCTTGCCTCCCCCGCCCGAAGATGTCGCCCCGGCCGTTCCGCCGGCGGCGCCGCCCCGGCCACCGGCGCCGCCGCCGCTGCGCCCTCCTCCCGGGCTCCCGCCGCTCGACGCCGGAACTCCGCCACTGCCGGACCCGGTAGCGCCCCCGGGCGCGCCGCCGGTGCTGGTCGCCCCACCGCTCCCCGACGCGCCGCCGGTGCTGGCCGCGCCCCCGGTCCCCGGCTCGCCACCGCTGCCCGTGCTGGGCACGCCGCCGCTCCCGGTGCTGGGCGGCCCGTCACTTCCGGGCCTTCCGCCGGTCGCGGCGGTCCCCCCCGAGCCGACAGCCCCACCCGAAGCGTGGCCGCCGGTCCCGCCCCCCGTCCCGCCGCCGGACGAGCAGGCGCCCACCAGAAGCGCCAGGCTGACGGTCACCCCGAAGCGTCCTGGGCGCGGGGCGCCTCGTGCCATCGCGTTCACCGCGCGAATGCTACCGCAGGACCCCAGATCCGGTCCTCCGTTCGAATCGGGCAGCCGCCACCGTCTCGATCTCGGAAGTGTTCACCCCCTCTCGGCGTGGAAGTTCACGGCCTGCACCCGCAGATCACGCGAGACCTTGGCGCCGGCGCTGGTGCCGGCGAAGCAGTCGAAGCGGTGGGTGATGCGGCCGCCACGCAGCCCGGCGCCGGCGGCCAGCTCGTGAAGCTCCGATTCTTGCACCGCGCCCCCGATGCATGCCGCCCAGAGATCCGGATCCTCGCGCACCTCGAGGGTCAGCTCGCGCGCCACCACCACGTCGGCCAGATACAGGCGGCCCCCGGGGCGCAGGACCCGCGCGATCTCCCGAAACACCCGCGGCTTGTCGGGGGACAGGTTGACGACGCCGTTCGAGATCACCACGTCGACGCTCGCGTCGGGCAGCGGCAGCTCCTCGAGCAGGCCCGCGTGGACCTCCACCGGCGGCACCAGCCCCGCCGCCGCCGCGGCCCCCAGCGCCCGCTCGCGCATGGCGGGTGTCAGATCCACGCCGACCGCCCGGCCGGTCCGCCCCACCCGTCGCGCCGCGAGCAGCAGGTCCGTCCCCGCGCCGCAGGCGTGGTCGAGGACCGTCTCTCCGGGTCGGACCGGACCAACGAGCAGCGGGTTCCCCACGCCCGCGAACCTCTCCGTGCAGGCGGCGGGCAGCCCCTCCAGCTCGGCCCTGTCATAGCCCAGCCGTTGGGTGGCGTAGGCCAGCCCACGGTGGAAGTGAAAGTCACCGCCGGGCTCGTTCGCGAGGCGTGTGTAGGTGCGCAGGACCTCCTCGCGCAAGCGTTCGACGTCGAAGCCGACGGGGCAGCTGAGGGCCATGGCCATCAATCCGCGAGGATGGTGCCCGTGCCGCCCAGCTCACCCGGCAGGTCCTTCTGCTTGAGGAGCCCGTCGGGCACGCGCACCACCGCCTCGCCATAATGGACGTGCAGCTGCGGCTCGAAGGGCAGGTCCTTGATGATGGCGGCGTACACGTCGGTCAGGCCCATGCCCGGATGCTCCGTCAGGACGTGCCCGCCGCACGTTTTGCACCACCGTCGATAGCTCCGATCGGTCTTGTTGTAGGTGCTCAGGTTGTCCGCGCCCTTGGTGACCCTCACGGCATCCGGCGGCCACAGCGTGAAGGCGTTGATGGGCCCGGCCGACCAGTGCCGGCACGACTCGCAGTGACAGTATCCCATCGCCGCTGGCGCCCCTTCGACCGCGACCTCGACCGCTCCACAGAAGCAGCTTCCCTTGTGTTTGCTCATGTCTCTCTCCTCGTCTTGGTTGGTTCGTCGTTCGGTAGAAATTTCACAGCCATTGCCGGGCCCGCTGCAGATAGGCCAGGTACTCGGCCTCGGCGGGGGTCGGGGCGCGCCCCAGCGCTGCGTTCCGGTGGGGGAAGCGCCCGAAGCGCGCGATCACGTCCAGGTGCTTGCGCGCCCAATCGACGCTGTAGATCAGAAACTCCTCGAGGTGCGGCGGACCCGCGAGCGCGTCGGTGACCGCCAGCGCGACGCCGCGCTTCTGCGCCTCGACCTCCTCGGCGTGCCGGAAGGGCATCGCCGCGAACATCCGCTCGATCGGGTCGAGCGCATCGAACTGCCCGGCGTCGAAGCCGGCCCGCGCCAGCCCCAGCCCGACCCCGTCGTGCGAGAACGCTTCGGGCGTGCCGCGATAGAGGTTCCGCGAGAACTGATCGATGAGAATGATCAGCGCGAGCGCGCCGCGCGGGGTCGCGGTCCAGGCGTCGCGAGCGCCGGAGCGGGCCTCGGCCACCAGGCCCCCGAACCGCCGGCGAATCTCCTCGTCGATGGCCGCGCCGCCGGTGAACCAGAATTCCTTGCGCGCCTCGGCCTCGGCCGCGGTCCGCGGCGACGGCGTCAGCCAGTATGAAAGGACGTCCTCGATCTCGTGCATCGGCTCCTCCGAAGGGAAGAGGGGCGACCCCAGCCCCCGACAGGCACCAGTGCCCGTCGAGACCCAAGGTGACAGCCCCGCGTTGAAGTCCCCGTTTCAATGTGCGAGGTATTCTGCGTGACAGCGCCCGCCGACAGCCGCCTCGAGTTGCGGCTGCTGGGCCGGTTCGAGGTACTGCGCGCCGGGCAGGCCGTCGAGCTGCCCCCCTCGCGGAAGGCGCGGGCGCTGCTCGCCTATCTGGCGGCCACCGGCCGCTCCCATGAGCGGGGGCACCTCTCCGCTCTCCTGTGGGACGAGCGGGACGACGCGCGCGCCGCGCTTCGCTGGGCGCTCACCCGCCTGCGCCCGGTCCTGGGCGAGCAGAACATCCGCCTCGTCGCGGAGCGCGACCTCGTCAAGCTCGAGGCGAGCGACGCCGCGATCGATCTCGCGGAGGTGAGGGCGGCGCTGGCGGGAGGAATCGATCGGGCCGCGACCGAGGTGCTCGCGCGCGCCGCGGGGCGCTTCCGGGGCGAGCTCCTCGAGGGCCTCGACCTGCCCGACTGCTACGGCTTTCACGCCTGGTGCCTCGCCGAGCGCGAGGCCGCCCGCGCGCTTCGAACGTCGATCCTCTCGACGCTGGTCGATCGCCTCGGTGACGATCCCGCCCAAGCCCTCCCCTTCGCGCGCGCTCGCCTGGATCTCGACCCGCTCGCGGGCGCGGCCCAGGCCGCCGTGATCCGCCTGCTGGGTGCGCTCGGGCGCGAGCGCGAGGCCGAGGAGCTCTACAAGAGCCTCAAGCAGATGGTGCAAGCACGTCTCGGCGAGCGCGCTAGCCCGGAGCTGGAACGCGCGCGCGCGGCCCTGCGATCGGTGCCGGGGGGGACAGGCGTGCCGGCGCCGCCAGTCGCGGCGCCGCCCGCGGCGCCGCCAGTCGCGGCGCCGCCCGCGGCGCCGCCCACCTTTGCCGAGCCGCTCGCCCGCCTGGCGCGCACCCCGTTCGTGGGACGATCCGACGAGCTCGCGACCTTGACGGCGGCGCTCGATGCCGCCCTGTCGCAGGCCGGCGCGGTGGTCGAGATCGCGGGCGAGGCCGGAATCGGCAAGAGTCGCCTCGTCGAGGAGATTGTCCACCAGGCGCGCCTGCGCGGCGCGCGCGCGCTGGTCGGCCGCTGCCTCGAAGGGGACGCCTCGCCTGCCTTTCTGCCGTTTCTCGACAGCCTCGAGAAAGCCCTGGAAAAGGAGATCCACCTCGAGCGCCTGATAGGCGACGACGCCGTCCTCGCCACCCGCCTGTTTCCGCGGCTCGCGGCGCGCCTGCGCCTCCCCGCGCCGCCCGCCATGGACGCGACCTCGGAGCGTTACCTCGTGTTCCAGTCGGTCGCGGTCCTGCTGGAGCGGCTCGCGGCGCCGTCGGGCGCGGTCCTGGTGATCGAAGACCTGCACTGGATCGACCAGCCCTCCCTCGCCCTCTTGCGCTACCTGGCGGCGCGCCTCGAGGGCATACGGCTGCTGGTGGTCGCCACCTATCGCGACGAGGACCTCGAGCCGCACAAACAGGACGCGTTGGTCGATCTGCGCCGGCAAGGGGGCACCCGCGTGGCCCTGCGCGGCCTGGCCCCGGGCGAGGTCAACGCGCTGGTCGACGGGTTCGGCGGCCGGGACGTGCCGGTGGCGCTCCGCGCGCGGTTGGCCGCCGTGACCGACGGCCATCCCTTGTTCCTGCAAGAGATGCTCAAACACCTGGCCGAGGAGCACGCCGGAAAGGTCCCGGAGGCGAGCGCGCTCGATCCCGGCGCCCTCGACGGGCTCTCGGTGCCGGACGGGGTTCGCCAGGTCATCGGACGGCGCCTCGCGCGCCTGTCCGAACGGGCCCGCCGCCTCCTGGCGATGGTGTCGCCCATGATCGGCCCCTTCCGCTGGGAGCTGCTGCAGTCGGTAGCCGGCGCCGCCCAACAGGAGGATGACCTGCTCGACGCGCTGGAGGAGGTGCTCGCGGCGCAGCTGCTCGAGGAGCGGGTCGTCGCCGGCGCCGCGACCTACGAGCTCTCGCACCAGCTGGTCGCCCAGACGCTGCACGACGCGCTCCCCGCCCCGCGGCGCACGCGCCTGCATCGCCAGATCGGCGAAGCGATCGAGCGGCTCCACCCGGCCGATCTGGAAGAGCACCTGCCGGCCCTGGCCCACCATTTCTGGATGGCGGCGTCGGACGACGCCGGCAAGCAGAAGGCCGCCGATTACGCCCTGCGGGCCGCCACGCGCGCGGCCTCCTTGCTGGCGTTCGAGGAGGCCGCGCGACATTACGGAAGGGCCGCCGCGCTCCTGCCCGGCGAGGCGCCGGCGCGCCTGGCCGACATCCACCGGCGCCGCGGCCATGCCCTCGCCGTCGTCTCTGCCTGGGACGACGCCTGCGAGGCGTACGAGCAGGCGCTGACGCTCGGCCCCCCAGACGCGCACGAGTGGCGGGCCGAGGTGCTGATCGAGCTCGGCACGGCGTCGCTCTGGGCGATGAACATGCCGGCCGTCTACACCCGCGCCCGCGAGGCCGACCAGCTGGTCCGGTCGCTGGGGCGCGAGGACCTGACCCTCGGCATCGGCGGCCTCCTCGGCCAATGCCAGGCCGCCGACGGCCAGCTCTCGCCCGCGATCGCAAAGTACACGGAGATTCGGGCGCTGCGGCGCGATCGACACGTCCCGTCGATGTCGCTCGCGCCGCTGACGCTGTACTGGAACGGACGCATCGCCGACTCGATCGCCTGGGCTCACGAGAACCTCGCGGCGGCCCGGGCGGCCAGCGACATCGTCTCGCTGCTGGTCAGCCTGCCGCCGCTGGGCATGGCCCTGGCCGCGAGCGGCCGCTACCGGGACGCGGCGGCGGCCTTCGCGGAGGCCCGCGGGATCGGCGAACGCCACCGGGCCACGTCGCTGCTGGCGCGCGCGATCTCGATGTCGACCGGCATGCACCTGGACCTCGGCGACGTCGATGCGGCCGAGGTTCTGGCGGCAGAGGCCCGCGAGCTGGGCCGGACGAGCGGATGGGCGCCCGGCGAGGTCAGCGCCGCGATCGATCTGATCGTCTGCCGCCTCCGGCGCGGCGACGTGGGCGGCGCCGCGACCCTGCTGGAGGCGGCGTCGGCGCGCGCCACGGAGATCAGCCGCCGCAAGCCGGGAGGAGCCGGCTTCCACGACTGGCTCTGGACCCTCCGCCTCGCCTGGGCCCGCGCCGAGGTCGGCGCGGCGCGCGGCGACGACGACGAGGTCGAGCGCTGGTCGGCCGAGACCCTGTCACGCGCCGCCGGCACCCGCCCGAAGTACGAAGCCGGCGCGCTGATCACCCGCGCCACCTTCCGCGCCCGCGACGCCGCTTCGAAGAGCGTCCGCCGAGACGCCCTCACCGATCTCGATCGGGCCCTGACCATCGCTCGCGCGTCGGGAGATCCGGCCCTGCTCCGCCGTGCCCTCGCCGCCCGTCTCGCGTTGGAGGGCAGCGACGCCCTCGCGCAGGAGGCGCGCGCGATCGAGCAGCAGATCGCGACGGAGCGAAGCTGACCGCCGCCGATCAGGGGTTCTTGGCCGTTCGGCGCCGTGATCTGGCGCCTGCGAGCGTGGCCACCGCGACGCCGAGCGCGATCACCAAAGGACCGGCCAGCTCCGGGTGGCTCTGCGAACGAGCCGCCCCGATCCGGCAGCCCGATTCAGCGATCGTGTCGTTGCAGGGGGGAATCGGATAGCCGGCGCGGGAGAGCTGGTCGGTGCAGGTCGCCGTGCCGGCGAGGGCCGCGATGGTTTGTGGCGTGGCTCCATGGCCCGGCGCCGGAAGCTGGTTCGACGCGAAATAGGCGCAACGCACGAACCCATCCCCGTCGATCGGAAACCAGGCCGTCGGTGTGCTCGCATAAACGAGGAGGTGCGATCCCTGGACCGGCTCGGTGGCTGGAAGCTGGTCGCCGGGCTGAAGCGCGGGCCCGCTGCCCGGACGCAGGACGGCTTCGACGGTCACGACACCGGGCAGCGCCGCATCGTACGTCGCCGTCACGATGCTGGGCATCTCGTCCAGAGCGACGAGCGCCGCCCCGGCGCACAGCTGGACGGCGCAAGGAGTCTGGCAGCTCGCGCGCGCGGGCGTGGTGGTCAGCTCGATGCCGAAGACGAGACCAGCCGCAAGTCCGACCTGCACCAGCCTGATGCGCTTCATGCCTATCTGCCAAGCACGCGGCGTACCGTGCGCGCCGCGCGCTTCGTTCCGTAGGCCGGCCATCTTGGGAGCGACGCAGCCAAGACATCGGTGTCGCTCCTCATCAGTCATTCGGCGTGCAGGCTGTGCGCCAGATCCTCGATCCGCCCCGCGCCCCATGCGGCCAGCGGCAGCGCCGCCGCCAGGACGTCGACGTCGGCCCGAGTCGAGGTGCCACCGCCGCGCAGCTCGAGGTGGATGCCCGAGCGCATCTGGATCAGCAGATCGCAGCTGGGCGGCGATCCGTCGGTGCACTGGTAGAAGCCGTTCACGTCGCCCGGCGGGGCCGGAAGCGCCGCCTGCGGGTAGCCGGCCCGGCTCATGGCGAGCCAGGCCTCGAAGCCGCCGGGGGCCTGCTGCGCCATCGCCAGGGTGGCGTCCACGCGCGTCGCCCCGCGCGCGTAACGGCGGCGCGACCACGTGTCGCCGTGGACGATGGGACCGCCGGCGAAGCCGGCGAGCAGGTCCGGCAACGCCAGCGGCCGCGCGCCCCCCTCAGGCCTGCCCGGTGCCGCTACGGTCCCCGCGGCTCCGGGCGCCACCGGCGCCGCCCGACGCTCACACGACGAATGCGCCGCGAGCGACAGGATCGCGAGCGCCGGCGCGACCCAGACCGCTCGCCCAACACGTGGATGCTGCCGCGACACGCGCCGGCCAGTATGCCACCAGCGCGGTCGCGTAGATTCGGTTACGCTCGGGGTTTGCAGTCCCGGCAGCTGGCTCTCGGCGCGGCCCTGGTCGCCACCGCGGCAATCGGGGCGCCGTCGCCCGCCCGCGGCGCCGCCGACACGGTCGTGCAGCTGGAGTACCGAGCCGCCGAGGAGACCGGCTGCGTCGGCGAAAGCGACCTCCGGCGCATGGTGATCGAACAGCTGGGTCACGACCCTTTTCGTGCCGACGGCGATCGCCGGGTCACCGTCACCCTCTCGCGGAGCGATGCGGGCTTCCAGGGCCGGATTGCCTGGACCGACGCCCGGGGACGGTCGCTCGGCGAGCGCCTGCTTTTGTCGCGCGGCCGCGACTGCCGCGAAATCGCGGCCAACGTCGCGTTTGCGGTGGCGCTCCAGCTTCAGCTCGTCGAACAGGGAGCGCCGAAGGAGAGCCGTGTGGCCTCGGGCCGCGTGGCCGCGGGCGCCACCGCCACCCCGCCGCCGAAGACCGAAGACGGGGGCCGGCCAGCCCGCACGTCGTCGGAGCGCCCGACCCCGCCGACCGAGCCCCCTCCCACCTCGAGCCAGGAACAGCCCCTCTCCCCGCGCCCGGAACGAGGAGAGCCGGTGAGCCCCGAACGCCCCGCCCCGACGGACGAGCAGCCTCCCGCGCCGCCGGTTCCCTCTTCGACCGATCGCCTCCGCCTGGCGATCGGCTTCGGTCCAGCGGTCGCGCTGGGAATAGTCCCCGGTCCGGCCGCTGTCGGGCGCCTGTTCGTCGCCGCCCGTTTCCATGCTTTCTCCGCCGAGCTGGCCCAGGATGCGGCTCTCCCGACCACGTTGACCCAGCTGGGGGGCGGTGAGGTCGACCTGAACGCGCTGGGATCGAGCGCGGCGGGGTGCGCCCACCTGTCCGCCGCCTCGGCGTGCCTGCTCGGGCGATACGGCTGGCTCCGCGGGCGAGGCGGCGGCGTCGACCGTCCGGCCACCTCCTGGGGCCGATTCTTCGAGGTGGGCCTGCGCCTGGCGGCGTCCCGGGAGCTCGGCCGCTTCCTGGTCAGCCTGCACGCCGACGGCCTCGTCATGCTCTCGCGCTGGAATGTCCTCTTGAACGACACGGTCGCGTGGCGGGTCCCGCGCCTTGGAGGTCTGCTGGGCCTGGACGTAGCCTTACATTTTTTCTGACAAGGTCGCCCGCGCCGACGCAATCTCTCCGAGATGGGCATCCGCCCGCTCCTGCTCGCCTCTCCCCCGGGGCCAATGACCCGGAAAGACCCGGTCCTGGAGGCATATCAGCAGGAGATTACTTATGTATTTCACGCCCTGCGATGGCTGGGAGCGCGGCCGGAAGAAATCGAAGATCTCGCGCAGGAAGTCTTCATCGCCCTCCGCCGTTCGTGGCCGCACTACGACCCGTCCCGCCCGCTTCGCCCCTACCTGTTCGGCGTGGCGTTCCGGGTGGCGTCGATGCATCGTCGCAAGCGCAAGCACGAGGTCGCCTACGCGAGCCTGGAGATCCGCGACGGCGCCCCCGACCCCGCCGAGTTGCTGCAGGCGAAGCAGGCCAGGGCCCTCGTGATGCAAGCCCTCGAAAAGATCCCGCTGCGACGGAGGGCGGTGCTGGTGATGTACGATCTCGAGAGCGTACCGATGAGCCAGGTGGCGACGGCCCTGTCGATCCCGCTGTTCACGGCCTATTCCAGGTTACGCAAGGCGCGAACGGAGTTGGAGACGGCGATCCGCCGCCTGTCCAAGGACGGAAGCCGCCCGTGACCACGACGCCCACGCCGCCGCCCCTTCCCCCAGAGCTCGACGCGCTTCTGGCGCCACACCGAACGTTATCACCGCTGCCGCCGTCGATCGCAGCTCGCGCGATGGCCCGGGCCGCCGCCACGGTGGAATGGTCGAGGGCGCCTACCCATCGCGTGACGCTCGCCGCTCCACGACGGTGGTTGTTCGCGGCGACCGCCGGCGCGGTCGTCGTTGCCGGCGCCGCGGCCTACGCCGCTCACGCCTGGATCGCCACACCTTCGCCTCCCGCCCCCGCCCCCGCCCCCACGCTATCCAATCCGGCGGCGGCCCGCCCGAGGGCCGTCGTCCCGACCGTCGCTGCGCCGGAAAGCGAGGCATTCGAAGCCTCCCAGATCCCAACCACGATCCCTTCGGAGACGCCGTCCCGGAGGCGTCTCTCCGGCCGGGCGACCGCGACGCCCCTCCGGACGAGCCACGCGGAGCTTCAGCTCTTGCGGATGGCTCGCCAGGATGTCACGAACGGGGACTATGCCGGGGCTCTGACCGTCATCGTAGAGCACAGCCGCCGGTTCCGAAACGGCGGTCTCGTCGAAGAACGCGAGGCGCTGCGTGTGAAGTCCCTGGCCGGTCTCGGTCGGCGGGAGGAGGCGCAGCGGGCCGCGGCCGAGCTGCAGGCACGGTTCCCTCGCAGCGTATTTCTGCCGACCTTCGAACGACTCGGAGGGAAGAGCACGGGAGCCGACCGCTGACCTCGCGAGGGTGGCTGAGCACTCTCGCCTTCGCCGCGGCGCTGACGAACGCCTGCGGCGACGGGGTGATCGACGCTGGCCGAGATGTTCCACACGGATCCCTGCCAGTCGACCAGCGGAATCCGGTGATCCTCGCGAACGACGGGGCCACCGATAACTGGCTCGGCGAATACGCGATGCTGCTGGCCAACTCCGGCGGCCCTCCCCTGGCGGGCATCATCGTGAACCCGAGCCAGTACTGGAAAGATCTCTCGTCGAGCGTCGCGGATTGGAACGAGATGATCAAGGCCGCCCGGATGAGCGGCCTCCGGAACATCCCGGATGCCACCCCCAGCCCCGCCTCGGAGCTGGCTCGTCCCGCCGACGGCAAGATCGAAACCACCGCGCCGAACAGATCCGAAGGGGCGAAATTGATCCTGGCGCTGTCCGCGCAGTTGAGCCTGCCGTGGCGCCCCGTGGTGGTGGTGACCGGCAGCCGGCTGACCGACGTGGCCGACGCCTATCTCATGGATCCGACCGTCGCCGAGCGGGTGGTCGTGGTCGCGTCGCTCGGGAGCTCGAGCGCGACTGGGGGCGGGGCCATGGACTGGCCCAACGGCGAGCTGGACCCTTGGGCGGACTGGATCGTCGGTCAGCGGTTCCGATACGTCCAGGTCAACGGGTATTACGAGCAGCAAGGCGACCTGCCGTCTGCGGCCGATCTGCCGGCCAACGAGTTCGGGACCTGGATGGCAGGGAAGACGTCCAGGTTGTTCCAGGTCCCCATGGCGTCCGATCAGATCGCCATTCTGGCGGTCGCGCTGCCTGACTTCGTCACCGCGGTGGTTCGGGCGACTGTCGACACCTCCGCTTCGTTCGATTCGACGATGGGCCCCGCACTGCTCCCCCAGGCGGACGGTCCCGTGTGGATGGCCCCCAGCTGCGCGGCCGCGATGGCCGCGGATCGGCTCTCGAAGATGCTCCAGAATCCCCGGACCTTCGCGGCAGAACGTCGAAAATAGCCGACTCCGATTAACAAGAGCGGGCCCCGACCAGCAAGTTAACCGACGATGTCCGGATTGACGCGCCCAACCATCCCCTGCGGCTCGCCACTCCGGCTCGGTCGTGCCCAGCGGGGTGTGGGCTCACGACCGACCGGCGACAATCGCCGGGAGGCACCCGACCGTTGGCATGTTATTAATGATGCTCCCACCCCTCCCTTGCGCCGGTAACCGTCGAAGTGGTTCACGGGCCGTCGCTCCGCCGCACCTCCGCGTCACGAACTCTCAATTTTTTGAACAAGAGGCCGGCGACCCTGGCAGATAAATGAGCGAGGTATTCTCGATGGGCAAAATCGCTGCACCATGCGGTAGTCGCTCTGCGGGCCGCGGTCCCGTTCACACCAACCTCCGGGGTCGCACGACCATGAATCCATGTAGGGTGACAGGCGTTTCTCTCGCACTCGTGAGCGCCTTGGCGCTTGGAGGCTGCGTCGGGAACATCAATTCGCAGAACAATGACGGCGGTTCCTCCTCGGGGAGCGGCTCGTCTTCGGGCAGCGGCGGTGGGCGAGCCAACGGATCGGGGGGGACCTCGGGAGGATCCGGCGGGTCCCAGTCCGGAACGGGAAACTCGAACGGCAGCAGCAGCGGCGGCTCCGGTTCGGGCTCCTCCAGCGGCTCCGGGGGCGGGGGGATGGTCAGCGGCTCGGGCGGCTCGACCGCCATGCTCGATTGCAGCGCGAAGGCTCCCGGGCGGTCACCCCTGCGGCGTCTGACGACCTACGAATACAACAACACGATTCGCGATTTGCTTGGCGACACGATGAATCCGGGTGGCTCCTTGCCGGCTCAGGTCGACAGCAAGCAGAACCTGTTCGGCAACGACGCCGACGAGCAAGCGCCGTCATCCCTCCTCGTCGAGAAGTACCAGACGGTGGCCGAGGCCGTGGCCGGTCGGGCGACGGCCAGCACGACCGCCCTCGGGAAGCTCAATACCTGCGCGAGCAACGTCACGACCGCCAACGAGGAGTCGTGCGCGCGGATGATCGCCACGTCGCTGGCGCCCCGTGCCTACCGCCGCACGGTTCCGACCTCCGAGGTCGATGAGATGGTCACCTTGTTCAAGGACATCCGGGCGCTCTCGGGCTCCACCTTCGCGTCCAGCGTGGCCGGGATGATCGAGGCCATGCTGCAGGCGCCCGACTTCCTGTACCGGATCGAGCTCGGCCAGGCCGTCAGCGGCAGCTCGTCGATCAAGCGGATCGCGGGCCGAGAGATGGCAACCCGCCTTTCGTACCTCTTCTGGCAGACGATGCCGGACGCCTCGCTGTTCCAGGCGGCGGACGCCGGCATGCTGGACTCCAACGACGGCGTCAAGCAACAGGCTCAGAAGATGCTGGACGATCAGAAGTCGCACGCCATGGTGGCGTTCTTCTTCGACAACCTGTTGCCCATCCCCGACCTCTCCGGGCTGACGCGCGATACCACCGCGTTCCCGAAGTGGTCGTCGAGCATCGGTGCCACCATGAGGACCGAGGTGCAGCGGTTGCTCGAATACGAGATCTTCGAGAACACCTCGCAGGCGGCGCCGCCGTACGCGGCCGGAAGCTGGCAGGCGATCTTGACCGCCCCCTATACCTTCGTGGACAAGACGCTGTTCGCGTACTACGGCAGCTCGACGTTCGCGTCGGGGACCAACGTGACGGCAACGACCCTCACGAAGGTGAACCTCAACACCTCGCAGCGTCTGGGCCTGCTGACCCTCGGCGGAATGGCGGCAGGCTCGACCATCAGCAGCAACACGAACCCCGTTCTGCGCGGCGGCTTCGTGATCAACAAGTTGATGTGCAAGAACATCGAGCTCCCGGTGGGGTTCACGCCCATGGCGCCCGACCCGTACAGCGGCAAGACGGCGCGCGAGCGGTACTCCAAGCACTCGGCGTCCGACGCGTGCCGGCCCTGCCATCAGTTCATCGATCCGCTCGGGTTACCCTTCGAGAACTACGACGCCATCGGCATGTATCGCGAAACGGAAAAGTGGACCGACCCGATGACGAACACCGTTTACAACACGATGATCGATGCGAGCGGCTCGGTCCCCGGAGTCGAGGGGTCCGCAAAGAACGCCATCGAGCTGGTTCAGTTGCTGGCCAAGTCGCCCGACGTCGGCAACTGCTTCGCCTCCCACTGGATGCGATTCGCGTACGGCCGTTCGCTGGCCAGTGACGGCGACGCCTGCAACCAGCAAATGGTCGACAACGCCTTCAAGGATGCCGGCTACAACATCAAGCAGCTGCTGTTGACCCTGACCCAGAGCGACGGGTTCCTCTACCGTACGGCGCAATAGGAGAAGATTCAGCCATGACGCGGTTCAAGCTCAATCGTCGAACGGTCATCAAAGGCGCCGGATCGATCGCCATCGCGCTGCCGTGGTTGGAGGTGATGGGCCACGGACGTAAGGCAGGCGCGCAGACGGCCACCGTTCCGCTCAAGCGACTGGTCACCATCTACCAGCCCGGCGGCGCCGTTCGCACCGGTGCGAACGGGGACAAGTACACGCCCACCGGCAGCGAAACCTCGTTCACGCTGTCGCCCATCCTGGCCCCGCTGCAGCCGGTGCAGAGCCGGATCATCGTGGCCGACGGTCTGAACCTCAAGTGCGGCGACCAGTCGATGTACTCGGTCGAGCAGCACCAGGGCGGGTCCGTCGGGTTGTTCACGGGAGCGGTTCAGCAGGGGAGCGGAAATTACATCCCCAAGATGAGCCCCTCGATCGATCAGGTGCTGGCGCCCAGCCTCTCGAAGGGCAAGGCCTACGCCAGCCTGCAATTCGCGGTGCGCTGGGCGACGGGCAAGTCGCACGGGAAGCTGTCACCGATGAACGCGCTCTATTTCTCGGACTCGGGCGCCATCCCGCCGCGTCTCGATCCTCAGGACATCTTCACGACGTTGTTCGGAAGCGCCAGCGGCGGCGGCGCGGGGGGCGCGAGCGGCACCGATCCCAATGCTTCCGCGATGAAGCGCAAGAAGTCCATCCTGGACTTCGTGGACAAGAAATACGACGGACTCAAGGCGAAGCTCGGGACTGATGACCGTGCGCGACTGGATCAGCACCTGACCCAGCTTCGCGATCTCGAGAACCGCATCATGATCTCGACGACGACGCCGCCCGCCACGGGGACGGGCTGCAAACCCCCCGCGAAGGTGGACACGACGGGGTACAACCCGACCAGCGCGCTCAACGCGGACAACGACGGCAAGGTCAAGGACCTCGACACCGACATGAAGATTCCGACTGTCGGTCAATTCATGATGGACATGCTCGTGATGGCGCTGGCGTGCGACAAGACCGCCGTCATCTCACTGCAATGGACCGACACCGAGGCCAAGCACACCTTCCCGTGGCTGAACCTGTCGGAGCACCATCACTTTTACCAGCACGATGGCGGATTCAAGCCGACCGAGTGCACCCAGATCCAGACCTGGTACTCGCAGATGCACCTGGCCCTCTTGCAGAAGATGCAGGCCGTCGACATGGGCGGTCACTCGCTGCTCGACGAGAGCCTCGTTCTGTTCGGCAGCGAGATCGCCGATCCGCCGTCGCATGGAAAGAACAACATGCCGTTCCTGCTGGCGGGTGGAACCAGCGGGACCATGCGCACGGGCCGCTGGGTCAAGTTCGGCGGCGTGCCTCACACCCGGCTGCTGACGACCATCCTCAACATGTTCGGCGACACCCGCACCACCTTCGGTGACTCGCGCATCGACTCGTCGCCGCTCAAGAGCCCGGGCCTCGTCTGACCCTCTTCTGAATCAGATCACGCGGGCCGCGTTCGTCTCGACGCGGTCCTCGTGATTCCGCGCCCAGCTCGGACGAAGGGGGATCGCCCCTTCGATAGGCGGCCCGAGCCCTCGAGGGGAGAGACCTGCTCCACCGGCCTCTGAGCCTTACGTGAGGCGGCCGCGGCCGCCTCCAGGGCGGCGCGCGCCCGCGCCAGGGCCCGCGCCCGGACGTCGCGCGGCAGCGGAGAGATGACCCGAGCGTGATCGAGGAGCGCCTGAACCTCGGGAGATATCAGATCGTCGATTCCTTCCCGGACCTCGGCGCGGCTCGCCGACTTCAACGGTAGGGAGGAGTGGGTGAGGGGAAAACGTCGCATGCAGTCCTTGAATGATTGGCCGGAACGAGGGCGCATTGTTGTTCGAACACCCGCCCCTCCCTCATCAATGCCGTGAACCCTCTAGAAACTTCGACGTTTTCAAGTGGAAACCGGCCCGCGCCAGCGCCAGGGCGGCCGGCGTGACCGCCCGACTGGGCCGGCGGCGGACCGGCGGCCTCGATGAAGGGTTCGTAACGCGGAGGCTCAGGCGCGTCGACGGCGCCGGTGCCAGGCGAGGCCGAGCGCCCCCAGCACGAGCGCCACGGCGCCACCGCGCGCCCTCTGCTCCGAGGATCCAGCGATGCTGCAGCCGGCGTCGGAGCCCGGGGAGGGGCTCGGCGCGTCTGTGCCGCCGCCATCGGCGGGCGGCGGGGTGGTCGTGCCGTCGTCCGCCGGGACGGTGCCGCTGAAGCCGGTCCCGTTCTCCGTCGTGATGGCGAGGATCAGGGTGCCATCCTTGACGACGGCGTTGTCCGGGGAAAAGTCCACCAGGTTGCCGTCGAAGGTCCAGTTCGCCTTGCGCCAGCGGCTCGAATCGAAGCTGTCGAACTCGTCGGTCCAATCGAGCACGAACTGCCCGTTGTCGTAGCGGTAGTACTTGATCCAGTTCACGAACTGGTAGGCGGGCAGCGCCTTGTCGTCGAGCGCGCCGGCCCAGCCGGTGCTGCTGCTGGCCCATGCATTGAAGCGGAAGCTCTCCGGGTTGGTCAGCTTGCTCGTCTGGCCGCCTTCCGTTTTCCTGACCATCGTGCCGTCGAATGACCACGCGACGTAGTCGGGCGTCCACTCGACGGCATACGTGTGATAGCCATCGGCGAGCGAGGCCGCGCCATCGTGAAGCTTCTCCGACGTCGTCTTCGGATTTCCGGTGAGGAGGTTCGACTGCCAGGTCTTGGCGTCGTTCTTTCCGAGGGCTTCGATGTCGATCTCTTCCCACTGCTGGCCGGACATCTCCGAGCCGTCCTTGTAGGCGAAGAACGTCGAGAGCAGGCCGCTGCCTCGGATCATCCGCATGCGGACCTCGACGCGACCGTGGAGATATCCCTGCGGCGTGTAGATCTCTGCTCCCTTATAAGCTTTGGCTTCCGCCGCCCCCGTCTGTGCCATCGAGAGCACCAAAAGGCCGGCGCAGACTGTCCATTTCATCATTTCCGGAATTCGTCCTTGTTTTGATTCGGCCTGTCGACCCATTCGGTGTCGATAGACCCTTGGTGTTCCGAGTCTCGAGAGCCGTTGGACGGATCAACATTCTCATGCGGAAGACCGTCTTTTCGTCAGGGCCGCTCGCGACGCGGAGCACAATACCCGGGCCGAGCTCCGGCCGTCGTCACTGGCCGGTGAACGCAGGTTTGCGTTTGGCGAGGCGCGCCGAGATGCCTTCTCGCGCGTCGGCCATTCCCAGGCTCGCCGCCTGATCGTGCGCCTCCGCGCGAGCGGCGGCCCGCGCATCCAGTGTCAGGCCGCGGCGAAGGGCGGCCTTGGTGGCGCGCACTGCGAAAGGGGCGTTGTCGGCGATGGCCCGGGCCAGGGCGACGGCCTCGGTCATGACCTCGGCCGCCGGCACGGCCCGGTTCACGAGGCCCAGTCGCTCGGCCTCGGCACCGTCGACCAGGCGCCCCGTGAAGAGCAGCTCGGATGCAGCCGCCAGACCGACCAGACGAGGCAGAAGGTGCGTGATGGCCATGCCCGGCGCCAGGCCCAGCGCCACGAAGTTCGCGCCGTATCGCGCCTCGCGCGCGGCGATCCGGATGTCGCACACCAGCGCCAGGCCGAAGCCACCTCCCACTGCATGGCCGTTGAGGGCGCCGATCACGGGAACCTCGATGTCGAGCAGGGAGAGAAACGGCTCGTACATCGCATAGCTTCGCTCGGGCCCCGAGAGGTCGTCGCTCCCGCGCTGCAGGCCCGCCTTGAGGTCGGCGCCCGCCGAGAAGCAGGTGCCCGTGCCGGTCACCACGACCGCCCGGAGCTCGTGGTCGGCGCGGGCCAGAGCGCTCGCCCGCGCAAAAGCGTCGAGCAGCTCGGGGGTCATGCTGTTGCGGTTCTCGGGACGCGCGAGGGTGATGAAACCGATGCGCTCGCGCGTTTCGTAGCAGACTGCGTC
>Ga0068859_100002849_pt1 | contig 17539 bp, 35 predicted proteins | sample KBSSwiS22_FD_66585 | JGI IMG/M metagenome (GOLD analysis project Ga0068859, IMG submission 66585) | Switchgrass rhizosphere microbial communities from Kellogg Biological Station, Michigan, USA - KBS Switchgrass S2-2 | ecosystem: Host-associated > Plants > Roots > Rhizosphere > Soil ...
AGCTCGGCCCCTTCCCGAAGCCGCCACCGCAACCCGAGCCGCCGTCGCCCTGGGACAACCCGAGCGACGCGCAGCCGCAGCCCGAAGACGTGGACGGCGCGGCCCACACACCCTGCTACCTGGCTTGCCAGAAGCTGAAGGCGTTGGGGTGTCCCGAGGCGAAGCCGACCGCCGCGGGCGCAACCTGTGTCCAGGTCTGCACAAACATCGAATCAAGCGGTGTCGTGACGATGGGCCCGGAGTGTGTGGCGAAAGCTGAGTCGTGCTCGATCGCGAAGGCGTGCGGACAATGACCCCCACCCGCCTCGAGCAAGCACTCGACCTGATGATCGCCATCGGGATCGGTGTGGCTACATGCGTCATGGTGGTTCAGGGGGCTTGGAAAGGCCTGCAGCGGACCCTGCGTCAGGGGCGGAGGTCGGCCCTGCGTAGAGCGGGTTTCCGAGCTGATCGGGTTTCCGCTGCGGCTTCGTACCAATCGGGCGCCGTGCGCGGCGGTTGTGAGGTTTTGTGATCAAACTCACCCAGGCCCACGAAGGCGAATTCGGCAGCTGCTGGCAAACGGCTGTCGCTTGCGTGCTCGACCTCCCGGCCGAAGCGCTTCCCGATCAGCACGTGATCGAGATGACGGCGACGCTTCGCAAGCGCGCGCAGGACGCCAAACAACCGAACCCGCCGGCCTACTACGCCGGGCATTTCTCGTACATGAACGCGCTCAATGCGTACCTGGCGAAGCATCACGATCTCCTCTACATCCAAGAGTACGCTTGGCGGTTCAGCGCGCTGCAATTCCGCGAGCCGGGGTGGCACCTAGCCATCGGCCCAACGGCGCGCAACGCCTTCTTGCATTGCGTCGTTGCGCGCCACGGTGAGCAGGTTTGGGATACGAACCCGAGCCGCGCTGGGCTGACCAAGATCGAGTCGTTCGGGTGGCTCGCGCAGCTACCGAAGTCGAATGACGAGGCCAAGAGCTACCACCGAAACGAAGACTCGAAGAAGCGGGATGCCGCGCGGTGGCGCAACCGTACCAATGAGCTGGAAGCGTCGGTCGGTTCGCTCTGCTGCTGTCCGCTTTGCTTCGCCGATGGCGACTACCTGGAGTTGCCGGCGTGAAGCCCATCACCGCCGCCGAAGCGCGAGCCAAGATCGCGAAGTTCCCGCCTGAAGTACGCCCCGACGCCGAGCTGATTGCCTATTCGATGTTCGACGAAGGGCAAACGGCGGGTCTCGTAGGCGCAGCTCGCGCAACGAATCCGTTCGCCCCGCCTCCGCCGAAGCCGAAAGGAAAGGCGCGCTGATGTCCCGAATCTACGGCGTCGATGTTTCCCACTTCCAGAACACCAGCGCCCCCGCTGGCGTCTCGTGGGCCTCGATTGCGCAAGCCAGCAAGTTCGCGATCGTCCGCGCCACCTACGGATCGTCCAAGGACTCCAGCGCGCAAGCCCACATCAAGAACGCTCGCGCCGCTCGGCTGCAGGTCGGGCTGTATCACTTCTTCCGGTCGACCCAACCCGTCACCGAACAACTCGACGCTTTCTGCGCGCAGGCCATCACGTGCGGTGTCGGTATGGGCGACATCGCGCCAGCAGTCGACGTCGAAGACGACCTAACCGCGAAGCTCGATCCGTCGTGGGAGCCGAACCTCAGCGCCTTCGTTGATGGGCTACTGACCGAGTTCGGCGAAGCGATGGTTTACATCACTCAGCGCGACTTCGGCCGGCTCGGCAAGCCCGCGTGGATTCTGGACCGCCCGCTCTGGGTGGCCCACTACATGAACGCTGAGAAACCAGCGACGCCCGGGAACAAGCCCTACGCGATCTGGCAGCGCACGGTCGGCCCCTACAACCCGGGCGGCCCAGGCGGCGCCATCAAGCCCATGTTGCTCGATCAGAACGTTGCCGACGGGCCGCTCCCGCTCGCGAAGACGAGCCCGACGGACACCGTGGCGCCCATCGCCCCGGACGCGCCCGCAACCCAGCCTGCTCTCGTGGTCATGCGCCTGGAAGAGCAAGCGCGAAACGATGCGCGCTGGGACAAGCTCACAAACGATCTCCGCGCAGGCCTCGACCTCACCGACCGAGACGACGACGAACCCACGGAGCCCAACACGTGAGCGACCAGCCCAAGTCACCCGATCACTTTGGCGCCTTCGAGAGCGATCACCCCGCCGAACCCGAGCGAGCGATCACGCCGTTCCACAAGTTCGATTCGAGCTCGAAGTTCGCCGCGGCCAAATCCGTCGACCCGCTTGCAGGAGTGGCCCGCCTCTTCCCACGCGACCCGAAGTCCCCGAGCGAGTTCGAAAGGCTGCGGCAAGAACGGGCCGCGCGTGATACGGAGCCCACAGGCCTGCTCGGCGATGATGACAACACGCCAGCGCAACGACCGTTCGAGATTCGCGTGGAGAGAGAGCTGAAGGAACTTCGGGGTGATGTCGACGCAATCAAGCAAACCAGTCGTGAAGCGGCCCAACACGCGCTCGACACCTACGAGCTCGTAAAGGCTATCGACAAGCGCCAGCGGGCATTCGAGCTTGAGCGTCGGTGGGTTCCCGCGGTGGCTTGGCTCGTGACGACTGCGATCGCGCTGATGGCTTTGATTCGCACGTACCGGTGACCCATGCCGCCCGAGAAGCCACCCCGCGGAAGGCTACCGTCGATCCGGGAAGAGAACGTCTCGCGCGGGCCACACACGCCCATTCCAGGGCCTGATACACGCCCGACCGCGCCGCCGCCGCAATCGATCCTGATGCCACCGCCAAGAGGCTACGAGGGGCCACGAAAGCCGCCTGCGCCCGCCGAGCCACGGGACAAGCGCGATAGCCTTGAGGTGAGCGCCGAGACGCTGCTGGACGAGCTCGCCAAGAAGAACCGCGAGGCGGAGGACCTGCGCCTCAAGCTGGCCGCCTCCGAGGCCGGCGTCACCGCGCAGGGGCCGAAGTTCTCGCTCGGGTCCGCAAAGTGGTGGGTGCTCGTGATCGGAGCGCTCGCGCTCGCGCCGAACCTCGTCACCCAGGTCAAAAGCTGGTGGGCACCGCCGCCGGTGTCCGCTCCTCAAGTCGACTCGCTCCGAGCCTCGATCGATGAGCTGACCAAGACCACCAAGACGACCAACGAGACGCTGGCCAAGCGCGACGAGAACGACGCCAAACGGTGGACGCTCGCCGCCGCCGCTCTCTGCGCTCAGGGCTTCCGAGCTCGTGGGCTGGACTGCGACGCCGTGCAGCGCTACGCCGACTTCCAGCCGCAGCCACTGCTTGGCCCGCACGCCGTCAAGGGCTCGCCCCTTTGGAAGGCGGACGCGACCTGGCCAGCGCTGCCCATTCCGCTGGAATGACCAAGCCTCCGCCCCTCCCGCCCCGCAAGCGCAGCCCGCTCCCATCCGCGCCGCCAAACCACGAAGCCGGCCACTTCATCGACCCCGAAGCGCCCACCCGACCGAACGGAATTGAGCACCTCGCGGCCCTGCTCGTGCGGTACTACGGCGGATCATCCGCGGAAGACCAGGGGCGGATTCTTCAGTACGCGGAGGAGTGCTTTAATCGGAATCAGGGGTAGAGCTCGCTCTGAGCTGCTCGACTAGCCACCACGCTTAGGCGTTGGTGGCTTTCTGCATTTCCCCACTTGACGATCACTGCGCGGCTGTGCACTATCCCTGTGTGCATTGACAGTCAGCGCGCCGCGCACTCCGAATCGAACCAGCAGGCCTCACGGCTTGGCTGGTTTTTTCGTTTGTGCTTGGGCGCCTGGCTTCAGGTATCTGCACTCCTAGCTCAGCAGCAGAGCGCCGAAAGTAATGACTTCGGAAGTCCTTGGTGCAAGTCCAAGGGAGTGCGCCGGGACGGGTCAGGTCCACCTTTCGAGGTGGCCGCCGTCCCGACCAATCGGGCCCATAGCGCAGATGGTAGCGCGCCAGGAGTAATGCCCCTGGAGGCCGTCAGTTCAAGTCTGACTGGGCCCTCGAACCCAAGGAGAAAGCCAATGGGACGCCTCTACGTCGTGACGCGGGCCGATCTCGCCCCGGGCGCGCAACTCGCGCAGTCTTGCCATGCAGTCAGCGCGTTTGCCGCGCGGTTTCCTGAGGAGCACCGAAAGTGGCATACGGCCGCGCAGAACCTGGTCGTGCTTTCGGTCGCGGACGAGAAGGCGCTCAGCGATCTGCTCGACTCGATCGAGGACGCGCACGAGATCGAATGTGCGGCGTTCTTTGAGCCGGACTTCGACGACGCCCTGACGGCGTTTGCGGTATCGGGCGAAGCTGGCCGACTGCTCTCGTCGCTCCCGCTTGCTCTGCGGCCTCAGCGTGTCGCCAGCGCCGCCTAGCCCTTCCGCCACCGGTGACCACCGACAGCATCCCAAACAGCCACCCGCTCACTCCCCACCCAGCACTCCGTAAGAGGCCTTCGCTTGCACTCCGGCTCGGCACACCGGGAGCCGACAGCAGCTCGCACGTTGTGGCGTGAGCCTGGGGTGTTCCTAGGAAGACCGCAGTCGCTACATGGCGCATCCGGCGGGAGCGGCGGCATGTGGCTTACCATGGGGCGGTCGGGGTCGGTCACTGGCGATAGAACCTCCAGTAGCCGCCGCCGGGGTAATCGACCCGCACCTCGATCCGCGTCGTCAACTCGATCTCTTGGATGCCGCTGCCGGTGTCGACGAGATGCGCCTGCGACTCGGGCTGGGGTTTGGCGGGCGCGATCGAGTCCTCGAATTGAGGGTAGTCCTCGCGGCCGAAGAAGCCGACGCCCGGCGGCCCATGCCACGGGGATGGCGTTTCGGCGCTGGCTTCCTGGGCTTGCCGCTCACTGGGGTTTGCACTGCCGGTCACGCTTAGCTCGTAGACGTCGATCATCTGCCGCATTTTGGCGATTGCCTTGGCACGTTGCTGCTTCACTTCGGGATTGAAGCGCAGGGCCATCACGAGCTCGCTCAGCTGCTGCAGGGCCGCATTGGCGTTATCGGAGTCGGCCAACTCGGCGGCGGTAATGCTCATTTGCAAAACTCTCTCAGTCGCAACGAGACCCCTGGCTGCAGTTCCACCATGGGCTCTGGCGGCGGAATGTACTGGGCGCCTCCGTGCTGGTCGGCGAGTTGCTTCAGCTGCCCACCGGTCACCTCCGTCGCGATGAGCGCGCCGCGATCGTCGCAGACGTTGAACAGGCCGGGGACGTCTGTCTTTCCGAAGTAGAGCATGCTCGAATCCTACCACCTCTCCGCCACGTCAAAACGGGCATGTGTCCTCAGCGCGCTCCGGGTGCTCCGCCACGTACGCCTCCCACCGAAGCATCTCCTGGCCCTCGTCCCACCAGCGGGAGTGGCGACCCTGGTAGCGCTTCAGGTATCGGTCGTGTGCGCGGTACTGGCGGGCGACGAGCTTCTTCCAGCGGCGGTGTTGGCGGGTCATGCGAACGCCTCCGGGTCATACGGAACAGACTTCGGCGCCACGATGCGGACAGCGATTCCCGCCTCGCGCGCGCAGCGAATCATGTCCGCGGTCCCGCGGCTTACACCATCCCAGAAAGCCACGCAGAGGGCGGCTCCCAACTGAGCCATCTCGCGATTGCGCCTCGGCCCCGCCGCTCGCCCGAAGGCTTCCCAGTCGGCGGAGTGCGGCTCTTCCTTGACCCCATTGACGCGCGCCCACCTGGAGGCGAGACGGTCGGCTCCTGTTGTGCAATCGCCGTGTACCAAGACAAATGGCCCAGACGTGCGTTGAATGCCTCCCAGCGTTTGAACTACGAGCGCCATGTCGGACCAATCTCGGCTCCCGCAGACGATGATCCGTCGCATCACCCCTCCCCCTCGCTGACCGGCGGGTCGCTGATCCACTCGAATGCGCGACGAAACGACGCCAGCGTCATGGCAAACCGCCAATTGGTAGCTGTGTTGCGTAGGGTCAGCCCACCTCCGTCATCGTGCAGATTAACAACCTCGACGCGAGCGGGCGGGTTGCTGTACTCGCGCCACGTTGAGCCGACGACGATCGCGCGAGGCTTCGGCAGCGGCTTTGCGCAGCGGCATTTGTGAGCCGCACAAGTTGGCGTTCGCGCGAATGGCACACAGGAAACGTGCGTCGCCGGCTGTCCGCACTCCGGTCCGTAGCTGATAGCACTGTCGTCAGCTTCGGTCTCTTCGCGCCACCCACAGACGACCGCGCGAAGCGCGCTGGCTCGCTCGGTCACCAGTTTGGCGTAGGCGTCACGCACGATTGCGACCACGGCAGCCGGCGGGTGGCCGATTGAGTGCATCTCGACGGACGGCACCGCCGCCCCAATCTCCCCCAGCACAGCCTCAATCCTCTCCTTCGCCATCCTGGCCCCAGGCACATTGACGGGTAGGAAGCCGAGGGCTCCGACGGCGGCTTGGGTGAGGGCTTCGAGTTTGGATTGGAGGTCGCGGTCAGCCATCTGCATCGACCTTTTTGCGACCAGATCCAGGCTCCCAACCCATCTCGCGAACCTCATCCAGGAACATGTCGATGTCGTAGAAGCAGATTTCCATGGTCGGTAACCAGATAAGGGCGTCCTCCAACTGCGCGTACTTCTCGAGCGCCGACGCGCCTGCCAGCCTCATGTCTTCCGCGTCGGCGTCTCGGTTGTCCGCGTTGTCCTCGACGTGCTCAGCAGTGAGAACCCATTTCTTCCCGTCGCGTTCAAATTCGATCGCCATCATTGGCCTCCTTCGGTTTTCGGCTCGCTTGGTTCGTGGGGATTCGGACACGCCGGACACCCGTCATGGTGGTAGTGCAGCGGCTCTTTGAACGGGCAAGCGCGCACCCCGCAGTAAAGGCACTCTGGCTCGTCGCATTCGTCGACGGGTGGGTGGTCTGGCGGACACGTGAATGCGGGGTCGGACATCAACGTCCCGTTGCCGGCAAACACCATGATGTCCAGGGGCTGAGGCGGTCGCGCGGCTGGTCCGGGTTGGTCTAGGGCGAAGAGCGCTTGTTGGAGCACCGTCATCGTCGGGTGGTAGTGGGTCGAGTGCATCTTGGCGACTTCGCGCGCCGCCTCCACAACTGCGCTCGCGCGGTCGTTGTAGTCGTTGGCGGTCAAGCAGGCGGACTCCCATCGCTTCGCCTCTTCGCTTTCGAACTCCAGCTTCCGCCTGAGCTCTCCCGCCTCCGCGTTGAGGCGGTTGACTTCGGTGCGGAGGGTGTCGCGCCCCCGCTCGACCTCACGCCTCCCCTGCTCGCGCATCTCAGTATCGCGCATTGGGAGGCCTTCGCGGACTCCGGCTAGCTCGCCTTCTAGCTGCTGGATGCGGGCCGCCGCAGCCTCCTCCGGAGGCTCCACGGTGCCGCGCTTCACCATGCTGGTCAGCATTTTGGCTGACTCTGGCATTCGGTACTTCACCCAGCCGTCGACGTAATTGCGATCGGTCAGGTCGGCGATGTGTCGGTTTAGTTTTTCGACGAGTTCGCCAGCTCGGCCGAGGCTAGCGTCAAGTTCCCTCACTCGGGCGCGGAGGGTGTCGCGCTCGGCTCGCAAGGTATCTCCGTATTCGTTGGCTGACAGGAGGTGCGATTCCAAAACATCAGCGTCGCCACACCCCTCTTCCAGGTGCTTCAGTGCGGCCAACATTGAGCGCGGCTCCCGACCGGTTGCCAGCACTCGCCTCAGTACATCGGCCGAGATTTTCCAGATAGGACGGTGCTCCGCCTCCTCCCCACTGGGTGGCGACTCGGCGCCAATCCCACGCATCCTATCACCTCGCGCCTGAATGGCTTTCTGGGCATCCAGACCTTGTTGCACGATCTTGGCGGAGTCCCCACTGGGTGGTGATGCTGGCGCGCTGGAAACTCGCGCCCCCGGATTATCAACCCACTCGAACTCGTTGCTCTCTAGCAACTCGGCTTCACTTACGCTGCGCGGCGCCCCGTCGGCTATCCACCCCCATCCGCCCGCAGTCGGGTAAATCCAGTGAAGCTTACCGTAGATGCGCCATCGCGCATCTCTTACGGGTGGCGCCTTGTTAGGCTTGCAAAGCACCTTGGAGAAAAATCCCCACGCCGAAATGCGGCCGTTTACCCATTTCTCCACATCTCTCGCACCGTGCGCATGCGGCTCGACTTGCCCGCACACCGGGCATTCAGTAGTGCCGCGTAGGTCGCCGGGTGGCGATGCTGGCGCTGGGCGAGCTGGTTCGACGGCTGGAGTCATCACGACCACGCTCCCGTTGTAGTCGGTCGGGCAGTTCCTGCCGTTGTGGTGCGCGGGCTGGCCGCAGCCGGAGGCGCACATCAGCGGCTCAGGTGGCGTGTTCGGAATGGGCAGCGGCCCGACGTCGAGCGTCTGCACCGCCTCTAGCAGTCCAGCGTCGCCGATGCCGGTTACTTGAGGCTGATTGTGCTCACTGGGTGATGACATTGGCGCTGGGTGAACTGGTTCCGGCGCTCGCTCGTGGCGACATGGCCTCTCTTCATGACCGCGCGCCAGGGTGCAGATATAGTCGACGTATCCGCCGCTCTCGAATTGCGCGTACCGGTTTCCGCAGATTGGCTTCGGAACAGGGTGAGCCCTCGCAATCGGGTGCACCTGCTCCTCTCGCTCGTCGACAGCCCAGAGAAGCATGTTGGCGAGAGCGTTCGCAAGCACCGGCATGCCGCCTCTGAGCAGTTCGGTCGCCAGCTGGTCCGCTTCGATGCCTCCCCAACCGGGTGTCGCCGGGTCATTGGGTTTTGCTGGTGGCACCATGTCTGCGAGAAGGAGGGCGCGCTGGAGGCGGGATTGGTCGGTCATGGTTTCTCCGGGACGTACTTCACTAGCTTCGCCTCAAGCTTTGGGTTGGCCTCGCGAAACCCGCTGAGGTATTCCGCTCCACGCGCTCTCGCCCGGTAGCCGCAAAACGAAATCTGCTGCTGCCACAGCTTTCGCCGTTTGAACTCCACCACCCAAACCTGACGCTTCGCCATCACTCGGGCTCCTTGGGCAAATCGACCCCAAGCGCAGATAGTTCACGGGCGTGGCAACGCAGTCGTCACTCAGCGTCGCGATAATCTTGTAAAGCTCGCTTGTGTTCACGAAGCTCGGCCTCGACCGCCTCAGCTTTCAGGCGAGCCAATGTCACTGGGTCGACCTCAACCATCACCCGGGCCCCTTTGCTGCTCCGTACTTGGTATCTAGAAACGACAGCAGCGCCCGGTAGCGCTCGTCACCGGCACCCGGGCATGCACTGGCGTAGCTGCGGATTTCGTCCAGCAGCTCCAGCTTTGCAGCCCGAGCCACGGCGGCGTCGCGGGTCTCCACGCGCCGCTGCGTCTCGTCGGGAGCGAAGTAGGCGTTGTCGGGTGGCGCAATCCGCACGCATTCGTGCAGGCTGCGAACGAACTCATCAGCAGTCTCAATCGCCATCGGTTTGGTCCTTTCGGAGAGCTAGGAGGGCCTCAACGCTGCGAGCCAGTTCAATGCATGCTTCAGCGAACGGCGGACGGTTCCCACTCGACAGCTCATGGCGAGCAACCGCGGCGTTGACCACCGCCCGCTCGGCCTCCAACATCGCCCGTAGCCCAGCCACGTCCGCCGCCAGCGCATCGGAGTCGTAGATGAATGGCTCGCTCAGGTCTCTACCGTAGAGCGCAGCGGCGATGGCTCGGAGCTTGGCGTTGGAGTCGGCGAGCTCTGAGCGGAGACGGGTGATGGCCCTAAGCGCGCAAGCATTCTGCCCGAGGCTTCCTCGCTCCCGCTCGCAGTGGTCACCAGGAATCTGGCAACCGAAGCCCTCGCACTTCCGAAGCCCGCAATCATGGCACGTCGCCACTGGCTCGGGTGATGCTGGGGTGGGCGGCGCGTACGGACACCCGTCGACGTGCAGCGGCGGTGGCGTTGGATACGGCGGGCCGAGGCTCTCGGCCACACAGGCTTTGCAACGGACTTGGCTGATTGTGGTCATCGGGGCTCCCTCAGTAGGCCGCTCGTGGCGTGCTTGCCTTCGTGTTGGTGCAGACGCGCCGCCAGCTCCGCCAGCTTCGCATCCTTGGCGTCGAGCGCGTCGAGGAGGGAGAGCACGGTGGCGGGGTTGGCTGCGGCAATGAAGTCACCGTCTGACTTGTGCAGGAAGCCGTACGGGACCAAGACGCGGTGCCACTTAGGCGTTCAACGAGGTAGCGCTGCCCATTTTGCACGAACGCGCCGCTGCCGCCGTCCACACACTCCACCCAATCACCCGCTTGAATCGGGCGGTCTGGGAGCGCCGTGGCGACAATCTTCTCGTAGGTCATCCCGCAGTGAACGCAGCGCTCTTGGGCAGCATCGAGAACGTGGTTGCCGTCGCCGGAGGCGTGGCAGGTTGAGGTGGGTTGGTGTTTTTCAGTCATCGCGCAGTCCTTCCTTTTCGAATCTCCGCAATCATCAGGAGCAACTCATCTGACTCGACCAGCACTCGGCCACCACGCTCGCCGAGCAGCGCTTCGGATTCGATCGCGGTGAGCCGCTCGTCGCTCAGTGGGTTCACGAGTCGGACTTGGGTTTCGCCGGACTCGATAGCAGCCAGGGCGGCGTAGGCGATGGTGCTGGCGCCTTGGGTGGGGTCGGGGGTTAGTGGCGTTTGAACCAGACCGCAGCGGGGACATTCGATGTCGTCGGGGTCAGCCATCCTTCAGACCTCGTGCTTCTCGAGCCTCGCGCGCCACCTTGTTGCGGCGTGACTCTTCAGCCAGCTCCGCGGGGTACGTGTCGCTCGTGTGCCACTTGCGCGGCTTCACAGCGCCGATAGCTCGCATGAGGAGGAAGACGGTCGTCCAGATCGCGCAGTCGCCGCCCACAGCTGCAGACCAGCGTTGCTTGTCGCTCGGCTCGTAGTATCCAAAAACGAGGTCGCGCGGGAACCCTTCGAAGTAGCACACTGACAGCTCGTTACCGCTGTAGCTCGGCTCGACCGGAGGGGTCGTGTGAAACAGCCCTGTGAAGTCTGCAACGATCGGCCGCTCGCTGATCACCGATAGCTTCCAGTCGAAGAAGTTGTTTCGCAGGATCAGCTTCAGCCCCAGGTCTTGGCGCTCCAGCTGGTAAACCGGGAGCTTCACTGACTTCGACGTGTGCTCGGAAATCACCGAGCAGATGTCGCGCGCTTCCTCGTAGACCAGTCCGCTGGCGACAAGGTATCTCAGCGTGTCACGAACGAACATGATCTGTCCGCCCGATGCTGACTTGTAGAACATCTCGTCGGGCGTGGCCGCGCGCTGCGCGTTGAACCATTCTTGCAGAGGCTCTTTCATCGCTTCCTCCTCCCGCACACAAGCGCGGCTTTCACTTGGTCGGTCACTTCGAAGCCCCCGGCAAAAGCGGCGGCATCTGGCCGTCCGCATAGCTTTGGGCGAGCTGTGGTTGCAGTGCCTCATGCACAGTCCGTCCGTCGGGCAAGAGCACATTGGCCAAGAACTCGGACTCCAGCGACCCCGAATCGAGCGCGATCTCGAGCTTGGCTTTCGTGATCAGCAACACTCGACGCCAGGCCGCGCGCGTCTCCTGCTCAGCCTTCGAGCGATCACGCGGCATTCGGGCCTTGCTGATGTCGGGCAGCTTCACCGAGATCCGGAACTGCCGACCCTGCATCGTGAACATGACGATTCCGCGCGTGGCTTCTTCGAAGATGCCGCGCTGAGTTGCGCCATGCTTGAGCAGCAGGCTGTCGAGCTCCTGCTTTGACTTGGCCGCGTCGACGGTGGTCTCGGCGGCGAAGCGTTTGGTTTTGGTCACGCCGCCCTCGCCTTCCTCTTCACTTCCAAAACCGGCACACTCACCAGAATCTCCCCCACCGCCCCGCGCTTGCTGGCGTTGGAGTTGATGTTGCGGCGCGCCCCAACGACCTCGACGGTGTTGCCAGGCACGCCGTAAATTCTTCTCGACTCGATGGTGTCGGAGTTGGAGAGTAGGACGTGGGCGCCAGCGTCAGCGCAGGTGCGCATTGCGCGCGCGAGACGTTCCTGACTCTCAACACCGAAGCCGTCCTTGTGGAAGGCGCTGAAGCTCGCGACCTTCGACGCGGGGAGGTACGGCGGGTCTAGGTAGCAACAGTCGCCCCGCCCTAGTTTCGCGTGAAGCATCACCGCCTCGAAGTCCTCGTTGAAGATCTCGACGCCTTGAAGGGCGACCGACGCAGACTCAATTCCGTCGACGTCAACGATTCGCGGCTTGGCATACCGACCGAAGGAGACGTTGAACTCGCCCGTCTTGTTGACCCGAAACAAGCCATTGAAACACGTGCGGTTGAGGTAGATGAAGCGGGCCGCGCCCTCTGCGCCGTCCGCTCCGATCATCAGTGGGCGCTGCGCGTAGAAGTGCTTTTCGGAGTGAGCTTTGGCGTGCTTCCGCAACTCTGTGAGCACCGCTACCGCCCGATCGCGAATCTGTACGTACACGTTCACGAGATCGGCATTCGCATCGCCAAGCATCGCCCGCTCGAACCGGCCCGAGTTGGCGAGCGCGAAGAATACCGCGGCACCACCAGCGAACGGTTCGCAGTAGGTGCGAATGCGCTGCGGCAGGCGTGGCAGAATAACCGGCAGCATTTGGCGCTTGCCGCCGGCCCACTTGATGATGGGAGCGGCGCTCACGCACACCTCCCCGCCCGCTGCATCCCAACCATCCGCCAAGCCCTGTCCCGCGCCGTGAGCAGCTTCGGCCCGTTCTGCGGGCCCTCTGCCGTCAGCCAGAGCCCGCGGGTGAGCTCGGCGAGCGGGAGCCGCGAATAACCGAGCACCCGAAGCACCTCGTGCGCGAGCACGGGCTTTCCGGTTACGGTCTCCGCGACCACCACTGCGACGACTGTCTCGAATGCTTCCGGAGTGATCCCGACGAGTTCGAGGTACTTGGCGAGCTTTGCGCGCTCGCTTGCTCCGTGTCGGTTCATGACTCGAGCTCCGGTTCAGCGCCGATCATTCGGTACGTGTCGCTCGGGATGCCCAGCTCCCTGTACTTGGCAATGCTCTCGGCCATGCCCGCAGTGACACCGTGATCGGCATAGACGGCGACGAACGCAGCCACGGCGCCCCAGGCTTGGCCCGCTTCGATGCCCTGCCGGCGCTGCTCGGGCTTGGCGTCGTCGAGGCGTCCCGGCTTGGTGAAGAAGCCGTGGGAGGCATAGGGAGCCTCGCCACGGTCGATTGAGTCGCGGATGCAGCGGTCGAGATAGCGCTCGTTGCGAGCGATCTCGGCAGGCGTGCACCGGGTTCCGTCCGGGCGCGTGCCGTAGGGCGACTCCAAAACAACCCTCAACATTTTTCACTCAACTTTCTGATCTCGCCGTTTGCGCCAGGCCCGTTTTGCACGTGCCAAGCCTTGTGATGCGTTGCACATAGCCAGCGAACCTTGAGCGGTTGCGCGTAGTCATCGTGGTGGGCGTGCGCGAAAACAGACCCACAGACCTCACATGGAGACGCGGCAATGGTCCCTGCGATGAGAGCGCGTCTTACTTCTTTTCTGGCCGCGAGCTTGATCGCGCTTCTGCTCTCGTAGCGAAGCCTGTTCGCCTTGTTCTTCTCTCGCTGCGTTTCATTGGGGCGCTTTCTCTTGAGAACGACACCCGTTCGTGCGCTGCCAGCCAGAAGCTTTCCTCGCTCTCTAGCTGCCAGCCAGAGAGGTTTCAGCGAAGCACTGAGGATGCAGCGCTTTCGCAAGGTGGACCTGCACATTCCGATCATCTCGGCGGCTTCCTTCACACAAAGCGTCGCGCTCAACGCGCGCGCAATGGCAGCGTCCGGAAAACGTGTATCAGCACGCTGACGCTTTCTGCGAACGGCTGTCTCTTTGTATTCGGTCATGCTCGTCTTTCGAAGTAATCGCGGGCAGTCTGCTCACCGCTGCCCGCGCCGGCCGCTACAAGTCCACCCCGTGGGGGCGAGGTGGGTGTAGGCGGGTTTGTTCAGCGGAAGATGTCGTCGTCGTACGGCACGTCATCGTCGCCAGGCTCGCGCGACCGCTGCGGTTTCGGCTTCTGATCTCGCCCACGTGGGGGCGTTGTGGGTGCAGCGCCACGCTTGTTGGCGCGCTCCAGCATCAGACCCTTGAGGCGGTCTTCGAGGTTGCGGATCTCGTTCGATTCGAGCTTCTCTTTGACCGACATGCCGCCGCCGAGCGAGTTGACCCACTGCACCTTCGCGTAGGTTTTCCCGTCCTGCCCCTCCTCGTGCTCGACGACGATCACGCATGGCTTGGACCCGAGCCCGGACAGCTTGCCGAGCGACACGCCGTCCCAGCCAGCGTACTCCAGGCTTTCCAGCGTGCGCTCCTCGGTCTTTTCGGTGAAGTATCCGCGCCAGTTGATCCGCTGTCCCGCCTGATCGCCGTTCGCGATTTCGAACGAGACGACGATCTGCTCGGATCCGGTCGACGCCCGACCGAAGACGAACTCCTTGGCGACTGCTTGATAAGAGCCGGCGGGGATCATGCGGCCTCGCTTTCAGACGCCTTCGCCTTGAGCCAGTCGGAGAGCTTCGCGAGCAGCAACGGATCGTCGCCGGCTTTCACCAGTGCGGCTTTCGCCTTCTCTTGGACCGCACCGGGCACCATGGCCTGAAGCGCGGTGATCTCGGCAAGCAGCTTCTCGGCACTCGCCGGTTCACCAGCGCGCGCGGCTTGTTCGAACTCGGTCCACGAGAGAGGCAATTCGTACGGTAGACCGTAGCGGTTCTTCGCGTCCCAAGCCGGTCGATGCTCGGTGAACACAACGCGCGAGCCGTCACCCATCGCGCGTACGCGGCCCTCCTTTTCGCGCGTGTAGGTCTTGTAGTTAGCGAACAGCACTGCGTTGGCCCACTCTTTAAGCAGCGCCGACGCCTTGCCGTGAAGCTTCAGCTCGTAACGGTCGTAGTCGTCGCCGGCTGGATTGCGGAACGTCTTGACCTGCGCGTGTGCCAAGACGATCACGTTCATCCCGCGGGCGCGGAGCGCGTCGAGCTTCTTGGTGAGCTCTCGCCAGTTGTCGAGCGCTGAGGCGTAGCCCTTGCCGTAGCCGAAGTCCTCGATCGACTTCTTGCCGCCCTCGCGGCACACGAAGTCATGGATCAGCGGCTCGATCCAATCCGCGGTATCGATGACGACCGACTTGTAGTCGTGGGCCTCATCCTGCAGAACGTCGAGCGCCTCGACGCACTCTTCCCATTTCTGCGGAACCGGGAACCGAGCGATGTCCAGGTGCGCCGTCCCGTCTTCTGCGCCGAGAAAGATTGGCTTTGGCGCGTCCGCTGAGAAGGTCGATTTGCCGACGCCTTCGCTGCCATAGAGAACGACACACAGCGGCGTTTCGAGCCGCCCTTTCTTCACATTCTTGAGTTGCATTTTCGACATTGGTTGCTCCTTGCTTTGTTGCAGGTGTGATTGGTATGCGGCGCACTTTGGGCGCGCGCGGCAGTAGCCGGCGTCGCAGTGCGGGCCGGGGGTGGCGGGTGTTCGCTTGGCCTTCAGGTCGCTCATGAGCACGATCAGTCGCTCGCGATCCGCGCCGACTTCGGATGGTGTTCGGGTCGCGGCGTCGACCGTCACGCGGCCCGAGTCCTTGGCCACATAGTGCATCTCCGTCGTCAGTGCCCCAGTCACCACCGACGCGAAGCGCAGCTGCCACGACTCGGCGGCGCTCACGTATTTGCGGCCCGTCTTGAAGTCGATGACTCGGCCTTCGCCAAGCACATCGAGCGTTCCCGGGATGCCGGCAATTAAACCGTAGTTGCGGCCGATGTGATCGCCGAGCAGCCGGTACCCGCCGTCCGGCTCGAGCAGGTAGGCCACTTCGGTCTGGCGCCGCTTCGGCAACAGCGGTTCGCCGTGCTTCAGCCAGCCGGCGTACATCACACGGACGAGTCGGTCGGTCTCGGCGTCGAGATCTTGAGTGTGCGCTCCGGTGTCGGCCAGCTCGTGAAACGCTGTGCCGAACTGCGCGGCCTCACCGAAGCGATCAGCGGGCAGCTTGATCGACGTCCAATAGAGGCAGTTGATCGCGAGATCGAGCTTTGATGCGCTGATGATGGTCACGGCTTTTTCAGCCCCTTCACAGCCGCTGCGGTCTCAGTCTCCGCCTCCAAAGCCCGATCAGCCGCCGCCCGAAGCTCAGCGCTCGACTGGGGGAACGGCGCGCGCAGGATGGCCGGCGTGACAGCGAACTCCGACTCGCGGATGGCCCGCACATCGAGATAACGCGCCCGCCTTACCTCCGCGCAGTCGACGCGGGCGGGTTTGGGGTTGCGCCGACTCACCGCGCCCTCCCCAGCTTCTTCGCCTTGCTCTTCGCCCGCGGGTACACGCGCGGAGCAGTGGTCGCGGCGACGCCCGCGAGTTCGGCGTTGATGACGTCACGAGCCTGCGCGATGCGCTCACCAATGCGGGCCCGGTAGCGCGCGTGCAGAGCGGCGGATTCGGCTTCGAATTCGTCGAGGATTGGGGTGAGGAGGTTGGTGGACATCAACGACTCGCGATCTCACGCGCCAACCGAGCGCGCTGTTTGCGGGCGCCAATGCCTTTGCCGAGTCGGTAGTCGAGGTTCGCCACTCGGCGCTCGGGCGATAGCGAACGGTAGTATTCGTTCCGTGCGGTCGCTTCATCGCGCCGAAGCGCTCCGCGATCTTGACGTGGCCCACGGCCGCCGAACTTGTTGATCCGTGCGTTGTTTGGCATTCGATTCTCCTATGGGGTTTGGTGCTGCGCAGTAGGGACGCCGTGACGGTGGGGGAATTCGCCGGGGTTGGGCGCCGTCACGACGTCGCTGCTGGGCAGGACCTATTCGGCCGCCAGTGCTTCGGACTCTTCGTCCGGCACGCCGTTGAACATCACGAGCGCTCTCGTGCTCGAACACTCCTCGCGCGGACACGTGAAGAGCAGCAAGTACAGCCACGATTCGCCCGTAGCGTGATCGGTGAACAACTGCGGACCGTTGAACGTGTCGGCGGTCGGCGCGAAGTGGTGTTGGCAGGAGCATAGGATCATCACGTCTCCTCCCCCGCCCGCCCAACCGCTTCCAACGCATCCGCGAGCGCATTGACCAGCCCACGCCCCCGCCCGACCGCGATCTGTTGGCCGCGCTCGAACAGAATCACCATCGTCCCGCCAGCGCCGGGGCCGGTTTGGCGCACCTTCATTTCGATGCTCGGGTTGAGGGCCAGGGCGTCGTAGGCTTCGGTGACCTGTTCCGCCGTGTCGAGTTGGAGTTCGAGGGCGGCGCTCATTTGGACTGCTCCGTCAGGTGCGCGCGCAACGTGGCCACCTCGTCGAATTCTTCGGGTACCGCTTCTCCCCAAACAGTGGCGTCGTCCCCGACTTCTAGCGGCTGCTCGTCAGTGAAGTATTCCGCGTGAACAGTCGCCTTTTCAGACAGGCCACCGGCGCCGATGTCGAACGCTTCGGCTACCGCTTCTTCAGCGATCAGGCGCGCCTCTTCACCGGTTCGTGAACACACAGGAACGAAAACCGAGATCGTGGTCCGCACGAAGAACAGCTTTTTCACGGCAACACTCCCGTCGAATGAAACGTCCCGTCACCCCTCACTGTCTTCTGGCGCGTCTCTTCAGCCTCCAGCCAAACCCCGAGAGCAAGCGAGTACTGCAGCAGTTCTTG
>Ga0068859_100002850_pt1 | contig 17533 bp, 14 predicted proteins | sample KBSSwiS22_FD_66585 | JGI IMG/M metagenome (GOLD analysis project Ga0068859, IMG submission 66585) | Switchgrass rhizosphere microbial communities from Kellogg Biological Station, Michigan, USA - KBS Switchgrass S2-2 | ecosystem: Host-associated > Plants > Roots > Rhizosphere > Soil ...
ATCGCGCCGCGATGCATTACGCCGAAATCAGGCATGGCATGACGTGTCAGGTTTCCCCCGACGAAGTCGGTCCTCCCTCTCAGCATTTCCAGCGCAAGGACTCCCGGAATCCCTGATCGACGCGCGTTCCCTGCTGGCCAAGGATAAAGCATAGCTCGTCCAAGCGAGTCGTGATTGCGGAGCACGAGAAGTTGCCTCGCTTCACGGCACGCACACCCAACCGGGAGCCGACGAGGCACAATGCCCACGGAGATCCTCGCGTCCGAGCCGACGATCGAGACACGACCGTCGCCGACCGTCGTCCGACGTGCCGAGTCGACCGTCGAAATCGTGTCCGACTCCGGCGAAGGGGCGCAGAAATGCGGACAGATCTTCGGCGCGGTCTCAGCCAAGATGGGCAACGGGGTCTGGACCGTCGAGATCATCCCTGCCGAGATCCAGCCGCCGCCTCGAATACCGGAGGGCGCCAGCGGTATTCGCATTCGCGTCGGCACAGGCCCCGTCACGAACTGGGGCGACGACACGAATCTCGTTGTCGCGTTCAATGAGCAGGTACTGCTCGCGCGGCATCGTTTGGGTGCCCTCGCGTCCGACGCGACCATCCTGATCGAGAGTAAATGGGCGTCGCACCCGGACGACGACATTCAGCGCGCGTGGCAGTCCGCCCTCGATGAGCTTTCCACACGCCACTATCGCCTGATCCTCGTCCCCATCGAGGAGCAGTGCCTGACGCTGATGGACAACCCGCGGAAGGGCAAGAACATGTTCGCCCTGGGGATGCTCGCCTGCATCTACGGGCGCGACATGGACCGCATCCGCGATCAGATCGCGTACGCGTTCCGCAAGAAGTCGGAAGAGATCTACGCGCAGAACGTGCAGCTCCTGCAGCTCGGCTTCGACTGGGCGCAGGCGCATCTCGACTTTCGCGTCGACGTCCCTGCAACGCCGCCATCGCAGCCGATGGTCGTGATGAACGGCAACGAGGCCATCGGTATGGGAGCGCTCGCCGCCGGATTCTCGTTATGCGCGATGTACCCGATCACTCCGGCGACGTCGGCCTCACACTATCTTGGCGAGAAGTTCGACCGCTTCGGCGGCATACTCCACCAGGCTGAGGACGAGATCGCTGCCGCCGGCGTCGCGATCGGCGCGTCGTACGCGGGTCCGGTCGCGCTGACGATCACGAGCGGCCCGGGACTCGCGCTCAAGACCGAGTTCATAGGCCTCGCCGTGATGACGGAGACGCCGCTCGTGATCGTCGACGTGCAGCGCGGGGGGCCGAGTACCGGGCTTCCCACCAAGGTCGAGCAGTCGGACCTGTTGGCGGTGCTGTATGGCCAGCCCGGTGACGCGCCGAAGGTCGTCATCGCCCCGGCGACGATCGAAGAATGCTTCCACGCGATGATCACGGCGCGTCGCATCGCCGAAACGTTCCGGTGCGTCGTGGTCGTGCTGTCGGACGCGAATCTTGCCACGGGTGTCCAACCGTTCCCGCGTCCGGTGCCTGACGAGCGATGGATGCAGATGGCGTTCGATCAGGATGCGGTGCCGCCAGGCACCAAGCCATACGACTGGGATCCGCGCACCGGTCTGTCCCGCCGCATCATCCCCGGGCAGCCTAACGGTCCATTCACGCTCACGGGGCTGGAACACGACAACCGCAGCAAAGTTGCGTATAGCGGCGGTGTCCACCAGCACAGCTCTGCGATGCGGAGCCGCAAGCTCGCCGTGCTGCAGTCGATGCTGCTTCCGCCGACCATCCACGGCGATGAGAGCGGGGACCTGCTCGTGGTGGGGTGGGGAAGCACGAAGGGGGCGATCGACGAGGCCGTCGACCGTGTTCGCGTCGAAGGAGGCGGTGTCTCGTCGCTGCATCTCAACTTCCTGTCGCCGCTGCAACCCGGTCTTCGCGAGGCGTTCGCGCGATTCACGAAGGTGTGCACCGTGGAGCTCAACTACAGCGACGAGCCCGACGCGCCGTTCATCACGCACGACAACCGCCGGCTCGGTCAGCTCGCCTGGCTGCTGCGCGCGTCGACGCTGGTGGACGTGGATTGCTGGACGCGTGTGCCCGGCGAACCGCTCCGGCCCGCCGCGATCGCCGAAGCGATCCGGTCGAAGCTCCCACAGGTCGCGCCGGCGCCTAACGCGCCGGCGTCCGCGCGAGGTGTCGCATGACCGCCTTTACCGAGGTCTCCTGTCCGCTGCTCACCGCCGTCGGCACCGACGACCGCTCGTTCGAGCTGTCGGACTACGAGGGCGCGGCGGCGCGCTGGTGCCCCGGCTGCGGCGATCACTCCATCCTCACCGCCGTCGAGCGGCTCCTCGTCGCCGAACAGCTCAAGCCGGAGCAAACTGTGTTCGTCTCGGGGATCGGATGCTCGAGTCGATTCCCGCACTACCTGAAGACCTACGGCTTTCATGGGATTCACGGCCGTGCACTCCCGGTTGCCACGGGCGTCAAGCTCCAGCGCCCTGATCTGACGGTCTTCGTCGTCATGGGCGACGGCGATTGCACCTCGATCGGCGCCGGCCATTGGGTGCACGCGATGCGCTACAACATGCGAATGGTGGCGCTGCTGCTCGACAACGCGATCTACGGGCTCACGAAGAACCAGACGTCGCCGACCACGCCGCAGGGCCACGCGACCAATACACAGCCCAAGGGGAGCTACCTCCCGGCACTCAACCCGATCGAGATCGCGCTCGGCGTCACGAATGCGTCGTTCGTCGCGCAGACAGCGGAGTGGGTGCCGGCGCATCTGTTCGCGACCCTGCGGGCGGCGTATCGCCATAACGGCCTCGCGTTCGTCCGCATCCTCCAGCGTTGCCCCGTCTATACGCCGGGGATCTATCAGCTCGCCGTGCAGCGTCCGGACGTGATCGAGCTGCTCGTGCACGATGACGGCGTCATGGTCCCGGAGCTCGAGCGGACGTACAAGCAACGCCTAACGCACGACCCGAGCGATCTGAATCGTGCGCGCGAGCTCGCCGCCATCGGCGACCGCGTCCGACTCGGCGTGTTCTACCGCGATGAGAACAAGCCGAAGTACGAGGACCTGCGTCGCACGACCACACATACGGCCGCGGAGCGCCTGGGCCTCCTCAACGCGGAGCTCGACCGCTATGCCATCTGACGCCCGTACGCCACGCGCGCTCGAGGCCCTCGCCGAGGCCCGTGATTGCTACCGCTCGGCGGTCTCGACTGCCCACGACCAGATGGCCGCGTACCTCGCGACACACCGCGCACGGACGCACGGTCACGCGCAGACTGTTGCGAGAGACCTCGGCAAGTTCGCGGTCGGCCGGATCGACGCCGAGCGGTTCGGTACGCTGTTTTCGGACACCCGGTCGCTCGCGAGCGACGTCGTCGAACGCGTGGAGCGGTTGGTCGGTGTGCTCGCGGCGCTCCTGGCAGAGGGCGATGAGCTGTTCGTGGCCGACGTGCCGCCTGGCGGCGACCTCCGTGACACCGTCGAGCGCGCGATCGCGCATGCGGGCCGAGCCTTCGGCGCCGCCTCGGCGTTTCAGGCACTGAAGTGCGGCGAGTACCGACCGGAGCGTCACGACGCCGATGTCCTTGCGCTGTCGTTCTCGCGGTGGAATCGTCGCGAGCGCGTGCTGGCGCCGCCGCTCGTTGTCGAGGTCGACGGTGCAGACCTGCGCGCCGAAGCGCTGACGGAGTACATGGACGGCCGGATGGCCATTGTGCTCGTGGTTCGTGGGGCGGCGTCGCCAGCGCCGCTGGCGCGACTCATCGCGCCGGGGACACTCGTGGCTCAGGCGACGGAGCCCGCCGACCTCCCGAAGATCATTGCGTGCGACTGCCCCGTCGTGGCGGCCCTTGTCCCACGAGAAGCCGCAACGTTCACGCACGATCCCCGCGCCGGCCGTTCGCTCCAGGCTCGACTTCGCGTCACGTTCACGCCATCCGAAGCTTCCAGGACCACGTTAGGCTGGCGGAGCGGCTGGCAGCAGCATGACGAGCTGGCTCACCTCCAGGTGCTGGCCGGCTTGAGTGACGAGCACCAGTCGGTGCGCGCTGCCGGCACGGTCGGCGAACACGATCAGCCGGCGACGACATACGCCGCCAGCTCGGCGGTCCCGGACGGGCAGGCGGTCGACCGCCTGACGAACTGGCTGTTGGCCGAATCGGGGCTCGCGGCTGGCGAACCGGTAGGTCTTGGAGGCACGCGATGATTCTGCTTGCTGTGGCCATCCTCGCCGGCGTGGGGCTCGTGTTCGCGATCCTGATCGCGCTCGCGAACCGCAAGCTCAAGGTGTGGGAGGACCCACGCATCGACGTTGTCGCGAGCATGCTCCCCAACGCGAACTGCGGCGCATGCGGAGTGCCCGGATGCCGGGCGTTCGCGGAGAAGCTCGTCGCCCGCGAGATGCAGCCAGCTGGTTGCAACGTGGCCAACGCCGACGCGAAGAACGCGATCGCCGCGTACCTCGGCGTGGACGCCGGCACCGCGGTGAAGACCGTCGCGCGCATGATGTGCGCCGGCGGCACACACGTGGCCGCGCAGCAGGCGGAATACCGTGGCTACGCGACGTGTGCGGCCGCCGCCGCGGTCGCCGGCGGCGGCAAGGGATGCACCTGGGGATGCCTCGGTCTCGCGGACTGTGTGCGCTCGTGCACCTTCGGCGCGATGGCGATGAACGAGCTCGGCATCCCCGTCGTTGACATCGACAAGTGCACGGCGTGTGGTGATTGCGTCGCGGCGTGCCCCAAGGACCTGCTCACGATCATGCCGCTCGACCGCAAGCTGCTGGTGCAGTGCCGCAATCTGATCGCCGGCGATGATGTCCTCGCGGACTGCAAGGTCGCGTGCACGGCATGCGGCAAGTGCGTGATGGATGCGACGTCCGGACTCATCAGCGTCGCCAGCGGCGTCGCCGTCGTTGATTACCGGCTCAACGAGCTGGCGGATCCGCACGCCGCCGACCGCTGCCCGACCGGGGCGATCGTGTGGCTCACCGGTGCGCAGTTCGCGGCCGGCGCGACGTCGAAGACGAATCAACGTGGCGCGCGCATCGCGCCACAGCTCATCGGGAGCGCGACATGATCGGGTCGACTCGAACCGCCCGCGCCGAACGCGTATCTGACGCCGGCGCTCCTCGCTTCCCGGGCACGGTGGAAGCGATGGACGGGAGCACCGCGGTCGTGCTCATGGAAACCGCGGGGAGCGAAGCAGCAGGCGCGTACCCGATCACGCCGTCCACCCAGATGGGAGAAGGGTGGGCCGTCGCCGTCGCAGAAGGGAAGCGAAACGTCAACGGGCGCCGGCTGCTGTTCTTCGAGCCCGAGGGGGAGCACGCGGCGGCGGCCGTCACCGCGGGGATGAGCATGACAGGCCTCCGCGCGACGAACTTCTCGAGCGGTCAGGGCATCGTGTACATGCACGAGTCCCTCTACCCGGCGGTCGGCAAGCGCCTAACGTACGTGCTGAACGTCGCGGCGCGGGCGATCACCAAGCACGCGCTCAACGTGCACGCGGGGCACGACGACTACCACGCAGTCGACGACACCGGGTTTTTCCAGCTGTTCGCCAAGGATGTCCAGGAAGCGGCAGACCTGAATCTGATCGCACACCGCGTGGCCGAGCTGTCGCTCAATCCGGGCATCGTGGCGCAGGACGGCTTCCTCACGAGCCACGTCATCGAGTCCATGCGGCTCCCGGAACGCGAGCTCGTCAAGGCATACCTTGGCGACCCTGCGGATCTCATCGAGTCGCCGACGCCTTCGCAGCGGCTCGTGTTCGGCGAGCGCCGGCGTCGAATTCCGGAAATGTTCGACGTCGATCATCCGGCGATGCTCGGCGTCGTGCAGAACCAGGACAGCTACGAGCAGGGCGTGGCGGCGCAGCGACCGTTCTATTTCGATCATGTCGCCGAGCTGGTCGACCGGGCGTTCGACGAATTCGCGACGCTCACCGGTCGTCGTTATGCGCGCGCGATGGGCTATCGCCTCGAAGACGCGGACTGGGTCATCGCTGGTCAGGGGAGCATGGTCGCGAACGCCGAGGCGGTCGCCGACTTCCTTCGCGAGACGCGCGACCTTCGCGTCGGCGTCTTGAACCTGACGATGTTCCGCCCGTTCCCCGCAGACATTGTGACGGGCCTGCTGGCCGGCAAACGCGGCGTCGTCGTGCTCGAGCGCACCGACCAGCCACTTGCGGTGGACCCGCCGCTCCTGCGCGAGATTCGCGCGGCGATGATGCAGGGCGTAGAAAACGGCCGGACCGGCCTGCGCCGAGCGCGAAGCGTTGTGTCCTACGGTGCGATCTCGGAGCTGGTCTGGGGCGGGGCCACCGGCAAGCCCGACGAGCCAACACCAGCGCGTCCATTCCCGAAGCTCGCCGCGATCCCACCCGACGACGTTCCCGACTTCTTCTCGGGATGCTTCGGCCTCGGCAGCCGCGACCTGCAGCCCGGCGACCTCATCGCGGCGATCGACAACATGCTCGATGTCCACGCGCGCCGCCGGCAGTTCTACCTGGGGATCGATTTCATCGCGCCAGCCGCGACGCTCCCGAAGCTCCAGATCTGGCAGGACCAGCTCCTCGAGAGTTATCCGCACCTGAAGGACCTTGCGCTGCACTCGTCAGGCGACGTGAACCTGATGCCGAAGGACTCCGTCTCCCTCCGTATCCACTCCGTGGGCGGATGGGGCGCGATCACGATGGGGAAGAACCTGTCGATGACGGTGTTCGAGCTCCTCGGTCTTCACGTCAAGGCGAATCCGAAGTACGGGTCCGAGAAGAAAGGGCAGCCGACGACGTTCTATGCCACGTTCGCGCACGAGCCGATTCGACTCAACTGCGAGTTGAAGCACGTGAACGTGGTCCTCTCGCCCGACCCTAACGTCTTCCGTCATTCCAATCCGTTGGCCGGTCTGGCGGAGGGTGGGGTATTCGTGATTCAGAGCGATCTCGAGCCGGATGCGTTCTGGCAGACGCTCCCCGTCACGGCGCGGAAGGAGATCGTCGCCAAAAAGCTCGAGGTCTACATCCTCGACGCGTTCAAGATTGCCGCGAGCGAGGCGTCGGATGTCGAGCTCCGCTACCGCATGCAGGGCGCCGCGTTCATGGGTGCTTTCTTCGCGACGTCGTCGCTACTCCGGCAGGAGCATTTGGACCAGGCGGCGTTGTTCGAGGGCATAACGACCCAGCTGCGAAAGAAGTTCGGAACGAAAGGCGACCGTGTGGTCGAGGACAACCTCCGCGTGATTCGCCGCGGGTTCGAGGAGCTGCGCGCCGTCCCGGTGGTCGCGACACCTAACGACGTTGCGACGGGTCGAGTCCCTGTGATGCCGCCGGTGCTCGACGTGCCGAACGCGGAGCCAGGCATCGGCAACCCCGGTCGCTTCTGGGAACAGGTCTGCGCGATGTGCAAGCTCGGTCGTGATGTGATCGCGGACCCGTTCGCTGCCATCAGCGCCATCCCGGCCGCCACGAGCGCCGTGCGCGACATGACCGACGTGCGCATGGAGGTGCCGAAGTTCATCGCCGAGAAGTGCACCGGGTGCGCGCAGTGCTGGACGCAGTGCCCCGACGCAGCGATCCCGGGACTCGTGAGCGATCCCGAAGACGTGCTCGCGACTGCCATCGCCGTCGCCTCCGAGCAGAAGCCGGTGGAGCGTCTCCGTGCGGTCGTCAAGCCGTTCGGCAAGGAGCTGCGGCGAGTGATCGGCGGAAACGAGTACACCGATTTCCCCGACGCCATCCGCGGCGCGTGGGAGACGCTGGCGCCGAAGCTCAATCTCGACAGCGAGAGGCGTACCGCGCTCGACGATGAGGTGCTGCGCGTTCGCGGTGCCGCGGAGGCATTCCGCGTGGCGAAGACCAAAGCGTTCTGGGACAGTCCCGAGCGCAAGCAGGCAGGTACCGGCGGGCTTCTCTCGATCACGGTGAATCCCGAAGCGTGCAAGGGATGCAACCTCTGTGTGGACGTCTGCCCCGATGGTGCTCTCGTCGCCGTCAGGCAGGATGACACGATCGTGGCCTCACTCCGCGAGGGCTGGAAGTTCTGGAACAAGCTCCCTGACACCCCCGACCGGTTCCTCAACGTGTCGAACATCGAGGAGGGGATCGGCGTGCTGCCGACGCTCCTCCTCAAGAAGGAGAGCTACCGGTCGATGGCTGGTGGCGACGGGGCGTGCATGGGCTGCGGTGAGAAAACCGCCGTCCATCTCATCGTGTCGAGCATCGAGGCGATGATGCGGCCTCGCGTCGAGCGCTACGTCGCCAAGTTCGATGAGATGATCGCGGCGCTCGACGCGAAGGCGCGAGAGCTGCTCGCGTCGGACGTGGACCTCGAGACCCTGACGCGCAACGGCGACAGCAAGCAGCTGCTCGTCCCGCTCGACGTCGAAAAGCGTCACGAGGTCGAGCGCGTGGCGCGCGCGGTCCACGATCTGAAAGCGCTCAGGTGGCGCTACGTCGAAGGCCCGAGCGGGCACGGGCGCGCCTCGCTCGCGATGACGAACAGCACCGGCTGCTCCTCGGTCTGGGCGAGCACCTATCCGTACAACCCGTACCCGTTCCCGTGGGCCAACCATCTCTTCCAGGATTCGCCCTCGCTCGCCATCGGCGTGTTCGAGGGCCACATGCGGAAGATGGCGGACGGCTTTGTGACCGTTAGGCGCGCCCAGGCGATTCTGGACGGCGGCTACGACCCCGAGCGGACGGAGCAAGAGCTCGGTGAGCTCGACTGGCGCGGTTTCACGGACGAGGAGTTCGCGCTGTGCCCACCCATCGTCTCGATGGGCGGGGACGGCGCAATGCTCGACATCGGCTTCCAGAACCTTTCCCGCCTCATGGCGTCGGGGAAGCCTATCCGCGTGGTCGTGCTCGACACGCAGGTCTATTCGAATACCGGCGGCCAGGCCTGCACGAGCGGATTCACCGGCCAGGTCGCCGACATGAGCTGGTACGGCAAGGAGCAGCACGGGAAGACCGAGGTGAGGAAAGAGCTTGCGCTGATTGCCCTCGCGCACCGCGGCGTCTTCGTGCACCAGTCGTCGCAGGCGTCCGCGTCCCACCTCATGGCCGGTGTGCTGAAAGGCCTGCAGAAGCGACGCCCTGCGTTGTTCAACATCTACACGCCATGCCCGGTGGAGCACGGGTTGCCGGACAACTGGTCACAGCACGCGGCGCGCCTGGCGCTCGAGAGCCGAGCCTTCCCGTATCTCACCTTCGACCCCGATGCTGGCCGATCGTGGGCCGATTGTCTGAGTCTCGACGGCAATCCGTCGGTCGATGACGACTGGCCGACGTACACCCTGGAATTCGTGGACGACGACGGCGCGACGAAGACCATGGAGTTGCCGCTTACCACGGCGGATTGGGCGGCGACGGAGGGAAGATTCAAGAAGCATTTCAGGCGGGAACCGGGAACCGGTAACGGGGAACAGGGAACTGAAGATCTCGTCCGGTTCGACGAATACCTCGCGCTCTCGGCCGAGGAGCGCGATGGCAAAACGCCGTTCATCTACATGCTCGGTTCCGATCGGAAGCTAGAGCGGTGGAGCGTCTCGTCCGAAATCGTTAGGCTCGCCGAAGAGCGACAGTTACATTGGGCGCAGCTCCGCGAGCTCGCTGGCGTCGTGGTTCCGCAGTCGACTCGCGATCGCGTGAACGACACCCTCACCGCCGAGCTGCAGGCAAAGCTCGACGCCGCGGAGCGCGAGTACACGGCGAAGCTCGCCGAGGCGCAGGCGTCCTACCCCACGGTTATTGCTCGTCGCCTGGCGGAAAGCCTGCTCCGCGGATCCAACGGCGGGAAGAAGACGATCGCCGAGCTGTTGTCGACGCTGCCGGTGGCGCCGACGGCCCCATTCGCAGCACCTCAGCCGACGCCTCCGTCTGTCATCCTGAGCGAAGCGAAGGATCCTCAGGTTGCCGGTAGAGGGTCCTCTGCCGAGCCGGTGCTAGCCGCTCCGCCCGCGACGACCCCGGCCCAGACGCCCATGGCGAGCATCGCGGCCGCTCCAGCTGCCGCGCCAGCCGTTGCTGTTTCCTCAGCGCCCTCCGCGTCCTCTGCGGTTCGAACGGAGCCAGTCGCCGCCGCCGCGTCTGCACCTAACGATGCGGAAAGCGTTCGGATCGACCCCTACATCGACTCCGACCGCTGCACCAGCTGCAACGAGTGCACGAACCTCAACAAGAAGCTGTTCGGCTACAACGCCAACAAGCAGGCCTACATCAAGGATGCCACCGCCGGCACGTTCGCCCAGCTGGTGATGGCCGCCGAGAAATGCCCGGTGAGCGCGATTCACCCCGGCACGCCGCTCAACCCGAAGGAAAAGGATCTCGAGAAATGGCTGAAGCGCGCCCAGGCGTTCTGACACGCCTCGCCACCACGGCGCGAAGCCATGTGAGATCCTTCGGCTTCGCGCACGGTGTCCATCCGCCGGAGCACAAGGAGCTCACGGCACACCTGCCGATCCGGCGCATGCCGTATCCGAACGAAGTCGTCCTGCCCCTCAGGCAGCACGCCGGCAAGCCTGCCAAGCTGGTGGTGGCGAAGGGCGCGTACGTCGAGCGAGGCGACGTCCTCGCGACGGCCGATGGTTTCGTCTCCTCGCCGGTACACGCATCGGCGTCAGGCCGCGTGATCGACATCGGCTGGTGGCCGCACCCGGATGGGTCCATGGCACAGGCGATCCGCATCGAGGTCGCGCCCTACTCGGCGCAGGTTGCCCGCCCGCGCATGGTGCCCGACTGGCACGGCCTTACCCACGACGAGGTCATTCGCGCCGTGCAGGAGGCAGGCGTCGTCGGCCTCGGCGGCGCGGCATTTCCGACGCACGTCAAGCTCGCGCCACCCAGGGACCTCACGATCGACACCATCATCATCAACGGCGCCGAGTGCGAGCCATATCTGACGACCGATCATCGGATCATGGTGGAGTACCCGGACCGCGTGCATTTCGGCGTCCGGATCATGATGCACGCGCTCGGCGTGCGGCGAACGATTATCGGCGTCGAGCGCAACAAGCCGGACGCGATCACTGCGCTCGAGCGCACGAAGCCTAACGATCTCGACGTTGCCATCCTCCCGCTCACGGTGAAGTACCCGCAGGGCGCCGAGAAGATGCTCATCAAGTCCGTGCTCGATCGCGAGGTGCCATCAGGCAAGCTGCCGGCGAGCGTGGGTGTGATCGTGCAGAACGTCGGCTCCGCGGCCACGCTGGCCGAAGTGTTCGAGACCGGCCTGCCGCTCGTCGAGCGCATCGTGACTGTGAGCGGACACGGCATTCGCCGGCCGGCGAATCTCATCGTGCCGGTCGGGACGAAGACGCGCGATCTGCTCGACGCGTGCGGCGGTCTCACCGACGATGCCGCCGAAGTGATCTTCGGCGGACCGATGATGGGTACGGCTCTGGCCGACCTCGACGCCCCGGTGATCAAGGGAACAACCGGCGTGGTCGTCCTCGCCCACGATGAGGTTCGCGATCAGGCGTCGCTCCCGTGCATTCACTGCGGGCGGTGCCTCGAGGCGTGCCCGGTGTTCCTCGATCCGTCACACCTCGCGAGCCTCGCCCGCGTGGGCCGATACGAGGAGATGGCCGAAGCGCATCTGGCGGACTGCATGCTGTGTGGCTCCTGCACGTTCGTGTGTCCATCGAACATCCCGCTCGCGCAGCTCTTCAACCTCAGCAAGACGGCGCTCAAGAGGCGCCCCGCGGTGACCGCATGACACCGAGCGTCGACCGGTCGATGCCGCGTCCCGCGGCGATGGCGGCGGGTCACTCCGACGGCGCGCCGCTCGTCATCACGGCGTCGCCGCACCTCAAGGGCCGCGACACGACGGCGCGCATCATGTGGACGGTCGTCGCGACGCTCGTGCCGATCGCCGGGGCGTCGATCTACTTCTTCGGCCCGAGCGCGCTGCTCGTCATCGTCGCGTCCATGATCGGCGCCTTTCTGGTCGAGCACTTCCTCGGCAAGGGCGGCACATTGCGCGACGGCTCGGCGGCGATTACCGGACTGCTCCTCGCGCTGACGATGCCGCCGGGCACCCCGATGTGGATGGCGGCGCTTGGTGGCGCATTCGCCATCGCGTTCGGCAAGCTGATTTTCGGCGGCCTGGGCTTCAACGCGTTCAACCCGGCGCTGTTGGGTCGCGCGTTCCTGCAGGCCGCGTTCCCGACCGCCCTAACGACGTGGCCGAAGTTCGGTGGATCGTGGTGGGCGCTCCGCGGCGACACGTTCGCGCTGCCGTTCATGCACCCGCACGAGACCGCGGTTGTCACCGCCGCCACGCCGTTGGGGCTCATGAAGTTCGAAGGGAAGAGCACCGCGCTCAGCGACCTGCTTCTCGGCACCACGGGCGGGTCGTTAGGCGAGACGGCGGCGCTGCTGATTCTCGTCTGCGGCGCCTACCTCGCGCTCAAGCGGTATCTCGACTGGCGTATCCCGTCGAGCGTGCTGGGCACGGTCGCCGCGTTCGCCGCGCTGCTGCACTTCGCGAACGCCACGCGGTACCCGAGCGCCGCGTTCATGTTGTTGTCGGGCGGGCTCGTACTCGGTGCAGTCTACATGGCTACGGACCCGGTGACCGCGCCGGTGACCAAGGCTGGACGCTGGGCCTTCGGCATTGGTATCGGCGTGCTGGTCGTGGTCATTCGAATCTGGGGTGGTCTCCCCGAAGGCGTCATGTATGCGATTCTGCTCATGAATGCGCTCGTGCCGTTCATCAACCGCCTGACGCGGCCGCGCGTGTTCGGCGCGCCGCGCGTGAAGGTGACGTCATGACGTCCTCGACAACCTCCGGTGCACGCGAGACGCTCCCGATGCGGGACGACTCCGTTCCGTCGTGGCAGCTCCTGCTGACGCTCACGGTGGCCGGTGCGATCGCGGGACTCGCGGTCGTGACGCTGTATGACTGGACTCGGCCACGCGTCGAGGCACACAAGGCCGCGGTGCTGCGCGAGGCGATCGCGGAAGTCCTGCACGCCCCGGCCCGAGCGGACACCCTGTGGCTCAGCAACGGGAAACTCTCCATCACCCGTCCGACCGGCGACGACGCGAAGAAGGCGCAGCGCGTCTATCTCGGCTACGACGCGGCAGACAAGCCGACGGGGTACGCGCTGCAGGTCGTGGAGCCCGGCTTCGCGGATCCCATCACCCTGCTCATCGGCTATAACGCATCGCGTCGGGAACTGCTCGGCATGAAGGTGCTGGAGAGCAAGGAAACACCCGGCATCGCCGACAAGATCGTGCTGCCGTCGTTCACGACGCAGTTCCGTGGACGCGTGTCACCGCTCACCGGGATCAAGCGCGATGAGAGCGCGAAGATGGCGAGCGATCGAAGCGCCGTCGTGATGATTACCGGCGCGACGATCTCGTCGCGGGCCGTCGTCCGCGGCATCAACAGGACGATCGCCCACTGGCAGCCGTACCTCGACGCGTACGGGCCAGCGGGCGGGACGTCCCATGATACGTTAGCTGCCGGAGGAAAACGCTGATGCGCTGCCATGCCGCACCCGACATCCCGGGCCGTCCGATGCCCACGGCAACCGAGGACTTCGTCCGCGGGATCTGGAAGGAGAACCCGACATTCGTCCAGATGCTCGGCATGTGCCCGACGATGGCCATCACCAACACGGTGAAGAACGCGGTCGCCATGGGCGTGCTCACCCTGATCGTGCAGTTCGGCTCGAACGTCTTCGTGTCGATGTTCCGGAAGCGGATCCCGAACGAGGTTCGTATCTCGACGTACATCCTGATCATCGCGACGTTCGTCCAGATCGTGGACATCGGGGCCGAAGCCATCATGCCCGACATGCACAAGGCGCTCGGCGCGTTCATTCCGCTGATTGTCGCGAACTGCCTGCTCCTCGGGCGTCAGGAAGCGTTCGCTGCAGTGAATACCGTGTGGCGGTCGGGGCTGGACGGCATCGGCATGGGGCTCGGCTTCACGTTAGGCCTGAGCACGGTGGGCACGGTCCGTGAGATCCTCGGCAGCGGCAGTTGGTTCGGCATCCGCGTGATGCCCGCCGGCTTCGAGCCCTGGGCGATCATGAACATGCCGCCGGGTGGCTTCCTTGGCTTCGGTCTCGTGCTGCTCGCGCTGGCGTGGTGGAAGGATCGCGCCGCCCGCCGCGCCGCCGTGCGCTCCGCACTCGGTCGGCCGGCAGCGACTACCGCACTGGAGGAGGTGACCGTATGAAACATCACCTCTTTATCCTGCTCTCCGCGGCGCTCGTGAACAACTTCACCCTCGTGATGTTCCTCGGGCTGTGCTCGTTCTTCGGCGTGACGAAGAAGGTTGCGACCGCGGTCCGGTTAGGCATCGCGGACACGTTCGTTCTCGTGATCACGTCGATCTCGGCGACCATCCTCAACAAATGGGTGCTCACCGAGACACCGTACCTGCGTGTCATCGCATTCATCGTCGTGATCGCGTCGATGGTGCAGATCACGGAGATGGTGATCAAGAAGTACAGTCCGAAGCTCTTTCGCGAGCTCGGCATCTATCTGCCGCTCATCACTACGAACTGTGCGATCCTGGCGCTCGCGCTGTTTCAGACCAATCGAGGTTATGGATTTCTCGAAGGGCTGACGTTCTCGATCGGCGCCGGTGCAGGCCTGACCCTCGCGCTCACGTTGATGGCGTCCCTCCGAGAACGCCTCGAGCTGGCCGATGTCCCGGCGGTCGCGCGCGGCGCAGCTATCGCGCTCATCATCGCGAGCGCGCTGTCGATGGCGTTCATGGGCTTCGCCGGACTGCTCACCAACCCGTGAGGCTGCCATGAGAATCATCATCGCCATGGCCGCGTTGCCGGTGCTCTACCTCCTGTACGTTCTCGTGCGCCCACGACATGAGTGCGCGGGCAACTGCGGGATGTGCCGTCACGCGTGCCACGTGGCCTCCCCATCTGAGGAATCGGAAGATGTCCATCACGCCTGAGCGGCGCGGTCCGAACCGCCGCGAGTTCGTCGTCTTCGGGCTCGGCGCATTCACCGTCGCGGCGCTCCCGCTGCTCGAGCGGCGTCGTGGGCACGTCGTGCGACGGACGATGCCGGTGATGGGAACGATCGCCACGTTTGCTGTCGTGCATCGCGACGTGCACGCCGCGCACGCCGCCATCGACGCCGCCATGAATGAGCTGCTGCGGGTCGAGCGAACCATGACTCGGTTCACAACCACGTCGGACCTCGGGCAGGCGAATCTCGCCGCCGCGCGCGGACCGGTCGCTGTCGGCCGAGAAACCGCGTACGTCGTGAGCGAGGCGCTGCGGTGGGCCGATGCAACCGATGGCGCGTACGACCCCGCAATCGGCGGTTGCGTCGCACTGTGGGACGTGACCCATCGTCACGAGCCACCACCTGAAGAACGCGTCGCGAGGCTGGCTGGCCGGACGCTTCACCGCTTCGTCGAAGTCGACACACACCGTGCCACGCCGGTGGTTCTCTATCGCGATGACGACGCCAAGCTCGACCTGGGATCGATCGCGAAGGGGTACGGGGTGGATCGTGCCGTGGCCGCGCTCCGTGAGCGCGGCGTCACGAGTGCGATCGTCGAGGCGGGGGGCGATCTCTACGCGGTGGGAACGTCGCCGGGCGGTGATCCGTGGCGGGTTGGCATTCAGGACCCCAACGATGACCGGGCGCTCGTCGGGACGATCGACGTCGCGGACGCTGCCATCGCGACGTCGGGAACGTATCGGCAGTTCTTCCGGTACCGCGGGCGCCGCTACCATCACCTGCTGGATCCGCGGACCGGGGCGCCACGTGCGACCCCGGTTCAGAGCCTAACGATCACGGCAGACAGCTGCATGCATGCAGACGTCGCCGCGACGGCGCTGTTCGGCATGGCACCCGATCGTGCGGTCCACGTGCTCACGCGATGCGCGCCCGGCGGGTCCATCGTGCGGAGAGTGTAAGTGGGAATTCACGCGATTGGATTGGGCGATATCGCCAGGAGGATCCCATGCGAGAGATCAAGATGTACTGCTCGGCCCGCGATCAGGATGTGCGCGTCGTCGTCACCGACGACCCGGTGCACGACGCGCAGGCGACCGTCGTGGACTCGGAGCTCATCTGCCTCGAGATCGGCGATCACTGCACCGGGAACCTGTGCCCAGTGTGTGCGATGCCACCCGAGGCGGTCGATGCGCGCCTCGCGAAGAGCGGGCTGCGCCCCGAGGTTCGCCGCAAGGTGCCGGGTTACTGCGACGGCTGCGACCGCGAAACGGAGCTCATGGTCTCGTCAGGCGGCTACGTGACGTGCATCGAGTGCGGAACCACGCGCCGGTGGACGGCAGTAAGGCATTAGTACAGAGACGCTCGTGGCGCTCGCCCGGGCTCTGCTTTTGCGCGCGTCGCGCAGCACCTGGCTTGCCGAGCAGTTCCGCCGGCGCTCGTTCGCCCGGCGGGCGGTCCGTCGCTTCATGCCGGGCGAGGATCTCGCGTCCGCGCTCGATGCGGCCGCCGCGCTTGCGAGCGCCCGCATAGGGTCGGTCGCCTCGGCGCTTGGGGAGCGCGTCAACACCCGCGCCGAAGGTGAGGCAGTGCGCCGGCATTACCTGGATGTGCTCGATCAGATTCATGCCCGAGGGCTGGCGACGCACATCTCGGTGAAGCTCACGCACCTCGGGCTTGACGTCGATCGCCAGCTGTGCACCGACTCCTTGCACGCCATTGCCGAAAGAGCGGCGGCCATCGGGACGATGGCCTGGATCGACATGGAAGAGTCGCACTACGTCGACGCGACGCTCGCGCTCTACCATGACGTGCGCGCGAGGTACACGCCTGTCGGCGTGTGCCTGCAGGCCTACCTCAGGCGCACTCCCGGCGACCTCGAGTCACTCCTTGCCGCCGGCGCTTCCGTTCGCCTGGTAAAGGGCGCCTATCGAGAGTCACCCGCCAACGCGTTTCCACGGAAACGCGACACGGATGCAGCGTTTCTCGTGCTGGGCACGCGAATGCTCGATGCGTCGCACCCCGATCGGCCACAGGTATTCGGCACACACGACCTTACACTCGTGGACCGTATTCGGGCGCACGCGGAATCACTCCGCGTGCCGAAGGACGCATGGGAGGTGCACATGCTGTATGGCATCCGCACGGCGGACCAGCGCGCGCTCGCTGCAGCCGGTGTTGGTGTGCGAGTGCTCATCAGCTACGGGACGCATTGGTTCCCCTGGTACGTTCGCCGTCTGGCTGAGCGACCCGCCAACATGTGGTTCGTGCTGCGGAGCGTCGTCTCGAGCCGTTGATTCTGGCGCCGCGCACCGCGGTGCGAACGGTTGAACACATCTGTGCGTTCAAATGATTTATTAGGGTCTGACCCGGGTCAGACCCGGTCGAGATCATCACGTGCGCGAGCCTGATCCTAGAAGGCTGCCTCCACGTAGAGGTGCACGCGCCACACGGTGCTTGGGTCCAGGCCTCGGGCGAGATCGATGCGCGCGAGGCCGTCGAGGAACGAGACACCAACCCCGGCGCCCCGAACGTTCCCCCGCGACTTGCTCCACTCGTCGCGCGGCCCCGCCCATCCGGCATCGTAGAACACC
>Ga0068859_100002853_pt1 | contig 17532 bp, 16 predicted proteins | sample KBSSwiS22_FD_66585 | JGI IMG/M metagenome (GOLD analysis project Ga0068859, IMG submission 66585) | Switchgrass rhizosphere microbial communities from Kellogg Biological Station, Michigan, USA - KBS Switchgrass S2-2 | ecosystem: Host-associated > Plants > Roots > Rhizosphere > Soil ...
AGAGCAGCCAGTGCGCGCCCGACACCGGGATGGCGCGCTGCAGGTGTGTGTACGACGGCATCAGCGCCGTCTCGAGCGTGCGTGCCTGCTCCAGCATCACGCTCTGCAGCCCACGCACGGCACCGTCCAGCTGCTGACACACGTCGATCGTCCAGAGCCGCGCGGCGGTGGAGACCTGATCGTTACGGCTGCGACCGGTGTGCAGCTTCGATGCGACGTCGCCGATCTCGTCGTGGAGCAGGCGGTCGATCAACGTGTGGACGTCCTCGTCGGACGGAAGCGGCTGCTCGCCTGCGTCGAGACGCGATGCGACGGCATCGAGCCCACGCTCGATCGCCTTGCTCTCCTCGAGCGTGAGCACGCCGGCGCCCCAGAGCGCCACGGCCCACGCCTTCGACAGGCGGACATCGTACGGCCACAGCCGGAAGTCGACGCCGATCGAGTTGTTGAGCGCGTCGAACTCCGGCGTCGGGCCAGCGCCGAACCTTCCCCCCCAGAGCTTGTGCGTCCGCTTCCCACCCTGGGGCGCGGCGGGTGCTCCCACGTCGATGTTCGTCATGGCGACGCCTCGACGCGTCGCCTAGACGCCGGCCAGCTCGCCTGCCGGCGCCGACTCGACGTCGGGCACGGGCGACGTGCCGTTGCCCGACGTGTGCGCCGCGGCCAGTTCCTGATCCTTGATCGCCCGCACCCGCGCCGGAAGCGCGAACAGGCGAATGAAGCCGGCAGCGTCGCTCTGCTCGTACACGTCGTCCTCGCCGAACGTGACGAAGCGCTCGTCGTACAGCGCGTGCACGCTCTCGCGGCCGACCACGTTCACCGAGCCCTTGTACAGCCGGAGCGTCACCGTGCCAGTGAGACGCTGCTGCGTGACGTTCACGAAGGCGTCGTAGCCCTCCCGCTCCGTCGTCCACCAGCGACCCTCGTACACGAGATCCGCGTAGCGCGGTGCGATGAGGTCCTTGGCGGAGAGGGTGCGGCGGTCGAGCACGAGCTGCTCGAGCTCGGAGTGCGCCGCGTAGAGCAGGGTGCCGCCCGGCGTCTCGTACACGCCACGCGACTTCATCCCCACCATGCGATCCTCGACGAGATCGATGCGGCCCACACCGTGCCGCCCGCCGATCGCGTTGAGCTCCGCGACGAGCGCCACCGGACCGAACGCCTTGCCGTTCACCGTCACCGGCGTGCCGCGCTCGAATCCGATCACCACATCCTCCGGCGTGTTCGGCGCCTGAGCGGGCTCGGTGGTGAGCATGAACATGTCCGGCTTCGGCGCGGAGTTCGGATCCTCGAGATTCCCGCCCTCGTGGGAGAGATGCCAGAGGTTGGCGTCGCGCGAATAGATCTTCTCCTTCGTCGCGGCGATCGGGATGCCGCGCGAGGCGGCGTAATCGATGGCATCCTCGCGGCTGCGGATGTCCCACTCGCGCCACGGCGCGATCACGGGGAGATCCGGGGCCAGCGTAGCGAAGGTCATCTCGAACCGCACCTGATCGTTGCCCTTGCCGGTGCAGCCGTGCGCCAGCGCGTCGGCGCCGACGCGACGGGCGACTTCGACCTGCCGCTTCGCGATGAGGGGCCGGGCCATCGCCGTGCCGAGCAGATACTTTCGGTTGTAGACCGCGCCCGCGCGCAGCGTCGGGAAGATGAAATCGCGGACGAACTCCTCGCGGAGGTCCTCGATGTAGCACTCCTCGGCGCCGGAGGCGATCGCCTTCTCGCGGACGCCCCGCAGCTCCTCACGATCCTGTCCGATGTCAGCGGCGACGCAGATGACGCGTGCGTCGTAGTTCTCACGCAGCCAGGGGACAATGATCGACGTGTCGAGACCACCGGAGTAGGCGAGGACGATGGTGCGCGGCATGGCTGCTCCTGAGATAAGAATTTATGCAGTCTGGCTGCATATTTACACAGAAACAGAACACCAGTCAAGCCTCAGGGTTCCCCGGGAACCGACCCGGTTTCAGCCCGCGCCGGCGAGCGCCCTCAGCCGCTCCGTCAACTGGACGCGGGCGCCGGCCGAGCGCGTGACGATGAGAATCGTATCGTCGCCCGCGATGGTGCCGAGCACTTCCGGGAACTCCTCGAGGTCGATCGCCTCGGCGATAGGCTGAGCCCCGCTGGCAACCGTATGCAGGACCACGAGCTCGCCGACGCCGTCCACCTTCGAGAACAGCTGCGGTAACAGGCTGGCCAGCAATGGCTTATCGTCGTCGGCCGCGAACGATTCCGGCAGAACGTAGCGCGCGCCACCCGCCTCGGGGACCCGCGCCAAATGGAGGTCGCGCAAGTCGCGCGACAGTGTCGCCTGAGTGACGTCCATCCCGCGCGCAAGCAGAAGTCGGCGAAGATCCTCCTGACTGCCGACGACGTGCTCGGCCACCAGATCGAGGATCGCGGCTTGGCGTGCCTGTTTGTTCGTCATCGCTTTCCTCTCGAGTCGCCCCATTCTATCATCCCTGGCTTCGCCAGGGAAGACCGTTGACCCCGATTCCATGCATGATTATACATAATATCGTGAATAAGATCCCTGTGGGTGTCCTCGGCGCCAGCGGCTACGCGGGGCGCGAGCTCTGCGGCCTCGTTGCGTTGCATCCCGAGCTCAAGCTCGCGTTCGCGACCGCGAACGAGCAACGCGGACAGACCGTGCGCATCGGCGGGCGCTCTCTCACGTTCCAGGGCCCGGACGACGTGGCGCTCGATCGTGCGGCGATCGTGTTCTGCGCCCTGCCGCATGGCGCGTCGCTGCCGTGGGTGAACCGCGCGCGCGAGGCGGGTGCCCGCGTGGTCGACCTGTCCAGCGACCTGCGTCCCGGCCACGCCAACGGGGAAGCCGTCTATGGAATGCCCGAGCTGCGGTCCGGCCCGTCCGGCGCGCTGCTGCGCGAGAAGATTCGCACGGCGAACATCGTCGCGAACCCCGGCTGCTACCCGACGTCCATCCTGCTCGCGCTCGCCCCGCTCGTTCGCGCCGGCGTCGTCGCCCCCGGCGCAACCGTGATCGCGAACTCCGCGAGCGGCGTGACCGGGGCGGGGAACACCCCCAAACGCGAGTATCTGTTCGCCGAGGTGTCGGACGACTACCGCGCTTATGGCGTCGGCAACACCCACCGCCATCTCAAGGAGATGACGGCGACCCTCGGCACGCTCGGCGCCGATGCGGATCTGGTGTTCACGCCGCATCTGCTGCCGGTCGCGCGCGGCATCCTGTCGACGATCACGATCCCGCTCACAGCGCCGCTGGCAGATCCGCTGGCGATCTACCGCGACGCGTATGCCGGCGAGCCGTTCATCGAGGTCGCCGAGCAGCAGCCGACGCTGCACGACGTCGTGCAGCGCAACGTCGTACGCATCGCGGCAACGATGATCGAGGGGACGCGCACGCCCACGCTGCTCGTCACGTCGGCGATCGACAACCTCGTGAAGGGTGCCGCCGGCCAGGCACTGCAGAACGCCAACCTGATGCTCGGGCTCGACGAGACGCTCGGGCTGCCCGCGTGACGCGCGTCATCAAGATCGGCGGACGTCCGCAGCTCGATCCGGCGCTCCCGGCGGCGGTGGCGGCCGCGCAGCGCGCCGCGCCCGGCTCGCTGCTCGTCGTGCACGGCGGCGGCGACGAGGTCAGCACGCTGCAGCGGCTCTACGGCGTCGAAGCGCGGTTCGCCGGCGGACGGCGCGTCACGAGCGCCCTCGACCTCGAGATCATCCGGATGGCGCTCTCCGGCTCGGCGAACAAGCGTCTCGTCTCCGCCCTCATCGACGCAGGTGTGTCGGCGATCGGGCTCTCGGGAGAGGATGGCGCGCTGCTCACCGCCGATCCGCTGGACCCGGCGCAGTACGGTCACGTGGGCACGCCAGCCGCCGTGAACGCCGTGCTGCTGCGCCAGATTCTCGACGCGGGCCATCTGCCCGTGATCTCGCCCGTGAGCCGCTCGACCGACCCGGCGATGGGCGTCACGCTCAATGTGAATGGCGACGACGCCGCGGCGGCGATCGCCGCCGCGCTGGGTGCGGAAGAGCTGCTGCTCGTGTCCGACGTGGCGGGCGTGCTCCTCCGCGAGCGGGCGGTGGCCGCACTGAATCCCGAGGAAGCGCAGCGTCTGATCGACGACGGAACCGCGCGCGGCGGAATGGCTGCCAAGCTGCAAGCGGCGCTCTCGGCGCTGGACGGCGGCGTGCAGCGCGTTCGAATCTCCGACATCGCCGCGATCACGGATGCACATCGTGGCACGATACTCACCCGAGTGGGGAGCATGGCCGTATGACCGCACCGACCCTGAAGGCGACCAGCGATACTTCCGCCCAGACCGGCGCGCTCGCCGCTCGCTCGAACCCGACCCCGCTCGACAGCGCCATCCTCGGTACCTACAAGCGCGCGCCGATCGAGCTCGTGCGGGGCAGCGGCGTGTATCTGTACGACGCCGAGGGGAAGTCGTACCTCGATTTCGGCAGCGGCATCGCCGTGAACTCCCTCGGCTACGACGATCCGGGCCTCAAGGCGGCGCTGCACGCCGCCGCCGAAGGACTGATCCACACGTCCAACCTGTACCACACGGCGCCAGGCGAGCGGCTGGCGGCGGAGCTGATCGCACGGTCCTTCGCATCGAAGGCGTTCTTCTGCAACTCGGGGGCAGAGGCGAACGAGGGCGCCTTCAAGTTCGCGCGCCGCTGGGCGCGCACGCTGGGCGAGGCGAAGCACGAGATCATCGCCCTGCGCGGCGCGTTCCACGGACGGCTCTTCGGCTCGCTCGCCGCGACCGACCGGCCTGGCTACCGACTTCCCTTCCGTCCGCTCGCGCCGGGGATCTCGATCTTCGAGCGCGATCTCAAGGAGCTCGACGCCGCGCTCAACGAAGACACCGTCGCCGCGCTGATCGTCGAGCCGATTCAGGGCGAGGGCGGCGTTCGCGTCATCGACCAGGGCTTCCTGCGTGAGTTGCGCGCCGTGACGAAGGCGCGCAACATCGCGCTCATCTTCGACGAGATTCAGTGCGGTCTGGGACGCACCGGGACGCTCTTCGCCTATGAGCAGGTCGGTGTCGAGCCCGACATGATCACGCTCGCGAAGCCACTCGCCGGCGGTCTGCCGATGGGCGCCGTGCTGATGACGGAGCCGATCGCGGCGGCGATGCAGTACGGCGATCACGGGACGACGTTTGGCGGCGGGCCATTCGTGGCCTCGGTCGCTCTGCACGTGCTCGAGCGGCTCGCCGATCCGGCGCTGCTCAAGCACGTGCGCGAGACGGGGGCGTGGTTCGGCCGGGAGCTGAACGAGATCGCGCATCGCACGAGCCGCATCCGGCAGGTGCGCGGCGCAGGGTTCATGTGGGGCGTCGACGTGATGGGCACGGCGGCCCACGTCGTGAGCGAAGCGATGGCGCACGGGCTGCTCGTGCTCACTGCGGGCGAGTACACCGTTCGCCTGCTTCCCCCGCTCGTGACGACGAAGGAGGAGCTCGCACGCGGGCTGCACATCCTCGAAGAGGTCCTCTGATGGCCCCTGACGTGTTCGTGCGTCGAGCACGTCCGCAGGACGCGGTGGCGATCTCGAGACTGAACAACTCGTTCGCCAACGAGGGGCTGATGCTGCTCCGCACGCCCGAGATGATCTCGCTGGCCATCGACGACTACGTCGTCGTGCAGGGGCCGAGCGGCGAGATCCTGGCGTGCGGGGCGCTCAAGGAATACTCGCCGAGCGTGGCGGAGATCGCCGCGATCGCCGTCTCGCGCGACGCGCGCGGCCAGGGCCTGGGGCGCGCGATCGTGCACGCGGTCGAGGATCTCGCGCGCATGCGAGACATCTACGACGTCTTCGCTCTGACGCTGCAGCCGGAGTTCTTCGCGGCCATCGGCTACCAGCGCGTCGACCGCGCACGCTATCCGGAGAAGATCCGCCGGGACTGCCTCTCGTGCGCGCGGCGCTTCGCGTGCAACGAGATCTGCTTCGCCAAGAACCTGCTGATCGACGAGCTCCCGCGCGCGGCGTAGGGCAGTCCGCGCCGAGTGCGCGGTTGCCACGGCGCCCGCGCCGACCGCTGCCGCTTGGACTCCGGTACCGCGCATCGGGCATCGCGACGCGACGCGTATAGATTCTCCGGAGTCGCATTGCCGTCGCGGAGGGACGGACCCGTCGCGCCGACGATGCCTTCTCGTCGATTCCGTTGCCACTCGGCCGCCACCGGCTCTTCGGTATTGCGCTGCTGATCGCGCTGCCCGCCGTCTCGCGAGTGGGCGTGGCGCAGCCTTCCCGGCCCGCCTCTCGTCCGCGGCTCGTGGTCTTCTTCACGGTCGACCAGATGCGGCCCGACTACCTCGATCGCTGGGCGCGGCAACTGACGGGCGGGTTGGGGCGGCTCTCGCAGCGTGGCGCATTCTTTCCGAATGCCTATCAGGATCACGCGATCACCGAGACCGCGCCGGGACACGCGAGCACGCTGTCCGGACGGTTTCCGCGCTCGACCGGGATCGTGCGCAACACCGCGGGCGTGGAGGATCCACAGGCACCACTCCTCTCCTCCCGCGATCCGGCCGCATCGCCCTATCGATTCCGCGGATCCACGCTCATCGACTGGATGCGGAGCCGCGATCCGCGCTCGCGAGCCCTCTCCATCTCGCGCAAGGACCGTGGCGCCATTCTCCCGCTGGGCCGCGCGAAGCAGAGTGTGTTCTGGTACGCGACGTCCAGCGGCGAGTTCACGACGAGCCGCTACTACGCCGACACGCTGCCGACGTGGGTCCGTCGCGTGAACGCGCGCCGCGTTCCCCAATCGCTCGCCGGCCAGTCATGGACGCTGCTGCTGCCCGTGCGCGAGTACGCCGAGCCCGACAGCGTGCCGCAGGAGAACGCCGGTCACGACTTCCTGTTCCCACACGTGCTCTCGAGCGACCCTGCACGCGCGGCGTCGGATCTGCTGTCGACCCCGTGGATGGATCGGTTCACGCTGGACGCGGCGCTCGAGGGGGTGCAGGCGCTCGAGCTCGGCCGCGGCCCGCAGACGGACCTCCTGGCGATCTCGTTGTCGGCGACGGATTACGTGGGCCACCGCTACGGCCCCGATTCGCGCGAGCAGCACGACAACATCCTGCGCCTCGATCGCGCGATCGGCACGTTCATCGACTCGCTGTTTCGACTTCGCGACTCGAGCACGATCGTCTTCGCCCTGACGGCCGATCACGGCGTCACGTCGTTCCCGGAGCTCGTCGCGCAACACGCCGGCCGCACGCCGCCGCCGCGCTACGACCTCGGCACGTCGCTGCGGACGCTCCGCGGCATGCTGCAAGGCGCCAGGCTGGACGAGGACGCCGTGGACTTCGACGGCACGCTCGTGAGCGTCGATCGCACGGCGTTCGCGCGCGCGCGCGTCGATGCCGACCCGTTCCTCGCCCGCTTCGCGGCGACACTGCGCCAACGGCCGGGCATCGCCCGCGTGGATCGCGTGCGAGACCTCGCGCAGCGGGATACGGTGCGTGACGCCGTCAGTCGGCGCTGGCTGCACATGCTCCCACCCGACGCCGCGGTCGAATACGTGGTGACTCCGGCGCAAGGTGCGTATCCCGCCGGTGCGCAGATCGCCGAGCATGGAACTCCCTATGACGACGACGCCCGTGTGCCGCTCATCTTCTATGGCGCGGGGATCAGGTCCGGGCGCATCGTCGAGCGGGCACTGGTCGTCGATGCCGCGCCGACGCTCGCGCATGTGATCGGCGTCACACCGTTCGAGCGGCTCGACGGTCGCGTGCTCACGCGCGCGCTCACCGACGGAGCACGCTGACGCGAATGGCCGAATCCAGGAGAGTGCGCGGACTCGCGGGCCTGCAGCAGGCCTTCGACGAAGTGCGTTTCGGCGGGGCGCGAACGCTCAACCTGCGCGAGTCGCGGCCGACGGGAGCGGAGGCGGCGCGACGCCTGGAGGCGTGGCTGCGCCAACACCAGGTGCAGCAGTCGGGGGAGCTGCTCGTGATCACGGGGCGCGGCAACAACAGCGAAGCGGGGATCGCCGTGGTGCGCGAGACGAGCCTCCGCGTGTTCCACGAGCTCCGCCGCAAGGGCGTCGTCGAGAACTTCGCCGAGCACACGCCCGGTTCGTTCGTCGTGACCGTCGCACCGATGCACGCACAGGCCGACGCCAGGCGTGGACGCGAGCCACTGCCGGTGCCGGCCGCTCCCGCGCCCCCGACACTGTCCGCGTTGGACGAGTCCACTCGCGAGCGGCTTCGCATCCTCGCCGAGCGCTCGCTCGATGTGCTGGGCGTGCGAGAGCGCGGGCCCTTCGTCGAGAGCGAGATGCTTCGCCTGTTCGGAGAGCTCGCCGCCGCCGTGGGAGATGGTCCCGGCCGCGAGGCGCGGCTGCGGGCCGCGATCGAGCGCATGCTCGCCGAGGTGGACTAGTGCGCGACGCGACGCGTACGAACCGGCATCGCGCGCACTCCGTCGCCGTTCTCTCGCTCCTGCTCGCCTTGCGGCCGGCCGCTCTGGCTGCACAGAGCACCACGACACCGGTGCAACCAATGCCGGGCTTCGCGGCGGCGAACGCTGCCGCTCAGCGTGCGCTCGAGGACAGCCTCGTCCGGCGAACGCGCGCGGACACCGCCCGTGCGCATTCGCGCGCGCTCTCGGCGGAGACACACGTCGCCGGCACGCCCGCCCAGGCGCGCACGCGCGACTACGTGCTCGAGCAGACGCGCAGGATGGGACTGCAGTCCGAGGGGCGCAGCTATTCGGTGTTCATGCCGCACGCGACCTCGGTGCGCCTGTGGCGCACCGCGCCCACGGAGAAGGAGCTGACCCTGCGCGAGCCGGCGGTCGCGGACGACCCGACGTCGACGACCTGGCAGTACCCGACCGTGAACGGCTACAGCGGCGTCGGCGAGGCCGAGGGCGAGGTCGTCTACGTGAACTACGGTCTGATCGAAGACTATGCGCGGCTCGACTCACTCGGCGTGTCCGTGCGAGGACGCATCGCCGTCGCACGCTATGGTCGCTCGTTCCGCGGCATCAAGTCGCGTGAGGCGGAGCGGCATGGCGCCGCGGCACTGCTCATCTACAGCGATCCGCAGGGCGACGGCTACGTGCGCGGTGACGTCTATCCCGAGGGTCCGATGCGCAACTGGGACGGCGTCCAGCGCGGCAGCGTCTTCAACGGCGCGGGAGATCCGGCCACACCGGGCTACGCGAGCACGGCGAACGCTCCGCGGCTCCCCATCGACCGGATGGAGCTGCCGCGGATTCCCGTCGTGCCGATCTCGTACGCGAACGCGAGCGAGCTGCTCGCCGGGATACGCGGCCGCGACGTGCCCACCGGATGGCAGGGAGGGCTCCCCTTCCACTATCACGTCGGTCCGGGACCCGTGCGCGCCCGCGTGATGGTGACCGACGACCGCGCGACGCAGGGCACGAAGCAGATTCACGATACATTCGGCGTCATCATGGGCAGCGAGCTGCCCGACGAGCTCGTGATCATCGGCGCGCATCGCGATGCGTGGGGGCCGGGGGCGTCGGACAATGTGAGCGGGACCGTGAGCGTGCTGGAAGCGGCGCGAGTCGTGGCCGACGCCGTGCGCGCCGGACACCGCCCCAGGCGCACGATCGTGTTCGCGACGTGGGACGCCGAAGAGTGGGGACTCATCGGATCGACCGAGTACGTCGAGGACGATTCGCTGCGATTGCTTCGCGGGGCGGTGGCGTATCTCAATCAGGATTCGGCGGCCGAGGGTGCGCGATTCGGGGCAGGGGGCTCGCCCTCGCTGCGCGCCTTGCTGCGCGACGTGGCGCGCCGGGTTCCGGATCCGCGGGGGGGAGGGAGCGTCTTCGCCGAATGGCAGCGTGCGTCGGCGATCGTCGACACGACCTCGCCGCCGATGACCGATCCTGGCGGAGGATCGGATTTCGCCGGCTTCTACAACCATCTCGGGATCCCGATCGTGGACTGGGGATTCGCGGGCGAGTCGGGGATGTACCATTCGCAGTACGACGACTTCGCGTGGATGTCGCGATTCGGCGATACGAGCTTCGCCTATCACGCCACGGCGGCCGCCATCGGCGCGGCGATGGTTCTCCGTCTGGCCAACGCCGACATCCTTCCCTACGACTACGTGGAGTTTGCGCGGACGATGCAGCGCTACGTGCCCGGGATCGACCGGCAGATCGCGGGTCGTCGATGGACCGCGTCCACGGCGGCGCTGCGCACGGCGATCGCTCGCATGGAACGCGAAGCGGCGAGCTTCGCGGCGACGCGTGATTCCGCCCTCGCGCGCCCGCTCACCCGGCCTCGCCGGCGCGCGGCAAACGCCGCGCTGCGCGAGGTCGAGCGCGCACTCACGCGACCGATGGGGTTGCGCACGCGGCCCTGGTACCGCAACCTCATCTACGTCGCCGACGAGAACAATGGCTACGCGAACATGCCATTCCCGTCCGTGAACGAGGCAATCCGCGATGACGACGAAGGACTCGTGGTGCGCGAGCTGGCTGATCTCGCGCAACGCTTCGACGCTGCAACCCGTGCGCTGACGCAAGCGCGCACGGCACTCATCGCACCCTGATCGCGTGTTCATCGAACTCGCTGGCTCCGCACGAACGACCGGTCAAATGCGCCAGCGGTTGAGCTCGCGCCAATTCTCCGGCCTGCCAATTGCGTCGCGGCGCAAGCCTGAACGGAACGGGAGGCTAGCGTGGTGACCCGAGACGAGAGCACAGGCCTGGCCGTCGCGCGCCTGTCCGAGACCGAGCGAATCGCATTGCAGGGCTACGCCGCACGAGCGGCGTGGCCCGCGAGCTTTCAGATCTACGAGCGCGGCGCGAACGCGGACGGGGTGTTCATCGTCGTGCGCGGACGCGTGGTGCTGCGCAGCCGGGTGCGTGCGGGACGCGGATTCGTGCCCTGGGTGGCGACACCTGGTGAAACGTTTGGCGCCGAAGGGCTGTCGCCCAACGGACAGTACGCGACCGACGCACGCGCGGACGAGGAGACGGAGACGCTCTTCCTCAGCTCCGCGAACCTTCGCGCGTTCGTGCGCGAGCAACCCAATCGCGCGCTCGCGGTGATCGGCCAGATCATGGCGGAGCGGACGGCGCTGCTCGAGAAGCTGCGGGAGCTCACGACGCTCTCCGTCGAGCAGCGACTGGTCGCCGCGCTACGTCGGCTCGCCTCGCACGAGAGCTTCCTCACGGCGGACGGCCGGATCGAGCTCTGTAGCTCGCGATACCGTCTCCTGTGCGAGCTGGTGGGCGCCACGCGCGAGTCGGTGTCGCTCGTGCTGGGGCGGCTCACGGGCGAGGGTCTCGTCGAGCGCTCGGGAAGCACCTTGTTCGTGACCCCGTCCCAGCGCTTGTTCGACCGACTCGATCGCACCGGCGAGGACCTGCTGCTCGTGCCGGCGCTCGCCGAAGTCGCGCAGACCACACCGCTCCAGTAGCGCCTCGACATCCGGCGAACCCGGCACCGTCTCGCGGGCTATATTCTCGTCACGCCCGCGAGCCCGCACATGTCGCATCTCCCGCTTTCGTCCGCGCCGCTCGGCGCCGACGAGCTGCAGCGCTATCACCGACATCTGATCCTGCCCGAGGTCGGCGCGGATGGGCAGCGCCGACTCAAGGCGGCTCGCGTCCTCCTGATCGGCGCCGGCGGGCTCGGATCGCCTGCCGCCCTCTACCTCGCGGCGGCGGGCGTAGGGCATCTCGGCGTCGTCGATGCGGACGACGTGGAGCTCAGCAACCTCCAGCGCCAGGTGCTGCACGACACGGCCTCGGTCGGGACACCGAAAGTCGATTCGGCCGCGGCGCGCATGCGCGCGATCAATCCGCACGTCGACGTGGTCTCGCACCGCACGCGACTCACCAGCGCCAATGCCATGCGGCTGCTCGCCGACTACGACGTGGTCGTCGACGGCAGCGACAACTTCCCGACGCGCTATCTCGTCAACGACGCGTGCGTGCTGCTCGGCAAGCCGAACGTGTATGGCAGCGTGCTGCGCTTCGACGGACAAGCCTCGGTCTTCTCGCTCGACGACGGTCCCTGCTACCGCTGTCTGTTTCGCGAGCCGCCGCCGCCGGGTCTGGTGCAGAGCTGCGCCGACAGCGGCGTGCTCGGTGTACTCCCGGGTTTGATCGGGGTGGTGCAGGCCGCCGAGACCATCAAGCTGATCACGGGGGCTGGCGAGACGCTCGCTGGCCGGTTGCTGCTCGTCGACGGACTTCGCATGCGGTTCCGCACGATCGACGTGACTCGCGATCCGGAGTGCCGGGCCTGCGGCACGCGCGAGATCACGATGCTCATCGATTACGAGGCGTTCTGCGGCGTGGCTCCCGACACTGGCGGGCACGTCCCGGCGGAAGAAGGGGACGACGACGAGATCGCGCCGCGAACGCTCGCCGAGCGTATGAAGGCCGGGACGCCGCCCGTGCTGCTGGACGTCCGCGAGCCATACGAGTGGACGATCGCGCGACTTCCCGACGCGCAGCTGGTGCCCCTCGACGCGCTGCCGCATGCCGTATCCACGCTGGATCCCAGCGCGGAGCTGGTCGTGTACTGTCATCACGGGATACGCAGCGCCGCCGCGGTGACCTGGCTGCGCGAGCGCGGCTTCCAGCGGGCACGCAACCTCACCGGGGGCATCGACCGGTGGAGCCGCGAGGTCGACCCGTCGACGCGCCGGTACTGATCAGTCGGATGCGCTCCGTCGGCTGATGCTCGCGCCGCTCTTGCTCGCGGTAGGCGTCGGTGCGGCACTGCTGCGCGTGCGAGCGGCCCGCCGCGCGGAGCGTGCGTACGCCGACCGGCGGCCGCCGAACGTCGACGGCATCGTGTCGGGGGCCGAAGGCTTCACGCTCGCGGGAAGCACGGGCCGCGCACTGCTGATGCTCCACGGCTTCGGAGACACCCCGCAGACGCTGCGCTACCTCGGAGGGCGCTTGCACGCGGCCGGCTTCACCGTGCATGCCCCGCTGCTTCCCGGGCACGGACGTGGTCTGCGGGACTTCGCCGCGGCGAGTGCGGAGGACTACGCGTCGTCCGCTCGCGACGAGCTCGCGTGGCTTCGCGCGCGCGCGCCCTGGGTCGGGGTGATCGGTCTCTCCATGGGAGGCGCCATCGCCGCGAGACTCGCCGCCGAAGCCGACGACATTCGCGTGCTCGCGCTCCTGGCCCCCTATCTGACGCCCCCGCGCACCGTGGCGCTCGTCGCGCGCGCGGCACCGCTCTGGTCCGTGGTCGTACCGTATCTCGGGGGCCGCACGGGTGATTCGTCCGTGCACGATCCGGTCGCACGCGCCTCGAGCTTCGCCTACGGGATCTTTCCGCCGCGCGCGGTGCGAGCGCTCTGCGCGACGGCGGCCGCCGGTCGTCGTGCACTGCCGTCCATCACCGTGCCGACGCTCGTCGTGAACTCCCGTGAGGACAACCGCATTCCGCTCGCGCTGGCCGAAACGGCGACGGCGAGTCTCGCCGGACCCACCGAGCGCCAGTGGGTGACGGGGTGTGGCCACGTCATCACGGTGGACTATTGCCGCGACGTGGTGGCGAACCTGGTCCTCGACTTCCTCGCGCGCCACGCCGACTGAGCACGTCGGCGTGGCGCGCGGTGTGGTGCGGTCAGCCCGAGACGCGCTCCACGATGTTCTCGCCCAGCTCCTTCACCGCATCGACGCCATGCGAGACCGCCGTCTGCGCCTGCTCAACGACACCGGTCGCGACGCGCTTCACCCGATCGAGCGGTGACGTCTTGCGGCGGCCGCCCGAGCGCTTGGCCGTCGACCGCTTCACCGATGACTTCTTGGCTCCCTTCGTCGCGCCGCGCGAGGTCGCACCGCGCGCCGACGACTTCTTGGCTGCGCCCTTTCTCGCCGCTGCACCCTTCTTCGCGGCGCCCTTCTTGGCCGCACCCTTGCGCGCGCCGCCCTTCTTCGCCGACGAGCGTTTGGCGCCACGCTTGGCGCCACCGCGGCGTGCCGACGACTTCTTGGCTGCGCTTCGCTTGCTGCCGCCCTTCTTCTTCGTTGCCATCGCTGCGTCTCCTCTGCCGGTTGGTGGCTCTCGGTGCTGCGCGAGATCGTGGCCGTGTGCGCAAGATTCGGGCGCATGGTCGCGTCCGTCGCTCCTGCTGCCACGAGTGATGCAACTGCGTACGTCGTGTGACCGCGTGACGCCGCCGCGCGAATTGCCCGCGCGTCACCGCGTCACAGCGTACGTCCGAGCGGTGAGCGTCGCCGACGATGCGAAACTGCGACGACAGGAACATGGAGTCTGGCGCCGCAACCGGCCAGCGGTACGACGATGCGGCGTGCGTCGCCGACGCTTGCCGGCCGAAGCGTGGCGGCGCACCATTGGGGGATGCCGCCGCTGAACCTCACGCAGCTCGCCATCGGGGAGCGCGTCCAGCACGAGCTGCTCGTCGTCGATCGGGTGGAGAAGACCCAGGGCAACGGCGATCCGTTCGTGCTCCTCACACTCGGCAACGCCTCCGGCTCGATCGGTGTGGCGCCGATCTGGTCGAATCAGCGCGAGTGGGCCGACGGCGCCGACCGCGGGCGGGTGGTGCAGGCGATCGGACAGGTGGGACTCTACCAGAAGACGGGGAAGCGGCAGATCCATCTCGCCGGTCCACTGCGGGTCCTGCCGACGGAGCAGGTGGATCTGCACGCGTTCCTGCCACGCATCGCCGGGGGCACGACGAGGCTCTGGGACTGGATCGACCGGCGTCGCGCCGAGATCACCACACCCGCCGTCCGGAGGGTGGTGGACCTCTTCTATGCGGACGACGACTTCCGCCTGCAGCTGGAGCATACCCCCGGCTCCGTGAATGGCCATCACGCGAAGCTGGGCGGCCTGCTGCTCCATCTCTTCGAGGTCACCTCGATCGCCAGAAACATGGCCAGGACGATGAACGCGAACGCGGACCTCGTCGTGGCCGGCGCGCTGCTGCACGACGTCGGCAAGGTCGAGGCGTACGAGATCGACGGTGGCGGCTTCGGCTACACGCCGCACGGGCTCCTGCTCGGCCACGTGGTCCTCGGATGTCTCATGCTCGAGCGCCGGCGCACCGCGGCGGGACGCGCGATCTGCAGCGACGGACAGCTGCTCGACCTGCAGCACATGATCCTCTCCCATCACGGCTCGCTGGAGCTCGGAAGCCCGGTCCAGCCGATGACGGCCGAAGCGGAGATCGTGCACTGGGCCGACGAGGCGAGCGCCAAGGCGAACGACATGATCGAGTCGCTCGAGGACTCCGAGCTGTTCGCGTCGGGGAAGGAAGTGTCGGACAAGCGGCCATGGCGGGTGGGCCGTCGCATCTGGCGTCGTCCCGACGGCACCTGGCTGGGCTAGCGCCGTTCTCGCGTCGTCATGCGCGAGGGCTCGCCCGCCCGAGGCGCACGCTCCGGGGGCCAGGGATGCTTCCTCGAGTACGGGGTGCCGAACACGGCGGCGAGCGCTACCGAGGGGTCCTCGCTCCGCACGACGACATCGAGCGAATCACCCGACCGCAGCACCCGCGAGAAGTCGCGATACCGCCCGTACGAGTGAAAGAACCCGGACGGGCCCGGCCGCGTGACGCGGCCGAGCAGGATGTCGATGACGCCGATCTGATGGAACGCGTAGAATGAGTTCAGCGTCTGGAACCTGGGGAGATCGCTCTCGATGACGCCGCGCGGCAGGAGGCCGTGCTTGCCCCACTGCACGTCGACGGCTGGCGTGCCGCGACCCCGCCAGTCGGCGTGCAACACCTTGCCGTGCCAGTACGTCCACATGTCAGTGGGCGCGCCGCCAGGGTCGTAGCCGACCCAGACGATCTCCTCGTCGGTGGGTACCGTGAAGGGGATCCAGGCGCCGTGGACATCGTCCTTCCAGAGCAGGTGGTAACCGATAATCGGCCGTGTTGGGTGGACGACGGCGACGGCGCGCACGAGAGGGAACCATTCGTCGCGCTGGAGGTATAGAAGTGGCGCGAGTCTATGCGCGAGCCTGGCGACGCTGTCCGTCTCGGAGAGCGCGCCAACCACGGTCAATGGCCGTGGTGGAAGATGCGCCCGTGGCCCGCAGGCGCAGAGGATTCCGAGGCCGACACAGAGGGCGGCGCGCAAATCAGTTCGCAAGACGATGCCCCACTGTGCTTTAGGCGCTTTGAGGGTTACTATTCGTCAGGGCGGCCCGGCGCCTGGATCACCGGGTGGTTCGAACACCTTCTGGAGGGCCAATGCGCAAGCCGCGCCCGGCTACGTATAACCCAGTGCAAGCGCTCCACTTGATCGCCAACGATCGGAACGGTTCCCCGCTGAGCTGTCCGTCGTGCTCTGGGCAAATCGAACGAACTCCTGACGATTTCCCGCCGCCGCCGCGCTCGCAGGTCACACTGCAGTGCCGTGCATGCGGCCGTGTCGCACGCTACATCGCTGGCGCCGCGTAACAGCCTGGACTGTCAGGGATACCGACACGCAGCACCACCTACCGCGAAACGGGGCCGAATTCGGCCCCGTTCTCGCGTTTTATGGACGGTGTGCGCGACTGCAACTCCTCGTGTGCACAAAACTTGCCCGATTCGGGGATACGTCCCGCCCCGAGGGCCGGTAGTTCGGCGCGACGGGGCATCACAGGGATCACGTGGGACGAGCGGCGGCCGGCGACCGGCCCATCCCCTCGCACGCGCGATCAGGCTCCATAGCTCGGTACGAGGTACGGTTCATGGCTCGCATCAATGGAACGGTGAAGTGGTTCAACGACGCGAAGGGTTTCGGTTTCATCTCGCGTGAGGGAGGTCCTGACGTCTTCGTGCACTTCAGCGCCATCCAGGGGAACGGATTCAAATCGCTCGCCGAAGGTGACAAGGTCGAGTTCGAGATCGTGCAGGGTCAGAAGGGGCCACAGGCGGCCGATGTGACCAAGACCAGCTGATCGCACTCGATCGCTCGCGGCGAGCCGCTCTCACCCGATCTCGACGAACGCCCGGGCATTCGCCCGGGCGTTCGCGTCTTCACCACCACGCGTGTCCGTCCGCGTGAACCGGACGCGTGCGATCGGCACCCGTCTTGCCGATCGTTGGCGACCGTGTCCAGCGCGCGTGCGTCGCTCCCTGAGCCGATGTACGCCACCCTCGGTCACGCGCTCCCGCGCGGTGGCGGGTGGACGTACGAGCCGAAATACGACGGCATGCGCGTGCTGGCCGAGATCTCGGCGCGGCGCGTGCGCCTGGTGACGCGCAACGGCAAGGAGAAGCAGGCGCAGTTTCCCGAGGTCGTCGCGGCGCTTCGATCCTTCGCCGCTCACATCGGCCACAGTGCCGTGCTCGATGGCGAAGTCGTCGCGCGCCGCCGGCGATCGCGGTCCAACGCGCCGACGGCGAGCGAGTTCCAGCCGCTGCAAGCGCGCATGCACCTCAAGGACGCGCGCGAGATCGCGCGGCTGTCCGTGGAAGCGCCCGCGACGCTCGTCGTGTTCGACCTCCTGCGTGACGGCCGCGCGGCGCTGACGGCGCGCCCGTGGAGCGAGCGGCGGGCGCGCCTCGAAACGCTGTTCGCCGCCGCGCCGGAGGATCGGGCGCTGCGCC
>Ga0068859_100002859_pt1 | contig 17517 bp, 14 predicted proteins | sample KBSSwiS22_FD_66585 | JGI IMG/M metagenome (GOLD analysis project Ga0068859, IMG submission 66585) | Switchgrass rhizosphere microbial communities from Kellogg Biological Station, Michigan, USA - KBS Switchgrass S2-2 | ecosystem: Host-associated > Plants > Roots > Rhizosphere > Soil ...
GGATGGCCGCGATGGCCAGGCCCTGGCCTCCGCCGTAGAGGAAGCCCACGACCAGGCCGATGCCGGCGACGGCGATCGAGCCGCCGAACGTGCGAAGGAACATCCGGTCAGCCGACGTTGACGCCGAAGTCGCGGGCGATGCCCGCGAGGCCGGACGAGTAGCCCTGACCCACCGCGCGGAACTTCCACTCCGCGCCGTAGCGGTAGATCTCGCCGAAGATCATGGCGGTCTCGACCGAGGCGTCCTCGGAGAGGTCGTAGCGGGCGATCTCGGTGCCGCCGTCCTGGTTGACGACCCGCATGAACGCATTGCGGACCTGGCCGAAGGACTGCTGGCGAGCCTGGGCGTCGTAGATCGAGACCACGACCACGACCTTGTCGACCTCGGCGGGGACCGCCGAGAGGTTGATCTTGATCGCCTCGTCGTCGCCCTCGCCCTCGCCTGTGAGGTTGTCGCCGGTGTGCTCGACCGAGCCGTCGGGGCTGGTCAGGTTGTTGAAGAACACGAAGTACGAGTCCCCGAGCACCTTGCCGTCGGCACCGAGCAGCAGGGCGCTGGCGTCCAGGTCGAAGTCGGCACCGCTGGTCGTCCGGACGTCCCACCCGAGGCCAACCAGGACGGCCCGCAGCCCGGGCGCCTCCTTCGACAGCGAGACGTTCCCGCCCTTGCTGAGTGAGACGACCATGGTTAGAGGTTCACCCCGTAATCGCGGGCGATGCCGGCCAGACCGGTCGAGTAGCCCTGGCCGACGGCGCGGAACTTCCACTCCGCGCCGTTGCGATAGAGCTCGCCGAAGACCATGGCGGTCTCGGTGGAGGCGTCCTCGGAGAGGTCGTAGCGGGTCAGTTCGGCGCTGTCGGCCTGGTTGACGACGCGGATGAAGGCGTTGCGGACCTGCCCGAACGACTGGCCCCGGCCGTCCGCGTCGTAGATCGACACCACGAAGACCACCTTGTCGGCCTCGGCCGGCAGGCCCGCGAGGTTGACCTTGATGACCTCGTCGTCGCCCTCGCCGACACCGGTCAGGTTGTCGCCGAGATGCTCGACCGCGCCCTCGGGGCTCTTGAGGTTGTTGAAGAACACGAAATGGCCGTTGGACAGGATCGTCCCACCGGCGTTCAGCACGAGGGCGCTGGCGTCCAGGTCGAAGTCCGCGCCGGTCGTCGTCCGGACATCCCACCCGAGGCCGACGGCCACGGCCGTGAGACCCGGAGCCGCCTTGGACAGCGAGACGTTTCCACCCTTGGTGAGACTGACGCTCATCTTTTCCTGTTCCTCCACTCGGCGGTGCGAGATGCACCGATTGCGACAGTAGCCCAACGCACAGATCCGATGCCTGAGTTCCCACCCATCACGGGCCAACCGCCGGTAGGCTGAATGGCCGCCTTTCCAGCAGTTCCGTCCGGCCCAACGAGTGGAGCACAGCGATCAGCGAGGAGACGCCCGAGGCGATCGCCGCCCGGGAGATCGAGACCGAACAGCGCCACGTGAGCGTGCTGTACGGCAACCTGGACGACCTGCTGGTGCAGGCCCGCGAGTCCCTGGCCCGCACCGCCGCCGCCAGCTCTGTCGGGACGCCCGCGGCCCGCAGCGAGCGGGACGCGTTCATGCGCATGTACGCGCAGCGGGTCCGGACGTTGCACAACGTCGAATCGCGCCTCTGCTTCGGCCGCCTCGATCTGGTGGAAAGCGGCGCCGAGCCCACCATCCGGTACGTCGGGCGCATCGGCATCAGCGACCAGACCCGCCGAGAACTGCTCGTCGACTGGCGGGCGCCCGCGGCCGAGCCGTTCTACCAGGCGACCGCCGCCCATCCCCAGGGCGTGCTGCGCCGCCGGCAGATCGCTACGTCCCGCCGCACGGTCACCAGCGTGCAGGACGAGGTGCTGGACCGCGACGCCTTCGAGGCGAGCGGGGTCGGCGGTGACCACGTGGTCGTCGGCGAGGGCGCGCTGTTCGCCTCGCTGGATGCCGCCCGCGGCTCGCACATGCGCGACATCGTCGCCACCATCCAGTCCGACCAGGACAAGATCATCCGCTCCCCGCTGGAGGGCGTGCTCGTCGTCCAGGGCGGACCCGGCACCGGCAAGACTGCGGTCGCGCTGCACCGCACCGCCTTCCTGCTCTACGCGAACCGCGACCGCATCGCCAAGACCGGTGTGCTGTTGGTCGGCCCGTCCCGCGTCTTCCTGCGGTACATCGACCAGGTTCTGCCGGCTCTCGGCGAGGCCGACGCGGTGGTGATGGCGACTCCCGGCGAGCTCTACCCGGGGGTCGTCGCGACGACGAACGACGTGCCCGCGGTGGCCGTCCTGAAGGGCGACCGGCGCATGGCCCGGCTGATCTCCGAGGCGGTGCGCCGTCGCCAGCGGATCCCCAGCGCGCCCCGCAAGCTGGTGGTCGAGGGCACGACGATCCTGTTGCGGCCGGACGTCGTCCGCGAGGCCCGCGAGCACGCCCGCCGGTCGCGGCAGCCGCACAACCAGGCCCGCGCCGGCTTCGTCGGCGAGATCCTGCGCCGGCTGTGCCGCGAACTCGCGACCGTCCGGGAGGTCGACCTGGACGAGGACTCGCGCCCCGGCCTGATGGCCGAGCTGTATGAGTCGATCGACGTGCGCCGCGAGGTGAACTGGTGCTGGGCGCCGATCACCGCCGAGCGCCTCGTCCGGGACCTGTACGCGATGCCCGAGCGGCTGGCCGAGGCTGCGGGCGCGGCGCACCTGAGCCGCGACGAGCAGGCGCTGCTGCGCCGCGAGCGCTCCGCGGCGTGGACCCTGTCGGACGTGCCCCTGCTGGACGAGGCCGCCGAACTGCTCGGCACCGACGACAGCGCCGTGGTCGCCGAGCGGGCCCGCGCGGTGCTCGAGCGCCGCGCCGAGGTCGAGTACGCCAAGCAGGTGCAGGAGACCTTCGGCGGGCAGGGCTTCGCCACCGCCGAGGACCTGGCCGAGCGCTATGCCGGGACGGTCGAACTGGACAGCGTCGCCGAACGCGCCTCTGCCGACCGGGCTTGGGCGTACGGGCACGTGGTGGTGGACGAGGCGCAGGAGCTGTCGCCGATGATGTGGCGCCTGCTGCTGCGCCGCTGCCCGGCCGGCTCGTTCACCGTCGTCGGCGACGTGGCGCAGACCGGCTCGGCCGCCGGGTCGACGTCCTGGCGCGAGACCCTCGAGCCGCACGTACGCGACTGGCGGCTCGCGGAGCTGAGCGTCAACTACCGCACGCCGCAGCAGGTGATGGAGCTTGCCGCGTCCGTCCTGCCGCCCGGTATCACCGCGCCGGAGTCGGCACGGGTCGGGCGGCACGAGCCCATGGTCACCTCGGTCGCCTCCCGCGTCCCGTCCTCGTCCGAACTGCTGGACGCGGTGAAGGAGCAGTGGCAGACCGTCCGCACCGGGGAGTTCGGGACGGTCGCGGTGATCACCGCGCGCGCCGCCCACGCCGAGACGGTGGCGGCGGTCCGGGCAGTCCTGCCCGAAGGCGTCGTGAGCGCCGATTCGGACACGATCGCCTCGCCGGTACGCGTCCTGACCGTCGACGCGGCCAAGGGCCTGGAGTTCGACGCGGTGATCGTGTGCGAGCCCGCCGCGATCGTGGGCGAGTCGGCCCGCGGACGTAACGACCTGTACGTGGCCCTGACCCGGCCGACACAGCGCCTGCACGTCCTGCACAACACCCCGTTGCCCGCAGGCTTCGGGGCGCGCGGGGGCGATCCGCGCTGATGGACCGGCAGGAGCTGAACTTCTCGGCGGCCGGAGATGCCGGACAGGTGTTCACGGCGCTCGCGACCCGCTACGAGGTTCTCGCCGGCGCGGCGGTCCTGGGCAGCTGGACGTGTCTGGACACCCCGGACTGGCGGCTGCACGACGCGGGGTTCACGCTGCGCGAGGCTCGCAGCGGGCGCCGCGCCGAACTCGTGCTCGGCAGTGGGGGTGCCCCCGCCAACGAAGGCGTAGCCGGCGGGGGAGGTGGGGCCGCGCCGCTGATCGTGGAGACTCGCGGCCGATCCTGGCCGGCCCGGATCGCGGGCATCGGCGACTCACCTGTCCGCGACCAGATCGCCGGGCCCGTCGGGGTACGAGCGCTGCTGCCGCTGGCCGAGGTGGACGTGCGCTCGATCCCGCTGACATTGCGCGACGACGAGGGCAAGACGCGGGTGCGGGTCCGCGTCGACCAGCAACGGCTGCGCGGACCCGGCCACCATCCCCTGCCGCTCCGCGTGCTCATCACTGCCCTGCGGGGGTACGAGGCGGACGCCCAGCGGTGTACCGACCTGCTCACCGCGGCGATGCCCCGGTTGGAGGACGACAGGGACGCGATCACGATCGCGATGGCGACCGCGGGCCACGAGCCCGGGGTGCCGGCGGTCCCGGCGGTGGCGCTCGACCCCGGCGCGCCCGCGGTCCGATCCCTGGCCGCCGTGCTGCGCCGCTACCTGCAGATCGCGCAGCAGGCCTGTCCGGGCGCATTGGACGACCTGGACACGGAGTACCTGCACGACCTGCGCACCAGCGTCCGCGCGACCCGCTCGATCCTCAAGCTCGCCGGCGAACTGCTGCCCAGCTCGCAGGTCGAGGCGTTCTCCGCCGAGTTCGCCTGGGTCGGGCAGCTGACCACCCCGATGCGCGACCTGGACGTGATGCTCCTGCTGCTGGACGGGCACGGCGACATCGACCTGGACGGGCTGGAGGGCCTGGATGTCCTGCGCCGGTACCTGACCAGCCGCCGCTCCCGCGCGCTGCGAACCCTGCGCGAGCAGCTGACCTCCTCGCGCGGCAAGTCGCTGGGACGGCGCTGGGCTGCGCTGTTGGATCAGGCCGACGAGGGCCACTCGATCGCGACCCGCGACCACGCCGCCACGCTCGTCCGACGCGCCTACCAGCGGGTCACGAAGCTTGCGCACGGGGTCACCGCCGAGACCGATGCGGACGATCTGCACCACCTGCGCAAGCGCTGCAAGCAGATGCGGTACCTGCTGGACGGCTACGCATCGGTGTTCGAGCCGGAGGCGTTCGCCCACACCCGCAAGGCCCTCAAGAAGCTGCAGGACAGCCTCGGCGGCATCCAGGACGCGCACGTCCAGCGGGCCCTGCTGGCCGACTGCGCCGCGACGCTGGCCCGCCGGCAGGAGCCGCCCGTCGGGACGCTGCTGGCGATCGGGGCGCTCCGCGACCGGCTGGCCGTGCGGGACGAGACGGCGAGGGAGGGCCTGGTCGAGCGACTGGCCGGATTCTGCGACGACGCCACCGCCCGGCGGGTGCGCGGCCTGGCGTCGGGCGGATAGCCTCGCCCGGTGCGAGTCATTGCGCTCTACAACATCAAGGGCGGCGTCGGTAAGACGACCTCTGCGGTCAACCTCGCGTACCTCTCCGCCAGGCGCGAGCGGCGGACGCTGCTGTGGGACTTGGACGCCCAGGGCGCCGCGACCTACATCTTCCGGGTCAAGCCGAAGGTGAAGGGCGGCGGTGAGGCGTTGGTCCGCGCGGAGCGCACGGTGAACGAGGCGATCAAGGGCAGCGACTACGAGCACCTGGACGTGCTGCCCGCCGACTGGACGTACCGGCACCTGGACCTGCTGCTGGACAACGAGAAGAAGCCGACGCGCCGCCTGGGCCAGTTGCTCGAGCCACTGGCCGACCAGTACGACGACGTGTTCCTGGACTGCCCGCCGTCGATGTCGCTGCTGTCGGAGAACGTGCTGCGCGCGGCCGACGTCGTGCTCGTCCCGCTCATCCCGACCACGCTGTCGCTGCGGACGATGGACCAGTTGCGCGAGTTCGTGGCCGACTCCCCCGGCAAGCCGCCGGTCGTCCGCGGCTTCTTCTCGATGGTCGACCGGCGCAAGTCGCTGCACCGGGACGTGGTCGAGAACCTGCCGGCCGAGCGCTCCGACATCCTGTCGGTGAGCGTTCCGAACCTGTCGGTCATCGAGCAGATGGCGGCGCGGCGTGAGCCGGTCAGTGAGTTTGCCCCGCGTAGCTCGGCTGCTCGGGCGTATCAGGAGTTGTGGGACGCGACGCTGGCGTGAACCGGCGCTTCGCCGCCTGCCACGCGGTGCGGACGCCGAAGACGCTCCACGCGGCGACCGCCAGGACACCGGTGGCGACGATGCCGTCCAGCCACCAGTGGTTCGCGGTGGCCGCGACGACGAAGATCGTGATCGCGGCGTGGGCGGGACCGAGCCAGCGCCAGCGGCTGCCGCCGACCTTCCAGGCGTACCAGCCGACGATGACGCACCAGGCGACATGGACGGACGGCATGGCGCTCAGCTGGTCCGCCGCGAAGCCGTTCGAGTAGACCGACTGCCCGTACAGGATCGCGGTGTCGACGTACTTGTCCGGGTTGTAGAGCCGCGGCGGGGCGACCGGGACGAGCTGGATCAGCAGGCAGCCGAGGGTCGTCCAGGCCATGACCTGTCGGATCGGGCGGTAGTGCTCGCGATGCCGCCAGAACACCCAGATGAGGAAGACGAACATCATCGTGAAGTGCATGGTCGCGTAGTAGAGGTTCGCGCCCTGCACGAGCCACTTGTGACCCAGGATCAGGTTCTGGACGCTGTGCTCGTCCGGCAGGAACAGGTCGTCCTGCGCGTGTTCGATCCACCTGGCGCGGGCGTAGGCGTCGCCGCTGTCGTGCAGGCTCAACCTGCCGGCCAGGCGCCAGAGCCCGTACAGCGCGCCGATGACGGCGGCCTCGCGCAGGAACGCGCCGATCCACCGGATGCGGCTGTTGGACGACAGCGCGGCAGCGCCACCGATCGCGGTCAGGACGGCGGCAGTCTCGAACGAGTGCTGCCAGCTCAGCCCGACGGTCTGCATCCGGCAACTATCCCAGCAGTGCCTGGGCGATGGCCGCCGCCTGTCCACGGATCTCCGGGATAGCGGTCGTCTCGAAGAGTTCGCCGTGCCGCATCGGGCCGATCAGCCACAGGCCCGGACGGTCGGTCTCGATCCCGATGCCGACCGGATGCGGCCGGACGATCCCGTCCGCGATGAGCCGCTGGACGAACGGGTTGTCCCCGTGGGCGTTCGCCGGGCCGGTGCAGTTGACGATCACGTCGGGCTCGAGCGTCGGCGCGACCTGCTCGTAGGTGCCGGTGTGGTTGACCAGCGTCCCTTGCTCGAGCATCTCCGCGAGGCGGTCGCCGACCTCGGGGGCGACGCGGTGCCGGGCGCGGTTCCAGTACCGGTTCTCGCCCCTGAGCCACGCGGCGCGCTCGGCGACCGGGATGCGCCGCCAGAGTTCGGCGGTGACAGTTCGCAGGCTGTCGACGCCGTCCCGCCAGTCGTCGTACTTGCCGATCGTGGTCTCGACGAGGGCCTTCGCCTCGGCCATCGGGATCGTGTCCGCGCCGGGCAGTTCCGGGGGTGCCGGTCGCGGGTTCGGCGCCTTGCTGTGCGGTAGCGGCAGCAGGCCGTGGCGGCTCACCACGTGGACGGTCGCGCCGCGCCGTCCCCAGCTGATCGCCATGTCCGCCATCGTCAGGCCGGCGCCGACGAGCAGGACCGTGCCGCCCGGGCCGGGGACCAGGGCGTCCGGCACGGGCTGCGCCCACGGATCCGCGACGAACCGGTCGCTGTTCTTCAGGTCCTCGGGCGCCCACGCGATGCTCGGGACGCCGTTGCCCATTGCCAGGACCACGTCGTCCGCGACGAACTCACCACCGTCCGCGAGCACGACCCGCCACCGTTCGCCCTCCGGTACCAGGCTGGTCGCCCGGGTCGCTCGTAGCTCTGCCCGCGCCGGTGCGGGCAGAGCCACAAGCTCCGCGAACAGTTCCTGCAGGTAGGTCAAGAAATCGACGCGGCGGGCGAATCCACCCGCCGGGAAGTCAGGATCGCGGTTGGCGCGCAGCCAGTTCAGGAAGTGTTCGGGGTCGCCCGGCAGGGCGGACATGCCCGCAGCCGGCACGTTCAGGCGGTGGTCGACGTCCGTGGTCGAGTAGGCGATCCCGGCGCCGAGCGGACCGGGCTCGACAACGGTTACGTCCTTCCCCCCTGCCCGGAGGATATGGATTGCCGTCAGCAGTCCGGACGCCCCGCCACCGATGATCGCGACTCTGGCCATGGGGACAGTTTCTCGGACGGGTCCAGCGGGTACGCGCCCGGTATGCCACAACAAGCCTGGAGCGCCAAGCGCGAGCGCCAATACGACCACATCAAGGCCGGGCTGAAGAAGCGCGGCCGCAGCGAGGACACCGCCGAGGAGATCGCCGCCCGGACGGTGAACAAGGAGCGGGCCCGCCACGGCGAGTCGAAGCAGGCCAGCAAGACCTCGACGAACGACATCTCGTCGGGACGCCGGGGCGGCCTGCGCTCGCACAGCGGACCCGGCGGACGGACCAAGGCCCAGCTATACCAGGAGGCCAAGGCCAAGCACATCCACGGCCGCTCGACCATGACCAAGAAGGAACTCGAGAAGGCCGTCGGCCGCTGAACCGGCGCGACGCACCCTGTAAGCTCTCTTCGTCCCGGGCGATTAGCTCAGCGGGAGAGCACTGCCTTCACACGGCAGGGGTCACTGGTTCGATCCCAGTATCGCCCACCAGGTTGCCCATCGTGCGAACCGTGATCACCGTCAGGCGGCGAAGTAGTGGGCCTGGATTCGGGCGGCGGTCAGAGCGGTGTTGTATGCGGCGGCATCGGCCATCGCGCCGGAGAACACGGCGCTGGTGCCGCCGAGGGCGCCGCTGATCGTGCAGCCCCAGCGCCAGCTCGCCGGACCCGTGTAGAGCCCGGCAGGGTAGTTGGCGGTGGCTACTTGCGTGCCGTCGACAAACAGCCGCTGACCCGAGCTGGATATCCGTGCTGCGACATAGTGCCACGTGTTGTCGTTGTACGTGGCCGGGGAGGTGACGGCCTGGCTGGTCGATGGCCCGAAGGCGGTGTAGCGCAGGGTCCCGGTGCTGGTCATGGCCAGGGTGCCGTACGGGGTGGCGCCCGCTCCGGTGGTGCCGACCTGGGCCAGGGTTCCTCCAGCGGCGCTGGAGGTCCTGAACCACAGTTCGACGGTGTAGGTAGCCGTGCTGAGGATGCTGTAGGTGCTGGTCAGGCAGGTGCTGCTGCCATTGCCGGCGACCGCGGTGCCGGCGTTGCGGGGCAGCGGCTGCGGCGTGAACCCGTAGCTGAACGAGCCGACATAAGCTCCCGCCCGGTTGTTGCCGGACGAGTCCGCAGCGACGGTGCCGCTGGCCTCGTTGAGACGATAGAAGAGCAGCGGCGCGTCCGCGTTGACTGTGCTGACGTAACTGTTGGGAGCGATGAGCACCGGCGCCGCGGTCCAGCTGCTGTTCGGGCTGTCAGTGGTGCCGCGGAACGCGGCATAGGCCGGCGCCCGGGCCAAGTCACCGATCGCCAGCACCAGAACCAGCAGGCTCACGGCCGTTCCAGTCAGCGTCGGCGGCACGCCCCCGTGGCGACCGCGGTCTGCTCTGCCGTTGTCGCCGCGCCACGCCAGCCAGCCCGCGAGCCCGATCGCCGCAGTCAGCAGTGCCAGGGGGATCCACTGGCGGCGGTGCGCCCACAGGACCGGCAACCCGACGAACGGCACACGTAGCCGTCCTAGGCCGCTGACTTCATGGGGCTTCAGCGGGGTGGGATCCGGGGTTGAGTTTGCGTCGCCGCGGGTGATCAGCGTGCCGTCCGGGTTACGCCCGATCAGGCGGTGCACGAGCGTGTGTCCGGCGTGGTCGGGATCGGCAAAGGAGATAACCCGGCCGGGTCGGACGCTTGCCCCGCTGGTCGACGACGTCAACACCACGTCGCCAGCGCGGATGCGGGGGCTCATCGAATCGCTGAGCACCACACGAGGCGTCCAGCCGAACACGGCTGGCGTGACCGACCAGAGCAGCAGCGCAGCCAGAAAGGTCAGGACCGCGCGCGCAACGACGACCGACAACAGACCCAGCCAACCCACCGCTGGGTCGGGCGGCCGCGGTGGGTCAGGCTGATCCTGCTGAACCGGGTCGTCGACGTCGGACCTGCTTGGTGGCTCAGTCACGAAGGTGTATCCCGTGACTGGCCAGCCAGCTCAGCTGCCGATCTGCATCGCCCAGGTGAAGTCCACCCCGGTCAAGGTCTGACCAGCGACCGTGTTCGGGGTGGTCGCCGGCATCGTCCAGGTAATCTGGTAGCCCTTGGTAGCCCCAGCGGCCAGCACGCCGGCACCGGTCGGCGCGGCCCCGGCCGCGTACGTGGCCGGGACGGCCGAGAGCAGCCCGCTGTAGACCGAGGTGCCGGCGGTGAATCCGGTGCAACTGCCAGCATTCCCACCGGTCACCGTCGTGGTGCTCTCGACAACTGCGAACGTCAGATTCTGGGCCAGCAGGTTCGTCGACAATGATGCGGGCAGCGGCGCGTAGAACTTGATCGGATTGGCCGCCGTCGCCCCGAGCGAACCGGCGTTCTTGACGTTGACACACCACTGACCGGTGTCACCGGGCTTGACCAGCGCCGGAGTGAACATCAGCGTGCCGGTCGTCGCGAACGTTCCGGTCGTGTCGTTGGTCAACGCCAAGGCTCCCGCACTCCACTGGTTACCCGGGCTATCGGTCGTTGCCGTGAACGCCGCGTAGGAACTCTGCCAGACGATCGTCGCGCTGACCACCAGCGCCACCGGTATCGCCGCAGCCTTGACTACCCGCCGCCACCGTAGCGTCGGACCGTGCATCGGCCTACCTCCGGGATCGAGTCTCTTGCTCCCCCGTGCCAGTCATCCCGATCGTAGGTCATCTTCGTCATGTCGCAACCGGAGAAGATGGGCACTCGTGTCTCCTGCGCCACTGCAGCGCAGTCGACGTCCTGCCCGACTCGCGTGGCGACCTCGCCACAGATGTCACCGGTCGGCGGGGTGCCGGTGTTGCGCTGTTCAGGCGAACTGCACGCGTCCGCGGCGCCGGCGACGCAGTCGCTCTGCGCGGAAGTCGTGGCGCTCCAACCGGGCGGCACGTCAAACGCCGATGCCGACGCCCGCCAAACCAGCAGACTGCTGGCGAGCAGACCGACCAACGTCGGTGCCATCGCAAGTGATCGACGGCAGTGTCGCGCACCGCGTCCCACGAGACCTCCGAACCATTGATCCGACGGAGCCTGCGGTCAGAATGGCCGGCCGGCTGGTGCACTACGTATCGATCGGTCGCGCGACGGCTCAATCAAGTGATGTCAGCCGACTGTGGGTAACAACACCGTGACTGCGCGACCAGCACCGATCAGGCGCACGAACCGGCTGAAGGGGGCCTGCAGTGAGCACCGCCGTCGCCGGCAGTCGCCGCGGCTTGGCCGCGGGCAGACGGTCAGCAGACGGAGAGGCCTCCGCTATAGCCCTTGACGAAGGCCTGGACGCGACCCAGCCCCGATGTGCCGCGGGAGCCGAATGCCTGATCCATGCCGACCAGGTTCACCGTGGCCGAGGTGGCCTCGTCCAGGTCCGGCGGCGACAGCACCAGCGGGTGACTGTCGTCGGCCTGGTCGTTGGGGAGGTTGATGTCCTTGGCGTAGGCGCCGGTGTAACACATCGCTGCCAGCAGCCCGTCCTGCCCGGTCATGGTCTCGCCGAACAGCTGGTGCCGCACGCCCATGCCCCAGGCGACCGCGAACAGCGTGCCGAGGGCAAAGTCGGCGGGCTGGCCGCTGACGATCTTGACGTCGCCGGTGGTGGGGTCGAACTGCTTGCCCTCGAGGCTGTTGTAGGCCATCTCGGCATAGGCGTGGCTGTAGTAGACCGTGTTGTCGTCGGGGCAGTAGCCGAACTCGCTGGCCGGCGACAGCGACCCGCAGGCGGGGTGGGCGGCCTGTTTGACCTGGATGTCCGTCCACGTCTTGCCGATGGAGGCGGCGGCGGCCTTCCAGAACCGGTTGAGGTCGGCGAACAGGTTCAGGCCGTCGGCGCCGGGAGCAAGGACCTCCTCCAGCGTGACGTTGCCCCCTGCCTTGTAGTCCTCGTCGGTGACGAACGGGCGTTCGGTGAGCTTGGTGTTCTCGTAGTAGCCGGGGTCGAAGCAGAAGGTGACGCCGGACTTGAGCCCGTTCGCCACTGCGGCGAGCCGGTCGAAGCCGTTGCCGTGGCTCAGCTCCTCACCGGCCTCCGGCGTGCCGTCGCGCACCTGCAGGTAACCGGCGAGCGCCCGGTCGATGTCGGCGTCGGTCGGGCGATAGTGCGGAGCGTGCCCGTCCTTCGCCCAGGCGAGGAACGCACCGGCGGCGCAGTCGGCCTGCGACTCGAGGTAGACGTACTGCGGCGGGTCGAGGTTGAGCCGGGGCGGCCCCTGGATGGCGTGGCCGAACTCGTGCGAGAAGACGGCGGCCATGACGAGCGGGCCGTACGTCTGCGCCAGGACGCCGACGAGGTGGGTCGGGGTGCGGTCCCAGCCGATCGAGTCGTCCTGCCCGCAGTACCAGGCGTTGTCGACCAGACCGGGGATGTCCTGCTCGATGTTGCCGGACTGGCAGCCGGCCTTCTTGAGATAGGCGGGGATGCTCGCGTCCCGAATCAGCTGCAGGCCGTCGTAGGAGTACAGCTCGCCGGTCAGCGGCGGCAGGGGCTTGCCGCCGGACACCGACGGATACACCTGGGTCCAGAACGTCTCGACGTCGCTGATGGCGTTCTTGACCTGGACGTCGAAGGGCTCGTTCGTGCCGCCCTGCACGGCCAGTTGCGCGTCGGGGGCCGGGACGAACGCGGGCTGGCCGGGGCGGCCACCTGCCGCGACCGGGCTTCCGTCCGTCACCGTCGAACAGGCGCCGAGCGCCAGCGCGATCGCCGTCGCCACCACGGCAAACCGCCGCCCCCGCATCCGCATTGCCCTCTCCTCTACGTTGCCGACAGCCACACCGTAACGCCCGCTGCGTGATCTTGACTGCACGACGCCCTAAGCTGCCCGCGTGCACGGAGGCCGACGGCGAGCAGGGCTGGACGAACTGAAGAACCTGCTCTTCGCGGTCGTCCTGGTGGTCCTTGTCGGCTACTTCGTCTGGCGCGCCGTTCCGCCGGCCGAGCGCCCGTCGCTGCACGACCCCACCGGCGCCATCGTGACTGTTGTCCCACCCCTCTCGCCCGGCAGTGGTACTGGCGGGTAGCCTCCGCGAAATGTCCAGCGCCAAAGCCTTCTTCCAGCCCCTAGCCGTCGGTGCACCCGCCCCTCTGCGCGAGGTCCCGTTCCGCCCCTCCCGGGCCATCCACTTCTTCGACCCGAGCAACGAGAAGATGGCCGCGAAGGTGCCCTCGATGGTCGGGTCGGTGGACGTGTTACTGGGCAACCTCGAGGACGCCGTGCAGGCCGACCGCAAGGAGGCTGCGCGCGAGGGCCTGGTGCGCATCGGCAAGGCGACGGACTGGACGGGCTCGCAGCTCTGGACGCGCGTGAACTCGCTGGATTCGCCGTGGATCCTGGACGACCTGATCACCCTGGTCACCGAGATCGGCGACAAGCTGGACGTGATCATGGTGCCGAAGGTCGAGGGCGTCGAGGACATCCACTACGTCGACCGCCTGCTCGCCCAGCTCGAGGCCCGCGCCGGACTCACCCGTCCGATCCTCGTCCACGCCATCCTCGAAACGGCCAGCGGCGTCGCCAACGTCGACGCCATCGCCCAGGCCTCCCCGCGCATGCAGGGCATCTCGCTCGGCCCGGCCGACCTGGCCGCGTCCCGCCGGATGAAGACGACCCGCGTCGGCGGCGGCCATCCCGACTACCTCGTGCGCGCCGACCCCGGGGCGGACGGGGACATCAACGGCCCGCGGACGATCTTCCAGCAGGACCTCTGGCACTACACGATCGCGAAGATGGTCGACGCCTGTGCGGCGGCCGGGATCCTGCCGTACTACGGCCCGTTCGGGGACATCTTGGACGTGGTTGCCGCCGAGGACCAGTTCCGCAACGCCTTCCTGCTCGGCTGCGTCGGCACGTGGACGCTGCATCCGGTGCAGATCGAGATCGCCAAGCGGGTCTTCTCCCCCGCGCCGGCCGACGTGGCGTGGGCGCGCAAGGTCATCGCGGCCATGGGCGACGGGACGGGCGCGGTCATGATCGACGGCAAGATGCAGGACGACGCCACCGTCAAACAGTGCAAGGTCGTCGTCGACCTGGCCGACGAGCTGGTCAAGATCGACCCGGACCTGGCCAAGGCCTACGCGGCGGTGTCCGAGTGAGCACCGTGAAGCCGATCCGCTCGGTCCTGTACATGCCGGGTTCGAACGAGCGGGCGCTCGAGAAGGCCAAAGGCATCCCGGCCGACGCGCTGATCCTGGACCTCGAGGACGCCGTCGCCCCAGACACCAAGGACGCCGCACGCGCCCTCGTCGTCGCCGCCGTCGACAGCTACCCCGACAAGATCGTCACCATCCGCGCGAACGGTCTCGGCTCGCAGTGGCACGCCGACGACGTCGCCGCGATCGCCACGTCCGGTGCCGCTGCGATCGTCGTCCCAAAGGTCAACTCGGCCGACGAGGTGCACGTGATCGAGGCGGAACTGGTGGCCGCAGGTGCGCCGGACGAGCTGGAGATCTGGGCGATGATCGAGTCGCCCCGGGCCGTCCTGGACGCCGCGGAGATCGCCGCATCCAGCCCCCGCCTGACCGTCCTGGTCATGGGCACCAACGACCTGATCAGCGAGATCCGGGGGGCGATCACCCCCGGCCGTCCCGCACTGCTGCCGTCCCTGTCGCTCGCCGTCCTCGGCGCCCGCGCCGCCGGCAAGTCGATCGTCGACGGTGTCTACATGGATGTGAAGGACGAGGCCGGTCTCACCGAGGAGTGCGTCCAGGGCAGGACGCTGGGCTTCGACGGCAAGACGCTGATCCACCCCGGCCAGGTCGTGCCGACCAACACCGTCTTCGCGCCCGGCGAGAAGGACGTCGAGCACGCCCGGGCGGTCATCGAGGCCTTCAAGGCCGCCCGAGCCGAGGGCAAGGGCGTGGCGACCGTCAACGGCAAGCTGATCGAGAACCTGCACGTCGCCGACGCGGAGCGGGTGCTCGCCTACGCCGAGGTCATCGCCGCCCGCCAGTAGTAGCCTGCGCGGACCGCCGCGGCCCCAGGGAGATCGACGTTGATCATCGACATGTTCATGTCCAAGGACGGGCTGCGCCTCGAAGGTGCGGACATCTCGCTGTCGGGCGTGCGGGTCACCCGCGGCAAGGGAGCGTTCGTCCCGCAGAGCGCCGACCGGCTGTGGGGGACGCTGAAGGTCAGCTTCCGCGATCTGACCGCGGCCCTGGCCCGTCCGGAGATCCTGGACCAACTGCTGATGGGCGTGGCCGGCATCGCCCGCCCGGAGATCACCCTCGAGGAGGGCAAGGACGGCGGCGTCCGCATCGTCGGCAGCGTCGAGGCCCTGGGGCGACGCATCCCGCTGACCGCGTCCACCAGGGTGCACATCGAGAACAACAAGCTGGTCATCAGCGCCACCCACCTGGAGGGCCTGCCGATCCTGCGCGCGATCCCGCTGCAACTGCTGGACGTGGTCATCCCGCTGTCCCTGCCGCCGGGCATCCGGTTCACCGACGTCACGACGGTGCACGGCTGCTTCGTGCTGAGCTTCGAGGGCGAGGACGTCCCGCTGACCGAGGAGGCCGTCGCCGACTACTACACCGCACAGTCCGTCGTCACCGAGGACACCGACGGGGGTTCGGGCCACGAGCGGCCACCACAAGATCAAGAACCCGTGTGAAGATCAACTACCGGATCGGCCTGCCGATGGAGGCTGAGAAGGGATCTCGCACGGACGACCGTGTCCGCGGGCCACTGTCGGGAGCACTTGATTGTCTCGGTGGACAACATCACGCAAGATCGCGGCGTCGTTCGGCATCGCTGCCACGACGGTAGCGGCCGCCGTCGTCCAACTGGCTCTTCCGGATACCGCGTCAGCAGCCACCGTGACTTCGTGGACCGATCTCTTCAACGCCTTCACCAGCGCGACCGACGGCGAGACGATCACCCTCGCCCCGAACATCACCATCGACAACAGCGCGTCCGCAGGCCAGCACCTGACGGTTCCGTCGGGCATCGCGCTCACCCTCGACCTGAACGGCTCGACTCTCACCGTCGATGAGTCCGGCGTCTCGGGCGCCGCCGGCATCAATGTGGCTGGGACCGGGACCAGCCTGACGATTGCCGATTCGAGTCCCACCGGCACGGGCCACCTGACCGCACGGGGCGGGTTGCCTGGGTTCAGCAACGGCGGGGCCGGCATCGGCGCGAACGGCGCACAGTCGGGCACCGGATCGGTGACCATCACCGGCGGGACGGTCGACGCGTACGGCGGCTATCAGGCTGCTGGCATCGGCGGCGCCAACTACCCGGGTGGAACGGTCCTCGTGACCGGCGGAACGGTGAACGCGATCGGTGGCTTCACCGCCGCCGGGATCGGCGGCGGGTGGTCCGGCGGCGGTGGCAACGTCTCCATCACCGGGGGCGCGGTCACTGCGACGGGGACGAACGCCGCAGCGATTGGCGGCGGACTCAACGGCGGCCCTGGGACACTGACGCTCGCCGGGACACCCTTCGGCTCCGTCCCACCCACGGCAGGGACCGGCGGCGCCGCAGCTCCCATCGCGCCGGGCGCCGACACGGGCGTCCGGTACGTCGCGACCACCGCCGCATCGACTCAGTTCACCGTGCGGTTCGGGCAGGTGCTCAGCTTCGACCCCGCCGGGGGAACCCCCGTCGCGGCTCAGTTCGTCGACACCGGCTCGACTCCGCTTGCGCCGCCGGCACCGACCCTCGCCCACAACACCCTCGCCGGGTGGTACGCCACCTCCGCCCTCACGGCGCCGTTCGACTTCGCCGCGCCGATGGCCACCGATGCGACGGCCTACGCGAAATGGACACTCGACAGCTTTCCTGTCAGCTTCGACCTGGGCGGCCACGGCAGTCCCATCGCCACCCATACCGTTCCGTATGGCGCCACTGCTGCTGCGCCGCCCGCACCCACTGCTACCTGGTACACCTTCCGTGGTTGGTTCGCCGACGCCACCTTGACCACGCCCTTCGACTTCAGCACTCCGATCACCGCAGGCGTCACGCTCTACGCCAGGTGGGTCGCCGTCCCCGCCACGCCGGCTCCCGCCTCTACGGCTGCGCCCGCGCCGAGCCCGACGCCCCCGATGTCGACCACCCCCGCGCCGAGCCCGACCACACCCGCGCCGACTCCGACCACTCATGGAACGACCTCCAGGTCTGCTGTCCCACAACCGCTGCCGCCCACGGTGCCGGGCTCTCCGGAGACGCCGTCACCGGCACGCACCCGTAGCGCCGAAGCGAGCGTGCCCCCGCCCGCGCCACAGCTGGGGACACCACCGCCTGCGTCCCCTCCGGCACCGGCGGGGACGGCACCGATTCCGGCCCCTGCTCCGCCAGCGGGAACGCCGCCCCGGACCAGTGCTTTGTCTCCGAGCTTCCTCACCCACAGCACGCACACCGTCCAGCAGGTCGCGGACGACCCGGAGTTGCTGCTGGAAGCGCTGGGCTACGGGCTGGTGTGGATCCTCGCGCTGATCAGCACGGTCAGGCTGCTCGGCGA
>Ga0068859_100002860_pt1 | contig 17516 bp, 13 predicted proteins | sample KBSSwiS22_FD_66585 | JGI IMG/M metagenome (GOLD analysis project Ga0068859, IMG submission 66585) | Switchgrass rhizosphere microbial communities from Kellogg Biological Station, Michigan, USA - KBS Switchgrass S2-2 | ecosystem: Host-associated > Plants > Roots > Rhizosphere > Soil ...
GACCCTCGAGTCGGACACCCTCCGCATCGTCCCGACCGGAGCAGGCGAGCCGCGCTCGCTGACACTCAAGGGACTCATCGTGGGCGGTGGAGTCTGGCATCCCGACGGGCATCGCATGCTGATCCAGGCGGTCGAACCCGGCCATCTGCCGCGCCTGTACGTGGTGGATCAGAGCGGTGGCGATCCCAGGCCGATCACCGAGGAAGAACCGACGGTGGCCGGCGTCATCTCCCCCGACGGAAAGTCGGTCGCCGTCGTGTCGCGATCGCAACCCGGCCGCATCATTCCTTTCGAGGGAGGCGAGGCTCGACCTCTGCCGGCGTTGCTGACGACCGACTTCCTGATGCGGTGGAGCGGCGACGGCCACGGCATCTTCGTGCGTCCCCGCGGGGTGGATCGCATCGAACGGATCGACGTCGCCACCGGGGCGCGGACGGTCGTGAGTGAGATCCACCCCGCCGACCGCGCGGGACTGGTCGACCTCGGCTGGTTCCTCGTGTCGGGCGACGGCCGCTCGTACGTGTACAGCTACCGGCGGAACCTGGGTGCGCTGTACGTCGGGACCCTGAACTGAGCCGCCGCTAGTTCGTCGGAACGATCGTCTTGGCTCCCGTCCGCGCGCCCCCGACCCGGGCCGGCGCCAACCTCGACGACACGGCCTGGGGCGGCCGTCCGCCGCCATGCGAAGCGCCGCACTCGGCGACGACCTCTCCGGCGATGCACGTGTCGCCGTCGGCGCCGCCGTTCAAGACGTCGCGGCCTTCGCCGCCGTCGAGGTAGTCGTGGCCGGCCTGCCCGATGAGCGTGTCGTCACCGTCGCCACCGAAGATCATGTCGTTGTCCTTGCCGCCCACCAGGCTGTCGTTCCCGCCCCCGCCGCAGATCAGGTCGTTGCCCGCGAGGCCCTGGATCTCATCGTCGCCGCCGGTGCCGACGATGACGTCGTCGCCCTGCGTGCCGTTGAGGACACCGGTGTAGGGCTGACCGTCGGACGGGCCGCCGTGGACGATCCCGGCCTCGTCCACCCACACCGTGGGCGTCTGATCTCCGCATCCGCCCGCGGGAATCCCGGTGATCGCGATGTTGTCGAAGTCGAGGTCGTAGATGAAGCCGAAGTCGTAGAAGTACCCCGGCTCGATCGCGTGGATCTGGATCTCGTCGATGCCCGCGAGGACGTCTCCGAAGGTGACGCCGGGCGGGAGCTGGGGCATGTACGTGACCGGGTCCTCGGGTCCGCCGAAACCGACCCAGCCCGCGGGAAGGGTGGTCGCGCCCGGGTCGGAGATATCGACGTAGAAGTGCTTCCAGCCGGCGTCCCTGTTCGGGAGGTAGCCGGACGGGTAGATCACCGACGTCCACGGCCACGAGTAACCGGTGTTCGGGTCGGTGTACTGGATGTCGTGGTCGATGAGCTCGAAGACGACCTGCCGGTACTCCTCGACCGCGTTGCCGAACCAGAAGTAGGTGAAATCGGTGACGTCGACGTCCACGCTCAAGCGGACCGGCCCCTTGGCGCCGTAGTCGCCGAGGAACGCGGGATTCGTGTCGTTGCTGAGAATGAAGTAGCCCTGAAGGATGTAGTTGTTGGGGTCACCGCAGATCACGCTCGCGATGTTCCAGCGAGCGCCGGGAAGGCCGCCGGCCGGGATGACCGTTCCACAGTCACCCCCCGGCATCCATCCTTCGGTGCCGTTGTCGAACGTGACCACCGTCGCTACTTGCGCCTGCGCCGCCGGCACGCCCACGAGGGCGATCCCCGCGACGAGCCCCGCTCCGATCCTCGAGATGAGCCGCATCATGACCGAGTCCTCCTTCAGTGATCTGCTACCGGACGATGGAATACGACCAAAGCCGCCGGCGGGCCGTAGCGATCTCGGCGGGACCGGCTCTGTTAGTCTTCCCGCGTAACGGGAGGCGATCATGCGGCTGCTCTTGCGACTGTTCATCAACGCGGCGGCCCTCTGGGTCGCGGTCCGTCTCGTTCCCGGGATCTCCTTCGCGGGGAATCCGCTTCTCCTCTTGGCCGTCGCGCTCGTGTTCGGCGTGGTCAACACGATCGTCAAGCCGCTCGTCACGCTGCTCTCCCTGCCGGCGGTGCTCCTGACGCTCGGGATCTTCCTCCTCGTGATCAACGCGCTGATGCTGTGGTTCACCGGGTGGCTCTCGACGAGCCTTGGCCTCGGCTTCCAAGTCGACGGGTTCGGCGCCGCCTTCCTCGGCGGCATCATCGTCTCCCTGGTGGCCTGGGCGCTCTCCGTGTTCCTCGATCGTCCTCGTGACGAGGAGAATCGCTGACCGTGGATCGCCGCGACTTCCTCGGCCAGGTGGGTTTCGCCGCGCTGACCTCCGCGACGGTGGCGGGCCTGCTCGACGAGGTGCGCGCCGCCGCGGCGGGGGTCGCGCACCTCACGCCCGAGCAGGCGGCCGCGAGCGAAGACTTCTGGCTCGCGATCCAGCAGGCGTTCACGGTCACGCGCGGCATCGTCAACCTGAACAACGGCGGCGTCAGTCCGTCGCCGCGCGTCGTGACCGAAGCCTTCGTCCGGTACACGTGGCAGCAGGAGGACCTCCCCGCGTACACGATGTGGCAGATCCTCGAGCCGCAGTGCGAGAGCGTGCGCACCGGCCTCGCCGAGATCTTCGGCTGCGACCGGGAAGAGATCGCGATCACGCGGAATGCCTCGGAGTCGCTCGAGACCCTGCTCATGGGGATGGACTTCAAGGCGGGGGACGAGATCCTCACCACCACCCAGGACTACCCGCGCATGCTCACGACGCTGCGCCAGCGCGAGCAGCGGGAGAAGCTCTCGCTGAAGCTGATCCAGGTGCCGATCGCCCCGTCCGACCCGAAGGCGATCGTCGAGGCGTTCGAGGCGGGCCTCACGCCGCGCACGAAGCTGATCCTCATCTCGCACGTCATCAACCTCACGGGGCAGATCACGCCGGTGAAGGCCGTGTGCGACATGGCACGCGGCAAGGGGATCGAGACGATCGTGGACGGCGCGCACTCGTTCGCGCACTTCGACTTCAAGCGCGACGATCTCGGCTGCGACTACTTCGGGACGAGCCTCCACAAGTGGCTGTGCGCCCCGAAGGGCACCGGGATGCTCTACGTCCGGAAGGACAAGATCGCGAAGATCTGGCCGCTCATGGCGGCCGAGTCCAAGCAGGCCGGCGACATCCGCAAGTACGAGGAGATCGGGACGCACTCGGCGGCGATGAAGCTGGCGATCGGTGACGCGATCCTCTTCCATAACGGCATCGGCGCGTCACGCAAGGAAGCCCGGCTGCGCTACCTCACGCATTACTGGGCGGACAAGCTCGGGGCGCTCCCGAAGGTGCGGTTCAACACGGCGCTGGATCCCCGGCAGTCGTGCGCGATCGCCAACGTGCGGATCGAGGGCGTGGACACGGGGAAGCTGGCGTCCCACCTCATGGACAAGCACAAGATCTTCACGGTCCCGATCCTCCACGACGAGTTCGAGGGTCTGCGGGTCACGCCGAACGTCTACACGACGCTCGCCGAGCTGGACCGCTTCGTGGACGCGATGACGGCCGTGGCGAAAAACGGCCTCTAGCGCGCGGGAAGCTCCGAGAACCAATTCAAGACGAGATCGATGCGCGTGATCGCGCGCTCCGGTGCGATCGGTTGGAGGCGCAAGAAGCGCGAGCCGTCGGCGCTGATGCTGTAGCTCGTGTTGCCGTTGATCGTCCGGAAGAAACGGCCTTCGTGCATGAGCCGCGGCGTGCTCGCCGAGAACGACGCCCCGGTCGTCACCGTGACGCCCAACAGTCCTTCGGCGCCCTGGAAGAACAGCTCGCGTCCGTCGTGGGACCACAGCGGCTCGGCCCCGCCGTCGGAGGAGACCTGATGCCTCGGCCCCGGCCCGGGGAACGGGATGACGAAGATCTCCTGGCGCGACGACACCGGCGCCTGGTACGCGATCCAGCGTCCGTCCGGTGAGAACTGCGGATCGAACTCACCGCCGACGTCGTCGATCAGGAGCCTCGGCTCCCGATGGCCCGCGAGCTCGAGGATCCACATGCTGGTGCCGCCCGGGTCGGCGGGGTTGTTCTCGTTGTAGAGCAGGTAACGGCCGTCGCGCGAGACCGACGTCGGCGTCTGCGACACGTCGTCCTTCTTCGTGAGCGGCTCCTCGACGCCCGAGCCGTCGGCCGGTCGCCCGTAGATGTTCCGGAAACCCTTGCGCGTCGCGCGATAGATGAGGCGGGATCCGTCGGGGGTGAAGAGCGGCGCCTGGCTGCTTCCCGCAGCGCTGCCGATCGGAGTCAGCGTGCTGCGCCCGAAGTCGTAGGCCCAAAGCTCGGTCGAGCTCCCTCGAATCTGCACGACGGCGCGCGTTCCGTCGGGGGAGAGCACGGCGTTTTCGTAGGGACGATCCGGAGCGCCCGTGGGGAGCGCACGGCCCGCGCGATCGATCCACACGAGCCGCATGGCGGCCCGCGCCAGCCCCCCGCCGATGTAGGCGAGATCGCCGTCGTCGGACACGGCGTAATTGCCGCACCCTTCGTTGCCGATCGTGTCGTTGGGATGGACCGACGCCGCGAGGGGCACCGCGGTTCCGAGATCCTTCCGGGACGGCGTCCACGGCACCGCGTAAAGGTCGCCGAGGTGGGTGTAGAACAACCGCCCCGCTTTCGCCGAGTAACGCGGCGCGTCGGCGGCTTTCACGAGCACGTGGCGCTCGGTCTCGCCGATCGTTTGCATCACGACGCTGTGCTCGTCGTCGCCGGGGCCGGTCCAGACGCCGTAGATGAGCACGTTCGTCCCCGCGAGGACCTGAGGCCAGCGGTGGCTGATCTCGCCCCGCTCCGGATCGCGCTGGGTGACCTCGGTGGCCGGACCTCCGCCTTCCGGCACGCGCCAGATCCCGCCCATGTTCGCCGGCGTGTAATAGATGAAGCCGTCCGAGGCCCAGTCGCCGCCGCGGTGGAACGGCGCGTCGGCGAGGGTCTGAAGCGCGGCGCCTCCGACCGCGATCTTCCGCAGCTTCGACCCGGCGAAGAACCCGACCCACTGTCCGTCGGGCGAGAAGAAGGGTCCGTCTCCTCCCTCGGTGCCGTCGAGTGCTCGCGTCTCGGGCTCGCCGAGCGTGCGGACGAAGATCCGGTTCTTCCCGTCGCGACTCCCGACGAACGCGAGGCGCGTGCCGTCGCGCGACAGCGCGATGGGGAGGAGGTGGGTCGCGCCGACCTCGACGCCGTCCGGGAGCGCGACGCTGACGTGCGTGGCGCGAGCGCGCGGGACGGCGCCTGGGGCGTCGAGCCACCGCGTGGCGCCGAACGTCACCACGGCCGCGAGGGCCGCGACCCCCGCGAGGAGCGCCACCGGAAGCCGCGACTTGGTCCGCGGCGCCTCCGAGACCACCGGCGCCGGTCCCGACATCGAGCTCGCGCTGTCGCTGAGCAGGAAACGGACGACCGACATGTCGGCGAGACGCCCGTTCCGATCCTTGACCAGGCAGCGCTCCAGGAGCATCCGGAGGTTCGGCGGCACGTCGGCCGGGAGGTGCTTCCAGTCCGGCTCGCTGCGCAGGATCGAGGCGAGCGTCTCCGAGACGTCCTCGCCGTCGAACGCCTTCCTCCCGGTGAGCATCTCGTAGAGCACGCAGCCGAAGGCCCAGACGTCCGTGCGCCGGTCGGTCAGCCGACCCTTGGCCTGCTCGGGGCTCATGTACCCGGCGGTGCCCATGATCATCCCCGCCTGCGTCCCCGCCGTCGTGAGCGTGGGTGAGTTGCCGGAATCCCCGGCCTGGGGGACGTCGCCCTCGAGCGATTTGCCGAGACCGAAGTCGAGGACCTTCGCTTGGCCCTCGCCGGTGATCATCACGTTGGCGGGCTTGAAGTCTCGGTGGATGATGCCGCGCTCGTGAGCGGCCGCGAGCGCGTCGGCGATCTGCCGCGCGTACGTTTGGGCCTCCGGCACCGGCAACCGGCCCGACTTCAGCACCTCGGACAGCGCGTGACCGTCCACGAACTCGAGGAGGAGATAGCGCGTGCCCTGGGACTCCTCGACGCCGTAGATCGCGCCGATGTTCGGATGGCTGAGCGACGCGAGAAGCTGCGCTTCGCGCTCGAACCGCGCCACGCGCTCGGCGTCCATCGCGAACGACTCGTGAAGCGCCTTGATCGCGACGACGCGGTTGAGGCGCGTGTCCCGGGCGCGGAAAACCTGGCCCATGCCGCCCGCGCCGAGCGCGGCGACGATCTCGTAGGGGCCAATGCGATCTCCGGGAGCGAGCGGCACCGCGGGATTCTAGCCTCTGAACCGGCTGCCGCGCGCGTACGTCCTCCGGGTTGTCGAACTTTCGGCAGGTGGCTGTCGATCGATCGACAGTCCGCCCTGCGGCGCACCGTTCCATCGCGCGGAAACGCGACCCGCCCTGGTACGCGGATTGCGATGGCCCTTATCCGAGGAGATTCCACCATGAGAGCAACGAACTTGGTCCTCGCGGGAACCGGGCGGCTCGGACGGGCCGTCTACGAGCTGATGTCGGTGATCGCCGTGCTCACGCTGGCGCTCGGGGGATGCCGCCGTTAAGTTCGGAAGGCCATGGCGCAAGTCAGGGTCGGAACGTCCGGATTCAGCTACGACGAGTGGAAGCCCTCCTTCTACCCGGAGCAGCTGAAGAAGGACGGGTTCCTCGCGTACTACGCCTCCCGCTTCGCGACGGTCGAGGTCGATCGCACGTTCTACCGCATGCCCAACGCGAAGACCCTCGACGCTTGGCGGGCCGCCACCCCGGACGGCTTCCGCTTCGCGATCAAGGCGTCCCAGAAGATCACGCACTTCGAGAAGCTCGCGGTGCCTTCGGAAGCGCTGGCGTACCTCGTTCGGATCCTCGCCGGCTTCGAGGATCGGCTGGGCGCCGTGCTCTTCCAGCTTCCTCCCGTTCTGCGCAAGGATCTCGAGCGGCTCGGGAAGTTCCTCGAAGCGCTTCCCGAAGGTCTTCCTTCCGCGTTCGAGTTCCGCCACGAATCGTGGCTCGACGAGGAGGTCTACGACCTCCTGCGGCGCCGGGGCGCGGGGCTCGTCATCCACGACGCCGACGAGGGCACGACGCCGCTCGTGGTGACGGGCCGGCTCGCGTACCTGCGTCTGAGGAAAACCTCGTACTCGCCGGAGGAGTTCGCGGCGTGGCGCGAGCGCGCTCGCGTCTGGGCCGCCGGGGGCGTGGACGTCTACATGTACGTCAAGCACGAGGACAACCCCGACGCGCCGCGCATCGCGCTCGATCTCGCGGGCGGGCTCGCCTAGGGCACCCTGACGCAGTCGTACGTCAGCGGGATCCGGGCGCCTGCGTCGATCATCTCGAAATCGGTCACCTGGATCGCGGCGAGGCCGGTCGAGCCGCTGGGGAGCACGCTCGTCCACTTCGCCGTCGTGAAGCGGTCGCTCGCGGCGGTCAGCGCGATGTTGCCGCCGTCGGCGAGGATCATTCCGTACTTCTGCAACGCGCGCGCGATCGTCCGCGTCCCGTTGTCGGGGAGCGAGGACAGCGGGTAGTTGGCGCGCAGACGGAATCGCGCCCCGTACGGCGGCATGCCCTGGCCGGAGGGGCCGCCCGCGTGGGTCGCGGGGTGGACGTAGACGCCCGCCTGCATCCGAGGATTCGGAAGGATGAAGCGGATCGCGTGATCGATGGTCCCGGCCTGCAGCTCGTCGGCCGTGAAGAGGAGCGGCGCGATCGGCAGCCCCGCGGCGTCGGCGCTCGTGCACTGCTCGCCGCGGCCCGCGGGCGGGTAGATCCGGTCGAGATCCCACACGGCGAGGCAGCCGCCGCGGAAGACGCCGTTCGTGATGTCCGCGCGCCACATCTCGTAGAGGTCATTCGTGGACGGGTCGCGGACAATCAAGTGGCAATCCCCGTCGTGCGCGCAGCTGTACCCCGATTCCCCCTCGAGCGCACCGCCAGCCGGCACGGGGACCGGAACCTGGTCGCAATCGGGCGTGTAGAAATCGCCGGTGGGCGTGAACGTTCGATACGGCGTGGCCGCATCGGCGGTGAGGACGACGATCGAGAAGTCGATCTGGAGACGGCCGTTCCCGAAGCCGCCGGCGGCCGCGAGGTTCGCGATGATCGTGCTCGACTGCGCATCGACGGGGGCGCTCGTGACGTCGCGCTTCCAGACCGGCTGCGCCACGACGCGATAGAAGAAGACGCCTCCCGCGGGTGGCGTGTCGGTCCACGAAGAGAGGCTCGTCGTTCCGATGATGTTGGCCGGGCTCGACTCCGGGACGCCGGCGATCACGCGATAAACCGTGTAGGGAGCCGCGGCACCTGCAGTCCAGGTCAGAGCGACTTGCCCGGGATTCGTACCGCGACCGACGTGAAGCGTAAGTCCGTCCTGGACCTCCACCGCCGAAGAAACGGTGGCTGCGAGGAGTAGCGCGATCACCTTCACGGTGGTGTGCAGGAATCGTGCTAGCCGCCTGCGCTTGGTGGGGCGATCGGTGGTAGAGAAGAAGCAGCATTTCGGAGAGGGAGCGCGAGATGAAGTTCTCTCACGGCATTCTGATCATCTGGGGATGCACGCTTTCGATGGCGATCAGCTGTTCCAACGACACTCTCGATCCGCCAGGTGCCGACCCACCGTGCAGCAACGTGAGCGGTCAAGGCGACCGATTCGTGGACTGCGGGAACGGAACCGTGACGGACACGCAAACGCACCTGGTCTGGACGAAGTTGGCGGACTGTCATCAGTCGACCACTTGGCTGAACGCCATGGACTTGGCCAGTGGATTGGCGGAGGGCGGGTGCTCCGGAGAACTGACGGATCATTCCTCAGCAGGGGATTGGCGTTTGCCGACGGTGGCGGAGTGGCAGACTCTGGTTGCGCCAAGCTGCAGCTCGCCCGCGATTCCTGATCAGTCTGGAACCGGTTGTTTTCGTGACGGAACACGATGGGCCATCCACGTGAACTACGATGTTCCGTACTGGTCGTCTGAGCCAAATGTGCCTGGCGAGACGGCGTATGCCATGGACCTCAACAACGGTGCCGTTGGAAGCGGTTCCATACAGTTCAGCTCGCACGTGTGGCCCGTCCGCAGTGGACATTGAGCCTTGCGGCTCGACGCGCTGACCGCCTAACCCCGCGCGGCTTGAATCCTGAGGAGAGCGGGCTAGGGGCAGACGAGCGGGTTCACTTGAGCCGCGGGGCGAGGCGATCGAGGGCGCCGGACAGGTCGGGCGTGTCCTCGATGACGGAGGCGAGGGGATCCTGCTTCATCTTCTTCATGCGCGCGGGGACCGTCTCGATCGTGAAGCGCGACGGGTCGAGCCGTGGCGTCACCTCGCTCCATCGCAGGGGCGTCGAGACCATCGCGCCCGGGACGGGCCGCGCCGAGAACGGTGCCACGAGGAGCTTGCCGTGGCCGTTCTGGAGGAAGTCGACGTAGACCTTGCCGTCCCGCGCGTCGATCGCTCGAGCGATCGTCGCGATCTTGCCGTGATCCGCGACGAGAACGCGGGCGAGCAGCTCGCCGAGCATCCGGCACGCATCGAACGTGCATTGCCGGCCCAGGGGGATGAGCACGTGCAGCCCGGTCGAGCCGGACGTCTTGATGTAGGCCGGGAGCTCGATCTCGTCGCACAACGCCTTCGTGGCGAGGGCAAGCTTCACGACGTGCTTGAACGGTGCGCCCTTGGGGTCGAGATCGAGGATGCACCAGTCCGGCCGTTGCAGGCTTCCGACACGGCTCGACCAGACGTGGATCGGTATCGTCCCCATGTTGACCACGTAGAGGAGCGAGGGCTCGTCGTCGCAGACGAAGTAGTCGATCTCGCGCTCGCCCTGCTCGCTCCACATCCGCTCCTTGCGGAGCCACTCGGGACCCCAGCTCGGCGCGTCCTTCTGGAAGAACGACTTCCCTTGGATCCCGTCCGGGTAGCGCGTCATCACGAGCGGACGATCGCGAAGGTAGTGGACCATCCACGGTGAGATCGCGCGGTAGTACTCGATGAGGTCGCCTTTGGTGTGCCCCTCTTCGGGCCAGAAGACCTTGTCGAGGTTCGTGAGCTGGACGGTGCGCTCGATGGGCTCGGGTGAAACAGGGTCAGGCACCGTTTCGGAAACGGTGCCTGACCCCGTTTCTTCCGGCCTCTTGTCGTCGCGCACGCGCACGAAGACCGGATGGCGGAGCTGGCCGTCCCCGGTCCACTCCTTGTAGCGCACCTCGCACACCAGCGCGGGGTTCGTCCAGACGTGCTCACGACCCTTCGGCAGGGTCCCGGTCGCGGCGGGCGCGGAGCACCGCTCCGCATCGAGCCGCTTGCGAATGTCCTCGAGCTGACGGTCGTCGAACCCCGTCCCCACGCGGCCGGCGTAGCGGTATCCGTCTCCATCACGAACCGCCAGGTGGAGCGCGCCGAAACCGGGCCGCCCGCGTTTGGGCTCCGTGTACCCGACGACGGCGAAATCTCCCGCGCGCTGGAAGCGCACCTTGATCCAGTCGGCGCTTCGGCCGCGCCGGTAGGTCGAGGACGCCCGCTTGCACACGATCCCCTCGAGGCCCATGCGCTGCGCCGCTTCCAGGAAATCGGCTCCCGGTCCTTCGAAGTGATCGGCGAAGCGGATCGGCCCGGCCGACGGGACGAGCTTCTTCAGGATCCGCTTGCGCTCCGTCAAAGGGAGGGAGCTCGTGTCCCGGTCGCCGAACGCGAGGAGATCGAAGACGAAGAGGACGGCCGGGAGCTCGAGGGACGCTCGATCGATGTCGGGGCGCCGGGTCAAGCGCGCTCGCTTCTGCAGCCGCCCGAAGCTCGGGCGACCCTCGTCGTCGAGAACGACCACTTCGCCGTCGAGCAGGATCCGGTCGTACGGGAGTCCGGCGGCCACACGCGTGATCTCGGGGAACGATGCGGAAGCGTCGCCGCCTCCTCGAAACTTCAGGCCCGGTCGTCCGTCCTCCCGCGACGCGAGCAGGCGATAGCCGTCGTACTTGATCTCGAAGAGCCAGCCGTCACCCGCGGGCGGAGCCTCTCTGGCCTCGGCGAGCATCCAGTCGATCTCCTTCGCGTGCACGATCCGCTGCGGCGCTTTCAACCGCCGAAGCTCCGCCTCGACGTCGGCTGCCCTCGTCGGCCCATCGCGCAGCTCCTCGACCGTCATGCCGGAGACCACGGACTCCTGCGACAGCTCGACACCTTGCCGGACGTAGCCGTCGCGCTCCTTGATGAGGAGCCAGTCCTTTTCCGAGCGCTTGGTGCGGACGAGAGTCCAAAGACCTCGAAGCTTGTAGCCGGCGAGGTCGAAGAGGAGCTTCCCCTTCTCCATCCCGGCCCGCGGATCCTCCCGCGCCGTCCACAGCCCCTTGTCCCAGAGGATGACAGCGCCCGCGCCGTAGTTCTCCTTCGGGATCGTCCCCTCGAAGTCGCCGTACTCGAGCGGATGGTCCTCGACGTGCACGGCGAGGCGCTTGTCGCTCGGGTCCAGGGAAGGCCCCTTGGGCACCGCCCAGGAGACCAGGACTCCGTCCAGCTCGAGCCGGAAGTCGAAATGAAGGCTGCGGGCCGCGTGCTTTTGCACGACAAACAGGCCCGGCCGCTCCGTGGTGGCGCCCCCGAACGGCTCCGGGGTGCGTCCGGCCTCGCGCTTGGCGCGGTAGGGGGCTAACTTGTCCGCTGCTTTACTTTTCGCCACAAGCGTATATACATGCCGTTTCTGCGGAGGACATTATGGCCCCCCGAGCGATAGCGACGGCGACCGTTTCGTTCGGCATGGTCTCGATTCCCGTCAAGCTGTACTCGGCGGCGGAATCGGGGACGGGCGTCTCCTTCAACATGCTCCACAAGGACTGCGGCTCCCGGCTCAAGCAGCAGTACGTCTGCCAGAAGGACGGACAGGTCGTCCCGCGCGACCAGATGGTCAAGGGGTACGAGTTCTCCCGCGACCAATACGTCATGTTCTCGCCGGAGGAGATCAAGGAGCTGGAGGAGAAGTCCACGCAGTCGATCGACATCGCGGAATTCGTGTCCGCGTCTTTGATCGATCCGATCTACTTCGACAAGCCGTACTACGTCGGGCCGGACAAGGGGGGCGACCGGGCGTACCGGCTCCTCGCGAAGGCGATGCGCGACAGCGGCAAGGCCGCGCTGGCCCGGTACGGCGCGCGCGGGAAGCGGTACCTCGTCATGATCCGTCCCACGGCGGACGACCGGCTCGTCATGCAGCAGCTCCACTACGCCGACGAGGTCCGCGCGACGTCCGAGGTCCCGATCGGCGAGGTCGAAGTGAAGGACCAGGAGCTGAAGCTCGCGATGCAGCTCATCGAGCAGATCTCGAGCGACACCTTCCGCCCGGAGGCCTACGAGGACGACGTCCGCAAGCGCGTCCTGGAGGCGATCCAGCGGAAGGTCGAAGGGAGCGAGATCGCGATCTCGCCGGTCGAGGCTCCCGGGGCGCAAGTCATCGACCTCATGGAAGCGCTCAAGGCGAGCCTCGCGACGAAGTCGGACCTCTCCGAGCGCAAGCCGCCCAAGCGCGCGGCGCGCGAGGAGAAGGCGGCCCCGAGCGAGCGCCGGGCCAAGACGGCGAGTCGATCCGGCAAGGCGTAGGCCGTGCCGGTCTCCGCCGGATACTCCGCCCGGGACGTCGCCAAGCTCCTCGGGGTTCCCGTCAGCCGCGTGCATTCTTACGTGCGCGCGGGGTTTCTGAAGCCGGTCCGTGGGCCGAAGCGGGAGCTGGCGTTTTCCTTCCAGGACGTCGTGGTCCTACGCACCGCGAGCGAGCTGGTCCGCTCCCGCATCGCGCCCTCGCGCGTGAAGAAGATCCTGAAGAAGCTCGCCGCCGATCTTCCCGCGGGCCGCTCGCTGGCCGGGATGACGATCGTCGCCGAAGGGAGCCGCGTCGTCGTGCGTGCCGAGGGCGACCGGTGGAACCCGGAGAACGGCCAGCGGCTGTTCGACTTCGACGTCGCCGAGCTGGCGGCAAGCGCCCGGCCGATCGTCCGGCGCGCCGCGGTCGCGGCCCGCAACGCCGAGAGCGAGCTCGATGCCGACGGGTGGTACGAGATGGGGATCCATCTCGAGATCGCGGCCCCCGACGACGCGCGCGACGCGTACCGCCGAACGCTCGAGCTGGACCCCGGTCATGGGGAAGCCCACATCAACCTCGGGCGGCTGCTGCACGAGCACGGTGAGCTCGCGGCCGCGGAGGAGCACTACCGCGCCGCTCTCGCCGTCCGGCCGGAGTCGATCCCCGCGGCGTTCAACCTCGGTGTCGTCCTCGAGGACCGAAAGCGCAGCGACGAGGCGGTCGGCGTGTACGAGCGTCTCCTCAAGCGAGACCGCGACTGCGCGGATGCGCACTTCAACCTGGCGAGGCTCTACGAGAGCTCGGGCCGGAAGATCGCGGCGCTCAAGCACCTCAAGGAGTACAAGAGGTTGATGCCCGAGCACTGATCCAGCCGCTTACGGGCCCTCGACTTGCCTCACCCGCACCCGGGGATCATCGTTGATGCGATGCAGCCGATCGTCGCGTTGTCGATCGTGTTACTCGCCGCCTCTCCCGCGTCGGTCGAGCGTGACCACGCGGAGACGGGGAAGGCCTCGTGGTACGGGAAGGCGCACCACGGACAGATCACGGCGAGCGGCGAGCGCTTCGACATCCATGCCCTGACCGCCGCCCACCGCACGCTGCCGTTCGGCACCATCGTGCGGGTCACGGATCTCAGGAGTAAGAGGTCCGTGAACGTCCGGATCAACGATCGTGGCCCGTTCCGCCGCGACCGGATCATCGATCTGTCGTACGAGGCGGCCCGGAGACTCGGGGTCGTCTCACGGGGCACCGCTCGGGTCAAGATCACCGTGATCCGTCGCGGTTGACGCGGAGCGCCGCAACTGACGCAGCCCGCAGATCGGGGCGACGAGCATGACGAGGGCATAGACCGAGCCGGCGACGCTGTCCCACGGGGCCACCACGAGCGGCTCGGTGCGGTAGTCGTCGAGGAAGAAGAAGAAGGCCGCGACGGCCGTAGGACCGAGCAGAAGTCGGATCCACCTTCCACGCCAGGCCATAACCGCATGGAACACGCCGACGAGGAACACGATCCCCGCCGGCACCCCCGCGAGGAAGCCGAACAGCGCTGCCCCCCCTTCCCGTTGATCGGCGGGGAGTCGCGCGATGCGATAGAGGATGGGGACGCTCAAGATCAAGACCACGCCCCACAGGAGAAAACACCAGTACGCGCGCTTGGTCCACGCCCGGATGCGCTCGTCCGCTCCACGAGCGCGCGCCCGCGCGCCTCGCCAGAAAGCGAAGGCGAAGATCGCCACCGGGATCAGGAGCTGGATCGCCAGATCGAAGCCCGCGGACGACGCGTTGGAGAACACGAGCTGGCGTCAGAACTTGATTACGGCCGTCACCTTGTACTGGTGATTCAGCCCGTCGTCCATGACCGGGTCCAGATACGCCGTGGTCTGCTTGCTCACCTCGGCGATTTGCGTCCAGAACAAGTTGACCGGATCCAGGCGATACACGTGGAACCTCGTGACCGTGAGCCCGGCCTCGTGCGTGGGCTCGGTCCACGCCAGCTCGACGTTGTTCCCGCTCACTCGCGAGAGACGTAGGTCGACCACGCTCAAGGAGACACTCTGCTCGATCTCCATCTCGGGGTCGGCATCGGAGCTGTCGTGCGGCTGGCCCGTCTCGCCGCAGGCGGCGCTGCCCGAGCCGCAGGCGGTACCGTAGGTGCCGTTCGCGCCGGCACGCGTGTCGTTCGGGTGGGATCCCGCGGCGGCGCTGTAGATCGGGCCCGTTGTTGGCCCGTGGTCACGGTCGTGCCACACACCGAGGTCGAAGGAGTTGGACGTCGCGCTATTACCGCATACGTCGACCGCGACGACCGTGGACGAGTAGACACGACCGGCGGGGCTGCACGCCCCGTCGCGCTCGGCTCGCAGGTGCAGGTTGCCGGGCTCGAAGACGCAATCCCGAGTTGAGTTCCCGTCGCCCACGCCGCTTCCGTTTTCGGGCTGGCTGGAGTTGCAGCTTGCGAACGTCATCGAGGCAATCCCGCACGTGCTCGTCGCCTCGGCGTGCGTATCCGCGACCGTGAAGTCGACGTAGCCATGTTGCGGTGGCCAGAGCATCGCGCAGGTCCCCAGAGAAGGCTGCACGACGAAGACCGGAGGCGATGTATTCACCGTGTGGGTGCAGCCGGCCGCCGGGTCGCACGCGTCGATCGTGCAGCAATCCCCATCGTCGCAGATCGTCGCATCGCCGGGATCGCAAAGGCCTCCGCCACACAGGTTGAGAAGCACCGATACCGTTGCCGAGAACTGGTTCGCCACGGCGAGGTCGGGCTTGGAGTCGCGGTTGAAATCGCCCGCCGCGATGAAAAGGGGCGAAAGGCCGGCCGTGAAGTGGACGGCACTCTGGAAGGTGCCATCGCCGTTTCCAAGCAGGACCGAGCCGTCGGCGGAGTTGAAATTCGCTACGGCGAGGTCGGGCTTGGAGTCGGCGTTGAAGTCACCGATCGCAACCGAGATCGGGCTCGCGTCGGCGCCGAAGCTGCCGCCGCCGTGGAAGGTGCCGTCGCCATTCCCGAGCAGCACCGAGATGTCGCCGGAGAACGAGTTCGTCACGACGAGGTCCAGCTTGGAATCCGCGTTCAAGTCTCCGACGACCACCTGGGAGGGAAACGAGCCGACGCCGTACTCGACGGCCGTCGGGAACGTGCCGTCGCCGCCGCCGAGAAACACCGACACCGTGCCCGCCCGATTCGCCACCGCCAAGTCGACCTTGGAGTCGGCGTTGAAGTCACCGGTGGCCACCGACATGGGAATCGACGGGTCGTCGTAGTCGACAGCAGCCTGGAAGGTCCCATCCCCATTTCCGAGAAACACCGAGACGCTGGAGAACTGGTTCGCAACGGCCAGGTCGGGCTTGGAGTCGCCGTTGAAGTCGGAAATCGCCACCGAGGCGGGAAACGCTCCGGCGGAATAGGTCACGGCGGCCTGGAAGGTGCCATCGCCGTTTCCGAGCAACACGGAGACGTTGGAGTCGGGGGTTTCGCTCGCAACGACCAGGTCGGGATGGGTGTCGTCGTTGAAGTCACCGACCGCCACCGAGATGGGAGCCGGGCCGCCCTCGTAATCGACCGCGGCCCGGAACGTGCCCTCTCCGTTCCCGAGCAACACCGAGACGTCCGAAGAGCTCTGATTCGCCACGGCCAGGTCCGGCTTGGAGTCGGCGTTGAAATCGGACACCGCGACTGACCGGGGTCCAGAGCCGGTCCCGTATCGGGCGGCGGCCTGGAAGGTGCCATTGCCGTTCCCGAGAAGGACCGTGACTCGGGACGTGTTGAGGTCCGGCGTGGACAGGTCGAGCTTCGAGTCGGCGTTGAAGTCGCCGAGCGCCACCGCATAGGGACCTGAGCCGACGCCGGAGTTGACCGCGGTACGGAACGTGCCGTTGCCGTTCCCGAGAAGGACCGAGACCGTGGACGAGTCGTTGTTCGCCACGGCCAAATCGAGCTCCGTATCCGCGTCGAAGTCGCCCACCGCCACGGAGAGGGGGCCGTGGTCGGTAGCGTAGTCGACGGGAGCCTGGAACGTGCCGTCGCCGTTGCCGAGCCCTACCGAAACGTGGGCGAGGTTGAAGTTCGTCAAGGCCAGGTCGGGCTTGGAGTCGCCGTTGAAGTCACCTGCCGCCACCGAGCCAAGGTACGACCCGGCGCCGTAGTCGACGGCGCTTTGGAAGCTGCCGTCGCCGTTTCCGAGAAGCACGGAGGCCGCGGAGCTCTCGTTCGACACGGCGAGGTCCGGCCGGGAGTCGCCGTTGAAGTCGGCGATCGCCAACCCGGCAGGACCCGAGCCGACGGCGTAATTGACCGCGGCCTGGAAGGAACCGTTCCCATTTCCCAAGAGCACCGAGACGTTCGCGGCGAACGTATTCGCCGCGACGACGTCGGGCTTGGAGTCGCCGTTGAAGTCGCCCACCGCGACCGAGCTTGTCCGGGAGTCGGCGGCGTAATGGACGGGGGGCTGGAAGGTGCCATCGCCGTTACCGAGCAGCACCGCGATGCTCGCGGAGAACTCGTTCGCCACGATGAGGTCGAGCTTGGAGTCGGCGTCCAAGTCGGCCACCGCAACCGACCTGGGCCCGGAGCCGGCGCCGTGGTTCGCGGCGGGCTGGAAGGTGCCATCGCCGTTCCCGAGAAGCACCGATACATCGTTGGAGAATTCGTTCGCCACGATGAGGTCGAGCTTGGAGTCCGCGTTGAGGTCGGCGACGGCCTCCGCGAGAGGAAGCGCGTCGGCGCGGTAGGTGCGTCCAGCGGCAAAGCTGGGAGATTCACACCCGGCCGCGGGCACCCCCGTCGCACTCACACTCGTGGTTGAGACGCAGATGAGAAAGGCGCACAGGCCGGTCAGCCCGACGGTCCCAGATTGAGTTGTCATGACTCGCCCCCGTACCGTGGTGGCGCAAGCGTACGCCTCGGGCACATGCGGGAGACCCCCATTTGGGGGAGGCGGGGACAGTTCATTCAC
>Ga0068859_100002861_pt1 | contig 17516 bp, 13 predicted proteins | sample KBSSwiS22_FD_66585 | JGI IMG/M metagenome (GOLD analysis project Ga0068859, IMG submission 66585) | Switchgrass rhizosphere microbial communities from Kellogg Biological Station, Michigan, USA - KBS Switchgrass S2-2 | ecosystem: Host-associated > Plants > Roots > Rhizosphere > Soil ...
AAGTAAACCGTTAAAACGGTTCACTAGTCTCCTCGTCTGCGTATCACCGGGCTAAAGCCCGGTGTGAATGAGAGGTGCACTTTCAGACTTTTGGGGCAAAGCCACCTACAGGGATAGTCAATGCGGAGATCTGGCACCCCTCCGGGGTGCGATTCGTTTCATCACCAGGTCCGGTGGTCGGAGTCCTGACCGGCGGAGCTGACTTCACTGAACGCCGAATAAGTGTTTTCATTGCGTTACCATTCCAGCAGGGGGCCGAGAGCTTATGCAACGCGTTTTGATAATAGGTAACGATGCTGACACCGACGCGGTGAGCCAGTCCCCTCACCTGCAGCGTTGTTCAGTCGAAATTGCGGATGGATGCGCAGATGCCCTGCAACGGGTTCGCGACCATGCCGTCGACGTGGTCCTGACAAATCCGTTGACCACAATTAAGGAAGACCTGGCGTTAGTAACCCAGATGGAAATAATCAGGCCGGGTATCAAGGCAATCATCCTCACACCCGAGGCCACGCCGGAAGATGTGATTGCCGCGCTTCGGGCCCATGTGTTTGCCTGCTTCAGCAACCCGATCAATGTTGATGAAGTTGCGTCGATGATCGCCCGGGCGGCGGATGCGGCCAATTGGAATGACGGCATTGAGGTCATGGCCGCAGATCCAAATTGGATTGCCCTGCGGGTGAACTGCCGTCTGCTGACAGCCGATCGGTTAACGCGGTTCATGGCTGAGCTCAGATCGGACCTGATCGATGCGGATCGGTCGTCGTTGCTGGTTGCGTTCCGCGAAATTTTGCTGAACGCGATGGAACACGGCGCTGGTTTGGATCCGGACAAAGTGATCGATGTTTCTGCGGTCCGGACGAAACGCGCGGTCGTCTATCACTTTCGCGATCCCGGTCCCGGCTTCAAGGGAATTCAAATGCGCCACGCCGCCATCAACAACCCCCCGGACAATCCGGTGGCCCATTTGGAAGTGAGAGAAGCAGAGGGCATCAGGCCGGGCGGCTTCGGTATCCTGATCGCGCAGCAGCTGGTCGATGAACTCGTCTATAACGAACATGGTAACGAGGCGTTGCTCATCAAACATACCGGGCCCTAAGAAAACTCGAAACTGGGGTCAGGCCTTCGATTCGTGCGATTCTCGATCGTTTGCTAAAGTATGCAAATGACTTCTCACAATCTGCCGCATAGCGGTAGGATTTTGGACAGCAAGAGAGTAGCAGGATTCTGCTTGACGGAGATTGCTTATGCTCCGAAGGCAAGAGTACCCCGGCACTCGCATCAACACGCTTGTTTTTCCCTTGCCCTCCAGGGCGGTTATACGGAGCTTTACCAAAGGAAGACCATCAAAGGTGGACCGTCCGTTCTGGTGTTCCGTCCCGCCGGTGAAATGCACGCAAATCACTTCGACGATTTGAACGTACGTTGTTTCCTCATTGAGGCTGAGGCTGAGTGGCTGGCCCGCCTGCGCAAATATTCCGCCGCGATGGACCAACCAATGAGTTTTAAGAGCGGTTCAATAGTGCGAATGGCGCTGAGCCTCCGTTACGAATTCGCGCAGCCGGATTGCTCAACCCCACTGGCAGTCGAAGGATTAATGCTCGAGCTGGTAGCGGGAATCTCGCGCAAGTCCGTTAAGATTTCGGAGCATAAGCACCCTTACTGGCTCAAACAGGTGCGGGAGATTCTCCACGATCGATTTAATGAGCGAATAACTCTTTCCGAAATTGCGGGTGCCGTTGGGGTGCATCCAATGTACCTGGCCGCTACTTTCAAAAAACGCTATCGCCATAGTGTGGGCGAATACATCCGTCAGCTGCGCATCGATTTTGCGTGTGACCAAATTGCCAACACTAATGCTCCGCTAACCGAGATTGCTCTCGCCGCAGGCTTTTCCCATCAATCGCACTTTTCCCGGACGTTTCGACGACACACAGGGTTTACTCCCGGCCGGTACCGTTCAGCTTTGCGCTCATCTTAGTTTCAGTTAATTACCTTTTGATCAGGCAAGACTAACCAGTAACCGCATGTTACTTTGGTTGGTATGAGGCGCCCTTGATGAAAATGAGTCACGAGGGTCGTGGGCGACTGGTTCGTGCTGCCCGGAAGGATTTTTACACCGCTCCACTCAGCCCTATTCTCCCCGGAATTCGCAGTCTTGATTCACCCGGCAAGCAACCGAAACCAGGGCTATTTGAAAGGAAAGTAATTTTGGCGATGGCTAGAAATATAGTTTCCAGTCGGAAATGCAGTTCGCTGCTGTTGCTCTTATTAATTGCCCCGTTCGCTTCTGCTCAGGACGTTCGGCTGACCGATTATCTGCAAAATCTGAGAGAGGCCCAGGCTCGATCCGCGGCCAAGCAATGGTCCGAAGCCGCAGCGTTATGGTCGAAGGTGGTGGCGACAAACCCCAACGCCCCTGAATACTGGGATCAATTGGCTACTGCACGTTATCTAACCAGGGACTATCGCGGCGCTATAATGGCCTACGAAAAGACTTTCGAACTTGGTTATTTTAAAGTGCTTCGGGCGCGCGACATAGCCCACTGTTATGGGCTGCTGGGAAACAAAGAGTTGTCCCTCACCTGGCTGGACAAGTCTCTCGCGCTGCGGTATCCCGATTTGGAACGACTGCAAACTGATCCTGCTTTTAGCTCGTTACGAGACGAACCACGTTTCAGAGAGCTAGTGGGATTGGTTGATACCAGCAAGATGTCGCGCGATGAGGGCTGGCGTGTCGATCTCCGACTTCTGGCGCGCGAGGTGGTGCGCAAGGGTTATGATCCGTTTCACCTGGTGAGCAAAAAGAACTTTGACGAAGCCGTAGCGAAGCTTGGCAAAGACATTCCGAAGCTTACCGATGTAGAAATAATAATTGAGTTTATGAAGCTTCTTCGCAACGTCGGTGATGGTCACACTGGCCTGCTCTTAGGGCCCGAGCGCCCGGAATTTCGCACCGCGCTGCCCGTCCAGTTCTACTTTTTTAAAGAGGGCCTCTTCATCATCGCGACTGAGCCTGCCCAATCCAACCTGATTGGTGCTCAGGTGCTGAGTTTCGGCGACAAATCAGTTGAACAGGTGATGACCGCGTTAGACCCACTGATAAGCCGTGACCATGAAAACAAGATATGGCCTCTGCAGATAGCACCGTATCTTATGCGCTACCCTGCGCTCTTGAACGGACTTCACCTGATTTCCGATCAATCTAAAGTTACTCTCACGATTCGCGACCTGGACGGCAGAACAGCTCCGGTCACCCTGGCGGCAAATTCTCCTGAATCTGTTATCTGGAACAAGTTCCCTCAGACCTGGGTGACTCTGCCTCAAAAGGCAACGGGAACGGTTCCCCTTTACATTAAGAGGATGTCTGAGCCTTATTGGTTCGAATACTTGTCAGACTCCAGAACGGTCTACTTCCAGTTTAATCTTGTGCGAAATGACCCGAAAGAGCCGCTCGCGGAATTTCGCAAAAGACTCTTTAAGTTTATCGATGATAATGAGGTCGCACGTCTGGTAATCGACATCCGCTGGAACAATGGCGGTAACGCCAACTTACTGCGACCTCTAATCCACGACCTAATCCGTAATGACAAGATTAATCGAGCGGGTAAACTCTTTGTCATTATTGGACGTCGAACATTCTCCGCTGCCCAGGATGCTGCCGCCCTCCTGGAGCGTCACACGAACGTCATCTTCGTGGGGGAACCTACGGGTTCTAGCCCGAATTACATCGGCGAAGAGGATTTCTTTACCCTTCCGTACAGCAGAGTTCCGATCAACGTCTCCGACCTGTTTCACCAGACTGCGCATCCACAGGACACGCGGATGTGGATTGCGCCACAGATTTTTGCGCCGCCGTCGTTTGAACTCTATCGAACGAATCGTGATCCCGCGATGGAAGCCATTGCTGCTTATCAGGAAGCACCCTGAAAGCCGCAAGGGTTACCAACGAATCAAGGGCAAATAAGATGAGGGTCCACAGATTACACAGATTACAAGAACCGACAGCAAAGCAGTAAAGGTCAACATTAACCAGCCTTGCAGACCTTACTGCTTTATCTGTCTAATCTGCGTAATCTGCGGATAGAAAACCCACTACCACACGCGCACAGGCCCGCGACGCCTTGATCGCGAATCTCGAAGCCCTCAGTCGGACCGCACGCGCGATGTCCGACGAAGTACCCGGCATCGAGAACAAGTTTCGTCTGCCGCGCGACAATAACGATCAGAACTTGCTGAACGCCGCGCGCGCAGCAGCGACTGATGCCTTGCCGCTGAGGGCGCAGTTCATCGCGCACGAAATGCCGGCAGACTTTCTCGAAGATCTGGCGGAAGACATTGCCGACATGGAAGCAGCAATCAGCACCCAGTCCAGCGGCGTCGGCGATCACGTAGCCGCGAACGCCGCCATCGACGACGCGATCACGCGTGGCATGGATCTGCTGCGCAAGCTCGACGCGATCGTGCGCAACAAGTACGCGAACAACCCCGGCGTGCTGGCCGAATGGACCACCGCCAGCCACGTCGAGCGCGCCCCGAAACGCGCCAAGCCGGATGCGTCGCAACCAACACCGTCGCCACCGCCATCGACATAAGTGTTTGGACTTTGTCGCCTCTCCCTTGGGAGAGGCCGGGGGAGGGTGCAAAGCATGTCTCCTCTCCCTTTGGGAGAGGCCGGGAGAGGGTGCGAAGTCCGACTCCTCTCCCTTTGGGAGAGGTTGGGAGAGGGTGCGAAGCTTACCTCTCTCTTCTTAATAACCGCCCGCTTCACCGGGCGAAAAAAAATGCACGGGGCACTAGCCCGACCGTAAGGGAGGGCTCACCCGGAGAAAGGACCACTTATGAAATTCCACATCTACAAAGACGACAAAGCCGAATGGCGTTGGCGCCTAAAAGCAATCAACGGAAAAATCCTCGCCGACTCAGGCGAAGGCTACTCCACCAAACAAGCCTGCAAGGACGGCATCGACCTGGTGAAATCCACAACCGCGAGCACGCCGGTTGAGGAGGATGTTTAAGCGACCACAAGTGTCAGGGCCAGGCTTGCGATTTAAAAAAGTCGTAAGCCTGATCCGGCGTTGTGTCTCACCTTAAGGAACCAAATATGAAACCCGATGAAGAGATTCTCCCCTCTTAACTGGTGTCGAAAGGCGCGGAATGTATCCGATGACAGAAATGGGAATCGTAGCAATGGGGTCAGTAGACATTTCCTTCTCGTTCAAATTTGAGTCGCGAGTCGGCGTGGATGATCTTTGTAATTGCTAACGGTGGCCGCAAATCAATCTGCTTTTGTTTCCCGGTTTCAGCGTCTTGAAAGTTATCATGTTCGACCCTCTCAACCTTCTCGTTTCCGGTCCTGGAATATCGGTGAACAGACAGATTTCGCGCCAGTCGTACACCCTAAACCGAAAAACAAGATTTGCTGACAAAAAAGGGATGCTGCGAGATAATCTATCTTGGGCCCTTCGATCAATCCCCTGCACTCAGGGCCCTGATGGTCAGGTCGATCTCGACCATCCGCTTCATCTTGTCATCGCTTTCGTCCTTGTCCGAATTGACGCCACCCGTGGCATAGCTATATGACACGTGGTCGCTGCCCAACCGTTTTGTTAGGTAAACCACCGCTACATAGGCTCTGACAGCCCCTAATTCGCAGTTGTCATCAACCCGGGGCCAGACTTTTGTCGCCTCCCTGGAAGCGAAGTCCAAATAAAGCGGTCGGATACCGCTCAGGTTGTCTCCGCGGCAGCCGCCGTAATGAACCTGCTCCAGTGACGACCCAAGCGCGTCCCAGTCTTCGATGCCAGTTCTATCGGAACGCAAGGCTATCCCCTTCACCCGATCATCATCGGTACGACCGAGGACTTCCACTCGCAGGTCGAACCGTTTCTTTCCTCGACGCAGATCCAGCAGCGCCTTTGCAACCTCTCCCAGCAGGCCCTGCAGTCCCTCATTGATTCGATACTCCCCTGTCGCGAACCCGGCAGCCTTCTCGCGCTTGATCAATTTATAGAGTTCGAAGCTCGCAAAGCATGGGTCGGCCTGCTTCCTCTGGTCAAGGCTTTTTATGTATGGTTCGATCTTGTCATGCAACAGCAAGTCGAACGCTTCATCGAGGCTTATCCGTTTGTCAGTCGTCCCTTGGCTCTCGGCCTGTTGCCGGATAATTAGATTCAGCTCCTTGTAGATGAGACGCGTCACGTCATCGCACGTAGACATACGAAGGGGGATGTAGACGGTCTTAGAGTAGCGGTCTTGAGATCTGAGGCCGGGCCTTCTTCTCCAATGCCCGGTCTGATCGTCCCTCAACAAAACGGTCAATCGATCCGTGTGCTGTGCATTCAGCGTCTTGAGTAATACTGCAAGGTACTCCGGACTTTTGAGTGATAGAGCCAGCTCGTGCTTCGCGTAGAAATACTTCAACCCGGTCGGATCTGTATATTCTATCTCTTGGAAGTGAGACATCACGCTTTCGTCGCCGGCACGGATGTCCACCACCTTCATCCGTGCCCGTTCGCTCAAGCGCAACCCGACTTTCAACTGTTCTGGGGAGACCGGGTCGGTGGTTGTTGATGGGGCGGGCGCACAACCCGCGAGCGAGAGCATCAGTACAATTAGTAGAGTGCGCGCGGTTTTATGGCTGATGTCTTTAACTTCTAACCGCATTTGCTTCACCGTCTGCTTATCTCCGGCTAAGGGTAGAAGAAAAGATAAAGCAGGAGATAGATTAAGGTGTAACCTACGACCCCGACAACGGTGAGGCCGCCTAAGACGAAGGCCAGCGCCTTTAAGCTCTTCGTAACAAACGAGATTCGAACTGCTTGTGGTTCCGCCCCGGACCCTTTTGTTCCGAAGGCTTCCGAAGATTTTGCGGCGCTCCGTCTCTGAACCCGGTTAAGACTTCTGGGTGCGGAGCCCATTGTGTTACTTCTCGAGACGTCACTGTCACCCGGTACCTTGCGGCCTACTTCTAGCTGGCGCTCTATCTCCTTCACTTTCTCCATGTATGGCAGTAATAGTGTGAAGAAAGCCGTAATCAAGATTGTCCCGATGACGGTGAGAGGGAAAAATAATGCCACTACCGTAATCGCACCCACGGCAATAAGGTGAGGGATGAAGTGGCGAAGTGCCAGAATATATTTCTTCATCGGTGGCGACCCTGCTCCTCCAAGCTAACTCCGCCTTGTTAGCCAACGGCTCCCGCACAAACCCATGCCTGTCGAGAGAGCTGAGGGTTCAGTTGAGATGGCGTAGGCCAGTGACTCCTAGATGAATTCGCTCTCACGGACCGGACCCTGTGCACGGAAGTCCAATCCAGTCCTTCCTAAAACATCTTGGAACTTATGTTGTGGAAAGATAGCAGAAATGACGCGTGAACATCTTAACAACTTCTCTTAAGAAGCATCCACTTCTGTCTGGCGAGCCATTGGGGTCAGGCCTGCGATTTGCGATTCCTTTCCCGCTGCTAGTAACGACTCATTGATTTTTTGGAATCGCATTGGGCTTGGCTTGGCCCGGTTCTAAAGCACCCCACCAGTAGGTTTCAACCACTGAAACAGCCTGTGTTTCAATTCCTTTTGCCGAAGGATTCGTACGCGTTTTCTACAGCCATCCTCAACGAGCCGTCTATCATGTTTTCTGACTTTGTTCATATCTTCCACACTGATCCGACCCTTTACCAATTCACCGTCAACGGTCTCACCTTCTGCGATGCCGTAAGAGCCTTCATCTTCAACCCAAGTAATGAAGTCAATATTAAATAGCCTTCCGCCGTCGTCGGCCTCTATCCAGATTGCATTTTCCATTTCTTCGATTTGCTGGTTTTCAGATGGATTAACTTCAGTTTTGTCACAGCAAGCCTGACCCCGCCAGTTCCGTCTCTTGCCGTCAGTTGCAATCGATGTAACGCTAACAGCAGCTCACTCCAGTTCCTGACGAAGTTCAAGATTCTGATCTTCGAACTTAGCTTCCGACTGATAATGTTCCACGATGCGACGGAGCATAGCAGCCGTGCGCGGCCACCGATCCCTTTTTGCGTCTGCGTCGCGCTGGTATCGATCGGCAATCTCGCGTTCCAACATACCGCCGTCGAAAGGACTCTTTGTAACGACACCACGACTGTTGTAAACACCTATCTCGAGTCCGTTTTCGAGGTCTGCGCTACGGCACTGATCAATTAATTGACAAACAGCGGCGTGCGGCCAGGAACCATTTTCATCGAACGGTGAACCGCTCAGAACCTGACCCAAGATCTCGTCACCGACCGCCAGCAACCTCGCGTCCGCCAACAGAGCGCGAGCTTTTTCCACCCACTCCTTTAGGACGGGGCAATTTACTCGGCTTCCATCGTCTGCACCGGGAATTGTTCTCCACGAATGCAGAAGATTGTAGGCATGTCTTGCGCGAGCGCGGTCATCCTCTGTGGTTTCCTTTGACTCTTCGCCTTCCGGCCGAAAACACAGGCTCACTAGCTGAACAAAAAATTCGGGACTCTTCGCCAGTTCTCTGTAAAGGATTTTGGGTCTTCGTTCGAATGAACCGAGAACAGGTAGGAAGATCCACTCTAACTGAGCGATTCGGCTCTCCTCGACCCCATCAGAGGTCGCGATCATGTTGAGCAGCCGTGAGAGATCATGTGAGAGTGGTCGATGCGGTCTATCATCTCTCTCAGTTCTCTGAATCATCCTCTCCAATGCTTCAGCGATGAGCGGTGCCGGCACTTCATTCTTGCGAATCACATGCACGCTCAGCAGTTCGAGCGCAGCATGAGGCCGATCGTATGCAAGGAATTTTCGTACGCCAAACTCGATGTTCTGCTCGCCAACTGCGTAGACATTGACTAATCGCCAGTACGCCCGATCCGTATCCGCGCCGAACGCTTCAACAATTCGCCATAGCTCCGAGCCAAAAGGCAGAGAAACGAGAAATTGGGCTCTTTGTTCTGGTGTCCAATCTTTCGCTTCTTCAACAAGTTTAGGAGAAGCCCAAGGAAACCCCTCAGCCCGAAATCTGCCATATACAAAACCACGAGCCAACTCCGCATGTGCGGCGGTGGTCGACGCCAAGTTAGCGCGAAGGAATTCATTTTCTTGCTGAACATCTAACTCAACCTTGCCTAACGAAACGCCAACGTCGCCTGGACGTTCAACGTTCGTACCCAGATCAAGCAAGAGTTCCAAGCCGCCGCGCTGATGAACTTCGGCAACAGCACCATCTCTAGCCTTCTCAATTTCAGCCTCACGAGCATGCCAGTCAGATTCCAAGCCCTCAGGAAGCGACGGCGAATGGTCAAACAACCATGAGTACTTCACCAATAAGTCTTCGGGCTCGAAGCGCGCCAGGATTGGTTCAAGCCGATGCAGATATTCTGCTGGCAGTGACCAATCTGCGTCAGGAAATGATCTATGGCGAGAAATAAAATCCCGAAGTCCGTTCCATATGCCATTGCGATTCGACGGGTTCAACTTCTTTAATTCCATGTCCGACAGCTCTTTTGATACCTTTTCGAAAGTCTCGACTCCTAGTTGTGGCAGGGCCCAGATTACCTGCGGCCACCGTGTTCCACTCTCGCCAACATCCGCGAGAACACGCGCAATAATCTCTTTCACGCCATCGTTGTAGTCCGGCCGCGGACCTTCTCGATAGGATTTCGGAGCCCACTCTCGCCACCTTGGGGTCGCGTTATAGCGTCCCGCATCGTGGTCTTTTGGCAGGAGCTGTTCCAGCAGCCACCAGCTAACGTCGGGGGCTCGCTCGCGTAACGCGTCGATAACAGCCAGTCGTCTTTGAAGAGAAGCGCCTGTTTGAGGCAACCACAAAAGAAAAATACCGCGCAGGCTATCTCTCAAATGCGAATTCGGATTGCCTTCCGGAACACGTTCCATCAGTTCAGCAAGCAACGAGACCGCATGTGAGAGATGGTCGCCGTCCCAGGCAATGGTCTCAAGAGACCATAGAAGTCCCGTATGTGGCATTCGCCCAAAGAGCGCGTCTTCCTGCTCGGCAAAGACCCGAAGCAGTACTGGCTCGCTTCCACTAATGCCACTTTCCACTGCAGCGAGAAATTCATCTGGTGCAGCTTCAGCCAAAAGCGGTAGCAGATGTGAAAGTGACGCCCAAATACGCCAATCCTCGTTTGCTAACTTGAGCAGGCGCCGAACGAGCCCGGTGCACCAAAGTGAAAGGTTTATCCCTCCGGTGACTGTGAGAGATTCGCCACGCGCTCCTAGGAACGCGACGGTGTCCGCCAGGTCTTTCTGCAGGAAACCGGAATATGGAGCAGACTTGCCTATAAAATTTGCGATGTAACGCTTGTCTTTTGAGAGTTCGAACCGGGGATCGGGAGTGCCGAGCGCCTTGAGGACCACTTCCTCGAATCGGCGCAGGTCGTCAGACGTCACAAAACGTGCCAGTAAAGACCAAGTGTCCTCCTTAGCAGTCAAAAACCAAGCACCCGCGATATTGCGAACCGGCGCATCAGTTTCATTGGCCCAACGAACCAACGTTGAGCTGATCGACTCATAAGTCGTCCCGCCCAGTGCTGTGACAAGTTCGCGGTCGCCGGAATTTTCGCCGGCCCACCCGCCGGCTAGCAACGCCGGCACAAGATCACGAGCTTGTTCCGGATGCGCCCACAACGGTTGCTGAACTTCAGGTCGCACCGCTATCTTGCGACGGAATGAAATCAAACTCCGGCTAGCCAACTTCGCTAGATGGAAAGCCGCTTCTTCATCGACGCCGGAGTCCATTAAGACTTTCTTTACCTCGTGCCGCTCAAGCCGACTCACCTTTAACGTGTTATCGGATTCACCATCAGCCGCTCCCAGTGGAACAACAACCCGATGACCAGCGCGCGTGGCTCTACCCACCGCATCTCCTCCATCGAAGAGTGGCATTAGGATAATTGGGTTTTCCGCAATCGCAAGCTGTTGAAATGCGCTTAGTGACTGAACGGCAACCGCTCTCGAGAGAAATCGTGCCTGGTCTTCTTCATTAAGTTTCTGACACGCGGCCGCAAATACGGCCAACGCCTCATCTCTTGACTCTGCCCGAATTGCCAACGTCGACGATTCCTTGTGCAACCAATCATGAATCTGCTCAACGACTGTTGCTCGCCCTGCTAACACCAGGGCCGCTGAAATTGGCGGTTCAGACGCAGACGACCAGTCCTCCCAAAATGTCCCGACATCAACAGCACCTTCTGGAGACTTACCGAGTTGCGTTGAAAACCAGATGTGAACTCCAGAAGCCAACTCCAACCACTCCTCGAGATCGTCAGCATCGTAAGCCTTCACTTCCAACCACTTTCCTTCCCGTGAACGCTCAGATTGCCAATTGCTCTTGCCGGTCCATCGCCGCGGAGTCACAAACACAAATGTAGTTTGTAGCGGATCGATTTCACCCGGCTCGTTAGTCCTTTTTTCATAGTCTTCATCCGCTTTCTGTCTGGGACCCGCTGAGGTGCCCATTTCCCAAGCAGAAGTCCCGTCCGGGACATATGCATTGCCCGCTTCAACGACGACAATGCCGTCCCAACCAGAGAGGCTAATACCCTCACCGGCGCGAAAACCGGCGCGAATAACGCGATCGGCAGTGGCGTGAACCAAGCGTCGAATCAGCTTTGGCAGTATAGCTTGAGCGTCACGCCTCTTTGCCCACAGATTTAAATCCGTCGCATCTACTAATAGCGCCATCCGCATGCTCTTACCTCCAGACTCTGGAAAATCGGTGAGTGGGAGAGAGCCCAGCCCGAGACCGGGCTCCCTCACTTGTTTATCCAGCGGTGATTACGGCGTCGGGCTTGGCGTCAGCTGCGGCGGAGTCCAAGTTCTCGAAAAACCTCAGACTCATGATCTGCTTCATCACCGTTCTGATCGCGCTCATCATTGTGATCCGTATTGGCCGCTCCGAACATCCGCTTCTCGTTTCCGGTAAGAACTCCACCTGCAAGCGGTAAATGCAAAACGTCCCACCATTCGCGTTCCGGCGTCACCGAGCCACGAAGTGTTTCCTGGCGGGTGATAGGTTCGGCCTGAGGCTTGGGCAAAAAGATAACCGGCGCCAGAATGCACCAGTAGAAGTACTGCAATCGCGAGTATTGCCTATTTATGTTTACCCATCGTTATCAGAACTCCGCTTTTCCGGATTAATCATGAAGTGGCCACGAACGACTGTGAACAAGCATCGATGCTACAGTGGCGAACTGCCGTAGCCGTGGCTGGCAAGGGGGGCCCAATGAAACTAATCTCGAATCAACACGTTTCACTCATAGCGCTCTCTATCGTGATTGCGACTGGTCACGTTCTACAAAACTGCGATGCCGCGTTATGTACTCATTGATCCATCTACGATCTAGCTCAAGCCGGACGTTTCGCCGAATTCCCCCAATCAATCCCGAAAGATCAATATAGGAAAAGTGTTCTTGTTTTAGGTTTGCCACTTGCACTCGATCGTCCCAAGATTGTGAGACTAGTTCGGCGAGAACACGAGGTAAGTGGAACTCAAGTGCAAACCAATCTGGCTCGCCGGGACGCAAGTGCCTTGGCTCGAATCGCCACTCACCGAACTCGTTTCCGTGTACTCTGCACGGAACGACGTCATTTGCGAATGCTCCAGGAGGTAAAGGCTCCGACCGCAGCAAGTGCATGGGCCACCTTCCCTGTAACATTCCAAAATAGGAACCTCTGATCGCACGAACGGTTTCTGTTATAGACGTCTCGATAAGAAAACGACCCCTCTCCGTTAGGTAATCAAGGAGGACTTGCTGTCCATATGCTTCCCCATTTAACCGGCTTCGAAAGAGAACTCTCGCGACACGCATTGCCTCGCGGCTCGGAACTAACAAGCAACTCTCATCGAATTGCATGATTGCCTCTACAACCGGTCGAATTACCGGGATGCGTTGGTAGTCAATAAGAAAGACTTGGTGAGCTACCGCGTATTCGACGGCGCGTGAGCTGTACCCCGATGTTGAAAAAATTGCGGACGCGTAGTTAAAACGCAGCGCCTGGAAACTGCCGCGCCTGCGGGAAACTGTAAAGAAGTTCTCTGTAATATCCTTGGCTACTCCAACTGTGTTTCGCACTACACTCAATCCTATCGGCTTTCCCCTCCTGTAGCACTTTGCTTCTACAACGAGCCGAAGTGGGTATATGAATGCAGGTGAGTGTGTCCATGACGCGAGGGCATCCAGCTGATGCCAAGTCCCTCGGCCCTGCGCTTCTAGGCCTCCCCGCCCTTCACGTAAACCGTGAATTGGAGTTGTCGCTAGACTGGACACGTCGATCGGTTCATAACCGACGTTCCTCAAAAGAAAGAGGACAGCCTCCTCCAAGAGCGCACCTCTTATTTGCGGAAAAGTAGCCATAGCTGACTAGAGAAGCAGCGAACGCAGATATTTCCGAGCGAGGCTTAAACTTGTCAATCTCAGGGTTCACTTATCACATAAATGTTGACGTAGCAATCGTTCCTCGCATATTGTCACTTAACTTGCAAATAGGGCTGCACCTCTGGGCCTGCGACTCTCAACAATAGATATCGCAAGGTGCTTCCTCCAGTAAGAGCAGTCTGAACTGCCAATTGGAACTGCTATGGTTACTTCTACGCCTTCGCGTCCGAGCGTTAAGCCCTCAGCATCCTTTACGTACGTTGACTTGATTGCGTGGTCCAAAACTCTGCCGTTATGGCAACGTGACGCCTTGCGTCGTGTCCTAACTGTGGGAAAGCTCGAAGCTAGCGACATAGCTGAATTAGTAAGGTTGGCAAAGGCCGCTCACAGCGGCGAACAGGAAGCCTTAAAACCCATTGCTGCATCGAACAGTCACGTCCAGCCAAAGCCAACTTCGGCTGTATCGGTACAGCTAAGCGGAATACGAGACATCGCGCAGGTCAATGCCTTAGGTCCAGGACCAGTTGTGTTTGCGCAAACCGGGCTGACGGTAATTTACGGTGGGAACGGCACTGGAAAATCGGGCCTAGCTCGCATTCTTAAGAAGGCATGTTTGTCGCGCAATCCTGGTGACTCCATTCGACCTAATGTGTTCAGGCCCCCCTCTGACGAACCCGCGCATGCCACAATTGATTTCGTTGAGGGCGGTAAATCTCGCTCGCACAATTGGATCGATGAGGGGCCGCCATGCAGACCACTTCGTTTAATCAATGTCTTTGACAGTGCCAGCGCATCCGTGCAGGTTAGCGAACGAAACCTAATTTCTTATACTCCCGCGATCCTTCAAGTTCTCAGGTCGCTCGCTGAAGCTATTGATAAAGTGGCCGTAAGTATTCGTGAGGAAAAGGCGGGCTTGGGGGATTGTCCTGTAGCAATTCAGGATATGCGACTCGCCCCAAACACAGCTGCGGGTCAGTTCTTGAAGTCACTCGGTTCCGGAACCAAACGATCTGACTTAGAACGCCTTTCCAAGTTCACGGAAAGCGAGAACGAACGTTCTCGCATGATCAATGTGGCGCTGGCAGATAATTCCGGCGCAGTGTTTCATGAGCTAGAACTACGGCAGCGAAAGGTATCGGAAACCGAAGATCTGAAAACGTCGGCAGTCAAGTTACTTTCAGATGAGTCGTGTGAAGAGTTTTCACAACTTGTCCAGGGAAGGGCAAGCGCTGAGCAGGCTGCTGACGCAGCGTGGAAAATATTTTCCGATAGCTCGGCGTTTTCAGGCATCGGCTCCGACGCATGGAGACTCCTTTGGGAGGCCGCAAGGAAATATTCTGAAACCCACGCATACGTCGGAGAGAAGTTTCCCGTTGTTCATAACGGCGCAAAATGTGTTTTGTGTCAGCAGGTGCTGGATGGTGATGCTTCCCTTCGGATGCACTCCTTCGAAGACTTCATTAAGTCAGATGTGCAGAGACAAGCTGACGACACCAACATCAAGGTTGAGAGTAAGAAGAATTCTATCGTCGGGCTTCACCTGCCACGCTCAGTCCGTGCTCGTGTGATTGAGACTGGTTTGCATGGAACGCCCGAAGGGGAGGAATTGCGGCGCTTTTTCATTTCTGCAAAACTGAGACGTCGTTATCTCATTCGCTTGTCAAATCATCAGCCGGTTGGTAATCGGCCTCCCCTACCAGTCTCAACAAGCTTGTCCCAGGCGCGACAACGGCTAAGAGAGCAGATCCGCCACCTACGCTTAGCGGCTAACTCGGGAACGCGACTCGCGATGGAACGCGAACGGGAAGAATTTAAGGCCCGCCAAAAGCTTGTGGAGCATAGACGAACAGTCGACCGAGAGATAACGAGGCTCAACTCGGTGCAGTTGCTCGAAACTGTGCTGGCAACTTGCAAGACTCAACCTATTACGCTAAAGGCGCGAGAAGCTGCAAATGCGATTGTGACTCATAGATTAAGAAGTGCGTTTGCTTCCAATCTCTCACAGATAGGCTTTTCAGAAACACCCGTGGAGTTAATGATGGGCCCGGGTGATCACGGACAGCATCCGTTCGAAATGAAGCTAATTGCCAAACCAGACGTTCCGCCAGAGGATGTTTTGAGCGAAGGAGAGCAAAGGTGTGTGGCCTTGGCCGGGTTCTTATCTGAATTGGAGACCACAGACAACAATTCGGCAATCGTCTTGGACGATCCGGTTAGTTCTTTAGACCACGGCTACCGCAAACGCGTCGCCGAAAGGTTGGTCAGAGACTCAAAAGCTCGTCAGGTCATCATCTTCACACACGACATAGTGTTTCTATATCTCCTTAGGAAGTACTCACGTGAGCTTGGCATCACTTTGACCGAAGGCTCGGTTGAAAAAGGCTACCAAGGTAATCACGGCTGCGCGAACGAAGGGCCACCGTGGGTCGCTATGACAGTTAAGCAGCGTGTCGCACGACTTCGAAACGACTTAGTAGATGCGAAACGAATCCTTCGTGACGGTGACCGTAAGGGTTACGAATTGCGGGCTCTGGAGGTCTACAGACGATTGCGGCAATCGTGGGAACGAGCCGTCGAGGAGGTTCTGCTGAACGAAACAGTACTGCGGTTTGGGGACGCAATCCAAACGCAGCGACTTGCCAAACTTACGGATATTTCGGACTACGATATTGAAACGGTTGCGAAAGAAATGAGCCGTTGCTCGGATTTTGTTCACGATGAAGCCGGACCAGTTTATGCTGACACTCCCGGTCCCGACGTCGTCGAGAATGACATCTCACGGTTGCAAGAGTGGGTTAAGGCGGTTCGCGATCGCCGGAGATGAGAGTTTGCATCTCGGATATCAAGGCGGTGGCCGCCGGCTGGAAGAATGAGTAACAACAGCCGATCGTGATCAGGCTTGCGATCTTGCGATTCTCAATCATTAGTCGCTTGTTTATTTTCGTGGTGGCGAAATTCCAAAATCGCGGGCGCGACTACGATTCAATCTCTCAAACCTGCATCATAATACGCCGCTATAGAGTGTTATGTGGCAATGCTGAACGAAGGCTGTTCGATAAATCAATTACACAACCTGACCGGCGGCGAAAGCCGAGGCCCAGGCCCACTGAAAGTTGTAGCCACCCAGTTGGCCCGTCACATCCACCACTTCGCCGATAAAGTAGAGCCCGGGAACGCGCCTGGCTTCCATTGTTTGTGACGAGAGGTCCGCGGTCGAGACGCCTCCGACCGTCACTTCAGCTTTTCTGAAACCTTCCGTTCCGGCCGGTGTAAGCTGGAGCCTGTGAATGTTATCCGCAATTTCCTGAAGCTCCTTGCCGTTGTACTGTTGCAGCAGCCGCGACCCTCCGTAAAGATCGCACCACGCCTGCGCAAACCGTCGCGGCAAGTAACGTGATAGGAGATTGACCAGCTCAATCCGGGAGCTGTGTCCTACAGTCTTCGTCGCGCCCTGTGTCGCTCCCTGGGCAGAACCGGGTGCTGAATCGCGCTCGATTATTCTGGCCGCCGAAATGACCTCCAATACATCTTCATCGGGTAACAGGTTGATTGAGATCGACTCGCCGGTGCGCCAGTAGTTTGAAACTTGCAGGATCGCCGGCCCACTCAAGCCGCGATGTGTAATCAAAATGTTTTCCCTAAACGATGGAGGCGATGGAGACTGGGGACAAGTGACCAGGGCGTCAATCGAGACTCCGCTTAACGGCGCCAAAGCTTTCAGAATCTGTGCCGGCAGCGTGAAAGGCACCAGGCCGGCGCGTGTTTCTTCAATGCGCAGCCCAAATTGTCGCGCAATGCGATAACCGAAGTCGGTCGCTCCCAGCGGGGCGATAGATAACCCGCCAGTCGCAATAACCACGGAAGAGGAGTGGAAAGTGCCTTGATTGGTTTGCAGCGTCAACGAGCGCTCTGCAACACGGTCCACCTGACGGACTTCGCAGCCGCAGCGAATTTCCACGGCAGCGTCGTGACACTCCCGCAGCAGCATGTCGATGATCTGTTGCGAGCTGCCGTCACAGAAGAGTTGGCCCAGCTTCTTCTCGTGATAGGCGATGCCGTGTTTTTCAACCAGTGCAATAAAGTCCGCGGGTGTGTAGCGGGCGAGCGCTGACTTGCAGAAGTGTGGGTT